>Ga0308309_10000048_pt1 | contig 116013 bp, 103 predicted proteins | sample HubBroMetageWFT5_FD_192491 | JGI IMG/M metagenome (GOLD analysis project Ga0308309, IMG submission 192491) | Warmed and freeze-thawed soil microbial communities from the Hubbard Brook experimental Forest, New Hampshire - Hubbard Brook CCASE Soil... | ecosystem: Environmental > Terrestrial >...
AAGGCACGGGGCCCTTGGCGTTCTTGGGCAGCCGCAAATATCCGATGACCTCTGATCCTTCGAAGGGGATGTGAACCACTTCGAGCGGCGGGTCCCAGTAATGTGCGTGAGCAAGAAATGCGGCGATCGCCTTATGGTAGGACTCTTGCTTTTTCGGAGAAGCCGGGAATGGCCATCGACCAAAGGAATACAGTCGCCATGCGCGGATGTAGTCGGCGTTGGCCTTCTGCGGGTCTGTCGCCTCCAGGGCCTTGGCCTCAGCCGCGTACTTGTCGCCGACTGTCATGAAAGCGGCGGCCCATTCGTCTTTATCGCGCGTCTTGACCGAAGCCAATGCCTCACGAACGTCGGCAGGATCGAGTCCGATCAGCGGATAGATTCCATTTTCCGCGCGCCGGACGGCCTCCGCCTTGATTTCCTCGATGGTTCGTTCGTGCGGGTCCTGGGCAACGGCGGCGCTGACCATGAGAACAGCCGCGGCTAAGATCAAAAGAACGCACTGAACCTTATTTCTTTTTCTCACGCTATCCATTTCTTCCTCAGACTCTGACCGGTTGGGTTTGCAGGGAAAGAGGGCCTCCTGACGTCTGGCCCTCCTTCGCCTTCTGAATGCACTGGGAGCAATCAAAATAGAAATTTCAAGCCGAACTGCGTGGCGCGCGGACCTCCCGACCCGATGACGGGGTTCGCAGCTGCCTTATCGGGCGTAGCGCAGCCGCAGCCAAAGAGGCCGGCTCCGCCGGTTGAAGGATCGTTGTAGCCCCCGGTTCCAAAGCCATTCTGTCCGCCGAAAGGATTGGCAAAGTTGGGATGGTTAAGAATATTGAAAAACTCAGCCCGGAACTGGACGCTGATTCGTTCGACTATCTTCCAATTCTTGGCTACTGAGAAATCCCAGTTGCGGAAGCCCGAATCGCGAAAGAAGTTACGACCCATGGTGCCGAAGCTTCCGAGCGCGGGAGGAATCATGACCGAGTTCCCCTTCGCGAAACAGCCAAACATTCCCAGAGACTGCTGCATTGCGGCAGTCGTCGCCTTGGCAGCGCACGCGGCATTGCTGGCACCGGGGAAGAAAGGAATGCCGGTTGGACCAGAGGTGAAATCGGAGGGATTGCCGAAGAAATCCCAGCGCTCAATGCCTGTGGCGGCGATCCGTGACTCACCGGTTCCGCTGACGTCGGTACTCGAATCGGTCGGGCCCCAGGGTTGTGCACTATCCAGCGTCACGATGGTATTCAGCTGCCAGCCTTCCAGCAGTTGTCCGAATGATTTCTTTCCTGGAATGACGTAGGTCCCTGATAGCGTGAAGCGATTCCGGATATCGAAGTCGCTGCTCGCATATTCCCGGCCGGGATGAGCGCTGTCCTGGGGCAGACCTAATCCCTGCCCGAAGTCCCAATTGGCGCCGACGTCGTCGAGGGCGTGGGCATAGGTGTATCCAGCGATCATGCTTAAGCCGTGGTAATTACGCATGGTGAACGTTGTCTGCAGCCCGTTGTAATTGGATCGATAAATGTTTCCCATCTGGTAGATGGAGTTTAGAAATGGGAATTTGGCATTAAAAGGTCGTGCGTCCTGTTCGCATGTCAGATTGGGAAGAGGAGGCGCGCACCCGGCCGCCCAACCGGCGCCGACGGTCGGCTGGTTGATGTCGCGAATTCCCACCAGGTTCGAGCCGTGGTCTCCGACGTAAGCCACTTCCAACGAAACGTTGCCGGTGAAGGCGTGCTGAACATTCAAGGTCCAGTTGCTGATATAGGGCGTGGTGATATTGGGATCGATGGCGAGAATGGTGCATTGGTTGGCGGCACAATTCACCGGCGCTGAGCCTGAAGGAAAGATGGGACCACTGTTGTATTGTGCAATGGTGGGAAAAACGGTGATGTTGCCTACGTCGATGTTGCCGCCACCCGGCAGTGCCCCAGTGCTGCTAGCCGTGGGAATACTGCTCAGACCAAGCGTGTTATTAAACGCGAGAAACGATTCCCAGTTCACCGCCTCATAGGTGATGCCACCGGCGGCGCGGATTACGGTAGTTCCCTTACCGGTCGGATCCCAAGCGATGCCGGCGCGTGGCGCGAAATTGGTGTGGTCGCCGTTATATGGAGAACTGATCTGATGGCCGACTTGCACGTCTCCCTGCGTGGGGCTGAAGTTGCCGAGGAGATTGTTCGATTCCTTAATGACTCCGTTGTATTCGTAGCGCAAGCCCAGGTTCAAGGTCAGATTCCGGCCAATGCGCCAATCATCCTGGAAGAAGGCCGCCTCCGACCAATTATGGATGTGCCGGGTCGGATCGCCGATGAGCACACTGCCAACACTAGGATCGCCGGCAAAGAAGTCCTCGAGCGGTGTCGAAGTGGGGAAGATCGCGCCTCCCAAAAACTTCAGGCGTCCCCTGCCCCCGGCGTAAGCGCCCCCACTGAAGCTATCGCGATGGAGCTCGCCTCCGAACTTGAAAGCGTGCTTGCCGTGCGTATACGACAGGTGATCAACAAATTGCACTCTGTCATCCGGTCCCTGTACCTTGGGCCAGACGAAACCGCCCAGCGTCTCCGGCACGTTGAAGGGAAGAATGGTGATGATCGGCAATCCGCCATACAGCGGATTGGTCACGCCCGTGTTGATGCCGTAGGTCGATGCAGCCACGTTATGATCAGCAGTAAACGTCGGCTGGTACAGACGGTTGTAGCCGAACCTGGCTTCATTGACCCAGCTGGAATTGGGGACCCACGTCCAGTTCAGTCCGACTACTTGAGCCCGGGTGTGAATCTGGGTCAACCATTGGGGTTGCAATTCGCCAGCGTCATTGACCGTTCCCGAATCTTCGCCGAAGAAATACATGCCGCTCAAGGTGTGGCGATCATTGATGTGATAATCGACTTTCCCGATCGCGTTGTCCGAGTTGACGGTATTAGGAAGACTGATGTTGACCAGACCGGGGCCGGCAGCGTTGGTCCCACTGTTAATCGGGAAGCCCTTGCCGTTGCAGCTGACCGGCGGGCCTAGGGTGCAGCCAGCTAGACTGAGACTCACGGGACTGATGGCAATGTTGTTCGCCTGAAGGTCGGCAATCGCGTTTTGAACGCTGTTGGTGCAATCTCCGCTGGCGATAAAAGTGCAGTTTGGGGTTCCGGGGGTCGGCAGCGCGGCCGTTGCCGGTGCGGCCTCCAGGCCCGAGTTGCCGACTCGATAGCGTTGACCCTCGTAGCCGCCGAAGAAGAAGAGTTTGTCCTTAACGATGGGGCCGCCCACCGTCGTTCCGAACTGCTTCAAGCTCCGAGGCGTCTTGGCTTGGGTCGGCGCCGGGTTGAAGTAATTGCGGGCGTCGAAAATGGTGTCGCGGTAAAAGCCATAGGCGCTGCCATGAATGTCATTCGTCCCGGACTTAAGCGCCACGTTCACAATTGCACCTGGTTTCCAGCCATACTCGGCAGGAGGATTCTCCTGCACATTGAATTCCTGGATGGCGTCGACCGGAAGAATGGTGGCGGAATCTCCAGCGATACCCGCTCCGTTAATGATGCTCTGCCCGGAAAACGGCTCGCTGTTGAAAAGGCCATCAATGAGATAGGCGTTGTCCTCGGCGCGCAGGCCGTTGGTGCTAGTCGTGGAAAAACCACCGCCCGGATACCGCACCACGCCGGGACGCAATTGCAGCAAATTCTCGTAGTTGCGGCCGTTTAAAGGCAAGTCGTTGATCGTCTCGGTAGTCAATGTTCCACCCAAAGTGGAGGAAGTGGCATCGATGAGCGGGATTTCTCCCGTTACTTCGACAACCTCAGAGACTTGGCCGGGGGTGAGCCCGACGTCGATGCGCGTATCCGTGGCGACCTCGATCTGGACGTTCGTCCGCTCGACCGTCTTGAATCCCTTGGCCTCGAAGCGAACCTTGTAGGCGCCGGGAGAAAGGTCGGGCGCGGCGTAGAAGCCAGCCTGATCACTGGTCAAAGTGCGGGTGACGCCCCTTTGCACATCGCTGATGGTCACGGTGGCTCCTGCCACGGCGGCACCGGAGGCGTCGGTTACATTGCCCAATATGCGGCCGGCGCTGCTTTGGGGGAACAGAGCAGGGCAAGTGAGCAACACAAAAACACCTGCCGCGCACAGCCGTTGAGTCATCCGATTTACGCACATCATGGTACGCGCCTCCATTTATGCGGTCGGACAGCTGTACCACCATACGATAATGCGTGTCAAGAATTTTCTGACCTTTTGCCACCAGAACCGACAATAGACTAATGTTTATATCGGCAAGAGCTTGACATGACTCGCGGCCATCGTGGTATGGTTGTCGGACCAAATACCGGCACGGTCGTCCCATTTCTCGATTGGACGGCTTTGGAGTTCCGCGGAAAAATGGCGATTGCCACTATCAACCCGACGACAGGGCAACTTCTCCAGACATTTGAGCCGCTGTCGGATATGCAAATTGAGGAGAAGCTACAACTTGCGAGCGCTGCTTTTTCCAAGCATCGCAGGCTTTCCTTCGCGGACCGGGCACGAATGATGGTCAAGGCAGCCGAGATCCTCGAAACCGACAAAGAGGCCTTCGGGCGGCTCATGACTACCGAAATGGGCAAGCCGTTTCGGGCCGCGGTGGACGAGGCTGCAAAATGTGCCTGGGCATGCCGATACTATGCCGAGAACGCGGAACGCTTCCTCGCCGATGAAGTAGTCGAGACAGGCGCCGGCCGCAGCTATATCCATTACCAGCCGCTGGGACCGATCCTGGCGGTCATGCCGTGGAATTTTCCTTTCTGGCAGGTGATGCGATTTGCCGCGCCGACTTTGATGGCGGGAAATGTCGGGCTCCTGAAACATGCCTCGAATGTTCCCCAATGCGCGCTAGCTGTGGAAGATGTTTTTCGCCGAGCGGGGTTCCCGGAGGGAGTGTTTCAGACTTTGCTGATCCCTTCTCAAAAGGTCGACGACATACTGAATGACCGACGCGTGGTCGCAGCGACGCTCACCGGCAGCGAAGAGGCTGGCATTCAAGTAGGTACTGGGGCGGCCAAGAGAATTAAGAAGGTCGTGCTGGAGCTTGGCGGCAGCGATCCTTTTATTGTCATGCCCAGTGCAAGTCTGGAGGAGGCGATTGCAACGGCCGTCAAGGCCAGGATCGTTAACAACGGGCAGTCTTGCATTGCGGCCAAGCGCTTTATTGTCGCCGCGCAGATTGCCGATGAGTTTGAGCGCAAGTTTGTGAGCAAGATGGAGGCCCTTAAGCTGGGCGATCCCAATGACGAGAGCACGGAACTGGGTCCGCTTGCCACCGAAGACGGCGTGAATAGTCTTGACCGGGATGTGCGAACGACGGTCGCAGCGGGAGCGGTAGTTTTGACAGGGGGAAACAAGGTAGCCGGTGCTGGATACTTCTATCAGCCGACCGTCTTGACCAACATTCCGCCGGACTCGCCGGCTTATCGTGACGAGTTATTCGGGCCGGTGGCTTGTCTGTTCCGGGCGCGCGATCTCGATGATGCCATTCGGATTGCGAACGAGACTCGCTTTGGTTTGGGGGCGAGTGCCTGGACGAATAACCCGACTGAGCGTGACCGTTTTATCAACGAGCTCGAAACTGGAATGGTGTTTATTAACAAGATGGTGGCTTCCGATCCCAGGCTTCCGTTTGGCGGAGTAAAGCAATCCGGCTATGGCCGGGAACTTGGGACCCACGGCATTCACGAATTTACCAACATCAAGACAGTTTGGATTCAAGCTGCTTAAAGAAGCTTCGAAACGAGCCAGAGGGGGAGTTCGGTGTACAAGCTAGTCCGCACATCACGGCTCTACGAGCAGATATTGCAGCAGATTGAGGACGCGATCTTGAAGGGCACGCTCAAGCCTGGAGACCAGCTGCCTGCGGAAAGGGAATTGGCGCAGCAGTTTGGCGTGAGTCGCACGGCGGTGCGGGAAGCGGTGAAAGCGTTGCGAGAAAAAGGCCTGGTCGAAGCCTATTCGGGGCGTGGAACATTTGTGACCGACGGGACGTCACAGGCAGTCCGTCAATCGCTTGACCTGATGATGAAGATTGGTCAGCCGGGGGGAACTACTCACCTGGCGGAAGTACGGGCAATTCTCGAGCCGGAAATTGCCGCGCTGGCTGCGGTTCGGGCTGAAGAAGAGGACATCGCCACCATGCGCGAGGCAGTTGCGGTGATGGACCGGTCGGGATTGGATGGAGATGCTTTTATTGAGGCGGATCTGGATTTCCATCTCTCGCTCGCGGAGGCGGCGGCGAATCCTCTGATTCTCTCGTTGATCGATTCGATTGTCGGATTGCTTCGCGAACAACGGATGCGTGTCTTCAAGGTCGATGGCGGCCCGGAACGTGGACAGCTTCATCACAAACGTATTCTTGAAGCGGTGGAGCGGCGCGATTCCGAAAAAGCACGTGAAGCCATGCGCGCGCATTTGCAGCAAGTGCGTGAGGATTGTCCGGTCGAAACCAACGAGGAGCAGCCGACGCTCTCGAAAAGCTAATTTGTAACGTGGAGTCATAAAGAGATGGCGAATCTTGGATTTATCGGCCTGGGGACGATGGGCGGGCAGATGGTAAGCCGTCTGCTCGGTAAGGGTCACGTTGTGACCGGGTACAACCGCACCCACGCGAAAGCACAATGGTTGATTGACAAAGGCATGCGCTGGGCTGACTCGCCTCGAGCAGTTGCCGCAACTGCTGACATTACCTTTGCCATGGTCACGAATTCTGCCGCGCTCTCCGCCATCGCGGAGGGAACCGACGGACTGCTGGCCGGGTTCACCGCCGGAAAAATCTTCATCGACATCAGCACGGTCAGTCCGGCCGTGAGCCGCGCGCTTGCAGCCAAGGTGCGGGACAAAGGGGCGGACATGGTGGATTCTCCGGTTTCCGGAAGCGTCATCACCCTGCAAGAGGGCAAGTTATCCGTGATGGTGGGCGGGCGCCGCGACACCTTCGAAAAAATAAAGCCGGTACTGCTGGATATTGGGCCGAAGGTAACTTACGTAGGCGACAACGGGTTGGCTCTGGCTATGAAGATCGGTGTCAATCTTAGTCTCGCGGTGCAGATGCTGGCATTCTCGGAGGGTGTGTTGCTGGCTGAAAAAAGTGGGATTGCCAGGGAGACGGCGGTGGATGTTCTGACCCACAGCGCGGTAGCTTCTCCGATGATTCAATATCGCGGCCCCTTTGTAATTCAGCAGCCGGCGGAGGCCTGGTTCGACGTGAACATGATGCAAAAAGACATGTTGCTCGCGATGGAGTTAGGCCGTCAGCTCGATGTGCCTTTGCCGAGCACCGCGATTAGCAACGAAATCCTCACTGCCGCCCGCGGCATGGGAATGGCCAAGCTCGACTTTGCCTGCATGTTCGACGTGCTGGCGCGAATGTCTGGAGTGGCGAAATGACCACTGTGGCAAACCATGCCAAGACCGATCCGGCGATCAGTGCGGATCTATGGTTCCACGCCTACCGCCGCATGGTGAGCATTCGGCTTTTCGAAGAGCAGGTCAACGAACTCTACACTCGCGCCCTGATGCCGGGTCTCGCCCACTTATATTCCGGTGAAGAAGCGGTGGCGGTGGGAATCTGCGAGGCGCTCCGGCCCGACGACTACATTACCAGTACGCATCGCGGGCATGGCCACTGCCTGGCGAAAGGCGCGTCGCCCGACCGCATGTTTGCCGAGTTGTTGGGGAAAGAAGCCGGATACTGCCGGGGCAAGGGTGGATCGATGCACATTGCGGACCCGGCGACCGGCAATCTGGGCGCGAATGCCATTGTGGCAGGCAGCGTCGGCATCGCGACAGGAGCTGCATTTTCCTCCAAGCGTTTACGCACAGACAGAGTTGCGGTGTGCTTCTTTGGTGAGGGAGCGCTCGGACAAGGATCGCTCTACGAAGTAATGAACCTGGCGCAGCTTTGGAAGCTGCCAGTGATTTACATCTGCGAGAACAATCAATACAACGAGTACACTCACTTCGCGGAGACGACTGCGGGCGATATTCTGTCCCGGGCAACCGCGTTTGGACTTGCGGCGGAGACGATTGATGGGCAGGACGTGCGCGCGGTGTACGCGGCGGCAAAGGGGCTGGTTGATCGCGGACGGCGTGGGGATGGCCCATCGTTTCTCCTGTGCAACACTTATCGCTACACCGGCCACCACGTCGGCGATATTAACCGCGAGTACTATCGCTCGAAGCAGGAAGAACAAACCTGGAAGAATGAGCGCGACCCCATAAAGAATTTGGCCCATTGGCTGATCGAAGGGAAACTCGCCGATCAGGCTTCGCTGGACCAAGTCTTTTCAGAGGTCAGAGTGGAGATGGAGAAGGCGGTCGAGTTTGCCATTGCCGCTCCGTATCCCAATGTCAAAGAAGTGGACGAGGATGTCTATGCCTGAGACCGGACCACGCGAGCTGACTTTCGCGCAAGCCGTCCGGGAAGCTCTGGCCGAGGAGATGCGCCGCGATTCGCGGGTCTGCATTTTCGGCGAAGACGTGGCCGAAGCGGGTACACCTTTCAAAGTGCTTTCCGGGCTGGTCGAAGAATTCGGCACCGAGCGCGTCGTGGACACACCCATTTCAGAAGCCGGTTTCACTGGCGTTGCAGTCGGAGCTGCCATGACGGGCCTTCGTCCCATCGTGGACATTATGTTCGGCGATTTCATCACGCTCACCATGGACCAGATGGTGAATCAGGCTGCCAAGGTCCACTACATGTCGGGTGGCACGTGGAAAGTGCCGATGGTGATGCGGACTACGCTTGGAGCCACACGCCGATCCGCCGCCCAGCACTCGCAGTCTTTGCATGCCTGGTTCAGTCATGTGCCCGGATTGAAAGTGGTGCTGCCGTCCACCCCGTACGACGCCAAGGGGCTGCTAAAAACCGCGATTCGCGATGAGAATCCAGTCGTATTTTTCGAAGACAAGATGATGTACAAGCTGAAAGGGCCCGTGCCGGTTGAAGACTACACGATTCCGTTCGGAGTGGCGGATGTGAAACGCGTGGGTGACGACATCACCCTGGTTGCGACCAGTAGCATGGTGCAGGTGGCGCTGGGGGCGGCGGAACTACTGGAAGGCGCGGGGATCAGTGCCGAAGTTATCGATCCGCGGACGACGTGGCCGCTCGATGAGAAGACGCTGATCGAATCGGCAAAGAAGACCTCGCGAGCCATCGTGATTGACGAGGGCTACGGGCGTTATGGCGTCACCGCGGAAATTGCGGCGGTGATTGCCGAAGGCGCATTCTACGATCTTGATCAGCCGGTCAGGCGTATGGGGGCGATGCATGTTCCAATTCCTTTTTCTCCCCCACTCGAGGATGCAACCGTGCCCACGGAGAAGTCGGTTTTTGAAGCGGCGCAGGCATTGTGCGGGCGATCCTGACCCAGTGACGGGAGGCATGTCATGGCATTGAAGACTCATGGAACGATGGCGGTCGATTGGGAGCAGCGAATCGACTTTGATCGCTTACGCCGAGAACGCTTGGCACGCGCGAAGGCCCTGCTCGTCAAATCCGAAATGGGCGCGCTGCTCTGTTTTGACATGAACAACGTGCGCTATCTCACCTCTACGCATATCGGTTCATGGGCCCAGGACAAGTGCAATCGCTTCACTCTGCTGCCGCAGAACGACGAGCCAATTCTGTGGGACTTCGGATCAGCCGCCAGGCACCATCAACTCAACTGTCCGTGGCTGGGAGATCGTTCGCGACCCGGCATCTCAATGCTTCGCGGGGCCATGTCGCCCGAGATGGGTCGGGCGGAGGACGTGGCCAGGAAGATTCGCATCGAGCTCGAAGTGCGCGGTCTGCACAAGGAACCACTGGGCATCGACATCATTGAACCGCCAGTTCTGTTTGCCCTGCAGCGCGAAGGGATCACGGTCATTGACGGGCAGCCACTCATGTCGGAAGCGCGCGTCATCAAGACGCAGGACGAGATTTCGCTGCTGAATCACTCGGCGATGATGGTCGATGCGGCCTACGACGAACTCTATCGCGCCATGAAGCCCGGCATGCGCGAGAATGAAGCGGTTGGCTTAGTCAGCAAGGTTCTCTACGATCTTGGCTCTGAATATGTCGAAGCCGTGAATGCCATTTCCGGCGAACGCTGCAGCCCGCATCCGCACGTCTTTTCGGATCGCGTGCTGCGGCCGGGCGATCCTGTCTACTACGACATTCTGCATTCCTACATGGGATATCGCACTTGCTACTACCGGTGCTTCACCATCGGTTTCGGTTCACGCGCCATGGTGGATGCATATAAGCGCTGTCGCGAATACCTGGACGCCGCGATCGAATTGGTGCGGCCAGGCCGCACCACAGCCGAGATTGCCTCAGTCTGGCCCCAAGCCCAGGAATTCGGCTTCCCCAACGAAGAAGCCTGCTTCGCCCTGCAATACGGTCACGGTATTGGCCTCGCGATCTGGGAGAGGCCGGTAATCAGCCGCCTGGTATCGTTCGAGCATCCCCACGTGATCAAGCCCGGCATGGTCTTCGCGCTGGAAACCTTTTGGCCTTCGACTGACGGTTGGAGCGCAGCGCGCATCGAGGAGGAAATCGTCGTCACCGAGACCGGTCATGAAGTGATTACGCGTTTCCCGGCCGAGAAACTGCTGGTGGCCGGCGCACACTACGTCACCGTGGACGGCCCGTTGCCGGCAACCCGTGAAACCGAAGCTGCACCCAGTCGGCGTGTGGTCGAAATGGTCGAAGCTAGCGCCAAGACGGAAAGAGTGGGCGTCTCGGACTGAAAGCATTTCAGCCCTCCCCAAACCATTATGGCTTTCAGTGTGGTGATGCCCGCTCTTGAAATGGCGCAGGAGACCGGCAAACTGGTCTCCTGGCGAAAGAAGGAAGGCGAGAACGTAACCAAAGGCGAGCTGCTGCTGGAAGTGGAAACCGACAAAGCCGTCATGGAGATTGAGTCACCTGCCGACGGCGTTCTGGCTGGCATCAGAGTGCGGGAAGGCGCCGTTGTTCCCGTGGGCCAGACGATTGCTTGGATTTTGCGCCCCGGCGAGGCCGTTCCCTCAGAGGTTGTGCCGCCGCCTGCGGCCATCAGTCCGGCGGCAATCCAAATCAAAGCATCGAACCGGGATGCCATAAGTTCTCCTCAGCCGCCTGAAGGTGCGGGAGCGAGAGTTTCTCCGAAAGCTCGGAGACTGGCAAAAGAGCGCGGCGTCGATCTCAGTCGTGTCCGCGGATCGGGTCCCGGAGGAGAGATTCTCACCTCCGATATTCTGGCATTCGTGGAATCGCCATCTGCAGCGCCCCCTGGCACTGGTCTCGAAGCTTTGAGTTCGACTGCGCGGATCATGGCCGAGCGAACCACCGAGAGCTGGACCACCGTCCCCCATTTTTTTGTGGTTCGGGAGGTTGATGCGGGTGCGCTTCTCGCAGCCCGAGATCGCTTGCGTCCCACGATTGAACAAGCACGCGGAGTGAAGCTCACCTACACCGATTTGCTGGTTGCCGTGGTTGCCCGAACTTTGTTGAAACATCCGCGGGTGAATGGAAAGTGGACTAAGGACGGGATTTTCCTGAATGCGGAAGTGAACATCGGCGTTGCCATGGCAATCAATGAGGCGGTGGTGGCAGCTGTGATTCACAACGCGGCCAGGCTCGACCTCGGCGAGATTGCGGTGCAGCGCCGGGACCTCACAGAGCGTGCTCGGGCTGGGCGATTACGCCCTGTCGACATCGCCAACGCGACCTTTACCGTCAGCAATCTAGGCATGTATCACGTTGATGCCTTCAGCGCGATCATTAGCCCGCCACAGGCGGCAATTCTTGCGGTGGGAAGCATCAGCGATCGCGTGGTGCCAGTCGACGGCGTCCCCGGCATCCGTCCGATGATGACCTTGACGCTTTCGAGCGATCATCGCGTCCTGGACGGAGCGCGAGCGGCGGCATTTCTAGACGACGTGGCCGTAACGATTCGTCAGCCGGAAGAATGGCTGTGATGAGATGCGAAAGAGATGGCTGAGAGATAGTCCAATCGTTGCCTGATAGCGAAAGGCAACCTTGCGAATCCTGTTAATGTGACCGCCGGACAGAAGCGCGGCGTGGCATGTATCTGAAATTAACCTTCCTTTAACATCCTCGTCACACCTCCTCCATAACATCTGTCACCAACATGACAATTCACTCGGACTGGAGACTCATGGGGCGCAGCCGCGCATCTCACTCACCTTCACTGTTTGCGTTGGCGCGGCCGGCCCTTCTGGTTCTGTTACTCCTGATGATCGCTTGGTCCGGAGCGTCCGCGCAAATCGACCGCGCTGAACTCGAAGGCACGGTGACGGATTCAACCGGTGCTGTTATCCGGGGGGCGGGGGTACAAGTCCTGGCGGTAGACACTGGGATCAGTCAACAACAGCAAACTAATCCGAACGGCTACTACCGTTTTCCGGGTTTGGCGGTGGGCAGGTACAAAGTAACTGCGACGAGCGCCAAATTTATCACCAAGGTCATCGACGACGTCATCTTGCGGGTGGGGCAGACGCGCACACTGGATATCAGACTGGAGGTCGGCGGGATTGCGGAGAAAGTCGAAGTGCACGCTACCGCAGCGCCAGCGGAGCGGAGTAGCGGCGAGGTATCGACAGTCATAGATGCAGCTCAGATCGCGAATCTGCCGAACAATGGACGCGATTGGGCAAGTTTCACACTTCTCGCCCCCTTCGCCCAGGACGATGGTGGCGGCGATCAGCGCACGATTCGCTTCGCCGGCCGCGCGCGCGACGACAACAACTACCAGTTTGACGGCGTGGACGCCGGCGGAATCCAAGAGCAGGCCCAGAAATCGCAAACCCGTCTGCAAATATCCCCGGACGCGATCGAGGAGTATCGCGTCAGCAGCGCCCTGTACGATGCGGAATACGGCACCCAGGCCGGCGGGCAGATCGACGTCGTTACCAAGTCTGGAACGAATGAGTTCCACGGCTCGCTTTTTGGCTACCTGAGGAATTCCGTCTTTGACGCGCGGAACTTTAATGACTTCAACCTGGCCGGTCAGCCTGCGGTTCCTCCGTTCCGCATGGGTCAGTATGGCCTCACAGTTGGCGGCCCGATCCAGAAAGAAAAGACGTTTTTCTTTATCAGCTATGAGGGACTGCGCCAGTTGCAATCGACCACCCAGCAGTTCACCGTGCCGTCGGGGGCTTGCTGTGGCGTTCTCCCCCTGGGGCCGAAGGGTACGTCGGTTACGCTTCCAACTTCGTTTCAGCAATATGTTTTGAGTAAGTCTCCGCAGATGTGCACCATTATGCAGGCATTCCCGTGGCGTGCCTCGGTGAAGTCGATTGGGAACTGCACACCTCGCTTTGTTTATCCGGACAGCGCCTTCCAGCAAACCACGTCCGTTGACCCCAACGGCGATCTGCTTACGGCCGCTACCCCCACCATCGTCCACGAGGATACCTGGCTGGTTCGCGTTGACCACAAGTTCAGCGACAAAACACTGCTCTACGGACGTGCCCAGCGCGATATCAGTCTGGTGGACGCACCCAATGGCGCCAGTCTTCCAGGAGACAAACTACAGACCATTAATCATCCTGCGAACTACATAGTTGCGCTCGAACACACGTTTTCTGCGAATCTCTTTAACGAGGTCAAGGGCTACATCAATCGGGCCCCTTTTCACAATCCTCAATCGAGCGCGCTGCCATTTTCCGTGAACACCAGCAACAACTTCGTCCAGCTCAACGACAACACCGCCGACATCGAGATTGGGTCTACGTTCGGCGTGATCGACAATCTGAGTTGGACTCACGGCCGGCATGCATTCAAGACCGGAATGGAGATCCGGCGCGTCCGGCTCAATCAAGGGCAAACCGCCGATAACACACTGACCTTCGGCGACGAAGTGGATATGACGACTGCTACCCTTTCCTCGATTAACTACATCGCTCCCTGGTGCTGCCACGGGCTGCGGCGCATGTTCTACATGCCTTATTTTCAGGACGAGTGGAAAGTGACACCCACGTTCACCGTGACTGCGGGTCTGCGATGGGAATACTACGGAGTCGCCCACGAAGCGACGAATCGCACAACGGTCTTCGACGTTAATCAGTTCCACGGAGTCTGCCTGGGGCAAGGTTCGTTCAACGTTGCGCCCAGCCCAGGTCCGATCGGTACTCCGCCTTGCCCAAAGGATCCCTCCCTATACAATCCAGATTATAGAAATTTCGATCCTAGAGTCGGGCTGGCTTGGGCTCCAAGCGCACTGCGCGGAAAGACCGTCTTCCGCGCGGGTTTTGGCATTTATCACGGGGCGGCTCAGAATGATGACCTCAACGCCGGACTTGAGAGCGATACCTTCCGCGTATTGGTAAACTCAACCACTGCACTCAGCCCTGCTTTCGAACAGACGACACCGGATCTCTCTGGTTTGACGACTCAAAAGCAAGCCCAACACCCTCGCGCCTTGCAACGCCAGGATCGCAGGGATTTGTATGCGGAGGAATGGGGTCTGACGATTGAGCACGAATTGCCGGCCAGCTTCCTGGTTTCGGCGCAGTACCTGGGGAGCCGCGGTGTACGGCTCTTTTCACGCGGCGCGGTGAATCTATGCACCGAGCCGGTTACATTCAATCCGGCCGACGGCGATTGCGTTCGCCCGCTGGATCAGTTCTACCCTGGTGGAAATCCCTTTGGTTCGGTTGACTTCAAACACGATGTTGGGTCAAGCACTTACAATGGCCTGAATCTCTCCCTCGAACACCGTATGAAGAACGGCCTATCCCTCGAGGGCCGTTATACCTGGTCCCACTCAATTAATGACGGATCGATTGGTGGCGGCGAGTCGAATGGCCCGGAAAACGTTAATTGCCTCCCCTGCGACAATGGGCCAAGCATCTTCGATGTCCGCCAGAATTTCACTCTGGACGCCGTTTACGAACTCCCCTTTGGCCCGGGCAAAACCTTTCTGAATGGTTCGGGGGCGCTGGGAAAAGTTGTCGGAGGCTGGCAGTTGAGCAGTATCGCGCTGTGGCACACGGGCCACCCTTTAACGGTGCAGATGGATCTTAGCAATGCCGTACAGAATCCCAACAATCCCTTCTTTGTCCCCGGTCTTGCCAGCACTTATCTTCTTCCCAATGGCGATGATCAAGACAGCCAGCGACCGGATGTTGTCCCCGGCGTGCCGTTGACTCTTCCGGGAGGGGGACACAATGGCGTGCCGCTCATCAATGCCGCGGCGTTCACGGCGCCTCCGGTTAACGCACAGGGCTTCTTCACTCGTTTTGGCGATGCCCCGAACGGCCTCATCCGCGCTTTGGATAGCTGGCAGATCGACCTCGCGCTGGTGAAAACAACCAAACTCACGGAGCGTGTTGCCATGGAGTTTGGAGTGCAGGTATTCAACATCTTGAACCATGTTCAACTCGGCGACCCGGGCAACTTCACCCTGTCGTACGACACCACGGTTCCTGGCACCAACCTGTCCGTCCCGGGAAGCTTCGGCGTCATCACGACGACAAACAATTTCAATAACAACAACGACAACGCGGCCTCTCCGAATACTGGTACCGGGCTGCCACGCCAAATCCAGTTCATGCTGCGCTTTCAGTTCTAGCTCGCTCCGCGCCGTTCCACGGCGGCCTGGCGGATTGCAACTGCGCGTCTTGGGTTGAAATTCAGGTAGATTTCAGGTTGACTGCGTAGAATTCATATCGTTCCACAGGTCGGAATCGTCAATTCCAAGCAACGCCGAAAGGATTTAATCCAATGAGGTCCGAAGGCCGATCCGGGTATACCGTTCTTGCGCAGGTTACTGCAGTTCTCTCATTTCTGGTTGCCTCGTGGGCATCGTCCTCTGACGGCGGTTATAGCATAGTCAAGAAAATTTCCATTCCCGGTCAAGGCAGCTGGGATTACCTGACCATCGATCAAGCGGCGCGTCGCCTGTACGTTTCACACGGAACCCAGGTCGAAGTGCTCGACGTGGACTCGGGTGCGATTGTCGGCAAGATAGAAAACACACCGGGCGTTCATGGAATAGCGATAGCTCCAGAGCTTGGCCGCGGATTTGTCAGCAACGGGCAGTCCTCCACGGTTACGATTTTTGACTTGAAGACCCTGAAACCCATCGGCGATGTGCCCACCGGCAAGAAGCCGGACGCCATCATCTATGATCCGGCGACCTCGAGGGTTTTCGCCTTTAATGGTGGCAGTAACAGTGCTACCGTGATTGAAGCCAAGGACGGAAAAGTGGCGGGCACGATTGACCTGGGAGGAGGTCCGGAGTTCGCGGCTGCAGATGGCCACGGCTACGTTTACAACAACTTGGAAGACGAAAGCCTGGTGCTGAAAATCAACTCGCGAACACTGAAGGTTGAGCAGCGCTGGCCCACAGCGCCCTGCGCTTCTCCCTCGAGCATGGCCATGGACCGGACCCATCGCAGATTGTTTCTGGGCTGCCGCAGCAAAGTCATGGCGGTGATGAACGCAGACACCGGCCAGGTTATCACCACTCTTGCCATCGGCGACCATGTGGACGCCACGGCTTTCGATGCCGAGACGCAACTGATTTTCAATTCCAACGGTGAAGGCACCGTTACCGTGATTCGCCAGGAGAGTCCAGACAAGTATTCTATTGTTGAAACGGTGAAGACCTTGCCCCGCGCCAAGACCTCGGCCCTCGATCCGAAAACTCACCAATTATTCTTGTCGACTGCCGAATCGGGGCAATTTGAAGTGTTGGTGATGGGAAAGTAAATGAAAACTGTCCAGAGATTGTCGGTTGTCTTCGTCTTCCTCGGCTGCGCGGCCTGTTCCCGCTCGCACTCACAAACGCAGTTACCGGAAATACAGCCGGTCGCGCTTCAATTACAAGTAAGTGCTCCGTTCCGTTTCGTCGCTTACGGAGATTCACGATTCCATGATCCCAAGGATACGGAGGCGGCGAACCCTCCCGTCCGCCAGGCTCTGGTGCAAGCCATTGCCGAGGTTAGGCCTGCGTTTATCTCCTTCGGCGGAGACATCGTTTACAACGGCGATGACGCGAATGACTGGACTGTCTGGGATAGCGAAACTAGGGTTTGGCGCGAGAAAGCGATTCCGGTTTATCCAGCGCTCGGTAATCACGATCTGCATGGCAACGAGAAGGTCGCCCTGGCAAATTACTTCCAGCGATTCCCCGAGCTCAAGAACAGCCGCTATTACTCGGTCCGTGCGGCCAACACGCTGCTGCTGGTGCTCGACAGTTCACTGGTCGAGACCTCCGGGTCCCAAGGGCAATGGTTGATGAAAGCACTGGACACCCTGCCGGCAGATGTCGACTTCGTCTTCATTGTGCTCCACCATCCTCCCTACACAAGTTCGTCTGACGAAAAGAAGTACGGCGGAGGACACTCAGCCCGCTCGCACGAGGAAGCACTGGCGACTATGTTGGAAGCGCGGCAGCAGAATCTGCGTGCCAAGATTATCGTTTTCTCCGGGCACGTACACAACTACGAGCGCCATGAGCACGGCGGCATTACCTATTTTGTTTCTGGCGGTGCAGGAGCTCATGCCTATCCGATTGAACGCGCTAAGGGCGACCCTTTCCAGGGTAAGGAGATTAACTACCATTACCTGCTTGTCGAGGTGGATCCCCACCATCTAAAGGTCACCATGAACCGCCTCGAACTTGATGATGGGAAGGCTGTCTGGACGCAACCCGACTCTGTGGAGATCACCGCGCCTGGGACCGTCCCCACACGGGCAAGCAACCCCCATGAGTTTGTGCCTTCCTCCTCTTCTGCGGGCCGGTGATTTCGTAAGCGATGGGCGAAGCGCACGCTCGGATTTAGTGTTCGACCTATCTTGGAAGGACGCGGCATCTTCCACGACCGTGGTTTCTCAGTTTAGCGGCGGTGGAGTCATGCCCATGAATGCCGTCCCGAGAAATTTCCCTTGAGAATCGAAGTTCCAGGTGAATATAGCGAATCCAGCACGTTCGCAGGCGTGGCATCCGTTGAGCAAGGGATAGCCCACCACAAACTGTGTTCCACCACTTGGCCCCGCCTGCGATGTGGGCCATATCTTCCCGTCACGATCTCCCGGCCACACATCGACCTTGGGAAATTGATTCTTGAGATCCTGAAACTGAAAGCTCTGCTCCATCGTTTTTCTGTCGAGCAGCTTCAGGTCCTCGACGTTGATCATAGGCGGCCGTCCATTCACCAGCAACAGACCGTAGTTGGTATTGGCTCGCAGCGGATACGTGACCCACGCGAGCGCGACCGGGGACTGCTTCTGAAAGCCGGTCATGACGCCGAACTCGCCGTGGCTCTGCTTGAAGAGTTCGCGCGTAAAGCTTACGGCTGCGGTTGGAGCGCCGGCTTTTGCCATCTGGTTGATGAGGCAGTCGCCGTCGCCGGGATGGGATGACTTGTCGCAGACGGCGTGGGCCGAGGCCAGGAACTGTGGTGAGACCTGCCACACCGCCGAAGCATCAATCTTCGCCGGGCTGCCCTGCGATTGTGCAGTCGCGCATCCAGCCAACCAAGCCAGAGCGAGCAGTAAGCGGACATTGCGCATACTCTTTCCTCGAAGACCAGATGCTGGCGACAAACCAAAGCAGCAAGGATCGTTAGCTAATTGTGACCACTCGCTGGCGAGTTAAGGCGAACCACTTCGCCGGTATCGAACTGGTATTCCGCCTCGATCACGCTGAGTTTGCCCGACTTCACTGCATTGCGAATGATCTCGTTGTTGGCCAGCACATCTTTGGCACTCTGGCGCACATTCTCCTCCAAAAAACATCGCAAGTTTACTCGCCTTGAGTCGCAGAAAACAAACTGACGAGCCAACAACCCTCTTGGATCACAGTGCCGTCGGCATACTCGAATAGTCACGTATGCTTTTTTGCCAGAAGTAGCAGCGCAGCCAGTGCTGCCGCTTTCTGATCCTGGGTCCAGGGCGGTCCAAGGATCCGACCGAGCCCGGAAATCTGCTGCCGCATCCGAGTCGCCTCCCTGCCGAATGTCGTCTTGGCACATTCGTCGAGATCGCGCTCGCGAAATCCGGTGACAGAAAGGCCGAGGTCTTCGCTTGCCTTCCAAAAGGCTCTGCGAAAGAATTCGCCTTCAGCGGCATGAATCAGCGCGTGTGAGGCGAGGATCTTCGAAAGTGGCGGCAGTGGGCGGCCCGAAGCCAGGAGAATGGCAGAACCTGTCATAGCATAATGGCGATCACGCAGTTCGCCTACCAACTCCCGGATTGCCGACACCGCGAGGCGTTCTGAGGTCGCAGAGCATTTTCCAATAAACGCTTCTGCTTCTGGAAGCTCGAGATTCTCCACGAAGTGATAGGGCTGTTTCGCCCCGGCGGTTCCAGGAGTAGTAACGGGCACGCGCCTTCGCTCAATAACCTCGACTGTGCCGGCGGCATATGAAACCGCCACCAGCGCTCCCCAACCAGAATGGGTTCGGACGCCGATGGCTGCGCGCTTCATGTCTACGGTATGTCTGCGAATGTTGCTGCGGCAAGTCTATCAGCTGGCTCTGCGGATGGTGTATCCTCATACGCGCATTAAGGAGCGCCATGGCCATGTCGAAAAAGAGCACCATCCCTGCCGACAAGGTAGGTCTATACGACAAGCTGATTGCCACAATTCCGGCAATCGAACGCAAGGGCGCCGCCAATCCCTACACTTCACTGAACGGCAACATGTTCACACTTCTGCATCAATCGCGCTTGGCCATCCGCCTCCCCGAGGATCAGCGAGAGGTGTTTCTGAAGAAGTACAAGGCCAAGCTGTTTGAGGCCTACGGGGCCGTGATGGGAGAATATGTCGCAGTTCCTGAGGCCCTATTGAAGAATACGAAGGAACTGCAGAAGTATCTGGCGATGAGTTACGAATACGTTAAGACATTGAAGCCCAAGCCGACAAAGAAGAAGCTGTGATCTTGCCATGACTACCTCATCGCGCGCCGCCGCCGCTCCCCGCGTCGTCTGCATCTCCGATTTCCGGCCTCTGGCGCGCCGCCGCCTGCCTCGGGCCGTGTTCGACTATCTGGACGGTGGCGCCGAAGGCGAAGTTACGCTGCGAGAGAACTGCCGCATATTTGAGGATGTCACATTGCGCCCGCGTCACGCGGTCGCGCTGGCCCAGTGCGATCTGCGGACCCGCGTTCTGGGACTTGATCTCTCCCTCCCGTTTCTGTTGGCTCCCGTCGGCTACAGCCGCCTCATGCATCCTGGAGGAGAAGTTGCCGCTGCTCATGCCGCAGGCGCCGTCGGCACCGCTTACATTCTCTCCACCATTTCCGGACATCGCCTGGAAGACGTCAAGGCCGCGTCCTCCGGCCCCGTCTTCTATCAGCTCTACTTGATGGGCGGGCGTGCTGCTGCCGAGTCCGCCATCGAAAGGGCACGCGTTGCAGGTTTTTCTGCGCTGGTTGTGACCATCGACACTGCCGTGGCCGGGGTGCGCGAGCGCGACGTTCGTAATGGCATGAAGGAACTCATCAGCGGCACTGTGTTCGCCAAGCTTCCATTCCTTCCGCAAGTGCTGGCGCGGCCGAGTTGGCTGGCCAGCTTCCTGCTCGATGGCGGTATTCGCCCTTTGCCAAACGTTGTTGTCCCCGGCCAGGGGCCCATGCCTTTGGTGGATATCAACGCTGCCCTGGCGGCTGCCGCCGTCACCTGGGCCGACCTGCGTTGGATCCGCGACGCTTGGCCTGGCCCCATCGTGATCAAGGGCGTCCTCACCGGCGACGATGCCCGCCACGCGCTCGACGCGGGGGCCGAAGCGATCGTCGTATCCAACCATGGTGGTCGCCAGCTTGATGGAGTATCCGCTTCGCTGCGCGCTTTGCCGGAAGTGGTGGCCGCAGTGAACGGGCGGGCCGAGGTGCTGATGGACGGCGGCATCCGCCGCGGCGCTGACATAATTAAGGCCATCTGCCTGGGCGCCCGCGCTGTTCTTTGTGGTCGGGCTTACGCCTATGGTCTGGCCGCGGCCGGCCCAGCCGGCGTTGCCCGCGCTCTGGAGATTTTGTGTGTGGATGTGGAACGCACTCTAAGACTTCTCGGCTGCCCATCGATCTCCGCGCTGGATCGCTCTTACGTGAACCTTCCTGCCTGGGCTCCGCGCTGAACCTTGAGCGTTAAGTCCTAGGGATCAGCTCCACCGCCGCGCCTAACACTTTCCCCTGATGTACCTCCTGAACAAACGCGATCACCCGAAGATTGTCCCGACTTAACCCCGGCTCCAGCTTGACTTGAGCCTCTCGTATAAACGCCTGTCCTCGAGGCGCCGTCCCCACTTTCACCATCGTTCGTACCACGGCAGTGTGGGTCAGAGTGCGCCCTCCATTCTCTCCGTGTAACACATGCGATTCCGCATGATTCAGTGCAACCGCCACCAAGACCTCCGCGTCTACAGCATCCGTCAAAGGCGCGGCTCCGGTTTCCACATGCGCGTGCAAAACATTGCTCGCATCAATGGAAATCGAAGACAAACGGACCGGAATCTTCTGCACCTGCAACGCCCGGTCGAAGGCTTTCCGCGCCAGTTCCGGATCACTACCCACAAACTCACTCGTTCCGTCCACCACCATCTGCGGAGTGTAGGGGCCGTTCAGCTTAAGTCGGTTCGCGTAAGTACTTTGGCGATCGCTGTAGAAGCGGGCAGAATACGGGTCTTTCCACCCGATATGATTCCAGTAATCCACATGCTCACTGAGCACGATCATTTCCGCTCCCGCCAGCGGTTGCCCGTCGAGTTTTTGCAGGAATGCGTCTGCGGGCGGACAACTGGAGCATCCCTCAGAAGTGAAAAGTTCCACCAGAATCGGGACGCGGCCGGTGACCTCCCCCACTTCTCCGGGTCGGGCGGCCGAAGCGAGCGCTACGATGCCGACGGCAACAACGGAAACCGACAAAACTCGCATGAGAAGAGCTCCACTGTAAAGTTGATGCCCGGCCCGCCGGAAAGTTGCTCCTCGAGGCCAGGAATCAGCCCTACGGATTTACAAAACCTTAACCTGCCTGCCACCTGTTCGCAATCTTCCCTGGCTATCCTCGAACTACCGGGGGATCACTTTATGACCATCCTTTACAGCGAACGCCACAGAGTTCTATTGATCGACGAAAACTCCCGAAGACTAAATCTTCTTGCCAGTATTCTGAGAAATCACGAGGTCGAGGTGCACTTCGCCACTCGCCTGGATGAGGCCAGGTCCTTATGGAAGAACATTCCGTACGATCTCGTATTGTTAGCGGCGCCGGAGAACTCTGGTGAGGCCGCGCTGGCTTTGCTGCAGATCAGGAAGAGCAAACCCCGCCAGCGCATTGCTTTGCTGGTTGGCCCCCCGACCTACATTCGTGAGATTGGGCGACCAGCTACAAAGATAAACTCGGGTCCGCCTTCGATCGCGGACCAAAGTCTCCTAAAGCCGCAGTGGCCCGAGATCGTTCAAAACGTGGTGAGCAATTGGTATGTGGATCAAGGCGCCCGCTTCGCGCTGGACAAGGTAGGCACGCCGCTCCTCGGCGACCCGCCATTCCTTGCCGATTAGCTATCTCGTCAGTTGACCTCAGGAGGCGGGATTGTGGCGGAATCTCGAATGCCTGTCAGGCTCGCGGCCTCGCCGGACCTGCGGTTTTCGTGCTTGCGGGCCTCGTACCACAACGCTAGTTCGACCCGGTTCCAGAGCCCCAGTTTGTCGTAGATGGCCCGAAGATAGTTCTTGATGACGTACTCGGTGGTTCCGAGCTCTCTTGCGACGTCACGGTTGGTGAGTCCTTGGGCGACGAGTTCGATGATTGCTTCTTGCCGTCGATTACGAACCTGCTGGATCCGCTCTCCAAGCATAGCTGCCTCCGGTAGATCAGAGTTGCCAGTTTTACTCGCTTGATTCCACCGCTGATCCCAAACTTAGTAAAAAGACGGTTGAAATGTGCTTTTACCGTCCGGCGATTCATTCCGATGGTCTGCGCAATTTCTGTGTTGCCGCAGCCCTGCAGCAGCAAATCGACGATTTGCTGCTCCCTCGGACCCAGCCGTACAGGCCCTGTTTCTTTCATTGTGCCCCCAAGGAATATCCCCGATCCATTGAAACCCCGGTCTCGCCGAAATTGTGCGCCGCTTCGATGAATTATTTGTGAAATCGACTGCCTATTCTACCGCCGAATTCCGGCGCGGGAGGCCGCTTTCGGAGGAATCGGCCTGAAGGCGGGATGGCAGCCGGGGTGCTACAAAGCTTGGTGGAGGCGCAATTTGGGCTGGTTCGGGATCGATTGTGACCCGCCCTGTCCAGACAGCAATCCGTGCTAACTGGCTTTGGTAACGTAACTTGCAGGTTGGCTCACCTGACTCCTTCCGGCCGGATGGATTCCCCACCGTTGCTTCCTGGGTGCAAACTCTCGCACACGGTTTGTCATCGAAGAAATGCTGGCATTGCTGTACTGAGGATAGCAACTATGAATCGGGTCATGGTTCTCGCGCTGGCGGTCGCCACGGCCCAGGGGATCGCTTGGGGTCAGGGGTATGCCCCCCCGGGGCGAATCGAGTTCGCGCGGACCTTCATGTCCCCGCTTGAGAATTCCTCGTCCCCCCTGCTAACAGAGCCTTCAAGCACAGTTGCAACCCCGTCGTTGCCATGCAGTCAAATGAGGGCGGTGCCGGCAAGTTTCGCCGTCGCCGGAGGAAACCTTCCCGACGCTCCCTCTGCCTACGCTCCCTTGTCTCGGCATTGCAAGTTCGAACTGGTCCTGCGCCACACCTATTCACCATACACGTTCGCCTCGGCCGCCTTCGATGCGACTTGGGCGCAAATGTGGGGCCAATGGCCGCAATACGGAGGTGGCATGCAAGGCTGGGGCAAGCGGCTGGGGGCAACTCTTGCGGACGTTGAATCCCGCCGCTTCATCCAAAACTTCGTGCTGGCGACCCTGCTCCACGAAGATCCACGCTATTTTCCGTCGGACAAGAACGGACTGGCTTCCCGGGCTTGGTACGCCGCAACCCGGGTGCTGATAACTCGCGATGACTACGGCCGCAATGTTTTCAATCAGGCAGAATTTCTGGGGGTGTCATTCACCAGTTCGCTACAGGATGCATACTACCCTCGTCCGGACCGCACGTTCGGCGCCACCATGAACCGGTTTGCGGGAACGCTCAGCTCGGACGTAACCACCAATATTTTGCATGAATTCACTCCCGATCTGAAGCGTCTGTTCCACAAGCATTGCCCGCAAGGCATCCAGCGACTCGAAGCCCGTGTGCCTCTGCCCGAAAACGTCAAACCCTGACCGTACGACTAGCGTTTGACCGCGAACACAAGAAAATAATCCATACCATCAGCCTTGACGAAGTCGTACTTTTCGATCAGTTCATAACCCGCTTCCCCAGCCTCCCGCGTGACCACCTCTTTACCCACGCCATGGTTCTCCCCGTTTCCGTTGCGATCAATAATCCCAACCTTTGCCCCCGGCCTCAACGACGCCCGCAGGTTCCGCAGCAGGACCACCGGTTTCTCCACCTCGTGATAGGTTTTTAGCAGCAGCACCGCGTCAATGCTGTTGGCTGGAAGTAGCGGATCATCAGGCTTGCTCGGTATCGTTTTCACATTGGGCAGATGTTCCTTGTCAGCACGATTCTCGATGTAACGGATGGCCTCAGGATTTATGTCCACTGCGTAGACACTTCCGGTTTCCGTGACTCGCCTGGCGGCCCGTACCGTGAACCATCCCGATCCCGCTCCGATGTCCGCCACATTCTTTCCTGCGGAGATTCCCAGAATGTCCATCACGCGGTTGATTTGCAGCCGATCCTCGCGCCCCGGCGAATCAAAGATCGACAGGTCGCCGGTGTAGGGATTGCTGGTCTTGCGCGGCTGGGCTTTGGGCGTCGCGGTATCCTGAGCGCGGATGAAGCACACACTCGCGGCCAAGACAACCGCAATCACCATTCGACGCTTGAACAAAGACAACATGGCTTCACCTTCTCGAGATGGACTTGGCTTGGAGGGCTTGGTTAGCAACTGCGTAGCGGTGAACACGGGCCAAACGAAGCGTACATGATTCTGCCAAGGCGCGGTCTAAACGGTGAAGATGGTAAGCCGGAGCCGATTCACTTTGATTCCCGATTAGCTAACTTTGCCCCGAGCAGCGGCGTTCGCCAAACTGTTGGCTTCCGCGTTGTTTTCCCGCCGCACATGCGAAATGGAAAACTCCAGCCCGCGAGCCAGCTTGCGGCAGATCCAGTGCAGCGAATACAGGCGCGGGCTGCGGCAGGAGTACTCGCCCATCATCTGTTTCACCACCACCTCCGAATCCGAGTAAACGTGTAGCGCCCCGGCCTTAAGCAACACGGCGCATTGCAAGGCTTCCAGCAGCGCCAGATATTCCGCTACATTGTTGTCCTGCCGCCCGATCCACTTCGCAATCTTCAGCCGGCCGCTTTCCGCGCCGTCGATCACCACCCCGATCCCCGATGGTCCTGGATTTCCCAGCGACCCACCATCGACATACGCCACCAGTTGCGACAACGACATTTCTAGCCCTCACAACCAACATGCGGCACCGGCAACGCTGCGTCAAGAAACTAGCATGGTTCCGCTCGGTGCATTTTGTGCAAGAACCTGTGCAAAAGTGGGTCCCTACACTCACGTAGTCCGTAAAGCACCCATGCAGAACAGATTGCATCGCGGAAAACTCTGTGGATCGCCGACGTACCTTGCACCGAAATGCGGCGTTGACAATTCCCGCTATAGGATTTAACTTCGCGCCCGTCGACGGCTGAAAGGGTTGGCTCAAATTAAAACTTAGCCAGTCCGAAGTAAGCTGGGTAATCCGCTCAACGGGGCAACTCGAGGGGCGACCCGACCCGAAAAAACCGGCTAGTCTGCGAGGATGTGGCCGGGGTAGGGAACTGCGAAAGCAGTGATTACATCGAAGGCCGTGATGGTGCATGACTCCACGTCGTTAGCTCCCTCGCAGGAGTTGACGGCTAGAGCATAACCAATATCACGGCCTTTTCCTTTTCCTCAAACTCCGCCTCGCCTTGCCTCGTTGCAGTTTCGGATCAAACCACTTTTCAACAACAATTGTGAATAACCTTGTGAAACCGGGCTCGTCGTGCAAGCTTGATGCGGGCTTGACCACTTTGCACAGAAACAGATTCACTCACTTCTTCTTTTGTTGCAGTAGCCCAAATATCGCCAACCCGTTCTGTGTTCCAACATAAACTTTGCCATTCACGATCATGGGCGTGCCAAAGTGGCTGGCCGAGCCGAACTGATCGCGCCCGTTCGGTGCTTGGCCGGAATTGTATAACTCCGTCGCCACCGAACTGGCGTTGTAAGCATGCAGCACATCATTGGGATCGCTGTGCTCGATGGCCCAGACGATGCCGTTCTGCGTTCCATTGGCCGAGACACTAGGCGTGCTTCCCGGGTAAGTAAAGTTGGCTGCGCTCTTGGCCACGGGAGCGGTCGAGAGCCTGGCATTGGTGAAGCTGAATTGCAACAGGTTGTTCCCCATCGGCCCGTAGTACACATTCCCGTTGAAATAGGCCGGCATCGCCCACACACCTCCGCCCAGCACATCGTCCAGTTCCTGATAGATCGCATTATCGTTTTGCGGGTTGAACTTCCCCATGTTGGTGCGGTCCACGATGTAGAGGTTCTGATCTTTCCCGGCGCCAATCGCCAAATAACGCGTGTTCCCCTGCGAGTCTTTCATTGGGGGAAGCAACATCGCGCCGCCGGAACCCAGATCTACATCTCCATTCGACTCCTGCACCGTGTTGTACATGGTGAAATAATCCGCTACCGGCTGTTTGTGGTTGCCCGGCGCAATCTTTACAAAGGCGTTGCCGTAGTCCCCCTTCGAAGGAAATCCGTTTGCGTTCAGGTCGGTATCGAAGGTGCCATTTCCGGTTAGCAAATAAATGAATGTGCCGTCGGAAGCCATGCCCGCCCCGGCCTGCCAGATCGCTCCTTCGCTCCCATTCGGAGTCAGATTCAGAACTCCCGCCTGAGTTCCGGTCTTCATGTTGTACCCGATCACCCAACTTGTGTATGGGGTTTCGTCGCAGTGGGAGGTCCAAGCGGTATAGACCACACCATTCAGCAGCAACAGCCCTTGCCGTTCCGCATACTGGTAGGGATCAAAAGTCACATACCCGGCCTGGCTGTTCGCGCCACTGCCAGGAAATTTCGCAACCACAGTGATGGGCGACCCCCGCTGCTCTTGCCCCGTGGCCACATCCAGCGCGTGGATCCTTTGGAAGTAATTGGACCCGTTCTTGCTCATCGCTGCCAGGTACATGGTTCCGTGAGGGCCGATCTGGCGATCAATCACCGGAGTGGCGGTGATCCCGATGGTTGGGGTGATTTGTGAGCAACTGTGGGTGTCCGAGGGTGATTCACCGGCGCCTAACACCGACACCTGCCACAACAAAGTGTACTGGTCAGCGTCGAACGCGTAGACACTATCATTCTCCGTCACCACGTAAACCACGTTGTGGGTTCCCTTGCCGGGGATGGCAACTCCCGCCAGGTACAAGGGTTCGGCATCGACCACGCTGTCTACTGGAAGCGCAGCCAGCTTGCCGAAGCTTGTCGAATTCACATTGCCCGTAGTGAGGATGGTCTCGGCAAGGTTCTGTCCGCTTCGGTAAGCGTCGTTGTGGTAGGTCACCACATCGGTGGCGAAACTCAGTCCTGCGGCGGAGATTACAAGCAACATCACACCGGAAAGCCAGACTGCAAAATCAGGGCCGGCCGGCAGCCGACGGAGCTGGGTGTTCTTACCAAAAGAATGTTTTTTGTTAGGCGAGGATGTCATAGAACCTCCAGAATACGGCCAGTCCGAAATTAGATGGCACGGATGAATAAAACTTTGCCAGTGCGACTGGCGCGGGATGAAGAAGATCCCGAGACGGGCGGCATAACTGCCGCAATTCTAACACACGACCAGGAGAATGGAACCCACCGACGGTGCGAGAAAGCCCGTCCTGCAAGGCTTCTCCCGGCATCGCCTGGTTACGCTTGACTTCTGCCACCCCCTCTGACAAGATGCGGGACACTTCGTCGAGGGAAACAACGACTCATGGTCAATAACTTCGTCTCTGCGACGCTGTATACCTTGGAGCAAGTCGCCCGCCTGGTCGATTCCGGGAAACTCGAATCCGGTCTGTGATCCTGAACCCCGCCCTCTCCTGAAGCGGAATGCTCGGCAGCACCGCATCGATTCCGCTCTTCATGAATCGCGGCGAACACTTGGAGCCCCACATGAAAGTGTTGACAGCTACCCTGATCTCCCTCTCGTTGCTGCTGGTCCCGGCGCTTTCCCGCGCTCAGGACGCTACCGGAAGAGTCGCGGGCACGATTACCGACGCCACCGGGGCCGTGATTCCCGGTGTTCAGGTCACGGTCACGAACACTGCCACCCACGTGAGCCGGAAAACGTCGACCAATCATGACGGCTATTACCAGATTCTTGCCCTTCCCATTGGGAACTACAAGGTGACCGTGGAGCACGAGGGTTTTAGCACGGTTGCCAGTGACGAATACAAGCTGTTGATCAACCAGGCCTTGCGCGTCGATTTCAAAATGGAGGTCGGTGCCGCCAATCAAACCGTGGAAGTCGGAGCCCAGGTTGCGCCCGTGGAAACGGTGAACGCGACCCTCGGTCAATCAGTAACCGGCCGAGCCCTTACCAACATGCCGTTGAACGGTCGCGATACTCTCGATCTGGCGCTGCTGCAACCCGGCGTCACCGAGAGTAACGACGACAATTTTTCGGCGGGAAAGTTCAGCATCGCCGGCGGCCGCACCGATTCCATTACCTACCTACTCGATGGCGGCCAGAACAACGATCTCATCGACAATAGTAACCTTCTCGATCCCAACCCTGACGCGATCGCCGAATTCCGGCTGCTCACCAGCAATTACACCGCCGAGTATGGCCGCAATGGAGGCGGCATCATCAGCGTCGTGACCAAGTCCGGAACCAACCAACTTCACGGCAGCCTGTTCGAGTTTTTCCGCAACAAGGTTCTCGACGCCAACGACTTTTTCAATATCGAACAGGGACTTCCCCGGCTGGATCTGAAACGCAACCAATACGGTGCTACCCTCGGCGGCCCTATTATCAAAGACAAGATTTTTTTCTTCCTCGCTTATCAGGGACAGCGGCAGGTGCAGGCTGTTCCCGACGTCGCCAGCCCCGTTTTCACGCCATTGGAAGTTCGGGGAAATTTTTCCCAATCGGGACCGAACGGGACACCTGATCCCAACGTCGCAGCATTTCTGCTGGCCAATCCTTTTTTCCAGCCCAACCCCACTCTCGCAGCCCAGGCCATCATCGCTCCCACTCAGATAAACAGCGTCGCCCAGGCCTACCTCAAAGCTGGATTGATTCCAAGTGCGCCCGGTGGTCTGCTTTCCACCACCTTGAGCCAGTTCAACAATGCCGACGAACTGACCTTCAAGTTTGACTTCAACCTCAGCGCCAAAGACAAGATTTCCGCCACCATAGGCCTGAACCGCACGCCTTTCTCGACCCCACTTGACTTTGCTACCGTGCCCGGTTTCACCAGCCTCACCGTGGCCAATTACTACTACACCAATATTGGCTACACCCGGGTCTTTTCGCCGACCCTCCTTAACGAATTTCATTTTGTGACCCATCGCAGCAACTATCTGCAACTTACTCCGGAGAAGATCCTGCCCCCGCCTTCTGCGTTTGGCATCGCCGTTACTCCAGATATCCCTACCGGTCCCACTAACTTGTTTTTCGATACCGGGCTTTCCATCGGAAACAGTGAAAATGGTCCCACGCGGTTCATCGAAAACACCTTCTCCTGGACGGACTCCGTCTCCTGGACGCGAGGCAAGCATAACTGGAAGTTCGGCGGCGGGTTTACTCCTTACCAGGAGAACCTGGTTTTTGACTACTTCACCAACGGTGAATTCGATTACTTTGGCTCTGGAGGTATTGGCTCCGGGAATGCCTACGCCGATTTCCTGCTCGGCATCCCGTTCGACTATTCCCAGGGTGCCAAGGCCCCGTCCAACGTCCGTCAAAAAAACACCTACGTCTTCGCGCAGGATGAGTGGCACGTTCGGAGGAACCTGGTGCTAACTCTCGGGCTTCGCTACGAATACAGCACGCCCAAGAGCGACACTGAGGGTCGCACCTTCTCCGTCATCCCGGGAGAGCAGTCGCACCGCTTTGTGAACGCGCCGACTGGGTTAGTGTTTCCCGGCGATCCGGGCGCTCCCAAGGGTACAAACTTTCCCGATACGAAGAATTTTGCCCCTCGCGTTGGCTTTGCCTGGGACCCCACCGGCTCCGGCAAGACCAGCGTTCGTGGCGGTTTCGGTATGTTCTACGACATTCTCAAAGCGGAAGATAACCTCCAATTCAATGGCCAGTCTCCCTTCGTCGGCAGCGCGGGTTTGTTCTTCAATCCGGTCGGCCCCAACTCTGGAGCGGTCAACTACATGAATCAGCCCTTCGTAGCTGCCGGCGTGCCCAATCCTTTCCCTTCGACGTCGCCTTCCCCCGACGTGTCCTTTGTACCTTTCGTGCCTATCAACAGCAACGGATTTGTCTATCTCGTGGATCCACATCTGCACACCCCGTACGTTTACCAGTACAACCTGAGCCTGCAGCGCAATGTTTTCGCCGATATGGTTCTCGAGACCAACTATGTGGGCAGCTCGTCCCATGGCCTGACTTCGCTACGCGACATTAATCCGATGATCCTCGGGACCACCACCCGCGTCCTCGATCAGGCGCCCGGCAATAGCACGTGTGGTACCACCATTGGAATACAGTGCTTCGGCCAGCTTCCTGAATTCCAGAATGTTGCCAATGCCAACTACAACGCGCTCGAGGCCAGCCTTACTCGACCGGCCAAGAACTCGAAACTGGGCACTGCCTATTTCACTCTCTCCTACACCTATGCGCACAACCTGGACGACGCTTCCGGGTTCGAGCAGCGCAACTCCATCGTGCCGGCTTACAGTCCCGGCCTTTACTACGCGTCCAGCGATAGCGACGTCCGTCATCGCATCAGCTTCAGTGGAGGCTGGGACCTGCCCTTTGACCGCGTCTGGACTGGCGGCCCCAAGCGTCTTACCAAAGGCTGGAGCCTGTATCCGATCGTGACTTGGCGAACCGGATTTCCCTTTGATATCCCGGCGTCCCTGCCGGGGAAGAACGATCCCATCAATCCCGGAACCTCCGGCGCTGGCGATCCCTATTTGACCAACGCCGCCGTTCTCGGCCCGCTTACCACCTTCAACCCCGATCATCAGCGCACCATCAACGAAATTACTTACGGAGTCAGCCCTACCGGTACTTGTCAGATCACCACCACTCCGGTCACTGGAAACTTCTATTTTGATCCCAATAGTTTCTCGAACGTCCCGCTGGAGAACAGCGCCTACTTCGATGGGGGAACTCCCAACCCGTGTTTCCCGCCACTCGATCCCGTAAACAATCCCAAAGACCGAACCTATGGCCTGCACCGCAATACGCTGCGCGGTCCCGGCCTTACCAACGTGGATCTCACGCTAGCCAAGACTACAGCGATCACCGAGCGCATCAGCCTGGAACTCCGAGTGGATTATTTCAACCTCTTCAATCATCCGGAGTTCGCGCAACCGACCGTCCTTGACAACGCTACCAACATCAACAGTCCGGTTTTCGGACAGATCACCACCACTGGAACGTTTCGCGGCGCGACTCCGCGCATCGGCCAGTTGGGCGCGAGGTTAACGTTCTGATCCGTACCTGCTTGTGTGGAGACCGGTGTCTCGCCCGTCCAGGCCGAGCGAAGCTCGGCATCTTCCCGCTGCTTCTGATCGCACTGTTTCTGATATCTGCGGTCTTCGCCCAAACTTCCGCCTCCATTGATGCTTACGTCCACTCCGAGATGCAGCGCCAACACATTCCCGGTCTGTCTCTGCTGGTGGCGCGCGATGGCAAGATCGTCCGCGCTCAAGGCTACGGACTCTCGAACGTGGAACTTCAGGTCGCCGTCAAAACGGAAACCGTCTTTCAGTCCGGTTCTGTGGGCAAGCAATTCACCGCTACCGCAGTGATGATGCTGGTTGAAGAAGGGAAGATAAAGCTCGATGACCCCATCACGAAATATCTGAAAGGCGCTCCCGCAAGCTGGAATCGAGTGACCATCCGTGAGCTCCTCAGCCACACCGCCGGTTTCACCGACTATCCGGAGAAGTTCGATTTCCGCAAAGACTACACCGAAGCCGACCTGCTGAAAATTGTCGAAGGCATCCCGCTTGCGTTCCCGCCGGGCACGAACTATAGCTATGCCAATCTCGGATATTTGACCTTAGGCATCCTCATCCACCAAGTGACAGGGAAGTTCTACGGAGATTTCCTGCAAGAGAGAATCTTCCAGCCCCTCGGCATGACCACGACTCGGATCATCAGCGAAGCGGACATCGTCCCCAACCGCGCGGCTGGATATCGGTTGGTCAAGGGAGAGTTGAAGAATCAGGAGTGGGTTTCACCCACCCTGAACACCACCGCCGATGGCGCTCTCTATTTCTCGATCCTGGATCTCGCGAAATGGGATGCGGCCCTTTACACCGAAAGACTTCTCCACCGTTCCAGCTTCGAACAAATGTGGACTCCCACCAAACTCCTGAACCGCCAGCCTAATCCGGGCGACTATGGTTTCGGTTGGCGCATCGCCAACCAGAACGGCCGCCGGCTTCTCGATCACGGTGGCGCCTGGCAGGGTTTCGAAGTCCACATCTCGCGTTACGTGGACGACAAGCTCACCGTCGCGGTTTTGACCAACCTGGCGGACGCCGAGCCGGGTAAGATCGCCGAGCACATCGCCGAACTCTACCTGAGCCCGCGGTAATCTGTGCGTCGCAAGAAAAAGTCCACGGCGTAAAGCCGTGGACTGAATGTCAGACCAAACCAACCCCGAAGGAGAAAGACCTCTCAACTAACTCTTATAGAACTTGTATCCGCGGATCGTCAGCCGGACCACTCCACGCATCTGTTCTTCCACGTAGCCCTGATTTCTCATTTCCGCTACTGCCATGCGTGCCAGGGAAGAGTCCACCACTGGTTTGGGCAAGGTCACAAACTGGCGAGGATCCTCTTCGTAAGAGTGAGCGAGTGAAACCAGGAGGCTGCTGGGAACCATTTCCTGATGCATAACATCTCTCCTTTGCGGACAATTCATACTATGTTGTCTCACTCCGCTGCGGAATGGCCCCTCCGTGCCCCCGAATGGCCTCTTGGTAACGTATGTAACCATCTGTAAATAGGCTAGTTATGATTGTCGCCAATAAAGGTGGGGCAGTTGCCAAGCCGAGCCAGGCGCTGGGAATCCTTAAATTCCACACCGGCTCATTGACCCAAAAAGCCCGCCAACGTTCTGAAAACAAAGCTTGCCCTTCTGGAACCTAGCCCCCCATCGTGAATGACACCACAATGGTTTCGCCGCAACTCCGAACCGTGCCTCAAATTTTCAACACCCGGTATATTCTTCCCCGCATCAATAGTACGATGTCGTTCCACTGTTCTTCAGATTTGTGGTACACGTCGCCTTATTTGAGGAGTGATCTATGACCGCCAGCCTCGCAGACCAGATTCCCGTTGTCGTAGGCACGTCCTTGCGCGAGCGTTTTGCCGAGATTCGCGAAACTACCATGCGGATCACTGCCTCCCTTTCCCCGGAAGACCAGATGTTGCAATCCATGCCTGATGCCAGTCCCGCCAAGTGGCACCTTGCGCACACCACGTGGTTCTTCGAGACTTTTATCCTGCTGCCGCACTCTCGCGGGTATCAGGTTTTCGATCCCCACTTCCAGTATCTGTTCAATTCGTATTACAAACAGCTGGGTTCGCACCCCAATCGCGGGTCGCGCGGGCTGATGTCGCGCCCCAGCCTGGAGCGGGTGCATGCCTACCGGTCGCACGTTGACGCCGTCGTGCTGGCGCTGCTGGAATCTGCGAGCGATGAAGTGCTGGGTCTGGTCGAACTCGGCCTCAACCACGAGCAGCAGCATCAAGAGTTGATTCTCACCGACATCAAACACGCTCTCTGGTCAGGCCCCCTGCGGCCAGAACCCGCAACTTCATCGCACTCCTCCACCCCGGTCTCCGCACTCGCTTGGATCGAGATCGAAGGCGGAATTCACTTCATCGGTCACCAGGGAAGTGGTTTCGCTTTCGACAATGAAAGCCCGCGCCACGAAGTTCTGCTGCGGGCGTTTCGCATCGCCTCGCGCCCTGTCAGCAACGGCGAATATGTCGAGTTCATGCAGGATGGCGGCTATCGTCGCCCGGATTTGTGGCTCTCCGACGGCTGGGATAAAGTTTGCGCCGAAGGTTGGAGTTCGCCCCTCTACTGGGAGCGCCAAGAAGATGATCGCGCGTCATGGTCGCAGTTCACCGTGGCAGGACTCAAACACGTCGACCCTGCCGATCCCGTCTGCCATATCAGCTACTACGAAGCCGATGCTTACGCGCGTTGGCGGGACGCCCGCTTGCCGACCGAAGAAGAATGGGAAGTGGCCGCCACCCGCATCCCGGCAAGGGGCAGCTTCCTGCAAGGTGGCGTGGTGCGCCCCCAACCCGCCGGCAAAACTCCCCAGATGTTCGGGGACGTGTGGGAGTGGACCTCAAGCCCCTACGTGGCTTATCCCGGGTTCAAACCCGCCGAGGGTCTCATCGGCGAGTACAACGGAAAATTCATGGTCAATCAGTTAGTGCTGCGAGGCGGATCGTGTGCCACTCCCGCCACTCACATCCGCGCCACGTACCGCAATTTTTTCCCGCCGCATGCCCGGTGGCAATTTTCGGGACTTAGGTTGGCCAGATGATCGCGCGTGAACTCATAGCATTGCCGGCCTTCGTCGAGGACGTGGAACGGGGTCTATCCAGTTCTCCCAAGACTCTGCCGTGCAAGCTGTTCTACGATCAGGCCGGCTCGGCATTGTTCGAACAGATTACTCGCCTGCCCGAGTATTACCTGACGCGTGCTGAACATGAAATCCTGTGTGACTGCGGCCGGGAAATCGCGAAGGAGGTACGCCCCGGCGTGACCATAGTCGAACTTGGTTCCGGGACCGCGACCAAGACCACAACTCTGCTGCAGGCATTTTCCCGCCGGCAATTGCAGGTCCAATACTTTCCGGTTGATATCTCTCCTGCCGCGCTTGCCGAGGCCCGGATGCGAGTGGAGTCACAGTGTTCGCGAGTTTCGGTCCACCCAGTGGTGGCGGACTTCAGCCACGGTTTCAGTTTCTTGCGCAATATCCCCGGCCGAAAGCTGGTGCTATATCTGGGATCCAGCATCGGCAACTTCGATCCCGTCCCGGCAGTCGAAATGCTAAGCCAGATTCGCAGCCAACTTGCCCCCGGAGACGCTCTGCTGTTGGGCACGGACCTGGTGAAAGATCCGTCCATTCTGGTGCCTGCCTACGATGACGCTCAAGGTGTCACCGAACAATTTGACAAGAACATCCTCGTCCGGTTGAACCACGAACTGGGCGCGAACTTCGACCTCAACTTCTTCCGCCACGTCGCAATTTGGAATCCGGAGAAGTCGAGAATGGAAATCTATTTGGAGAGCTTGCGTCCACAGCTTGTGGATATTGGTCTGCTCAATTTGCGCGTCAAGTTCGCCAACGGTGAACGCATCCACACCGAGAACAGCTACAAATACACCATGCCCATGGTTCGCGAGATGTTGGAACGCTCGGGCTTCTCGCTCGATGCCACCTGGTTCGATCGCCGGACCTGGTTTGCCCTGCACCTTGCCCGCGTCTGATCCGCGGCTCAACGCTTGGGACCAAAAAATGCCGCGCCCGCGGGTGCGCGGCATCCTGCAATCAAACTCCTACCAAACTCTGCACTGCTTCGCCCGCACCATCGGCGTTCCCGTCTTGCATGAAAACGCCTGCTGGAACTCCGGCATATTGCCCACGACATTATTCACCCGGTATCTCGGAATCGAGTGCGGATTCGTTAATACCACCGTGCGCATCAGTTCCGGCCGGTATTCAGTGCACCACTCGTTCGCGTACGAGAGGAAGAACTTCTGCCGCGGCGTCCAGCCACTTTCGTCTTTCTCGTCCAGCGATTTGCCGGTGGCTTGTAGTTTGTTGGTCAGAGCCATGAAAGCGATGCGCATGCCTCCGTTGTCCGCCGTATCCTCGCCCTGGGTCAAATGTCCATTCTGTTTGACTCCGGCCTCCGGAATCTCCTGCGTGTACTCGTCGGCGATGCATTCGTCGCGCTCGTCGTAAGCTTTCGCGTCTGCCGCCGTCCACCAGTCGCGTAGGTTGCCCTGAGCGTCGAACTTGCGCCCTTGATCGTCGAATCCGTGCGTGATCTCGTGGCCAATCACCATTCCGATTGCCCCATAGTTCACCGCGTCATCCTTGGCGGCATCGAAATACGGCGGCTGCAAGATCCCGGCGGGGAAATTGATGGTATTGAGTTGCGGATCGTAATACGCATTGATGGTCGGAGGTGTCATCGTCCACTCGCTGCGATCCACCGGCTTGCCGATCTTGCCGAGTTGGCGATGGAACTCAAACACTGTCGACTCGCGCACATTGTTCAAATAACTGGTGCGTGTGATCGTTACCGAGGAATAGTCCCGCCACTGGTTCGGATACCCGATCTTGTCCTCGATAGCGTGCAGCTTAACCTTGGCTTGCTCCTTGGTGGCAGGCTGCATCCAATCCAGAGTGGTGATGTCCTGGTCCAGCGCATGTTCTACGTCATGTACCAGGGCGACCGTTTCCTCCTTGCTGGCGGGGGGAAATGCCGCCGCCACGTAGGCTTGTCCCAGCGCCATTCCGAGATCACGGTCGGCCGCGCGCACACACCGCCGCCAGCGTGGCAGTTGTTGCTTTGCGCCAACCAGGGTGTGGGCAAAAAAGTCCCAGTTCTCATCCACAAACGCTTTGCTCAAATACGCCGCCGACGCATGTACTAATTGCCAGCGCAGGTAGACCTGCCAATCCGCTACCGAGTGCTGCTGGATCAAAACCTCCAACTCCTTGAAGAACCCCGGAGTGCTCACCAGATAATGCGGGGCCGACGGAGGCGCGCCGATGTCAGACGTGTATTTCTTCCAGTCAAACGATGGCGTCAGCGCCTGCAACTGCTCGAAACTCATCTTGTTATTGACGTTTTTCGGATCGCGCCGCGCCACGTTGTCCATCTGCGCCTTCGCCATCGCGGTTTCAATGGCGATCACCGTCTTCGCGTCCGCTGCGGCCTGAGTCGCGCTTTCCCCGGTCAGGACCAGCATCTTGGCAACGTGGGTCTGGTACTTGCTCAAGATGTCCTTCGACTTTGCATCATCCTTCACGTAGAAATCGCGGCTCGGCAACGCCAATCCGCCCTGGTCGATGGACGCTACCACTTTGCTGGCATCGTCGTAGTCTTGTTGCGATCCGAATCCCAGCAGCGCTACTCCCGTCTGGTTATCGTTCCCCGACCACGCACCGGGAGTGCTCATGTGGATGTATGCCACCTGGTCCGCCAGTTCTGATTTGCTCTTCATCTTGGCGATGCGCTCTAGTCCAGGCTTCAAGTCCCGGCTGCCGGCGGTTTCCAGCGCAGGCTCGTCAGTGCACGCCTGCCAATAGTCGCCAATCTTCTGCTCGAAATCGCTGCGTCCGCTGGTCTGTGCCGATGCCTTCTCCAGCGCCTGCCGCACAATGTCCTCATTCCAATACTCCAAGCCGCTGCCTGTTCCCCACGCCACCTGATCGGCAGGAATCGGGTTCGCCGCGTTCCACTTGCTGCACGCGTATTGATAAAAATCCTGGCAGGGGTCGAGCGTCCGGTCCACCATGTTGGGATCGAAGTGCTCCAACTTGGGGGCCGGAGCGGCCGCTGGCATTTGCTGCGCCAACCCGAGCACCGGGCAAAGTACGACAGCTACAATCACGAGACGTGCAAAATGCATGGTTTGATCTCCTGCTTGAGAGTTGGGTAAGTGCACTGCTGGTAACCTGCGCCAGGCGTGGCGGACCAAATCGGCTGCCTCGCTTGCAAACAGCAGACTCAACGCGTTCCAAGAGTGTATCGCAGTTTCGCGAAGCGTGCTCAAAAGTGCCCGGCCGGGTCACTTCCCGCAATCTGATGTACGCATTTTATCGGAGCAGAGTTCCATCCCACTTCACATCAATTCAAACACCAACTCCCCCGGTACTTTCCCTACGCCGATGTCACCACAGTTCCCCACGATCCAACCTGCGCCTGCTTCCCACAGCTCTTCCTCCACCGCCGTTGTACGCAGAGCAATCACCTTGCTTCCAGCCGCTTTCCCGGAACGAATTCCCGCCGGAGCATCCTCCACTACCACGCAATCGGTCGCAGTTGTCTCCAGCGCCGCCGCGCCCTTCAGATACGGTTCTGGATGCGGTTTCCCACGCTCGACATCGCTGCATGTCACCATCTTCCCTGGAATCTTCAGCCCCGCTGCACGCAGGCGAACTTCCGCCAGTGGCCGGGTGCATGACGTCACAATCGTCCAACGCTCCGGCGGCAGCGCCCGCAACAATTCCTGCGCTCCCGGCAAGGGAACAACGCCTTCGATGTCCTCAATCTCCGCCCGTTCGACTATTCGGTTCTCGCGCTCGGCGTTCACCTGCGGAAGCAGTTCACGGATGGTCGCGATGCTCGGTCGTCCATGAGCTCGCTTTACCACTTCTTCCGGACTAAGCCCGTGTCGGGCCGCCCACTTCTTCCACACGCGAGCCACTGCGGGAGTGGAATCAATCAACACTCCATCCAAGTCAAACAGCACACCGCGGCACCGGATCCGAACCATGCCTTCACGATATCAGGGACGAAACTCAAATCACTACTGCGGTTCCCGCGTGAGTTCCGGGTCGGGCACCGGCCCTGCTTCCATTTCCCGGTGCCGTTTCTCGCGCGACGCATTCGACATCTGTGTAAACTTCTCCATCTCGGCGCGGGCCTCCTGCGTGCGTCCCATGTGCTGCAGAATCTGTCCGCGCACGTAATAGACGCTCTCACTCTCCGGACTCAACTTCTTCGCCATGTCAATCGCGGCCAGCGCCTCCTTGTATTTCTGGTCCCGCAAATAAACCCGGGCGAGTTGAAAATCAGAACTCGAAAGCTTCGGATCCAATCGCAATGCTTTACGAAACACCCTCTCTGCATCCTCATCCTGTTGCTGCAGATAAAACACCAGCCCTAGCTGATCGTAGTCATAAGCAACATCCGGCTCGATCTCGATATCTTTCAGAAGCTCCGCCTTCGCCCGCTCCAAATCCTGCTTCTTCATATACGCCGTGCCCAGGTTGAAGTGAACCAAAGGAAGCCTGGGCTCAGCCTTGGCCGCGATTTCCAGTTCAGCGATCGCTTCGTCATATTCTTCCCGGTTCAAGTGCGCCTTCCCCATCAGCAAGTGAAACTCCGGCGTGTCCTGGCCGGTCTCCACCAATCGGCCCAATGCTCGTTGTTCCAGGTTTGCCCGCCCCGCCTTGTTGGCTGCGATTCCCAGCACGTACAGGAAATTCAACTGATCGGAAGCCTCCTCCCACAGCGGCTCCAGCGTGTTCGCCGCTTCGGCATACCGCTGATTGAAGAAGTAGCACAACCCCAGCAGATACCGCGCCTGATATGAGTCCGGCACGTCCCGAACCACCGACTCAAACGGCGCAATCGCACCCCGAAAATCATTCTGGCGGTAGTAAACCAATCCCACATTGAGCCGAATCCCTGCCACTTTTGGCGCCAGGCGTTCGGCTTTCCGCAACCTCTCCAACGCCTGCGGCCACTGTTTCCGCCGCATGGCGATCACACCCAGGTTGGCATACGCTCCGGCCGATGCTGGATTCACCTCGAGTACTCCCTTGAATGCCTTTTCCGCCCCGCCCAGGTCGCCTTGCTTCAGAGCCGCTTCTCCCTGCTCGAACAATTGCCTGGGATCGGCGCTCTGGGTCTGATTTGCAGACGATTTCGCCGCTGATCTCGCAGCCAACCCAGCTGCCTGTCCCGCATCTGCGGGCTGCGCCCTCCCCGTGCGACAGCTCACCAGCATGAGCACCGTCACTGCGCACCGCAAACCTGAACTTGACACTGGTTTCACTCTCTGCTGTAGTGTCCGCCAGCGCCAGCCCGAATTCAAGCCAGCGCAGACTGCGGGAAACGCCCTCAGCGGGTTCCCAATGAAAAGTAACATGGTCACAATCCGCGACGTTGCCAAGGAGAGCGGATTCTCCTCCACCACCGTCTCGATTGTCCTGAACAACGCGCCTCTGGCCCGCTACATTCCCGCCAGCACCAAGAAGACCATCGAACGCGCTGCCAAGAAACTGGGCTATCGCCCTAACCTGTTTGCCCGATCCCTGCGCAGCCAGCGCAGCCACACCGTCGGCGTCATGGTTTTCGACATGACTGATCCTTACTGCACTCTGGTTCTCCGCGGCATCGAGAATTCTCTTTACCAGTCGTCCTACCTTCCCATTCTCACCGACGTTCACAACGAACGCAGCCGCTTCGAGCGCTATCTGGAAATGCTGCTCGACCGCCGCGTCGAAGCCCTAATCGTTCTGGCCAACTGGCTTTTCGTCGACATCGACGTCCTGGCCGATCTTGAAAAAAACAGCATCCCCACCGTGATGATCGGGCGCGAACTGCAAACCGATTTCATCAGCTCGGTGATGGTGGACAATGAACTGGGCGCTCACGCTGCCATCGAGCATCTTTACTCCCTTGGACATCGCAAGATCGCCTTCATTCGCGGGCCCAAAGCCTTGGCCGACAGTGCCCCGCGCTGGAAAGGAATTCGTTCTTTTGCCAAATCCAGTGAGCTTGAAATCGATTCGCGACTGGTCGTCGACCTTCCCGAATCCCGCGATCCCATCTCCAGTTTCGAAGACGGCTACAAACTCACCGAAAGCCTGCTCAAACAAAAGCGTCCGTTCACCGCTCTCATGGCGTTCGATGACATGACCGCTTTCGGCGCCATTCGTGCCCTGGCCAAGGCCGGACTGCGCGTCCCCGAACACTGTTCTGTGATCGGCTTTGACGACGTCGCTGCCTCCGCGCTTTACACGCCGTCGCTCACCACCATTCGCCAGCCCATGGAAGTCATGGGCACCATCGCCGCCAGCCTCGCGCTCGATGGCGTGAACGCAGTGCTCGAGAAGCGCCAGGCCTCCGGCGTGCATCGCAAGATTGCTCCTGAACTGGCGGTTCGCGAATCCACCCGCCGCTTATTGTGATCGCCAACCCTGCCAGATCATCAAAATGAACTATTTTTTGCTTGACAGTGCCCTAACCCTACCTCACTATTGATACGTTTTAATAGAAGACTTTTGTAGGTTTTCGGGTTTGGCGGGAGGGATGCCCCGCTCCGGACATTGATGGCGCAACCATGGGTGAAACTCGCAGGTGCTTACGTACCAAATTGAATAATGCTGGCGCAAGCGGGCGCACTCTACGATGGAAAGTTAACTGGCTCGGCTCGAACTGAGTCTGGCCCGATGTTCTATTTGCGGTTCTAAGCTCAACGGAGTTGACCATGAAATCCCGTCTCTTGTGGATGCTGGTATTTGTCAGTTGCCTTTCCGCTCCCCTGCTTGCCCAGGACACTGCTTCCATCACTGGCACGGTCACCGACCAGAGCGGCGCCGCCATTCTCGGCGCACAGGTCACCGTCAGCAATCCGGAGCATGGCATCAAGCGCGTCACCGTCTCGAACGGCAGCGGAGATTACCTGGTCAGCGCTATCCCTCCGGGGTCCTACAACCTCTCGATCACTGCCCCAGGTTTCAAGAAATACGAAGTGACCGGGGTCATTCTGCGGGTGGCGGAAAAAGCCCGCGCGGATGCCTCCCTGCAAGTGGGTGCAGCCAAGGAGGAAGTGCTAGTCGAAGGTACCAACGTCGCCCAGGTGGAAACCCAGACTAACGAACTTGCTGGGACCATCACCAGTAAAGAGATCAGCCAACTGCAACTGAACGGACGTGTGTTCACCCAACTCGTGACCCTGACGCCGGGCATCACCAATCAAACCGGTTCCTCAGAAGGTCAGTACGGCATCACTGCGAACGTCAACTACAGCGTCAACGGTGGCCGCCTGGAATACAACAACTGGGAACTGGACGGTGGCGACAACATGGATAACGGCAGCAATTCCACGCTCAACGTTACCCCTAGCATTGACGCCATCGGTGAAGTCCGCGTCCTGACCTCCAACTACGGAGCGCAATACGGCCGCAACGGCTCCGGCACGATTGAGACCGAGACCAAGTCTGGGACCCGTTCATTCCATGGTGATGCCTACGAATTTGTGCGCAACGAGGCTTTCAATGCTACACCCGAATTCCAGACTACCAACCCGGCGTATCACAAGAACGATTGGGGATACACCATCGGCGGCCCGATTTACATACCTGGCCACTACAACAAGGACAAGCAAAAAACCTTCTTTTTCTGGTCGCAGGAATGGCGCCGGGACCGGGTTCCCGGACAGAACTTCAATGTGATTGTTCCCAGCGTGGCGGAGCGCGGGGGAAACTTCAGCGATCTCTGTCCTGCACCCGGAACTGCATTTCAACGCACCGATTCGAGCGGTGCCGCGGGAGCGTTTTTCCCTGATTGCCCGGCGGCCAGCCTTGGCACCATGACCAAAAGCGGTGTGCAGCTCTACAACACATTTCCTGGCAATCAAGTCCCCGTCAACTCAGCCTCCGCGCCCCTCCTTGGGATGATTCCTACTCCAACCGGCGGATCCGGCAACGTGTTCACGGCAGCCCCGTCGCAGGCCACCAATTGGCGCGAGGAATTAGTCCGCGTCGACCACAACTTTAGCGATCGGCTGCGCGCCATGTTCCGTTATGCCCACGACTCATGGGAGACCGTTACGGCCGCGCCTTTGTGGAGCGATGGCACCAGTTTCCCGACCATTCAAACAAATTTCGTTGGACCTGCCACGGCACTGGTGGCGCGTCTTACCGCGACTGCTTCACCCACCCTGCTGAATGAATTCGTCTTCAGCTACACCACCGATCACATCACCCTCACGAATACCGGCACCCCCAACCCAAATGCGTGGAAACGTCCGGCGAACCTCGCTATCAGCAGTCTGTTTCCGGCCGCCGGTAATGGCGCTTTGCCCGGAATCAGCGTGGCCGGAGGTTTCGGAGGGGCGTACGGCAGCACTGGTTTTTCAGAAGATGCGGGCTTCGTCCCTAACGGGCCCTACAATTCCAACCCCACTTACACCTATCGCGATAACGTGACCAAGATCATCGGCAAGCATAATCTGCAATTCGGAGCCTATTTTGTAGCCGCGCAGAAGAACGAACTTACCGGGACCGTTCCTTCCACCAACGGTTTTCTTACCTTCGACCCGACCTCACCCGTCTCCAGCGGCAACCCCTTTGCCGATCTGCTGATGGGCAACGTCGCGAACTTTTCGCAATCCAACGCCCAGCCGAAGTATTACAACCGCTACAAGATTCTGGAACCCTACTTCCAGGATGACTTCCACGCCACAAGGCGGTTGACTTTGAACCTGGGACTGCGCCTCAGCCTCTTTGGCACTTATCGCGAACGTTACCATCAGGCTTACAACTTCGAGCCGTCCGCGTGGAGTGCGGCTAAAGCCCCCGAGATTGATGTCACCGGGAACGTAACCGGTCAACAGGGAGCCATTATTCCGGGAACCGGTGACCCCTTCAATGGGATGGTGCAATGCGGAGTCAACGGCTCGCCCGCAGGGTGTATGAAGGGACATTTGTTCAATCCCGCGCCCCGGCTCGGGTTTGCCTTTGATCCCACAGGAGACGGGAGGTGGGCGATCCGCGCCGGATATGGGATCTTCTTCGACCACACCAACGGCAACGAAGCTGACAGCGAAGCGCTGGAGAGCTCCCCGCCGCTGGTCCAGGTTCCCACCCAGTACAACATCTCCGGATACGGCAACATTGGAGGCGGGAGTGGTCTGTTATTTCCTCTGAACGTGGTTTCCATACCTACCAAAGCGGTTTGGCCCTACGTACAGCAGTGGCATATCGACATTCAGCATGACATCGCCAGGAATACCATCGCTACTCTTTCGTACGTGGGGAGCAAAGGTACCAACCTGGGGCGAAAGTACGAATTGAATCAGTTGCACCCCGTCCCCGCCTCACAGAACCCTTACATCGCATTGAACGCGCCCATAAGCGCGACTGACTGTACGAATGTCAGTGAGGGTGTTAATGGCAATGGGCAAGCGGTTGCGACCGCGACTGTAAACGGTGTGAACTACACCGGGACAACTGGCGGGCAAGTGGCCACCAATCTGGCGGTAGCCTGCGGCAACGATGCCAATCCCTTCCGTCCTTTCCGCGGCATAGGCGACATCACCGCCTTGGATAACAAAGCGTCTTCCAGCTACAACGCCCTGCAGGCCCAATTGCGGCGTAGCGTTGGATCGCTCCAGGTAAACGTTTCGTACACTTATAGCCATTCTATTGACTCAGCTTCCGACGGCGGAATCTTCGGCGATGGCGGCATTCTGAATGCGTACGATTTTGCGGCTTTCCGTGCCTCCTCCAATTTCGACCAGCGCCAAACCTTTACCACCAGCGCGGTTTATGATTTGCCCTTCTTCAAGGGTAGCGGCTTGAAGAACAAGCTGCTTGGGGGATGGGAACTTTCCGGTATTGCCGGGTGGCAGACCGGCACTCCCTTCAGCGCCTACAATGGCGCAGCGAATCCTGATAATGCCGGTCTGGGCAACGGCGTGGCTTCGAGCGCCGGCGCCGGCCAATCCTACGCTGACGTCGTCTCCAATCCGTACCAGAACATTCCACAGTTCAATCCGGCATCCGGTTTTGGTCCCTTCATCGCGAATCCAAACGCTTTTGCGGCACCGATTGGTCTGACCCTCGGAGACTCAGGCCGAAACTTCTTGCGCAATCCCGGCCACTGGAACATCGACATGGCCCTGTTCAAACACATTCCCATCAGGGAGAGCATGGCTTTCGAGTTCCGAGCGGAAGCTTTCAACATTTTCAATCACGTCGAATACGGTCCGTTGGCAGGCGATCAGGGCGGCGCCGCTGGAAGTGGTGGATTTTCTTCTGGGACCGGAACATTCATCCCCGGGGCCGGATCGAACTTCCTGCAGGTCGGTACTGCGTACAGTCCGCGGATACTGCAGCTCGGCGCAAAGTTTCTGTTTTGAGATCTGGTAGAGCCGGCTGTTGCCCCACCCTTTCGCGCTGTTTGCGGAAGAGCCTGCCCTGAGCCCAGTCGAAGGGGTGGGATTCCACAACTCTCCCGCATCGGGCTCGCTTCCGTAACACACTGCACAGCCACGATCTTCATCTTGCCTCTGCCAATGAGACAATTGCAGCCAATGCGCCTCGGCATACTACTTTCCGGATTGGCAACGCTTTCAATAGGCGTCGCCTTAGCTAGTTCGACCAAGCCTGCGTCACCCGCCAGCGCCCCCATGGCCACCGAAGACCGCGTACAGCTCCCGGGATGGTGGCCTAGCAAAGGCACAGCTTCTCGCGATGAATTCCTCGGTCCCGATGCTTGCGCCGCCTGTCACGCTTCCAAATTTCGTACTCAGACGCAGACGCCGATGGCCCACGCCGCTATGCGCCCTGCGGATTCCGAGGCTTTGCGCTCCCATGACCAACTGACGCTTAGTCTGCCACCCTACAACTACCTGATCTCACGCCAAGAGAACGGTAGCCTGTTTTCCGTCACCGATGGCAAGCGGACGATTTCACTGCCTCTCAGTTGGGCGTTCGGCTTGGGTCAAGCTGGCCAAACCTATATCCTGGAACGCAACGGCACCTTCTACGAAAGTCGCGTGAGTTACTTTCCGGAACTCAACGGTCTTGACCCAACCCCGGGACAATCGCAGGCCGCACCCTCCAGTCTCGAGGACGCCTTGGGGCGCAACATGCTTTACGCTGGAGAGACCCAGCGCTGCTTCGCTTGCCACACAACCGCCTCGACCACCAATCGCCGATTCGATCCCAGCCACCTGATCCCGGGAGTGACTTGCGAAGCGTGTCACGGCCCCGGCGCAAAGCACGTGGCCGCGATGAAGGCCGACAGGATAAAGCTTGGGCTAAAGGCAATTCTGGATCCCGGCCAGCTCAATCCGGTTGATCAGCTAGATTTCTGCGGAGCATGTCACCGCACTTACGTGGACGTGGTTCTGAGCAAGACGTTCGGAATTCGTAATCTTCGCTTCCAGCCCTATCGCCTGGAAAGAAGCCAGTGTTGGCTCAGGAGCAACAACGGCATTACTTGCCTCGCCTGTCACAATCCTCATCAGCCGCGGGTGCGCGACCTGGCCTCGTACGATGACCGATGTCTGAGTTGTCACCAGCCCGGCCACTTCACGAAGATCTGCACTGTAAGCGCCAACAATTGCGTCTCCTGTCACATGCCCAAATACGAAGTTCCAGGGATGCATTCGAAATTCACCGACCACTTTATCCGCATCGTCCGCAAAGGAGAAGGCTATTCGGACTGAAGGCCGGTAGCTGGGAAACGAGAACTTGTCTTTAGCACAAACCCAGAAAAGCTAAATGCTAAGTGCTAAGTGCTGAGTGCTGACTGCTGACTGCTGAACCAACCACCGCCAGCGCCTGCTCCAAGTCCGCAATCAGATCATCCACATGCTCAATCCCCACCGAGAGCCGCACCAGTTGGTCCGTGATCCCCGTCTGTCGCCGATGTTCGGCTGGGATCATGGCATGAGAGGTCAGCGCCGGAAGGCAAACCAGCGAATCCACTCCACCCAGGCTCGGCGCCAGCGTAAACAGGCTCAGCGCTTCAGACACCCGGCGCGCATCGTCCGCGCTTCCGTCCACTTCAAAGCTAAGCACGCCGCCGCCGCCACTCATCTGTTCCATCGCCAGCGCTCGCTGCGGATGACCCTCCAAAAACGGATAATAGACCTGCCGCACTTTACCGTGCCGTGCCAGATACTGCGCCACCAGTAGCGCACTCTCGTTCTGCCGCTGCACCCGCACCGCCACGGTTTTGATGCCCCTCAGCAGCAACCATGCCGCATGCGGATCCATCGATCCCCCCAGTGTGGTGCGGGTCGAATGAATCTTCTCCATCAACTCTCCACCGCCCGCGATCACGCCGCAAATCAAGTCCGAGTGCCCCGCGAAGAACTTAGTCCCGGAATGCATCACCAGATCGATGCCAAATTCAGCCGGCCTGCAATTAATTGGCGTCGCGAAAGTGCTGTCGATCATAGTGATGAGCCCATGCTTCTTCGCAATCGCTGCCACTCGCCGCAAATCGATCACTCGCAGCATGGGATTCGTCGGTGATTCCACGTACAGCAGCCGGGTATTGGGACGGATCGCGCGCTCATGCTGCTGGTAATCAGTTGTGTCCACGAATGTGGTCTCGATCCCAAGTTTCGGGACCCACTGGCCGAGGAATTTCGTCGCGCCTCCATAGATATCCCGCTGCGCCACCACGTGGTCACCCGCTTTCAGCAGCGCCAGGATCGGTGTCGTAATCGCACACATCCCTGAGGCAAATACCAGCGCGCTCTCGGTCCCTTCCAGTTCCGCGATCGCCTTCTCCGCCACCGTCACCGTTGGATTCCCGTAGCGGGTATAGAACATGTCGGTCGGCGTAGCCCGCAATTGCTGCTCGTTGTCCGTCACCTCGAATGTCGAAGTCTGATAGATGGGCGTGACCAGCGGCCCGTTCTTCTTGTGCAGGTCCGTGCCTCCGCGGACCGCCTTGGTTTCGGCGCGATGCTGTCGCTTCTTCATAGGAACCCCTACTTCAGATTATCGCTCACCAGGGGCATAGGGTCATCGATTTTCCTCTGTGCACCTCTGTGCCCTCTGTGGTTACGCTCGTCAAATCCGTGTCGATCCGTGGCCGAGGCTTTAGGCCTCATAACCCTTATAATTCTCTGGAAGGATCACGCATGCAACCTCTCGCTTCTCGCATGGCAGTCATGACCGGTGAAGGCGCTCTGGCCGTCAACGCCCGCGCCCGCGAACTCGAGCGCCAAGGCCGCTCCATCATCCACCTCGAACTCGGCGAGCCCGACTTCCACCCTGCCCCGCCGGTCAACGACGCCCTAAAGCGCGCCCTCGACGATGGTAAAGACCGTTACTGCGCCGTCGCTGGTGTGACCGCTCTGCGCGAGGCCATCGCGCATTATCTCCAAGAAACCCGCAACCTCAACGTTTCTCCTGACTCCATTGTCCTCGCCCCCGGCTGCAAAATTGCCCTCTTCCTGGCCATGATGGCGCTCATCGATCCCGGCGATGAAGTCCTCTATCCCGATCCCGGTTTCCCCGGATACTCTTCGATCACCGTCGGCCTGGGAGGAGTCCCCGTTCCCTTTGACCTCTCCGAGCGCAACCATTTCCAGCCCGATCCCGAGGAAATCTCCGCGAAAATCACCCCGCGCACCAAGATTCTGATCACCAATTCTCCCGGCAATCCCACCGGAACGGTTTACACCGACGGCACTCAGCGCCGCTTGGCCGAGCTCGCCCTCGAACATGATCTCATCGTCCTCTCCGACGAGATCTATGCCCGCATCATTTACGGCGGGCAGTTTATCTCCATGCTAAGTTACCCCGGCATGGAGGAGCGCACCCTCATCCTCGACGGATTCTCCAAGAGTTTTGCCATGACCGGATGGCGCCTCGGCTACACCGTAGCTCCCGCTCGCATTGTTCCCGCGTTGGCGATGCTCGCCATCAACAGCTACACCTGTGTCGCCGAGTTCAGCCAGTATGCTGCCATCGAAGCTCTGCGCGATCGCGACGGCGCCACTCCCCGTATGGTTGCTGAATTCGGCAAGCGCCGCCAGCAATTCATTCGCGATCTCAACCGAATTCCCGGATTCCGCTGCCAGGCGGCCGAAGGCGCCTTCTATGCCTGGGTCAACATCAGTGAGACTGGCATTACCGCCGAAGAACTCTGCCGCATCATGCTCGAAGAAGCCGGTGTCGCCGCCATCCCCGGTGCCGCTTTCGGACCCGCCGGCCGCGACTTCATCCGCTTCTCTTTCGCCTCCTCCACTGCCAACTTGCAGGAGGCGGTCGAAAGAATACTGCGCGCCTCCGCAACTTGGCAGCGCACAGCAGCGGTCCGGTAGCATGAAGGTGCGAGCGACTCGATAACCGGAGAAACCATGGCCAAGACGACCAAGACAAATCGTAACTCCACTACCAAGAAGCAACCACAACATCAACACATTTCCTGGAAGTCAGTTGAAATCGAGAACCTCAATCCGCTCTTGCGGCGCCATTTCATCGTCGGGCAGAACATCATGCTGGCCCGCGTCCTGCTGAAGAAAGGTTGTATCGTTCCCGAGCACAGCCACCACAACGAGCAGTTCACCTATATCCTCGATGGTGCCTTGAAGTTTTGGATTGACGGCAAGGAAATCGTGGTCCGCGCCGGCGAGGTGCTGACCATCCCGCCGCACATGCCCCACAAGGCGGAGGCTCTGGAAGACACCGTCGACCTCGACGTCTTCAACCCTCCGCGCGCCGATTGGATCAACAAAACTGACCAATACCTGCGCGAATCGAAATAGGCAGTGAGTTTGCGAAATCCACAACCGCGGACTTCAAGCGGGCATTATTTAGCTTCACTCACGTTCGGAAGGACGCTCGGGATCAAACGCCCAGTCCAGATAAATCCACAGCACACGCGAAAACAAAGTCAGCATTGGTGCCAGCGGCAGGAACAACAGAATTGCCCAGACCGTGACCTTCTGTAATGACCATGCGGTCGCGAGCCACAGAATCAATCCCAACCCAACAATCGTAATCAGCGCCAGGCCATAACCGATGTACATGGCTCCGAGGAAGTATCCCTCCTCGCGTTCAAATTTCAGATCGCAAGCCGGGCAGCGCTCATGCATCTTGGGAAAGCCCCGAAGAATGGACGTGCGGAACATGCGAGCGCAACGGCATCGCGGGCACATCTGGTGGAGCATCGCTGAAGCCGTGGACGCCCTGGGTTGGGTCATAACAACTAACGCTTGCGGCTGGGCGAATGTGCAGGCGTGATCATGGAGCGGCGAACAGGTACGATAGCACCGCGCGAAGGATCGGCGGCGGCGCTGGCGCGGGAGAGTACTTCCTCCTGGATGTATTTCACGAAATCCTGGATCTGACGCTGCATCTCTTCCGTACGCTCGCGCATTTGCAGGATGATGGCGATCCCGCTGATGTTTACACCCAGGTCGCGGGCCAGGGAAAGAATAAATTCCAGCCGCTGCAAGTCTTCGTCGGTATAAAGCCGGGTGTTACCTTCAGTGCGCGAGGGCTTGAGCAGACCTTCACGCTCATAGAGTCGCAGGGTCTGAGGATGAATCTCGTACATCTCGGCGACCGCCGAGATCATGTAAGCTCCTTTGGATTTGCGCTTGGTCATCAGGGACCATTAAAGCACAAGAAAAAGCCGGATCCCACCGATTCACATCGATCAACCTCCGAATCCGTGTTTATTCCGTGGCTGGTTGTGTTTAGGCGAGGGCTTCTGGTTTCTTGGGAGCCGCGGCTGCCCAGCCTTGCGGCTTCACTGCGTGATTGAGGAAGTAGGCGAGCACGCCAGCCGCAATCAGCAGCATGCCAAAAGCAAACGAACTCATGCCCAGAACCTGCTCTGTCTCGCTGCGGACCACAGAAAAGCCCAGCAGCAGCATCGGAGGTATGCCGACCATCACCGCGCCCAGCATTCCGCCGGGAACGCGGAAAGCGCGCGGCAGTTCAGGCTCGCGTATGCGCAAAACGACCAAGGCAACAAACTCCAGCGACAGGCTGACCCCGTAAAGCAGAATGTCCATGGTGACCAGCCGTTCGAATCCCAATCCGAGGCACATCGCCCAGCAGACCGCCAGAGCAAGAATCGCAACCCAGGGAGCCCGCGTGCGAGGGTGCAGTTTGCCGAATACTTTCGGCAACATGCCATCTTGCGCCATAGCCAGTGGCAGGCGCGAATAGCTCATCACCAGGGCGTTGAACATGCCGAAGCCGCTGATGATGCCGCCCAGAGCCAAACCAATGCGCAGCAGCGGTCCGCCCAGCATGCCGGCGATGTCGGCCCAGAAGCCGGTGTCCCACGCCGTCGCCGGAAGCCCGGTCATCCACATCGCCGCTACCGGCACAATGTAACTCAATGCCACGATCACGACTGCCACCAACATGGCCCGAGGATAGGTCCGTTGCGGGCGCTCGACTTCGGTGGCGATAGTCGAAGCATTGTCCCAGCCCATGTAGTTCCACATGCAGATCAACAGGCCGGTCAGGATGTCCACGCTCGGATTCGTTGCCTTGGTGGCGACGTGAGCCAGCGCTCCGAACTTGAAGGGCGCAATACAAACAATTGCAATGAAGGGAGCCGAGAGCGAAAAAAACAGCCACAGCGAGGTCGTCGAAACCACGCGCACGCCGGCAATATTAAGGAGAGCGCAAAGCGTCACCACCCCCAGAGCGACCATCACTCCTCGATGCCCTTCCGCGAACCAGGGAAACAACCGGTCGAGATAAAGGACGAACAGGGTTGGATAGATCGCCATGTCGAAGATCGACGCCACCAGCGAGAGCCACGCCTCCTGGAATCCCCAGAAGTTGCCCATGGCCCGCCGCACCCAGGCGTAGTAGCCGCCTTCAAAGGGCAGAGCGCTCGAAAGTTCGCCAATCATGAAAGCGGTGGGCAGGCTCCAAAGAATCGGGGTCAACAACAGGATGAGAATGCCGCGCCCGTAGCCGGCGCCATGCACGATGTCTTCTGTGCCATAGGTTCCGCCCGACACCATAAAGAAGGTGGCGGCGACGAGTGGCCAGAGCGTGAGGCGGACGGACTTTTTCCGGGGGGCTACGATGGCGGGTGACTGGAGTTGTTGACGAGGCGCGCTAGCTGTTGCCAATTTCTATGGCTTCCTCCTCGAACGAATCACTCTCAGCCACCTCGTCTCCCTTGATCCTGCAATAAAAACCACGAGGCTCCCGGTTCAGGCGATTCCGGGCATTTCGGCTGAAGTTAGTTCGCAGGTATGAGATTACGGGAAATCTCCCCAGATGCAAGAAAATTCTTGAAAAGATTTGTAGCGGGCGGCGTGGTACGGAGGTAATGAACCACCTCGGCAGACCAAACAACAACCTTGGGAAAATGCCCCCTGCGGTTTGGTATAAATAATACCCTGTACGAAAACCGTTTCTCTCAGGAGGCAAGGTTATGAAGAAGTTTCTACTTGCTGTTTTAGTGATCGGCACGGTGGTTCTTTTTGCTCAATCCGGAAAGCGGCAGAACGCCTTCACCCCGGCTCAAATCAAGTGGGGTCCACCTCCGCCGTTTGTGGCTGCGGGCGCGCAGCTTGCCGTTCTCGAAGGTAATCCCATGGCTGACAGCGGCGATTTCACCATCCGGCTGAAGATGCCCGATGGATACAAGATCGCGCCTCATTGGCACCCCAAGCGCGAGAATGTCACTGTGATCTCGGGTACTTTTAAGGTGGGCATGGGGGACAAGTTCGAGGCGGCCAAAATGACGAGTTTTCCTGCTGGCAGCTTCGCCTACCTGGATCCCGACATGCACCACTACGCGATGGCCGTGGGACCTACAGTAGTTCAAGTGCACGGCATGTCGCCGCTGCAATTCAACTATGTGAACCCAGCGGACGACCCCAGCAAGAAGTGACTGAAAAGTCTTACCACAGAGGGCACAGAGAACCACAGAGGAATTCACCGTGTTCCCCCTGTGTTCCTCTGTGCCCTCTGTGGTTAATCATTTCTGCCAATCCCGTCCGTCAACCATGCGCCGAATTCCGTCACGAAGGTGCGCAACATGAAAGTTGATCAGGATCCCGACCGGGATGCCACTGAGCCGCATATACGACAACAACTGCGCCTCGTGGACAGGATGGATCGCTTCCACACATTTCACCTCAACGATGACCCGGTTCTCAACCACAAGATCCATTCGATACCCGAGTTCAATCTTTTCTCCTTCATAAACCACTGGCAGACCGACCTGGCTGAGCACCTCCAGGCCCCTGTTACGGAGTTCATGCGCCAGGCAACCCTGATAGGCACTCTCTAGCAGACCAGGGCCAAGGACGGAATGGACTTTCATGGCAGCCGAGACGACCGCACCCGTAACTTGGTTTATCGGTGACTTGTGAATGAGGACAGGGCTGGACATGGAAGTTGCCTCCGACAAAGGCAATACCATACACGTGGAGCGAAGTCAGTGATGCTTGGACGTTGATTTGCTGTCGAAAAGAAATAACCACAGGGGGCACAGGGTTTCACGGGGATTTCTCTGTGTTTCCCCGTGTTCCTCTGTGCCCCCTGTGGTTAAAGCTCTTTGAACAGTTCAGCCCGAGGATCTTCCGGATTCAGCTTGGCGATTTCCCGCAGCAATTCTTTGGTCTTCTCATCGCGCGGAATGGGAACCGTAATCTTGACTTCGACGATCTCATCGCCGCGTACCCCATCTTTGGTGGCGGAAGGCACGCCCTTCTCGCGCAGGCGAAGCTTCTGGCCGGACTGCGTTCCCTGAGGAATCTTCAACATCGCCCGGCCATCAATCGTGGGGACCTCAATTTTCGCGCCCAGCGCCGCTTCGGTCGCCGTGACCGGCACGGTGAGCTGGATGTCGTCACCCTCGCGATGAAACACCGGGTGCTCGTCAGTCCGGATAATGACATACAGATCGCCGCTCGGGCCGCCCCGCAACCCAGCATTACCCTTGCCGCTCAGCCGGATGCGCTGGCCGTCACGCGTGCCGGCCTTGATCCGCACTTCCAGCGGTTCAGTGCGCTCCACCGTACCTTCGCCGTGGCACGCAGCGCAGGTAGAAATGTTCTTGCCTGTCCCGTGACAACGCGGACAAGGAACATTGAACTTCATGCGTCCACCGGTCTGTGTGGTTTGCCCGGCGCCGTCGCACTCCGGGCACTTTCCTGGCGATTCAATGTAGCTTTTTCCATGGCAGTCGCCGCAAACATCACGACGGGTTATGTTCAACCGCATTACGCCGCCACGAATCGCGGTCCAGAAGGGAACATTGACCTGGTACTCCAGATCTGAACCCGGATCCGGACCTTCATGAGCCGGCGCGCCGCGTCCGCCGAAGATACCAGAAAAGATGTCTTTGAAACCGCCGCTGCCGCCACTCGGCTTTCGCGCCCGCGCGCCTTCGAACATGTCGGAGAAATCAAATCCTCCGAAGTCGAACGGAACCTCCTGGCCTGCGGCTCGGGGCTGTCCCGGAGGCACACCGCCGCCGGGGGGAAAGCCACTGGCACCGGCGCGAGCATAGGCCTCGGCCGTCGCCGCATCAATATTGTCGGAGTAAAAGCCAACTTGATCGTAAATCTTGCGCTTCTTGGGATCGCTCAAGACATCATTGGCTTCGGAGATGGTCTTAAACTTCTCCTCAGCAGTCTTGTCGCCTGGGTTGACGTCCGGATGATACTTACGCGCCAGCTTACGAAAAGCTTTACGGATGTCGTCGGCGGAAGCAGACTTCTTTATGCCGAGGACCTCGTAATAGTCTTTTTTGGCAGTAGTGGCCATCTCTATTGGATCTTCCGGCTGCCATTCCTGAACGTCTCCGCCCATTCCTGCTTGGCCGCATCCACATACACAGGAAAGCGGTCCACGCCATTCTCCGTCGTATGGAAAACGTAGAAACGGTTCTCATCCTCTACAAACTTCAGAAAGTAATCTTCTCCATTAACTTGAAATTGCATCTCGTCCCCTCCCAGAACCCAAAAACAAGCCACGGATTTAACTGATCCTGACGGATTGTTCTAATCCGCGTTGATCCGCGTAAATCCGTGGCGCTTTTCTGCCCCGCCCAGCCTTGGCTGAAAGCTGACAGCTTATTTCTTCTCTTCTACATCCTCATACTCGGCGTCGATCACGCCTTCGTCTTTCTTTTGTGCGCCGCCATTCGCGCCAGGATCCGGCCCAGCCCCGTCTCCCGCCGTCGGGCCTGCCCCCGGCGCCGCCTGCGACTGCGCCGCTTTGTACATCTGCTCAGCCAGCTTGTGCGAGGCCTTGGTCAGCGTCTCGCGCGCCTTGTCCATGGCCGACTTGTCGCCGCCCTCAAGCGCCTTCTTGGCATCAGCGATCGCGTTCTCCACATCGCCACGGTCCGATCCCGAGATCTTGTCGCCTTGCTCCTTGAGCATCTTCTCGACGTTGTAAACCATGGTGTCGAGCTGGTTCTTGGCGTCGATCTCTTCGCGCCGGGCCTTGTCTTCAGCCGAGTGGGCTTCGGCATCCTTCGCCATCTGCTCCACTTCCTCCTTCGACAAGCCGGAAGACGACGTAATCGTGATCTTCTGGTCCTTACCCGTAGCGTTGTCCTTCGCCGTCACATTCAGGATGCCGTTGGCATCAATGTCGAACGTGACTTCAACCTGCGGCACACCGCGCGGAGCCGGTGGAATTCCGGTCAAGTGGAACTTGCCCAGAGTCCGGTTCTGCGCCGCCATTGGCCGTTCGCCTTGCAACACGTGAACTTCAACCGAAGTCTGACTGTCCGCCGCGGTCGAGAACGTCTCCGTCTTCTTCGTCGGAATCGTCGTGTTCCGCGGAATCATCGGCGTAGCCACCCCGCCCAGCGTTTCAATCGCCAGCGTCAGCGGAGTCACATCCAGCAACAGCAAATCCTTGACTTCGCCCTTAAGCACGCCGCCCTGAATCGCCGCACCAATCGCCACCACTTCGTCCGGGTTCACGCCCTTGTGCGGCTCTTTGCCAAACAATTCCTTGACCAGCGCCTGAATGCGAGGCATACGCGTCTGTCCGCCGACCAACACCACTTCGTTGATCTTCGAGGCATCCACGCCCGCATCTTTCATGCACTGCTTGCACGGCCCAACCGACTTCTGAATGATGTCCTCAACCATCGACTCCAGCTTCGCCCGCGTCAGCTTCTTCACCAGATGCTTCGGCCCGCTGGCATCGGCAGTGATGAACGGCAAATTGATCTCATGCTCCATCGTCGTTGAGAGTTCAATCTTCGCCCGCTCCGCCGCGTCCCGCAGACGTTGCAGCGCCATCTCGTTGCCCTTGCCGCGCAAGTCGAGGCCTTCATCTTTCTTGAATTCGTCAATCAGCCAATCGACCAACCGCTGATCGATGTTGTCGCCGCCCAGGTGAGTGTCACCGTTGGTGGCTTTCACTTCGATCACGCCTTCGCCAACTTCAAGAATCGAAATATCAAACGTCCCGCCGCCGAAGTCGTACACCGCAATGGTCTCGTCCTTACCTTTGTCGAGGCCATAAGCCAGCGCCGCCGCCGTCGGCTCGTTGATAATGCGCTTCACATCGAGCCCGGCAATCTTGCCGGCATCTTTCGTCGCCTGCCGCTGGGCATCGTTAAAGTACGCGGGCACAGTAATGACCGCCTCGGTGACTTTCTCCCCGAGATAGTCTTCCGCCGCCTTCTTCAGCTTCTGCAGAATCAGCGCCGAAATCTCTGGCGGAGAATACTCCTTGCCCTGCGCCACCACCGCCACGTTGTCGCCCTGGCGCACAACTTTGTAGGGCACCATCTTCATTTCTTCGCTGACTTCGTCATAGCGCCGGCCCATGAAGCGCTTGATCGAGTAAACCGTGTTCTCCGGATTGGTGATGGCCTGCCGCTTGGCAACCTGCCCCACCAGCCGTTCCCCGGTCTTGGTGAATCCCACCACCGAAGGCGTAGTCCGCCCACCTTCTTCATTAGGGATAACCTTGGGCTCGCCACCCTCCATAACCGCTACGCAAGAGTTGGTGGTTCCGAGATCAATACCGATAATCTTGGACATGTGAAGTCCCTCCTAGTTCTACTAAGTGCTTTGTAATCAATATCGTGATGATTGCGTTCGGGTCTATGCTAAGACCTGAGTGAATCGTTGTCAAGGTTTAGATGCGGAAATGAGGAAGTCGGATGCTGGTTATCGTGCCAGAGCACACCTCGGTAGTCTGACCTCGCTGCCGAGCTGGACAATTGGAATTATCGGCTCGTCCGCCGGTCGGATATCAAGTGATTATTGAAGAGCAACGCACGGTCCAAAGCAGGGGGTAAATATGGCGTGGAAAGGTTTGAACCTACTTGAGCTGAGATTTGCCGCGTTGGTTCGCCAAGTTCGGGACGCAGAGCGGGAACGCCAAGAAGCAATATCAGCCGGAAGAATACATGATGCCGATCGGCTGTTTCTTGAGTACGCAGCCAAGATCACGCGTGGCGAAAATCTGGCACAAGAGCTAGGCTATCGGGAGTATGACGCCGCTGCGCGGAGCGTTGAGCGTAAGTCGCTTCGATAGATTGCTTATCTCGGCAGGCGCCCATATCCGGTCGGCATTTGACTCCGAGCTATCGGTTTGTAACAATCGGCTTGACCCCGCCGAGGCATAGGGATCGTGGCACTCGACGGGGGAGATCCAACGCACACCTGCACGCGTCAGCGCAGGCCCCCTGAAAAGGGACGCACTGCTCGAAAGGGTAGTGCACCTTGGGTCTGGCGGATCCCCAGCCAGTCCTGGCGGCCACGAGGCCCGCACAACCTCCTAATTTATGCCTTACCGGAGGATTACCCATGCGAAAAACAAGGTCGCGACGGTTGAAACGCCCAAGTGATGTCCTGTCTTGGGTCCGCATCGCCCTGGACATATGCCGCCTAGCCCTTGCAGCGATTCTGTTGATCTCGAGACGCTAACAGGCGAGTCGCTCCGTCGGCATCGGGAATAGAATAGGTTCGGGAGAATGAGATATGGGCTTCTTATCTGAGGTTGAAACGGGTTTCTTGGACGACCTGGACATCCAAGCACTACGGCGGGAAACGGAAGTTGATGAATTGGTGATTGAGCTTATGAATTACATCAAAAACGTGGATTATTGCGACGAGGTTTTGCAAAGTCCAGACCGCTGATCCGTCGAGCCGCGTGTCCCGGATCCCGCAGGTGCCCATGTCTCGCCGCTTTTGGGAGTTGGGCGAAGAGACCTCCAGCGCCGATACCTCCCAACACCCTGTCATCCTGAGCGCAGTGGCTGCTTCGCGAATGCGAAGCAGCCACGAAGTCGAAGAGCCTGCCCTGAGCGAAGTCGAAGGGACCCCATACCCGCCGGCGCAGCGATGAACCCCGCGAGGGATTCTCACGATGCTCTCAACTGCTGGGAGGGAACTCCATGCAGCGCCAGTCTCACATTCGGCAGGCACGGGGTCCTTCGACTCCGCAAACACTTCGCTCCGCGAAGTGCTTGCTGCGCTCAGGATGACATTGTGAGTAGCATCGTTTTGACTGTGGTACCCGTATTAGGTACAATAGTACCCATAATGAGTACATCGACTCTCGCGCCCGATCACCCTCTCTTCGGCCGCACCCGCAGCGCGCTCCTCGCGCTGCTCTTCGGCCACACCGACGAGTCCTTCTATCTGCGGCAACTCATCCGAACCGTGGGCACAGGGAACGGCGCTCTGCAGCGCGAAATCAAGCAACTGACGGACATGGGACTCATCGTGCGCCGTGCCCAGGGCAATCAGGTCCTCTATCGGGCGAACAAACAAAGCCCGATTTTCCCCGAAATCAAGCGCCTGATCACCAAGACCGTCGGCGTCCACGACGCTATCCGCTCGGCGCTTGCCACCCTGGAGCCGGAGATCGAAGCTGCCTTCGTATACGGCTCAGTCGCCAGTCACCGCGAGCAGCCCAACAGCGACGTGGACCTCATGGTCATCGGAAAAGCATCTTTCAGCGACGTAGTCGCAGCTCTAGGCCTGGCCCAGAAGACACTCCGCCGCGAGATCAACCCAACCATCTTTCCCGTTTCCGAATTCCGCACAAAATTAGCCGCCAAAAATCACTTTCTGCGTAGCGTAATGGCCGGCCAAAAGGTATTTGTATTAGGCAGTGAAGACGAGCTTAGAAACCTGGCTGCGAAATAAGTGGAGGCACAGAACCACCCCGTGATCCTCTGTGCCCCCTGTGGTAAAGATTTTGAGCCGCCGGAGTGCCCCATATCTCGCCGCTTTTGCGAGACACGGGAAGGGCGCCACCACAGAACCACCCCGTGATCCTCTGTGCCCTCTGTGGTAAAGATTTTGACCTATCCGTCCCAATTCGGTCACTTTAGTCGCGCCGTCCCCGGGTTTTCTCGATTCGGGAAACACCTTGTCAAGCCCCTTGACATCGACATTTCCCGCTACCCCGCTCAATCTAATCCAGAAATAAATTTCGAAATCGTGTCTCACTTACCCTTCCAATTTGCTATCCTAAAAATAGAGACACAAAAAGGCGCGGCCCAACGGCTGCGCCTTTTTTATTTCCACTAAAAACTTGGAGGCATTTACGTCAACCATCATTCCAGAAATCCATGCCGCCGGTCTCACCACCCGCAAGGCGCATGGCGAGGCCGCGGAAGCCGCTTTCCTCGCCAAAGCCACCAGCCTCGGCTTCGGCGTCGCCCGTATCTGGGGAGACAGCGAGCGCTACGACTTCATCGCCGACTCCGGCAGCCGCCTCTGGCGCATTCAGGTCAAATCCACCGTGCGCTTTGTCGACTCGCATTATGTGGTTAAGTGCCGAGGCAATAATCGCCGCTATGCCACCGGCGAAATCGATTTCCTCGCGGTTTATATTGTCCCGGAAGATCTGTGGTATGTAGTCCCGATCTCGATAGCGGAACAGCACCCTCAGATTTACTTCTTTCCCCAGCGAACCGCGAGCCGCGGCATCTGCGAAATCTACCGCGAAGCCTGGTGCCAGTTGGCTTGCCCTCGCGATCCCAATCATCCCAACCTTCTATTGGTAGAACGCCAGCCAGACTATCGCTTCGACGCCTGCGGTCTATGCAGCACACAGCCTATTGACATGTGCAGCACATGCAAGTATGCTACAAGCATGTCAAAGATGATCCAACTCCGCAACGTCCCCGATGCGCTGCATCGCAGCCTGAAAGTCCGTGCCGCTATGTCCGGCAGGTCGTTGTCGGACTACCTGCTGGCGGAGATCAAAGAGATCGCAGAGCGTCCCACGCTCGAAGAAATGCGAGATCGCCTGCACCGCAGGAAGCCGCTTGCTGTCGAAATCGATTCCGCACGCCTGGTACGAGAAGAACGTGACGCGCGGTGATCGTCCTGGACGCCTCAGTTGTTATTGACTGGTTGATTCGGTCCTCAGCGGCCCAACGCATTGAAAGCCGAATCTTCTCGCGCAATCAATCCCTCCACGCACCCGAACTGCTAGATCTGGAGGTCGCTCAGGTGCTGCGCCGCCTGGTGCGAGAGGACACGCTCTCCACATCGCGTGCTGAAACCGCCATTGAAGACTTACTGGAAATACGGATTACGCGCTATCCGCACTCCGTGTTGCTGCCACGTATCTGGCAGCTCCGCCACAATCTGTCGGCGTATGACGCGGCCTACGTCGTGCTCGCCGAAAGACTTGGCGCCACCTTGCTTACACGCGACGCTAGACTCGCTTCGGCTCCTGGCCACAGCGCAACTGTCGAAGTGATGTGATTCGCGTCCGCTCTCCGCGGTCTTCAGTCGTACTTTTCATACAAAATCGACTTGCGGTCCCAGCCCAGCGACTTCAGCAGGTCGCGGTTGGCTTTGACCATCTTGTCCAGACCACAGATGTAGGCATGCATATCAGTGCGACCACTGGCGATCCCAGGGACGTGTTCCTGCACGTATCCTCTTGACCCTTGCCAAGAGGCGTCCGCGCGGCTCAAGGTCGGCAAGTAATGAAAGTTGGGATGCTCATTCGCCAAGTTAAGAAATTCCTCGTGATAGTAAATGTCTTTCTCAGTGCGATTGCCGAAAACGAGAGATAGTTGTTTCCCTTGATGACGAGACTCCTCGGCAAGCAGCCAATGAAGCATCGATCGAAAGGGTGCAATCCCGGTGCCGGTGGCGATGAAGACTGTATCGCGCATCGGAGGGCGGAGGGTAAAGTCGCCAAACGGCCCCTGGCAGGCGATCTCGTCACCTTCTTTCATGTCGCAAAGATAATTCGACGTGAAACCATCCTGCACCCGGTTCAGGCAAAGCGCGAAGCGGTTATCCTCGCTGGGCGGCGAGGCGATGGAATAGGCCCGAGTGATTTCCTCGCCGTCCGGCTTGGTGGCTTTGAATGACAGCCATTGCCCCGCCACGAAACCGAATCGCGGAACCGCCTTCATTTCGAATTCAAGGTGTTTGGTGAATTCAGAAAGGGAAGTGGAGCGGCCAAGCCGCGCGGTGAAAGTTTGAAAAGAGGCCATCAGTTATATAGATGAGGGAAGATTACCAGAAGACCCGCTTGAGAGTTTGGGTGGTTAACGGCAAGTCTTAAGGCGTGTCCCGATACGTAACTAAGCCGAGACACAGCCGGTTCGTATCAGGGCACGGCTTCAGCCGTGCCGCAAGAGCTTGAAAGAAACTGGCTTTAGCCCCTGCGGGAGTGGATCCAGGGCACATCCCGGATATGCAGATGAATAGGGATAGTCGCTCGCCTTTGGGACCATTTTCGCCACAACCGGATTGTCGCGAATGTATTCGCAAATGCCTGAGGCGGCCTGGGCGTTCAGCACCCGCACCTCTGAAAAACCGCGCTGCCAAATTGGAGCTTTAAATCCGAGTTCCTTTCCTGCGCGGAATGCGAATCCACCCTTAATGAACTGAACGGCGCGCTCGACACTTGTATCTGCGCCCACCGTAATCAGTACATGAAAGTGATCCGGCATAACGACAAATTCGTGCAGCAGGAATTTACCTTGAGCACGATATTCCTCAAGCACTCTCAAGAATAATTGAGCTGCCCGGTCGGACTGAAGCAGGAGTCTCTTGTCCGCGGTCGAGGATGTCACGTGAAAAGTGCGGACGCCGGAAACAATCTGCACGGGATTTGAATTTCTTGCAGGAATGGCCATGACTGAATTTGTAACGAATCGCAGAGCGATCGTCAGTGATATTGGTCACAAAGGAGAACCATGTAGTCCCGAATGGGGCAGCAGCGCCTGAAGGCGCACATTTGTAGGCTTGTAACGGTACGCCTGAAGGCGTGCCCTGATACGAAGCACTGTGCGTCCGGTTCGTATCAGGGCACGGCTTCGGCTTTTGGCCAGTCTGGTTCGTATCAGGGCACGGCTTCAGCCGTGCCGCAAAAGCATCGCAAAGGAAACGGGCTTTAGCCCCTGAGAACTCTACTCCACCGTCACCGACTTCGCCAGATTCCGCGGCTGATCCACATCGCAGCCACGCCGGACAGCAATGTGATACGCCAGCAACTGCAACGGAACAATCTCCAGAATCGGCGCAAGCTCTTCCGGAGCCGGAGGAATGTAGAGCACGTGGTCGGCGGCGTCTTTGATCTCCTCGTCGCCCTCGGTGGCTAGGGCGATGACCTGTCCTGACCGAGCTTTGACTTCCTTCAAATTCGAAATCGTCTTCTCATAGCGGATGCGCGAAAGCTCGTCATTGGCGTCGCGCGTGGCAAGAATCACAACAGGAAGGTTCTCGTCGATCAGCGCATTGGGGCCATGTTTCATTTCGCCGGCGGGATAACCTTCAGCATGAATATAAGAAATCTCTTTGAGCTTGAGCGCGCCTTCAAGCGCAATAGGATAGTGGATGCCACGGCCAAGAAACAGGAAATCCTGCGCCCGGACATACTGTTTCGCGAGCGCTTCGCATTCTTCATCGCGCGTCAGCAGGTGCTCGAGTTTGGCGGGCAGACGCAGCAGTTCCGTGATTGCGGACTTGGCCTGATCGGCGCTCATTTCTCCCCGCGTCTGCGCCACATAAAGAGCAAAAAGATAAAGCGCGGTGAGCTGGGCGGTGAAGGCCTTGGTCGAGGCGACGCCAATTTCCGGACCGGCGTGAGTATAGATCGTGCCGGCGGCCTCGCGGGTGATCATCGATCCCACCACATTGCAGATGGCAATCGTCTTCGAACCCTTGGACTTGGCTTCGCGCTGGGCAGCAATGGTGTCGGCAGTTTCGCCGGACTGCGAAATCAGCATGGTCAGCGTGTCTGGCGGAATGATCGGATCGCGATAGCGCCACTCGCTCGCGTAATCGACCTCAACCGGAATCCGCGCCAACCGCTCAATCATGAACTTGCCAGCCTGCGCAGCATGCCAACTGGTGCCACAAGCCGCAATATTGATTTTCTTGGCAGCCTTGAACTCGGCTTCCGTAACCTGCATTTCATCCAAAAAGATATGGCCGGTCTCCTGTGAGATCCGGCCGAGCGTAGTGTCGCGGACAGAGCGGGGCTGCTCATAGATTTCCTTGAGCATGAAGTGCTTGAACCCGCCCTTCTCGGCGGCTATGGGATCCCAATTCACGTGCTGAATCTGGGGAGTTCGGGGGTTGCCGAGGAAGTCGGTGAGCTTTACACCTTCCGGAGTGATCGTCGCCAGATCACCGTCGGAAAGAAAGAACAAATCGCGAGTGTGATAAAGAATTGCCGGCACATCGGAAGCGATGAAGTATTCGTCTTTGCCCAGGCCGATGACCGCAGGCGGGCCATTGCGAGCGGCCACGATTTTGTCGGGCGAGTCCGACGAGAGCACTCCCAGAGCGAACACTCCTGTCAGTTCGCCAACGGTTTTGCGAACTGCTTCTTCGAGCGATGGCCTATGACCGTTGCCAGTTTTGTAGTAATACTTCTCGACCAGGTGAGCAATGACTTCCGTGTCGGTCTCAGTAGTGAAAGTGTGGCCTTCTTCGATCAGTTTCTTCTTCAGCGGGACGTAATTCTCGATGATGCCGTTATGGACTACGACGATCTTGCCGGTGCAGTCGCGGTGAGGATGCGCATTTTCTTCCGTGGGGCGGCCGTGGGTGGCCCAGCGAGTATGACCGATGCCGTAAGTACCGTCGAGCGGCTTGAGGCGAATGACTTCTTCAAGATTGCGCAGCTTGCCTTCAGCCCGCCGCACCTGCAGCCCTTCGCCGTTACCGCACACGGCGATCCCGGCAGAATCGTATCCACGATATTCCAAACGACGAAGTCCCTCAATAATGACGGGGACAACCGCCTTCCTACCGACATATCCCACGATGCCGCACATTTTTTTCTACTCCTGCTTTCGGCGGGGAGACCGACTCATATCAGATTCCGAAATCGCGACTCAGGGTGCGTCAATCTTCGAGGGAGTAACGAAACTCCTCGATGACCGGATTGGTAAGGACTTCGCGCGCGATGCGAGCGACTTCCGCATCCGCTTCTGACCGGGTGAGGCCGCCATCCAAGGTCAGCTCGAAATATTTTCCCTGACGGACTTCGTCCAACCCCTTGAATCCCATCTTCTTAAGGGCGCCATGAATGGTTTTGCCCTGGGGATCGAGAACGCTCTTCTTCAACGAAACATAAACGTAAGCTTTCATGGGGATGGAACAATTATACGTCAGGATCAGGTCGAGACAGGGCGCACGACAGACCTAGCCCAACCGCGCAAGCTCTGCGTCGAGGTCAGCCAAAGCGCTTTCCAGCATCTGGTGGTGTTGGGTGTTCTGGGCAGCTTCGAGCTGCTGGATCACTCGGGCGCGCGACAAGAGAAGGCCATCCCGTTGGTGTTGGCGGATGAGTTGGTCTGGGGTGGGCCGAGGACCGGGCTTCGGTTCGGAGGAGCCAGCTTGAGATTGCTGTTCCTCGACCGACTTGCTCTCCCATCCGCGGGCCATGGAGAGATTATATTCCCGCAACAACGGTGGCCTTACCCTCCGGGCGGACCCCGCGCCATTCTCAGCGGCGAGCGGACCTGGCTCCAGTGGCCTCAAAGGCAAGGATATCTTGTGCCGCTTTGATCAGCACCTGAATGAGTGTGTCATCGAGGGGCGCGAACACAGTGCGATAAAACTTCGCTTTGGCGGCAAGCACGCGGCGGGTGACAGACGCCCCCTTGGGTGTCAGGCGAACAAACTGTTCTCGGCGATTGGCAGGGTTGCGGACTCGCTGGACGTGTCCGCTCCTTTCCAGGCGGTCGAGTAGCAGCACCAGAACATTTTCGTTCAGGGCGAGGTGCCTCGCGATCTGCTTTTGGGTTACTGGCGTCCGGCAACGGGCGGCCAGCAGAATCCAGATCTCTCGGGCGCTCAGGCCGAACTGGCGCGCCGCATGTTTGGCCACCCGTCGCCTAACGACGAGTGTGCACTTGGTTAACTGCAAGAAGCCGGCGACCGCAAGCGCCAACTCCAGTTCCCGTTCTGCAGGTTCGGATCGCGGCATTCTCAAGTGTGCCGATATTTCGGCACATGCACCTTAACATATAGGAACGCAAGATGTTAACTACAAATTCATGCCGGGAAATACGAAGGCAATTCTAATCCGCGGTGATTATATGTACAGGGTATGATTGCGTAGTTATACCGTCGCCTCGATGCCGCGATAAGAGGATGACATTTTCCCACAAGGTTGCACCGACAAAAAACATGTTGCGTAACGCCCCGGTTTGTCTATTATTCTTGGACAAGAAGTTGTTATGCCGGTGTTTCGGAAGGTTTGCACGAGGGGGCACACCTTTGTGAGCTCGCGCAAATGTTTCGTGCTGGCCACTTCGTCTCGCGTACTGGTCTGTGGCACGGAAGAATAGTTCCGTCGCCGAAGGCGTTCGTGTATTCCAGATGTGTCGCCGCGCCTGACTTGTGTGCTGGGCCAGTTCAGGTCTCTACCCATTCGGCTGTGATCAGGCCTCCTCCTCGTTCGCCCATTCCATCCTCAACCAACAAGCGGGAATCTTCCCTAAATAAACGGCGGAAACTGTGGGGCCGCATAAATGCAGTTCGATGAACTCAGTGCAAAGTCGGAAAACGGCAAGCAGTTTCTTGAACCTGCATCTGCGCCGGTTAAGCAAGACGACTGGGCCAGTTTCTTCGATGCACCTAATGTAGGGTTTGTTGTCTGCGATGAGAGTCTTCGCTATGTGAAGATCAACGAAGCGCTGGCCCGAATGAATGGAGTCCCGGCAGCTGCACACCTAGGCAAGACCGTTTATGACATTCTAGGTGAAGCGGCGGCCAAGGTGGAGCCGGCCTTCCATCACGTTTTCACCACCGGGCAGCCGCTGTCGAATTTTGAATTAGTGGCAAAGTTACCTGCCAGGACAGAACCAGCTCGCTGGATTGAGAACTATTTCCCCATCAAGGATGCCGAGGGACGAGTCCGCCAGGTTGGCGCGGTGGTGGTTGAAGTTCCCGCGACTCGCAAGCCAGAAGAAGATTCGCAAGCCAAAACTTGGACTCAGGTGCAGCGGCTGGAAGCGTTAGCGGAGTTTAGCACGGTGCTGACTTTGAAGTTGGGCGACCAGGAGTTGTTTCTGGCCGCTTCCGATTTCCTCCGGAACACAGTTCGGCCAGATTTTGCAGGCATTGCCCTCTATGATGAAAGCATAAGTCAAATGCGGGTTTATGCCTTGGACTTTGAAGTCGCGCGGCGCGTCATAGGCTCCGAAGTCAGAGTACCAGTGACTGAAGAGGCATGGGGACCTGCCTTTCTGAACGCCGACACCATCGTCTACGATCGCGAGAGACTCTCCGCCAGCCATTCCTCCTACCTTATGCAGTTGCTGGAAGCCGGGATTCAGTCCCTATGCTGTTTTCCCTTGAGAACTCCCAAGGGCACGTTGGGAACTTTCAATTTGGGCTGGAGGCAATACGACTCATTTTCCACGGAGGAGATCACGTTCTTGAAACATTTCGCCTCCCGAATCGCGAGTGTATTGGACAGCGTCGGTGCCTATCGTGAGATCGCCAGGCTGTCGGAAAAGTTGCGGCGGGAAAACCTCAGTCTGGAAAGCGAGATCCATTCCACTCAGAATTTTGCGGAAGTCATCGGGGAAAGCCCGGCGCTTAGACACGTCCTGGCACAAGTGGAGATCGTCGCCCCCAGCGATGCGACGGTCCTCATTCTGGGCGAGACGGGCACCGGGAAGGAACTTATTGCGCGAGCCATTCACCGCCTGAGCTCACGCAGGAGCGGGAGTTTTATCAAGTTGAATTGTGCAGCCATTCCCACCGGGCTGCTGGAGAGCGAACTGTTCGGACACGAAAAAGGAGCATTTACCGGAGCCATTCGCCAGAAAGTCGGCCGGGTGGAACTGGCGGATGGTGGCACTTTGTTCCTGGACGAAGTGGGGGACATTCCGCTGGAACTGCAGCCCAAGCTGCTGCGGGTGTTAGAGGACCAGGAATTCGAGCGCTTGGGCGGGACACGGACCATTAAGGTCGACATCCGCTTGTTGGCAGCCACCAATCGCGATCTTGCTCAGTGTGTGTCTACCCGGGAATTCCGCAGCGATCTCTACTACCGGCTGCATGTTTTCCCGGTTCGCATGCCGGCGCTGCGGGAGCGGGATAAGGACGTCACTCTGCTGGTGCGCTACTTCGTTCAGAAGTTTGCCCGCAGCATGCACAAGAAGATCGAAAATATTCCGGCGGAGGCAATGAATGCCCTGGCCAATTGGCACTGGCCGGGGAATGTGAGGGAGTTAGAGAATTTCATCGAACGATCGGTAATTCTTTCGGAGGGACCTACTCTGGGAGCGCCGCTGGCAGAGCTGGATCCTCCTCCCAATTCGCTCTCCGTCCGACCCCGTTCGCATGCCACCCTCGAGAACATAGAGCGCGAGCACATTCTGCGTGTCTTGCGGGAGACCGGAGGAGTGATCGCAGGAGTTCGCGGGGCAGCCGCACAGCTAGGGATGAAGCGGACCACGCTGCAGTCCAGAATGCAGAAACTGGGAATCACTCGCGAGGAATATCAGAATTAAGAGGTTCGGCCCCGCGTGTTTCCGAATCCGGAGTGCCGTGGCTTCGGCATTCTGCCGGACGGTCGTCAGCCAAGGCCCGCTCCAGCAGTCTTTCCGCAGCGGTAATTTACGAGCTCACCCCATGTTTGTTTCCACTTAGGGCGAAGTTCCAGTTTGGTACTACGGGTGCCAGTAGAGTCCATCCGTCGGGAACGTTCCTCCCCCCTGTTAGCCTGCGACGGCTGTGTCTTGAAGCACAGGCCTTGGTCGATCCCCGTCCCTAGTTGGGGTCGTTCGGGAAAGGAAAAAGATGTATACGTCGCACGGACACTCCGGGGAGAGCCGCGGTCTTGGGGGCTTTCCCGTGGCCGCACAGTGGCCGCTCACGCCCCAGACCGGACTGGAAGGCTCGCGTGCCGCAAACCACGGTTACTGCCTGCAGCAGGAAGCCCCGGCGGATCCTCTGTACCTGCTCGGTTGCAGCCGGAGATGGCATCGGGAAAAGGACACGGCGGCGGGCTGGGAGCTGATTCACTTCTTAGGCTCGACCGACCACAACGCACGTGCATTGGCCGCGGATTTATTGGCAAAGACGAAACACACACGCCTGTTAGTGCGGCAGTTGCGCCGTGCTAAGGCCAAGCTCAACCACACGACCACGAACCATACTCCTGTAGTCGAGGAGAGCGAACTCAAGAAAGCGGCGGAAATGAACACTCCGTACGGATTGGAAATCATTGAGAGTTGCCTCACCTGCAAGTTGCGCAAGGACAACTGGTTTTGTGGTCTTTCTCATGAGGGGCTAAAGGCCCTCGCCGAGGCCAGTCACCTGACCACGTTTCCGGGGGGAGCATTGCTGTTCGTCGAAGGGCAAATACCACGGGGCGCGTACGTGCTGTGCTCGGGCAAAGCCAAGCTTTCAACCACTTCTCGGGATGGCAAAGTCCTGATCCTGAAGATTGCGGAAGCCGGGGAGGTATTGGGTCTGAGTGCGGTTATTTCAGGGCAGGCTTTTCAGGTGACGGCCGAAACCGCGGGGCCATGCCAGGTGAACTTCATCGAACGGGACGCCTTGCTCCAGCGGATCGCGAAAAGTGGTGAACTGGGGCTGCACTCGTCCCAAGCTCTGAGCCGAGAGTTCCAGTCGGCTTATCAGGACATTCACGACCTGATATTGGCCCGTTCGTCGGCGGGTAAGCTGGCCAAGTTGTTGTTGTCCGGGGCCACCAACCGGGAAAAGTCGGACTCGAACGAGATCCGGATCCGTCCTACTCTAACGCACGAAGAGATGGCGCAGATGATTGGGTCGTCGCGCGAAACCGTGACCCGGCTGCTGGGTGATTTGAAGAAGAAAGAACTGATTCGCCTCGACGGTTCGACGTTGGTAATTCAAAATCGTATTGCGCTGGAAGCGCTAGCCGCGTAGCGGATGTATACCTGGGAGCGCGGCCGGGTCCCTCCCTTTCCCGGCCGCGTTTTCTGCGCGTTGCGCCTAAAAATGGAACCCGAGTTGAGCGGTTAGCGCCCGCGGCGTCACGTAATGTGTGCCGCTGAATGTGGAGAGGAAGTTATATAGGGCTGTTTTGTTGGTCAGGTTAATGGCGGTCAATTGCAAACTCCACTTGTACTTTTCCTTGTTGAAAATGTTGTCATGGCCCACCGAGAGATCGAATAAATTCCGCGGTTGGATGCGCTGCGGGTTGTGGTCGTCTTGTTCGGTGTTAGGAGCGGGTATTCTTACCAGACTGGAAGTGAGCTGGGTCGCCAGGCAGTCGCGATAGGGCTGGCCTGGCACCACCATCCCCGTAGGGATGGTCGGGGTGGGGCGCATCCCGTTGCAAGTGATCCCCGACTGGAACTCCTGGTCGGCGGTCAGGGGCAATCCGTTCAGGTTGTTGACTAAGGCGACAAAGCCTGCTGGGACGTTGGCTAATCCCATGCCCCCTGGATCTTGATTGGACGTCGAAAACGAGCAGGTCGCAGTTTGGGCTTCGCAGGGTACAAAGCCGCTCACAAGTCCACTGTCGTACCGCCAATTGAACCCAAGCCAGGGACCGCGCTTCCAGGGTTGGTACTGAATGTGGGTTGTCTGGTTGAAGGCTTCGTCGTGGTCGATGCGGAATACTGCGGGCGGAGCCGGAGGCGCGAGACCGGCGACCGTGGGTGGGAAGAAGCGCGCAGCCACATGTGACATCACGATAAACGCGGTAAGGCCGTGAAAATCCGGGACGCTTCCTCGAATCGCAAAGCCCGGAATCTTGGAATTGTGCCATTCGATGGGCAGGGTAATGGGAGTCGTACCGAACACGTTGAAGTCATAGCCATTATGGGTGTACTTCCAGATGTACTCACCGCTAAGCACAAAGTGTCTGCCGAAGGCTTGTTCGAAACCGGCGTGAAATTCATTGCGGAAGCCCGGTCGCAGCGGCGTGGAGTTGCAGACGATACCCTGGGCGACGACCATGACCGCATTCACTACGGGGTCGGTACATCCGGTGCCTGAAAGGATCAGGTTCTCATTGAACGGGCTTTCCATGGAGCGGGCGTAAGAAACTCGAAGCACTGTACTTGTCTGCTTGATGTTATAGGCGATGCCGACTCGAGGCTCGGGTTGGCGAGAAATTGCGTCGAGACCGTTGTAGAGATCTCCGCGAATGCCTAGGCTGAGGGTCCACGCCCCTTTTGTGATGGCGTCCTGGGCATAAAGCCCAAGCTCTTTAACGTCGGTATGGCCGCGGTAGTGGTCGAGTGTTCCGCCCTTTGTCAGGTCAAATGGAACCAGAATGGCACACTGAGCGGCAAGGGTAGTCGGGCAGTTTGGAATGAGTCCAGGGTTCACAATTCCAAAATTGTCGTTCTCGGTAAGGAATGTTTGTTCGTAAGTGGCTCCGACTTTGATATTGTGAATGCCTTTGACGTAGGCCCACGACCCACGAACGCCTGCGTTTGTAAGAAACCTGAGCTGAGAGACGGTTTCGTCCTGAAGCGGGCCGAGGTCAGAGAAAAAATTGTTGCTCGGGTAATAGTTGTATTGATCGCGCCTAACGAAAACGCCCAGGGTGAGGACAGAGTTCGAATTCAACAGATGTGTCCATGCCGGTGCGATATTGAAGCTTCTAATTTGCGAGCGCTGATCGGTCGGAGCCAAGAGGCCGCCAGTAACCGGATTGAGCACGGTCGTGCCCGCGGGGTTGCAGTCTGCGGACAGAGCTGTACACGTCTGCAATTGCTGGTCAAACGAATTGGGAGTCTGGAACCAGGAACGGGTGAATCCCAAGTTCAGATGGATTGAGTCTTTAACAGAAAAGCTGTAGTCTACGCGATCGAAGAAATTTTCCTCGTTGCCCTTGTCGTGAAGAACCACGAACTCGGGCGGGTCCAGGAAGCGACCGGTATTCAGACCGTTCACGGAGATAAAGTTGCCCCAGTCTTTGCCTCCGTAAGCGAAGTTGAGTCCAGCGTAGGATGTGCCGAAGGTGCCATAAGAAGCGGTCACGTCGCCATGGGGGGTCGTCATGCCTTGGCCCGAGCGTGTCGTGGCCACGATCACGACACTCGTTTTTCCGCCATATTCAGCAGGAGGGGCTCCGGCTATGACTTCCATCGATTGAATGGAATCGACAGGAAGCTGATTGGAGAAGACTTTGCTCACCTGATCAGTAATTGGCTGGCCATCGACGGAGAACGAATTCTCCGCATGATCGCCGAGGCCGTGGAACAGTCCATTGGAATCGGCTGCGATCCCCGGCGTCGAGAGTGTAACCAGCGAAGTCAGAGACGACGATTGGCTCTCCAAAGGAAGCTTGTCGAACAATCCGCGATCCACGTCGGTGTGAAAGGTGGGATCGCCTTCGATCAAATCGCCGCCAGTCGCCTCGACATTGACCGTTTCCGAAGACCCGGTCACCTGAAGACTGATCTTGATATCAGATGGCACCACCGATCTGACTTCCACATCCTGTACATTTTGAGCGAATCCCTGGGCGGTCACGGTCATGTGATACGGATTGAACGGTACGTTCGGGAAACTGAAGGTCCCCTTACCGTCGGTCGTGCTGGTTCGGCTGTAACCGCTGACGGGGTTGTGGATTTCGACCTTCGCGTTCGCAACCACTGCACCTGAAGGATCCACAACGGTACCGTTGATGGACCCGGAAGTTCCGCCAGATTGCGCGTAAGAGTTGAGGGCGAGTCCAAAACAAAGAGAGAGAGAGAAAGACAATATTAGAGCCGCGCGGAGCGACTTCGCATAAGAAGCAAGCATGATTCCTCCTGAAGAATCGAGAGAACAGGGTTAGAAAAGGGACCTGACAACACAGGTCCAGATCGATTCTGAGCGGAACCTAGACTGCCGGAGGCGGGCGAATGCGAAGGAAGAAGACGAAGCCGGAAGACCCGGAAACGGCCTCGGGCAACACTGCCAAAAAGGTGCGAGCTACGAGCGGAGCCCACTGAAATACGGAACTGCCAATAACACCGGCGTGTGCGACCGAGCAGACAGAACACTCATGACTAGGGAGCTTGGAGTTCTCGGAATGAACGTGGACAGCCTGGGCAAAGCCGGCGAAGGCCACCAGCAGGACACAGGCCAGAGACAACAGCCTGAGAAGAGAGCTCTTGCTTGAGATTTGATCAGTCTGAGTCAAGCGCAACGCCCCAAAACACAATTAGAACACAACCTATGCAGGCACGGTAAGTAACTTTTGGTGGTCGGATGCACCCTTAGGCAGCAGAGTTGTCCCCCTTCCACCCCGAACGTTAATCCACAAGAGACTTTGGAGTTTGTCGATTCCCAACGATTCCTGGGTTTTTTCCAAGAAAACGACCAACATTGCGACGGAGAAACTTGAGGATGGCGAGCGCTGCCAAAAGAAGTTTCGTGGCCCTTGTCTCTGCGTCTAGCTAAGAAGACAAGGAACAGGACTACCGAACGAAGGGATTGATCCTACAAGTTTGAAACTCGCGCGGCGTCACTAACATTTCACCTGCGTCCCTACATCCGACTGCCCACTCAAGCAGGCACCGGTACTGGTCGAAACTAGCAATGTTGCCCAGCCACTCCGTCCCCGATGAAGTCGTGATCACTACTACGTTCGGCACATCACACGGCCCAACGCAGCCACTAATGGTCAATTGAACCCGCTTCAGAAGTCCCCTCTTACGCCATTCGCTCTTGAGCCATTCCACCGGAACTTCAGGAAGGCCACGCTCGACATTGCCGCCGCAGCAGCCATGGCAGATTGTGACTTGCCCGACCACGAGGCGCTTCGTTTTCAAGGGACAATCTCGATCGCCGTTCACAGTGCCTGATCCGTCCTTTGCCTCTAAAGCCACTCAATCCAAAATGCCGTAGAGCTCGTTTAGATCAAGCAGTCCCTGCGACTTGCCAGACCACAAAACGAAAGCGACGATCAAAATCCCCAGCATAACGGCAAGTGAGACGGCCCAAGCAAGTTCTTTCCGATTCTGGATGAAATGAGCAAAATGCATACGCACCGCTCAAAGTTCTTGCCGCAACTTCGGGATCTCATTGCCCGGCCTGGGAACGCCGAGGCAACAATCTGGTGGAATTAAGGATGAAGGCCAACTCTGACGTCACGTGAATAAAAGCGGCCAAGAGCGGATTGAGAAAACCGAATGCTGCCATTCCGACTCCTACGCTGTCCACGACCAACGTGCCGACAAAGTTTTGCATGATAATTCCGCGACAGCGGCGAGCAAGCCTCAGAGTTTCGACCAATTTCGAGAGATCGCTTCCGATCAAGATCACATCCGCGCTTTCGCGGGCCACATCGGTTCCCGATCCCATAGCGATGCCGACATTGGCCTCTACGAGCGCAGGAGCGTCGTTGATGCCGTCACCGACCATCGCGACATTACGCCCTTTACTCCGCAGTTCAGTCACCCACTTTGCTTTCTGCTCCGGCAGCAGTCCTCCCACCGCTTCGTCCACCCCGAGGCCGCGGCCTACGGATGTAGTTGCCGCTTGTGTGTCGCCACTCAATAAAACAGTTTTCAAACCCATTTGCCGCATCGCCGCAATTGCGTTCTTGGCTTCCGGACGCAAGACATCTGCAATTCGGATGCTCCCAAGAACTTGTCCGGCGCGCGCGACGTAGACTTCCGACGCCCCGTCTGCACCGTTCCCACTTGCGGGCAAACCCCTCGTCATGCCGTGTTCTACAAGGAGCGCCATGCTCCCGACAAGAATCTGCTCACCTTTGTAGCGGACAATGACTCCTCTTCCGGGCGTATACGAGAATTCGTCGGGCTCGACGAGCGGAATGGCGAGTTCCATTGCTCGCGCCAAAACGGCTTTGGCTAACGGGTGCTCGGAGTTGCGTTCGGCGATGCTGGCAGCGGCAACGATCTGTCGCTCCGTGAAACCGTTGGCTGAAACGACTTCCCGGATCTGCGGAGTTCCGAAGGTGAGTGTGCCCGTCTTGTCCAAAAGCACGGTGTCGACCGCGGCCAGCGCTTCGAGGTAAAGGCCGCCTTTGATGATCGCTCCCTGATGCGCCGCTCGACCGATTGCTCCGAGGATCGCAAGTGGAGTCCCAGCCGCAATGCCGCATGCCCCGGCAACGATCACTACCGAGATGGTCGACCTGACATTGTGAGTGATGATGAATGTCAGAATCGCTGCCCCAAGGGCGAAATACACAAGGTATCCCGCCAAGCGATCGGCGGTTTTCTGAATGGGAGCCCGCGACTTCTCCGCGCGTTCTACGGCCTCAATAATTCTTCCAAAGGTCGTGTCGCGTCCGAGTTTTTGGGCATCGATTTCCAGTGCTCCCGATTGATTGATAGTGCCGGCATATACCGCGTCTCCGGGCACCTTCTCAACCGGCATGGCTTCGCCGGTGATGGCCGCTTGTTCAACGAACGAGCCGCCACTAAGCACAGCGCCATCCACCGGGATGCCTCCGCCCGGTTTCACGATCACCGTGTCACCGACTTGAACTTCGTCAGATGCCACTTCCACCACCTGATCGTTGCGGCGGATTGCGACGGTTCTGGGGAGAAAATCGAGAAGACTCTGGATGGCCCGCCGGCCCCTGCCAACTGTGAGACCTTCCAAAACCTCGGCAGCCAGAACGAAGCCAGTGATGACCAGTGCGGTGAAGAACTCTCCAATCGCCAGAGCCGAGAGAAGCGCGATGGTCATTGAGAGTTCCATCGTCATCGTGCGTTCAACGATGTTCTCGAAGGCTTCTTTGAAAATCGGATATCCGCCGATCAGGGTAGCCGCGATACCGATTACGCTGAGGTGCGGGAATGGCTCCCAAAGCCGGAACCAGACCGCGGCCGCAGCCAAAGCCACGAAGGCAATCCGGGCGAGCTCGGCCCACTCAACTCCTTGACCGTGTTGTTCGGGTTCGGAGCCGTGGTCAGACTCCCTCAGTCCTGGGGAATTCCTCCTCGTTTCGAGTTGAGGTGGGATGGCTGGGGGTTTTTCGATCGAGGGCGAAGCACTCATGGAAATTCCTCTCGTTCTCCGAAGCAGCTACTTCAAGTACGACTTAACCATGTCGATCACTTCATCAGCGGCCACGGCCTGCTGTGCGGTGGGTTTCTGTTTTCCGTTGAGAACATGACTCCGGATGTGGCCTTCCAGAAGCTCCGCCATCAGGCTGTTCATCGCTCCTCTGGCTGCACTCATGACCTGCAGCACCTCAGAGCAGTCGCGTTCCTCGGTAAGAGCTCGGACGAGGGCAGCGACCTGACCTTCGATACGTTTCGCCCGCAGGACCAGCCTCTGTTTGTCGGCAATGGTGTGGCTCATGGATAGATAATACCATACCGGGTATGGTATCAATGAAAAGAATGGAATAAATAACAATAGAAATGATTTGCGATCTTGAACGCTAGAGTCCGAAGAGCTCCCGCAGACGTTTAGTCTGGGCGCGGCTGACGGGGACCTCGGTCTGCTTTTTGTCGTCCATGCGCAACTGGTAGGAACTCTTGAACCAGGGAACAACTTCTTTAATGCGATTAATGTTGACCAGATAGGAACGATGGGCGCGCCAGAAAAGCGTGGAGTCGAGGCTGTCCAGCAACTCTTCGAGAGTACGGCAATTGGATTGACCCTCCATCCCGTTGATGCCGGTGGTCACGACGGTGATAATGCCGTCCTCGATGGATGCGAAACAAACATCTTTCTGATTGGCCAGGAATAAGCGGCCGGCGGTTTTCAGTAGAATCTTGGAAGTCTGGGGTTTCTGCGACTCCAGCATCTTCACCAGGGTTTCCAGTTTGTCGGAAGCCGGAGTGGCGCCTCCGAGTTTGACGCGAGCTTTCTGCACCGATTGGGCGACGCGTTTCTTGTCAAAAGGCTTGAGCAGGTAGTCAACCGCATTTACTTCGAACGCCTTCACTGCATATTGATCGAAGGCGGTGGCGAATATGATCTGGGGAAGCGGTACCTTGCGGTCGAGCAGTTTCTTGATTACGCCGAAGCCGTCGAGGCCGGGCATCTGCACGTCGAGGAAAACCAGATCCGGATTGTGTTCGCGGATGAGATTGACGGCTTCAACGCCGTTCTTGCCCTGGGCCACAACGTCAACGTCGCCAACGTTCTTGAGCAGAAAGGCGAGTTCGTCGCGGGCCAGTTGCTCATCGTCCACGATGACTGCCGATAAGGACATGTCTACTCCTGTGGCGCTTGTAGCCAGCGAACCTAACGACGCAGTATTTCGAGCCTCAACGCAGCCCGTCAGTGGGGCTGCATGTTAGGCATTGACATACCAGGCGGCATCTGGAATTTCTGATAGCCGGAGGGAATTTCAAACAGGCTGGCCGGCTGTGAACCCTCTTTTATGTTCTGCAATTCGCCGCTTCCACCTTTTTCACCCTCCCACCTGATGGGAAAGGCGATCTTCTTATCGAACCAAACGCTGCCGGTCTCACCCTTCGAGTTGGTGCCCGTGTACTTGACGGTGCTGCGGCCGTTGACGCTATCAGAGCCGACTTTGCGGCAGGTGCCGCCTTGGTTGTAGGATAACTTCAACCATTCGCCGCAAGCATCGTCGATATCGCGCGCCTGGAAGAAACCCCACATCCGTTGGCCGGCGGGACCCTGGCCCTGGGGGAATTCCATGTACATGTTGCGATCAGGAATGAGGACAGCGCTCATTCGCGTCGTCAGGTTGGTGATGACGGCGCCACCCATGCGGCCTTCCTGCATGCCTTCGATGCGCCACTTGTCTTTGGTGACGTAGATTTTCGCATGGCTCTGGTTGCCGCCATCTTTGTTATTCACGATATCGGCGGAAAAATCCTCTTGTGCGAAAAGGGCGGCGGGCAGAACGGAGAACAGTACCAGCAGGAAAAGGCGGACAGATTTATTCATCAAATCGAGCCTCCTGGAGTCGGCAACACTCTAAATACTGCTCCGGATCGCACATTCTAAATCGCCCGGGGTGCCGTACTGGGAGGATACCAGAATTGAGCCAGGGGCGATGAAGTCACGAAACGGTCACGGCCACTGGCGACGAACCTGTCTTGAGTATCGGATAGCGGTTTCCGCGATAGTAACGGCTGAAAATCAGGGCGACAACAAGCAGCGCGATCGGGGTCAAGATGCTGGCTTCGGGACCGACTATTCCGCCAGTTAACCAGGGCGGTCCACTGAAGGTTGAACGGAGCAGATTGTGATAGGGCACAATGCCGCTGTTGGGAACTCCGTAGAAAAAAGTTTGTCCCCAGTCGTATCCCATGTGAAAGCCGACCGCACACCAGAGATTCCCTGTCCGCCGTAAGAAAAGGCAGAGGAGGAGCCCGAACAGCACAACCGCGGCTACGCCTTGGCGGGTCTCGTTCGCATTGAAGATGTGACCTGCGGCAAATTCGCCCGAGGTCACGAACGCCGCTGGCCAGAAGCCGATTCCCGTCGCCAGCGTGTACTGGAGGTATCCACGATCCATGAACTCCTCACACAACCCTACTATGAGGAACGTGATTCCCCACTCGACTACTGACGACAAGATTGCTGCGCCGTGAAGAGCCAAGCCGGTAATGCGGAATCCGTGAAATAGGAACATGGTGAAGAGCGTGCCGCTGATGGTCAGAAAGCCGATCAGAGAACCAACCCAGAAGTCCTTTCGCAGGGCCTGACGCAAAGACAAACCGTATTCGCTGAATTTGCGACCTTCGATTTTTCCCATGATCAAGGTGGCGACGCAGAGAAGCAGGAACGCGATCGCTTCAGACTTGCTCATGAAAAACGGTGTGTGTATAGTTTGCCCGAGCTTCCGTTGTGCATCCCGAACGCCTTGAGGTCCGCCGAAGCGAATAAGAGTAGCACCGGCAAACAAACCTCCAAACAGAGCGGCGAAAATGAGCAGCCGCCAGCCAGCTCGGAGGCCGTTGGGCCCGAACAAGACGCGGCGCGCCGGAGAACTCTTCGCCGGCGGAGGCGCGATGGCAGCGGGCGGGACAGGGATCAGATTCATAATCGTGCGCTTCTTTCAAATTAACGGTGGGATCCTGCCTCACCTGCGAACTTCAACCTGAGCAACACCTGTCCGAGCCGCCTGGTGAGGCAACGACGTTCCGCAGAAGGGACAATATGCGTCTTCTGGGCTGACCATACGCTGGCATTGCGGACAACTGGGACTCAACTTGTAATTGCACTGGGGGCAGAAATTGAAACCGTGCTGCACTCCGTGTCCACACTGGGGGCAGTTGCCCACCACGGGCTGGCGGAGGATGAAGTACAAAATGATTCCCAGGCCGTTGGGCACCAGGACGCTAACCGTAGTCCAGAGCGCGCGGCTCATGCCTCGCCGTCCCGCGTCGCGATTCACGTAACCAATCAGCAACAGGTAACAGGTCAGGATAAGGCCGACGAGCAGGCCCAGCAGGGTGCGTTCCCAGGCAGGCGGAGCATCGTGCTCCCGCGCCACCACCACATTGAATAAGAACTGCATACCGAGGAACCCGATCGCCGCGAGAATCCACGCCCAGCGTGCGACGAGTTTGAAATCGCGGTTCACGTAGCCAATCATCAACAGGTAAAAGGCCACGACCAGTCCGACGGAGAGGCCCAGCAGGGGCCGCGCCCAGGCAGGCGGCGCATCAGGCTGGCGTGCTACCACCACATTGAACACGTACTGCATACTGAGGAATCCGATCGCCGCCAAGGCCCAGGCCCATCCGGCGATGAGTCTGATCTCCGCTGCGAATCCAGTTAGTTTTTGATTTGTTTCCTGCATAAAGTCTCCAATTCTCATCTCAGTGGTGCCAACGGCCGGCGTCATCTGTCAAGTGAGTGCCGCGAAGCAGCAAGAGCACGCTGACCAGAAGCGCCGGGGCAATCACAAAAACGCCGAAGCCGGTTTCCCATACCGGACCGGAAACTCCAGCCCAGGCTCCCAGCCAGGCAAAAATCCTCCACATAATCGGAATGGTTACCGTCGCGGAAAATCCGATACCAGCACAAGCGATCCCCACCATCCACAAGCGTTCCCTGTGCTGACGGAGCAGTTGTGCATGCTGACGGACGCGGGCTTGCGTCCTCCGCACCAGCGCGGGCTGAGCAGCCATTGGCACTGATCGCAGAGACCGAATCAGATGGCCAGTGGCATCGGCATATTGGCGGCAGAGTTCGCACTCCCGCAGATGCGCATGCAACTGCGACTGTTGCGCATCGCTCAGCCCCTGGCCGTCGACACCGGTGAGGGCAATCCATTCACGCGCTTGTTGATGGACATCCCGCGTCATGCCTGGGCTCCTTTCAGCAATGGCATCAGCAGATTCAGTCCGCGATACAGGCGTGACTTTATCGTCCCTAGGGGTGCGCCAGTGACGCTGGCGATTTCATCCAGGGTTAGGCCTTCCTGAAAGCGCAGGACTACGGCCTCGCGGTATTCGGCCGCAATGCAAGTCAGGGCAGCATTGATGCGCTCGGCGTGTTCGTGCTGCGCGATAATCTCCAGCGCGGTAGGGCGAATGTCGACGGGATCGAGCGGGGCGCGGGCGTCATTACTATCGTCGAGCAGGCCGTCGAGGCTGACTGGATTCTTCTTTCGCATGGAATCGATGCATAAATGCCGGGCGACGGAAAAAAGCCAGGTGCTGAATTCGTGCTTGCCGTCGTACTGATGGCCGCGTTCGAGGACTCGAATCCAGGTTTCCTGGAAAAGGTCTTCGGCCAGTTCGCGATGTCCGGTGAGGTAAGTCAAATAGCGCAGCAGGCGATGTTGATACTGCTCGATCAAACGGTCGAGCAGATCCGGGTCGCGACGGCGAAGACCACGAGCGATGGCGCTGGTCTCGGACTCCATCCCATTCACGAAATATAAGGCTGCGGCGTTCATGCTACCGGATATACGGGTGAGGCGGGAGAAAAGATGCAAGGTTGGATCAGGAGAACAGCGAGGGGGCTAACTTATGTGTTTACAAGTCATTACGTGAAAATGCTCGTGAGTCGCATCACCTCTATATGGCGCTTTCAATCGCCAGCGCCATTCCCATGCCCCCGCTGACACACAACGTGGCGACTCCCCGTTTGGCCTTGCGGCGGATCAATTCGTGCAGCAGTGTGACGGTGATGCGGGTTCCGGTGCAGCCGATGGGATGGCCGAGGGCGATAGCGCCGCCGTTCACGTTGAGTTTGGCATGATCGAAATGCAACTCGCGGTCACAGGCGATGACCTGAGCAGCGAAGGCTTCATTGAGTTCGACTAGATCGAAGTCGGAGAGCCGGAGTTTGTGTTTCGCCTCCATTTTGCGCAGAGCAGGGACCGGGCCAATGCCCATGATTCGGGGATCGACTCCGGCTGAGGTCACAGCCATAATGCGTGCCAGCGGCTTGAGGCTGTTCTTCTTGACGAAGTCTTCGCCGGCCAGGACGACTGCTGCCGCGCCGTCAGTAATGCCGGAAGAGTTGCCCGCGGTGACTGTTCCGGTCTTCGAGAACACTGGCGCCAATTTGCCGAGTTTTTCAAGCGTTGCCCCAACGAAAGGATGTTCGTCCCGGCTGAAAGTCTGCGCACCCTTCTTACTTTCCAGAGTTACGGGAGCGACTTCGTTCTGAAATTTTCCCGCGTCTATGGCTGAGGCAGCGCGAGTTTGGGAGCGCAAGGCAAACTGGTCCTGCTCGTCCCGCGTGATCTTGTATTGCTCGGCCAGTATTTCGGCGGTCTCGCCCATCACTATTTTCGCCATGGGACAGAAAAAGCCATCCCGATACATTCCGTCCACCAGGTCCTGATTGCCGAGTCGATAGCCCCAGCGGGCGCCGTCGAGATAGTAGGGAACGCGGGACATGGATTCGGTGCCTCCGGCCAGGACGCAGTCGAGATTGCCGATGGCAATTTCCTGAAATCCCAGGGCGATGGACTTGATGCCGGAGGCGCAGGCTTTGTTGACGGTGTAGGCGGGAACTTCCTGCGGAACGCCGCTGCGGATGGAAATCTGCCGGGCGGGATTGGGGCCGCCTCCAGCCTGACGCGCATTGCCAAAAATCGATTCTTCTACTTGACCTGGACGGACGCGTGCGCGTTCCATCGCGGCTTTGGCGGCTACTACGCCCATATCGGCCGCGGTCATGGCAGCCAGTGAGCCGCCGAATTTGCCAATCGGGGTGCGAACTGCAGAAAGAATGAAGACTTCGCGCAAGCCTGCCTCCAAAATATTTAGTCTAGCATTCGGTTTGATGATGCCGCGGCGCGGCGAGACTCGCCGGTGGCGAGAGTGGTCTCACGTGAAGCTCAGGCATTACACTGAACATTCATGAATTACATCTACGGGATCAACGCGGTGGCGGAAGCACTAAAGGCGCGAGGGCGGGCATTCGCCTGGGTGGGCGTGGCGCAAGAGCGCCACGACTTACGCTTGCAGCGGGTGGTCGACGAGTGCCGGCGGCAAGGAGTGGCGGTGCGTTTTGTTGGACGGCCCGAACTTGACCGCATGGCGGGGAATAATGCGCATCAGGGCGTGGTCGCGGTTACGTCGGCGAAACAATACAACGAGCTTGAAGATGTGGTCGCTGCCAAGCGCGGACATTATTCGCTGATCGTTGTGCTGGACGGAGTGCAGGATCCACATAATCTGGGGGCGATACTGCGTACTGCCGACGCCGCTGGAGCTGACGGCTTAGTGATCCCGGAGCGGCGGGCTGCGGGCGTAACCGCGACCGTCACCAAGGCCTCAGCTGGCGCGACTGAGCACATGCCCATCGCCAAAGTTACGAACATCGCACGCACGTTGGAAGATTTGAAGGCACAGAACCTGTGGACAGTCGGGCTGGACGAGCGAGGCAAACAATCCTACGATTCCCTGGATTACAACATGGATTGCGCCATTGTGTTGGGGGCTGAGGGCAAGGGTGTCCACGACTTGGTGGCAAAGAAGTGCGATTTCCTGGTGTCGATTCCGATGCTCGGCAAGGTGCCTTCACTGAATGTATCGGTGGCGGCGGGTGTGATGTTGTATGAAGTTGTTCGCCAGCGGCGGAAGAAGGCCTGATGAAGTTCCTATGTGTCCTCTGTGCCCTCTGGAGTTTGGCCTTACCCGCGCTGGCCCTGGATCGCGAAGCGTTCACCTTCACCCGCTATGACTTGAGTGTGCGCGTCGAGCCGGAGCAGCAACGGCTCGGCGTACGGGGCAAGATCACGCTGCGAAATGACTCTCCGACCGCACAGAAGAACTTGGCATTGCAGATTTCGTCGACGCTCAATTGGAGGTCGATTCAGATTGCCGGGAAGCCGGTTCAGTTCGAAACTCACGAATACACTTCCGATATTGATCACACCGGCGCGCTGTCTGAGGCCATTGTGGTTTTGCCGCGCGAGCTTGGGGCCAAGGGAACGGTTGAAGTAGAGGTCGGATACGAAGGCGTAATTCCGCTCGATGCGACTCGCCTGACGCGAATCGGTGTGCCTGAGGATAAAGCGAAACGCAGCGACTGGGACCGGATCAGCAGATCGTTCACGGCGGTACGCGGGATTGGTCACGTGGCGTGGTATCCGGTGGCGACGGAAGCGGCAATTTTGTCTGAAGGGGACAGCGTGCCAGAGGCGGTAGGCCGCTGGATCGTGAGACACACGGACACGACGATGGACCTATTGGTTCAGTCCACTTCTGAGCAGGACATCTATTTCAGCGGTATGCTCAGTCTCGCCGAGGCCCCGACCGATCCGTCGATAAAGGCCGCGCGGGCGTTTCACCTGGTCAGACCTGGAGTAAGCGTACCTACGTTTTTGATTGCCAACTATCAGAAGCTGCCATCGCAGGACTTTCTCGACGTTGAATATCTCCCAGGCAAGGAGGAAACGGCGAAAGATTACGCCGAAGCCGCTTCCCAGATTGATCCTGTCGTGCACGTCGGGAGCGGTTCGAGAAATCTACAAATCCTCGGTTTGCCGGAGGCCAATGCGTCGCCGTTTGTCAGCCAAGGCATGTTGCTTATTCCTCTCGGAGCCGACCTGACGAATGAGGCGGAGTTGGACATTGTGTACGCGATCGCTCGCCAACAGGTGTCATCCCCGCGCGCTTGGATTCAAGAAGGGCTCGCGCACTACGCGCAAGCTGCGTTCGTGGAAGAACATAAGGGCCTGCAGGCAGCGCTTGATTATCTGAATGGACATGCGGCAGCTCTGGTCGACGCCGAGAAAACCGTTAAGACAGCCAACTCGGACGCGGCACGTTCACTGATTGATGCTCCGGACGATTTATACCTGCAAAGCAAGGCGATGTTCGTGTGGTGGATGTTGAAGGACATGCTGGGGAATCCGCCTACCGGGGCGTTGCTCAGTTATAACGGAAACGAAGACAAAGATCCTACCTACGTGCAGCGGCTGATCGCCGGCACTAGCAAGCGCGATTTGCAGTGGTTCTTTGATGACTGGGTCTATCACGACCGCGGGTTGCCGGATTTTCGCGTTGCTTCGGTTTTCTCGCATCCCCTGGAAACTGGCCGCTTTTTGGTGACCGTCACCATCGAGAATCTTGGCCGTGCTGGCGCTGAAGTGCCGGTCCTCCTGAGGATTGAGGGCGGGGAAGTTCGCCAGCGCGTAGAGGTTCGGGGACAGGCGAAAGCGTCTTTCCGAATCGAGGCTTCCGCGAACCCGCTGGAGGTCGTGATCAACGACGGCAGCGTGCCGGAAAGCGACACCAGCAACAACACATATAAGATCGATTCACTGAATCATTGACTGGGATGTGCAGTGGCGCAGTGGATGGAGAAGAGCAGATCGGGGGCGATTGGGTTGCAACTACACAAGTTCAAATTGGTGCCTTATGACTGAAGCGGAATTAAAGAAACATCTTAACCTGGCGGAAAAGAGTCCCAAGGAGATTGCGGTCGCGGTGTTGGGGCTGACCGACAAAACTCTGCGCTACAAGCCGGCGCCGGATAAGTGGTGCATCCTGGAGATCCTCGCGCATCTGGCGGACATGGAAATCCTATACGCCTACCGCATGCGGCAAATGCTGGCGGACAAAGACCCGGTAGTCGCGCCGATTGATCAGGATGCGTGGGCGAAGAATCTGGGATATATGGAATCGTCCCCGCCGGAGCTGGTCGCGCTCTACGGACTGAACCGTCACGCGAATCTGCAATTGCTTGGGCGGCTGAAGGCGGAAGACTTACAGAAGTCGGCGCGTCATCCCGAAAAGGATCATCCGGTCACAGTTGCCGACTACGTGCAGATGATGTCGAAGCATGGACCGAATCATCTGGAGCAGATCGAGCGGCTTAAGAAGGCGGCAGGGAAGTAGATATGGTTGGTCGCTATTCGATCGCGAATACCGCGTAAACCGTCGCGTTGCTTTTTACCTTCTGCGGAAACAACGTCAACTGGGGCTTGGGCACGGCATTTACTTCGACCTGTTCAGTGTTCGCGGTCATGTTCCTAAGAAACTTCGCCACTGGCGCGCGGTTACTTGCGTAGACGAGATCGCCCAACTTCGCTCCTAGGCCCTTCGCCATCTGTTCCGCAATTGTCCGCGCCTTGGCTAATGCGGCGGCACCGGCTTTTCCTTGCAGGGCGACGGGATCAAAAACGTCCCAATCCGTATCCTCGATCTCATTGGCGCCGTTCCGAACTGCGAGATCGACGATTGCCTGAGCCTGCGACACGGACACCGTCACTTTCCAAGACTGTTGAGCCTCGAATTGGCGCTCCTTCTTCATTTCCGCTGTCCACTTTTCGTCTATCTCTGCGCGGCCTAAGCGCAGTTTTTCAGTTTCGACATTTTGTTTCGGAATGCCCACATCGAGAAACCCTTTTGTGATGTGATCGGCGACCCTGACGTTTTCTCGAAAAGTCGCGTCCTGTGTTGTTGCAAAGTTGTGGTATCCGATGGTGAGTTCGGCCACCTCAGCATCTGCTGTCACCGATTCGTCAGCGGTTACGGCAATGGTCTTATTCTGCCGGTTGACCTGGATTTCTTGGGCATCGAGGCAAGTCGCCCCACAAGCAGCAAGCGCAACGATGAGGATCCACAGCTTCATGAAATCTCTCCTAGTCCAGAGTGTCGGCCTGGGTCCAGCAAGATCAATCAATGATACGCCTTGGTAAATTCCACTAATGCCTTGAGCTTGCTCGCAGCCGCACTGGAGTCAATAGATCTTGCCGCAAGTGGCACTGCCTGGGCCAAGTGCTCCGCCTTTTCTGCCACTACCAACGCCGCTGCAGCGTTCAAGATGATCACATCACGCTTGGGCGATTGTTTTCCGCTCAGCACCTCTCGGATGATTGCAGCGTTTGTCTCTGCATCTCCACCGGCGATGTCGTCGAGAGAAGCCCGTTTCATGCCGAACTCCTCGGGCGTGACCTCGTACGTTCGAACGGAGCCGTTGTTGACTTCGGCAATGCGCGTGGGGCCGGTGATTGTGATCTCGTCGAGGCCATCGAGTCCGTGGACAACCATGGCGCGGTGCAGACCGAGCATGCTGAGCGCTTCAGCCAACTTCTCGACCAGATCGACCGAATACACTCCCACGACCTGCGCGGAAGCGTGGGCTGGGTTGGTGAGCGGGCCTAGTAAGTTGAAAACCGTGCGCAGACGAAGCTCACGGCGGGCGGTTTGCACATGCTTCATCGCCGAATGCATCGCCGGGGCGAATAGAAATGCGATGCCAACCTCTGCGAGGCAAGCGGCTAATCGAGTTGGGGGCAAATCGATTTTGACACCGAGAGCTTCGATAACGTCGGCTGATCCGCATTTCGAAGTTACGCTACGATTGCCGTGCTTGGCGACGCGGACTCCAGCACCTGCGACCACAAAAGCGGTTGCCGTCGAAATGTTAAAGGTGCCACTGGCATCGCCGCCGGTGCCGCAAGTGTCGACGAGGGCGTCGCGCCCGGTACCGCTGACGTCCACAGTGGACCTCGACAGGGGCAAGGGTGTGGCTGCCGCGCGGATGGCTTCCGCGAAGCCGACAATCTCTTCGACGGTTTCGCCTTTCATGTGCAACGCAACCAGTAAGGCTGCAATTTGCGAGTCAGTGCACTCGCCTGCGAGGATCTCGGCCATGACCGTGCGTGCTTCCTCGCGAGATAAAGACTCTCGCTGGTTGGCGATGCGATGGAGGGCGTCGGTGATCATGGAGGAAGGTCTAGAGTAGCATTCCGACTGGTCGAAACCTTAAAACGCAGAGATCGCTGAGAACATCTGCAGAGTGCGCGGAGAAGCGCAGATCATCAGCTGACTCAGTAGTGCCTCAGTTTGAATTTTGATACAAATAGAGGCCAATAAAGAAAACGCCAGTGCAAACCCACCCAACAACATTCCACCAAAACCGCTTCGGCTCTTCGAAGCGGTTCACGATACCGTGGTACCGCTCTAAGATTGTCCCATTGAGCGTGAAAATCACCGTCATGCCCAAGACAATGATCCCAATAAGCAGGAGACGGTGCTCTCGATCAATCAGATATGAGAAATGGTCGATGTTCACGAACGCTTCTTGTAAGGCCCACGCTTTCCGGGTTTCGATGTGTAGCTATCCGCCATCATTTTAGCCACGAACTGAGTATGCCACAGCCCGCGCGGTCGTTCTGCCCTGCTTTATTTCAAACTGACGCACTACCGCTGACTCCATCTCGTTTGCCCAATCCCCGGCCCTTCTATAGAATCAATTGTTTGCAGCCCGCAGTTAAGCCGCGAGCGAAGTCCTGCCGATCATAAAGCTAAACGAGAATCATTATGAAGATTCATGAATACCAGGGTAAAGCCATCTTGAAAAAGTATGGCGTTGCCGTGCCCAGAGGCGAAATGGCGGAAACCCAAGAGCAGGCGCAGGCCGCGGCCGAGGCGCTGTTCGATGCCGGAGCCACGGGTGTTGTGGTCAAAGCCCAGATTCACGCCGGTGGCCGGGGCAAAGGCGGAGGCGTCAAGATTGCAAAGTCGGTTGAGGAAGCGGCAGATCTCGCAGACAAGATTCTGGGGATGACGCTGGTCACGCACCAGACCGGGCCCGAAGGCCGCGTGGTGCGGCGATTGTTGATTGAAGAAACGCTGCCGATCGAGAAGGAACTTTATCTCGGAATTGTGATTGACCGTGTCGAAGCCAGGCCGGTGTTTATGGCGTCGGCCGCGGGTGGGATGGAGATCGAGCAGGTCGCGGCGGAGAATCCTGACGCGATCCTCAAGGAGTACATTCAGCCGGGCATGGGACTGGAGGCTTTCCAGGCGCGTAAGTTGGCCTTCAAGCTGGGCCTGAAGCCGCAGCAGATCAACGAAGCTGTGCGTTTCATGACTAGCCTATATCGCGCGTTTCAGGAGACGGATGCATCGTTGTGCGAAATCAATCCGCTTGTCAGTTGCAGCGATGGGCGACTGTTCGCACTGGATGCCAAGATGACCTTTGATGACAACGCACTGTTTCGCCATCCCGACATCAAGGAACTGCGGGATGTGACCGAAGAGGACCCTCTAGAGGTCGAAGCCTCGAAGTACAGCCTGAATTACATCAAGCTCGATGGGAACGTGGGCTGCATGGTGAATGGCGCGGGGCTGGCGATGGCGACCATGGATATCATCAAGTACGCCGGTGGAATGCCAGCGAACTTTCTCGACGTGGGGGGCGGGGCCAATGCGGAGCAGGTGACGCATGCGTTTGAAATACTGCTCAGTGACAAGAATGTGAAGGCGGTGCTGATCAATATTTTTGGCGGCATCCTCCGGGTGGACACATTGGCAAAAGGCGTGGTCGAGGCTGCGACCAAAACGCAAATTCAGCTTCCTATCGTGCTGCGCCTAGAAGGGACCAACGTCGAGGCGGGGCGCGAGATATTGCAGCAGTCAGGGTTGAATTTTATCGTTGCTGCGACTATGAAAGATGCGGCGGAGAAAGTAGTTGCGGCGGCGAGGGGATAGACCGGATTAGATCGAGGTCCTTCGACTGCGTATTTCCTCCGCTTGGCAAAGGAAATGCTTCGCTCAGGATCACAAGCCTTAAAGAGCTGAGATAAATTCATGAGCATTCTTGTAGATAGATCGACGCGAGTGCTGGTGCAGGGATTGACTGGGCGCGAGGGAACGTTCCACGCCAAGGGCTGCGCCGAGTACGGAACCAAAATTGTCGGCGGGGTGACGCCGGGCAAGGGCGGCACGACCCACGAAGGCTGGCCGATTTTCAATAGTGTGCAGGAAGCGGTCGATAAGACCGGCGCCGATGCTTCGATGATCTTCGTGCCGCCGCCGTTTGCCGCCGACGCCATCATGGAAGCTGCGGATGCGGAGATCGAGTTGATCGTCTGCATCACCGAAGGCGTTCCTACTCTCGACAGGGTACGGGCGTGGGAGTTCTTGCAGACCCGCCGTTCACGGCTAATCGGCCCCAATTGTCCGGGTATTATTTCTCCGGGCAAATGCAAGATCGGAATTATGCCGGGACGCATTCACCGCGAGGGGCCAGTCGGGATCGTTTCACGATCCGGCACGTTGACCTACGAAGCGGTCTATCAACTGACGACTCGGAATATCGGTCAATCCACGGCGATTGGCATCGGCGGAGACCCGATTATCGGGACGAATTTCCTGGATGCACTCGAGTTGTTCAACAAAGACCCACAAACCGAAGTGGTGGTGATGATCGGGGAAATTGGCGGGAGTGCGGAAGAAACAGCGGCGGAGTACGTGAAAGCTCGAATGAAGAAGCCGGTGGTGGGATTCATCGCCGGTCAAACCGCACCTCCAGGACGCAGAATGGGCCACGCCGGCGCGATTATTTCAGGGGGCAAAGGCACGGCGGCGGAGAAGATCAAAGCCATGGAAGCGGCTGGTATTCGCGTGGCCAAGTCACCGGCGGACATCGGTGAGACGGTAGTGGCCGCGATGGGGGCTGCGGCCAGGGCGTAATAGTGCCGCCTTCGAGATATTCAAAAGTTTTAGCTAACGACGAACGAACAAGGACAAACGACGAAATCATGAAAACTCTGCAACGGACTTTTACAATTGTTAAACCGGACGCGGTGGCTAAGAATGCCATTGGCGACATTATCGAGCAGTTCGAGAAGAACGGCTTCCGCATTCTAGCCATGAAGATGCTGGAAATCTCCAAGCATCAGGCGGAGCAGTTCTATGCCGTCCATGCCAACCGGCCGTTTTACAACTCGCTGACCGATTTCATGTCGAGCGGGCCAATTGTGGTGCTGGCGCTGGAAAAAGAAAACGCGATTGTTGACCTGCGCAAGCTTATGGGAGCTACCAATCCGGCCCAGGCCGAGGAAGGTACTATCCGGAAGAAGTGGGCGACCAACATCGAGCACAATGCCATCCATGGTTCGGATGGCGACGACACGGCGCGCTTCGAACTAAGCTACTTTTTCGCGGGATACGAACTGGCACAATAGGAGACTTCATGCCTTTGGTTCAGATCACGATGCTCAGCGGACGCACGGTCGAGCAGAAGCGGAAGCTCGCGCAACGCATTACTGACGTCATGGTGGAAGAAGCTCGAGCCCAGCGGGAAGCCATCGTCGTGACGTTTCACGAGGTGTCGAAAGAAAGCTACGCTTCGGGCGGCGTGCTGGTGGCGGACAAGAAGTAAACCTCAACCCAGGGGTTCATACAACTGCCCTTCCACGCGGTCGCCGACCCTGGGCAACTCCTTCTTAACATATTGCAGGAAGTGCGGCGAGGCACGATGGGCTTCCAGCGCGGCGTCGTCTTTGTACTGTTCGTAAATGAAGAAGCGGCGGGGCTCGGTCTTGTGCCGGTGCACCTGGAACATGACGCAACCGGGTTCTTTACGGGATTCGTCGGTGAGTTTCGAAAACAGGCTGGCCACTTCTGATTCGTGACCCAGCTTTGCCATCCACGTCACAGCCAGAACAACCATCGTTCACTCCGTCCTCAATTTTTCGCCTGCCCTCTGGTTTTGGTTCCGGTTAGGTCCGTCATCTTAGCCGCGAATTCGTCCACCATGATTGTCTGCTCGCGCCCCGGTCCGGTGGAAACCATTCCGATGCGGGTGGCACTTTCCTTTTCCAGAAATGCCAGGTACTCGCGCGCCGCCTTCGGCAGTTCCTGGAGTTTCGTAGTTCCTACGCTGGAAGTTCGCCAGCCCGGGAGCTTTTGATAGACGCATTCGATCTTACCGAATCCGCTGTCCTGCGCGGGAACGTCTTCCACTCTCTTCCCGTCGATCTTATAACCCACGCACACTGGAATCTCCGCCAGTTCATCCAGTACATCCAGCTTCGTGACCACCAGCCAGGAGGTTCCGTTAATCATGCCAGCGTAGCGCAACAGAGGCAAGTCCAGCCAGCCGCAGCGACGAGGGCGACCGGTGACGGCGCCGAACTCGTTGCCGCGTGTCCGCAGCAAATCCCCGCTGGCATCGAGAGCCTCGCTGGGAAATGGGCCGCCGCCCACGCGCGTGCAGTAGGCTTTGCTGACGCCGATAACGGTGTCGATCGCGGTGGGAGCTACACCGGTGCCGGTCGCGGCCCCGCCCGAAGTGGCGCTGGAGGAAGTGACAAATGGATAGGTGCCGTGGTCGATATCGAGCATGGTACCCTGCGCGCCTTCGAACACGATCGACTTGCCGTGCACGAGTGACTGGTTCAGAAGCACTGCGGTGTCGCACACAAACGGAGCAACCCTGGCCGAAGCCGCCGAATATTCCACGAACATTTTATCGGGATCAAGCGGCTCAGAGTTGAAGAGCGCATGCGCGATCATATTCTTTTCGCGGCAGGCGTTTTCGATGTGGGTCTTGAGCAGCGGAAGGTCCAGCAGATCGGACACACGCAAGCCTCGGCGTCCCATCTTGTCTTCGTAGGTGGGGCCGATGCCTCTGGAAGTCGTTCCGATCTTGACCCTTCCGGGGGCGTTTTCTGTGGCTAGTTCGATCAAGCGGTGGTAAGGCATGATCACGTGCGCCCGGTTGCTGACGAACAGGTTGCCATCGACCTTTACTCCAGCTTCCCGAAGCCCACCGATTTCCTTGAGGAAGGCCATGGGGTCGAACACGACGCCATTGCCGATGACGCTGATGCAGTCCGGGCGCAGGATACCGCTCGGCACCAGTTGCAGAATGAACTTCTTGCCGTTAATGATGACGGTGTGTCCGGCGTTGTGGCCGCCGGCATAGCGGGCCACCACGGGAAAATTCTCCGAGAGCACGTCCACAATCTTGCCTTTGCCTTCGTCGCCCCACTGAGCGCCGACGATGACCGCAGCCTTGCCTTTTTTCAAATGCCAGCTCCGACGAACTGATTCGCGCGGCCGACCCAGGCCGCAAATGCGGGGTCGTACACACTCGTTGCCCACGCCAACGACCAATTGCTGAATTACAAGGATTTATGTGGGGCAGAGGTGTACCGCCAATGATAACCCGGCGGGCGGACGCTGAGCAATCGAAGCCTCGGGAGCACTGAAGCCGAACAACCCGAAACTTGTAAACTATCTCCATGCCGGAACTCCCCGAAGTTGAAACCATTGCCCGCGGGTTAAACAGCAGGGTGGCGGGCGACGTGATCGAGTCGGTCTGGCTGGGGTCGAAACCTGAGCCGCTGAAGTCGCCGGCGAGAGAGATGGTGGCGGCCCTCGAGTCGAAGCGTATCGCCGGTGTGCGGCGCGTGGGCAAGCACATTGTGTTCGATTTGGAAAATGGAGGGCGGGCTGGGACTGCCAAGAAGACTAAGGTCCGGTCCAAACCCGCACTGGCGAGGACGCCCGCGCCTGCATCGAGCACGGCCCAATGGATTGTGCATCTGGGGATGACTGGGCGCATGCTGGTATGTCCGCCCGAAGAAGAAATCGCCAAGCACACACATGCCATTGCAAAACTGGCATCGGGAAGGGAACTGCGATTCGTGGATCCGCGCCGTTTCGGCCGGCTAAGCGTTTCCAATGGCTTCGCGGCCCCTGGATCTGAGCCGCTGGACGTAGAGTTGGCGCAGTTTGTGAAGTTGTTTCGCGGCCGCAAGACTCCGATCAAGAGCGCTTTGCTGAATCAGAATCTGTTGAGCGGGGTGGGCAATATCTACGCCGACGAATCGCTGTTTCGGGCACGCGTCCGACCACGGCGACGAGCGACCAGTCTCACCCAGGATGATCTTGGCCGGCTGTACCAGGCGATTCAGGAAGTCCTGAAAGAAGCGATTGCCCTGGGCGGTTCGTCCATCTCTGACTACGTGGACTCGGACGGTGAAGAGGGTTTCTTCCAATTGCAACACCGCGTTTACGGACGGGAAGGCGAACCTTGTCTGGTCTGCAAAACTTCAGTCAAGCGGGTGGTGATTGCCGGACGCAGCGCTCATTACTGCCCGAAATGCCAGAAATGACCCACCGCAACGCAACCAGTTTGTGCTAGGCCAGAAACGATTTAATTACAAAACTGTCATCGACAGCGGCGGCTTCCAGTGGTACTCTGACGGCTCTTGCTCATGAGCAACTATTCCATTGGCGTGGACCTTGGCGGAACCAATCTCCGCATCGCGGCCGTGGACGAGCAGGGCAATTTGGTGGAAAAGACCACGCTGGGCACGCGAGTTGCCCTGGGGCGCGACTACGTGGTCAATGACATGTGTGCTGCGATACAGCAGCTATCGGAAAAACACAAGAACTCGGGCAAGCTATTGGGGATCGGAATCGGTGTGCCGGGGATCATCGACATGGAAACCGGCATGGTATGCGAGTCCCCGAACTTGCCGGACTGGGCTGACTACCCGGTGCGGGCCGAGATCGAGCGGCGATTGGGAACCCGTGTGATTTTGGAGAATGACGCGAACTCAGCCGCTTTAGGTGAAAAGTGGTTAGGGGTCGCGAAGGATGTTGATGATATGGCCATGTTGACGCTGGGCACGGGCGTTGGCGGTGGGCTGGTTTTGCGGGGACGGATTTGGCACGGGATGGCAGGCATGGCGGCGGAGTTCGGCCACACCACCGTGGAACCAGAAGGTGCGGTGTGCGGCTGCGGCAACCGCGGTTGTCTGGAAGCTTATGCCTCGGCCACTGCGGTCGTGCGCATGGCTCGCGAGGTAATCGCCCGCGGTGCGGCGCCAGGGCTCACCCAGGCGGCCAATGCAAACCTCGAGTTCAATGCGAAGGCGGTGTACAACCTGGCGATCCAAGGTGATGAAGAGGCCCGAAAGATATTTCAGCGGGTGGGGCGAGCACTAGGGATTGTTCTTTCGGATATGGTGAACGCTTTGAATCTTCCGATGTATGTGATCGGTGGCGGCGTTTCCAGCGCGTGGGATGCATTCGCTCCGGCGATGTTCGAGGAACTGCGGCATCGCTCCATGGTTTATGCGGCCACATCGCCAGAGCCTTCGCATGGCCAGGGGGCATCAGGAAAAGTGAAGCCGATGGGGACCAAGAAGACGATTGTGACCCGAGCATTGTTGGGCAGCGATGCCGGATTGTATGGGGCGGCGCGTTTGCCGCAGGTAAACGGAAATTAGCCTGATTTCACCATCGTGCGCTCCATCACTTTCTTGAACGCCTTAAGGAATGTTCCGTTCTGTTCCGGAGTTCCAATAGTGATGCGAATCGCAGTTGGCGCCCCCCAGGGACCGAGCGGACGAATGATCACGCCTTCAGTTTGCAGCCGCTGAGCGACGGCAGCCGCATCCTCGCCTAGCTCGCAATAGAGGAAGTTTGCCCAAGTGGGCATCACTTCGTACCCCAACTCCCGAAAACTTTCCGCGAGGCGTTCGGCCTCTTCCGCGTTATTCACCAGCGCCTTCCGCACGTGAGTCTCATCCTCTAGCGCAGCCGTAGCGGCCGCTTGTGCTGGAGCGGAGACGGAAAACGTGGTTCGCATGCGGGCAAAGTACGACATTAACTGGGCCGGTCCAATCCCGTATCCCACTCGCACACCGGCCAGGCCATGCGCTTTCGAGAAGGTTCGCAGCACAACGACTTTGCGGCCCTGGTTTACATACTGCAACGCATGCGAGTAGTCCAACCCGCGTCGAGTTGCGAAATGCTGGGCGAAGTCGTAGTAGGCTTCATCAAGAATCACGATGACGTGTTCGGGAAGTTTGTCGAGAAAACGATCGAGATCGGACGCAGCTACAACTGTTCCAGTGGGGTTGTTGGGGTTCGAGAGATAAATGATGCGGGTGTTGCCATCAACCGCGGCGGCCACGGCTTCCAGATCGAAGCTATCGCGGCGCATCGGAACCTGGATCAGTTGGCCGCCCGCAGCTTGAGTTGCAATGGGATAAACGATGAACGACCGCTCGCTGGTTACGGCATTGAGGCCTGGCGACAACAAAGTACGCGCAACGATGCCGAGAAGCGAGGTTGATCCGGCGGTCAGGACAACCTGGTCGGGGTGCACTCCATGGCGCTTTGCCAGAGCATCACGCAAATCACTGGCGTCGTTATCTGGATAGAAGTTGCAGTCGTTGAGCACCGCTTGCATGGCCGCTACCGCTTTTGGCGACGGGCCCCAAGGGTTCTCATTCGAGGCCATTTTGATGCAGTTCACGTGGCTCTCCCGCTGCGCTTGGCGCGGCGATTTGCCGGGAGTGTACCCGCCCAGGCTCCGAATGTGAGCAGGCACAAACTGGCTGAAGTCGGTCATTCTGGCTACTTAATCTTTATCACGTTGCCGGGGAATGTGTCATCTGCGGCTCCCTCGAAAAGCCTAACCACAGAGGACACAGAGGAACACAGAGAAAATTCTATTTGCGGCGGCTTGTAGGGATAAGCGATTTTAGTTTGTCGACTTCGTCGGTCGAAAGCTTGCGATATTCTCCGGGATGCACGTCCAATTGCAGCGGGCCGTATCGCACACGCTTGATCTTTTCCACATGGTGGCCGATCTCTTCGAACATTCGCCGGATCTGGCGATTTCTGCCTTCGGTCAGTGTGACTTCATACCAGGGATTAGTGGCATTGCGAATGACTTGAATCCGGGCCGGCGCGGTTCTCACTCTTTTTCCCCTATCAGTTGGAATCGAGACGCCTTCGCGCAGGCGGTCCAGTCCCTCCGGCGGAGGAGTGCCCGCGACTTTGACCATGTAGGTCTTGGGGACATGCGAGGCGGCTTTCATCAGAAGATTGGCAAACTCGCCATCATTGGTCAGCAGCAGCAGACCTTCGCTCGCGTAATCCAGTCGCCCGACGGGGTAGACCCGGGCCTTCACTCTATGCAGAAGGTCCATTACCGTGGGGCGATGTTCGGGATCCTTCAGCGTGGTGACATATCCCTTGGGCTTATTCATCAGCAGGTACACATGCCGCTCCGCACCGTGCAATAGCTTTCCATTGACGCGGATGTGATCTCGTTCGGGATCGGCTTTGCTGCCTAGTTCTGTCACCACCTGCCCATTAACCGACACCAATCCACCCGTGATTAACGCTTCTGCCTTGCGGCGGGAAGTGACGCCAGCGGCGGAGATGATTTTTTGCAAGCGTTCAGTGGGCATAAGGATTCCCGGAAGGATTGCTGTACTTAAATGTCTGCGGGGTTCACGCCGCGGGATCATTCTCGCCATGCTGAACTGCCGCCAGCGTGTGATCTTCAGCGGTGGTATCTGCCAGCGGCGTTTCGGATTCGGTCATCTCTTGCGTCGGCAACAAGTCGCCTTGAAAAGACTCCGCCACCAACTTCTCAAACTCTTCCATACTGGGCAACTCGCCGACATCGCTTAACCCAAAGCGCAGGAGAAACTCCTTGGTCGTTTTATAAAGAATCGGCCGGCCGATCACGGCCTTACGCCCAGAGGTTGTAACCAGTTTTCGATCCAGAAGGGTTGCAATGACACCGCTACAGTCCACACCACGAATGTCATTGATCTCCGGCACCGTGACGGGTTGCTTGTAGGCGATGACAGCCAGCGTCTCCAGCGCAGGCATGGAGAGACGGATCGGCGGCTTTAAACTCTTGGCGAATGCCCGCACTACATCATGCTGCTCAGGCTTGGTGGACATGCGATAACCGCCGGCTACCTGGCGAATCTCGATGCCGTGGTCGGCAGAAGCAAAGTCGGCGATGAGCTCCTCCAAGGCTGCCCGAACCTGGGAGCGAACTTCGCCCTCGTCGGCCGCACCATTGTTGATGACCGACTCTTTCGCAAGCTGAATCAGCTGATCAAGGGTGATCGGAGTTTCCGCCGCGTAGATGATGGCTTCGAGTTTGGCTTTAAGGCTCATAAAGTCGTGGGCAGTTTTACACCTGCCTCTAGGTACACGCTAGCGCCAATCATCCCGCACTGCCACTTGCTCGGCGATGACGGCTTCAAAACCAACATGCTTGCGCACCAGGATCTCGCCGAACAGACGCTCCTGTCGCAATTGGATCGCCTGCAATCGTACCAGTTCCAGCAGCGCCAGGAACATGCAAACCAGCGTCTGGCGGGATTCGATGTTGCGGAGGAGTAGTTTCAACCGGATAGGCCGGTCTTCCAACGCCAGCCGTCGTCGCAGATATTCAATCATCTGGCTGACTGTGACCGTCTCCTCGTCCACCTGAATCATGGGGCGATGGCGGGCGCGGTCCAGGATCACCTGAAACGTCTTGACCAGATCAATGACGTCGGCGGCGATTTCAGGTTCGGTCCCTTCGGCGTCCATGAATTCCTTGATCGCCGGATTCGACCAGACCGCGTCTTCGATCTGTTGCTTCTGCATCAACATCTGCGCGGCAGATTTGTACTTCTCGTGTTCGATCAGACGATTGACCAGCTCGGCGCGCGGATCTTCCTGCTCTTCGGAACCAGCTGCCGGATCACGAGGCAGCAACATCTTGGACTTGATGTGGATGAGCACTGCCGCCATGTAGATGAAATCGGCGGCGATGTTCACATCCAGCTCGCGGAGCTTTTCTACATAGGCGAGATATTGCGCCGTAATCTTCGCGATGGGGATGTCGTAGATGTCGATGTCTTGTTTGCGAATCAGGTCGAGTAGCAGGTCGAGAGGGCCTTCGTAGACGTCTGTAACGGCGACGGAGAAGGGTGAATCGCTCTCTTTTTTATGACCAGCGGAGGAATCCGACGGCGCGGCCGGTGCGAGCGCGTTTGCTCCTGCGGTTTGGAAAATCTCTCTCATCTATCGTCGCTAATGGGCGCTGCTAACTGCCATTGCTAACGCCCCTCGTAATCCAATGACATGTGCAGCGCATCCCGCACTTCCGCCATGGTAGCCGAAGCTACCTTGCCAGCCTTGGCGGATCCTGCCTCAAGAATATCCCACGCCAGCCGTGGATTGTCTTCGTATTTCTTGCGGCGCTCCTGCATGGGGACAAGAATGTTCACTAGGGCGTCCGCCGCCCAGCCCTTGCACTCAATGCACCCGATGCCGGCGGAACGGCAGCCGGCGTTCACTTTGGCCATGGTAGCTGAATCGCTGAAGATCTTGTGCAGGTCGCCTACTGGGCAAACGTCGGGGTTACCCGGGTCGGTACGCCGGATGCGGGCGGGGTCGGTGACCATGGTCTTCAACTTTTGCCGAACCACCGGCTCCGGATCGGTGAGCATAACGGTGTTGCCGTAAGACTTTGACATCTTGCGGCCGTCGGTGCCTGGCAGCTTAGGGGTACGCGTCAGCAGCGGTTGAGGTTCAGGGAAAACAGCTTTCCCGTTTAAGTTATAGAACTGATTGAAGCGGCGCGCGATCTCTCGGGTCAGTTCCACGTGCGGCACCTGGTCTTCGCCGACGGGAACGAAATTGCCCTTGTAGATGAGAATGTCGGCGGCTTGGAGCACCGGATAGCCTAGAAACCCATACGTGCTCAGGTCTTTTTCGGCGATGTTCTCTCGCTGTTCCTTGTAGGTGGGCACACGCTCCAACCAGCCCAGAGGCGTAATCATCGAGAACAGCAGGTGCAACTCGGCGTGCTGTGGCACATGGGACTGAATGAACATGGTGCAGCGTTCGGGATCGAGTCCAGCAGCCAGCCAGTCCAGCAAAACTTCGATTGAGTTTTCTTTCACGTGCGAGGTGTCAGCGTAATCGGTTGTAAGAGCATGCCAATCGGCCACGAAGAAGAAACATTCGTACTGGTCCTGCATGCCCACCCAATTTTGCAGAGCGCCGACGTAGTTACCCAGGTGCAGCTTGCCGGTGGAGCGCATGCCGCTGAGAACACGTTTGCGATTTTGAGGTGAGGTGGGCATCAGATGTTCATCAAGATGGAAGTGTAGACGCGGATTACCGGGCGGATCAGCCCCATCAGCAGATTGCCACCGAAAAATACCAGCGCCATCAAGCCGAAGATTCCCACCATGTCATACGCCTGCCGCACTCGCTCCGAAAGGAAATGACGGAGCACGTGGCTGCCATCGAGTGGCGGCACCGGAATCAGATTGAACACAGCGAGCAGAACGTTGATCACTAGAAAATTGTAAAGAAGCAGGGCCACGGGTACGAACGCAGAATTGCTGACGACAAAGCCACCAAGCGCGCCTTGAACGATCATCCGGCCTTCTGGCACAGCCAGAGAAATCAATGCCAACAGAATTGTGGCCGCAGTGGCAACCATGAAGTTGCTCACTGGGCCGGCGACCGCGGTCAGAATATCGTCGAGAACCGGGTTCTTGAAGTTACGCGGGTCGACGGGCGTAGGCTTGGCCCATCCGATCATGGGGAAGTGAGTCAACATGGCGATCAGCGGCAGCAGAACCGTTCCCACTGGGTCGATGTGCTTGATGGGGTTGAGCGTAACTCGTCCTAACATGCGTGCGGTGGGGTCGCCGCGGCGGTTGGCCATCCAGGCGTGCGCCGATTCGTGAATGCTGATCGCGAACAGAAACGCGATCAACTGGAACAGGATGTCAACATGCTGCAGGGTCATTCGATGTTGGACTTGATACTAACATGGGGAGATGGAACGGGCAGAGGGTGCGGGCGTAGGAACCCTTCAATCGTTTAGAGGAAAATTAAAGGCCAGTGTCGTTTCCACTTCGACCGGGCTACCGTTCAGCAGGTAGGGATGGAACTTCCATTGCTTCACGGCGTCGATGCAGGCATTCGCCAATAATGGATCGCCGTTCATCACTTTCTCTTCCGAGACATCACCGCTGGTCGTGATGACGACGAGCAGTTGTACAAGTCCCTGAATTCTTTTCTTTTTCCGCTCTTTGACCTGCTCTTTTGTGAAGCTGGGGTTGACCCTGCTCACAATCATCTTTTGCAAAGTTGTCCCCGAAACGCGGACTCGCTGTGGAGGAGATTACGGCGACACCTGGGGCGTCGAAGGATCGGTCTTCTCCTGTGTCAAAGCCGGCGGAACAACGGACATCAGAATCGCCAGAGCTACGAAAGCAACATCTCTTGAACAGCTCATCACGAAGCCTCCTTCCATAATATCGATCCCCAAAATGGCCAGGGACATTCCGCATCTTCTACCGTTTCACGAACGCTTTCTGCGCCTCTTCCGGCGCAATTGATTTCACTTTGATGGTCTTAGCCGGGATGCCGCCGACAATGTGGAACGGTTCTACATTTTTCGAAGCCACGCCCATCGAGCCCACCATGCCATGCTCGCCCACTTTGACGCCGCTCATCACCGTGGCGTGATAGGTGACGCGAGCCCTGGGGCCGATTTCGGTCTTTTCATTGTTCACGATCATGCCATCGTTGAGATCGTGAGCGTGCGAGTAAACGTTGGCGTAATCGGAGATAGACGAGCCTTCATGAATGATGATCTCCCCACGGTCATCCAGCAGCACGTATTTGTGGATGGTGCAGTTGTCCTCCACTGTGAGGTTATAACCATAGGAGACCTCGACTCCATGGAAAATCTTGACGTTCTTTCCGCAATATTTAAAGACGTGGCGGGCCAGCATGGCTCGCACTTTGTGTCCGAGCCAATGGTTTAAGCCAGCCGGAGAGCGGTCGTACATCATCCAGAACCAGATCAGCGGCTTGCGCTCGTTGTATTTAGTGACGTCGACGTCGCCGTAGGACTCAGGCTCCAGCGTGGCATTGCGGGGATCGAAAGAGTGAATCAGTACCTGCTCGGCCAAAGGCGCGCTCAGGTGTGGGGCGCTGTAGGGACGCGCCAGGTAAAGTTCATGCAACGCGTTCCGGACCACGGTGCTGCGATTCTCGGGATCGCGGTTGATAAACTCCTGGTCGAGCTTGTCGATCCAGGTTAAGAATGCCTTCTCGGCTGCGGGAGTCGGGCCGATGGCGCGATATTCGTATCGGGGCATAAGTGCCTTTCGGAGAATTAACGAAGATAAAACATAGCACAGCACGTGGCTGCGACGGGGCCGTAGCTGTCATGCTTTATAATTCGCGCCTTATCCCGTGACTACTCTTGCCCGCAAGCTGCGCGCGGTGGACTACTTCGCCCTGGGGTGGGGAGCCATGGTCGGGGTGGGATGGCTGGTCGTGATGGACGACTGGCTACTGCGCGGCGGTACCCTCGGCGCAATTCTAGGCTTCGCTATTGGTGGGGCGCTGCTGTTGCCCATCGGATTCGTCTACGGCCGGCTGGTGGCGGCGATCCCTGATGCCTCCGCCGAAGTCGCCTACACCGCCAAAGTGTTTCCGCGGTCGATTAGTTTCGCCACCGGCTGGATGATGGTCCTGGCTTACTTCATCGTTTGTCCGTGGGAGGCGGTGGCGATCGGCAGGATTGCCAGCTACATTTTTCCTGCGCTCGATTCCATGGAACTCTACCGCATTGCCGGACGTCCGGTCTATCTGTCGCACCTGATCATCGGGCTGGGCTTGACTGGCTTGCTTACAGCTATGAATTACCGTGGCATCCGACTGAGCGCGACTTTCCAGAATTGGACGACATTTGGGACGCTGGCACTATTTCTGCTGTTTGTTGCTTGTGGCGTCAACAAAGGTTCGCCCCGCAACTTCCCGCCGCTGTTCACTCACGGTGGATTTGTCTCGGTGTTACTGGTGATCCAGATTGTTCCCTATTTCATGACTGGATTCGAAGCGGTGGTAAAGGGAGCGGAGGAAGCGAGGCCGGAGTTCCACTCACGTCAGTTTCTTACCGCGATCTGGATGGCGATCGTGGTTGGGATCTTGTTTTATACCATCATTATCGGCGCCGTCGGATTTGTTGCGCCTTGGCACGAACTCACTGGTGAGAAATTCATGACCGCGGTCGCATTTCAACATGCCATAGGCTCTCGCTGGATCGTGCGCCTGATTCTAGCGGCTGCCTTACTCTCGCTGCTCAAGGTTTTCAATGGCAATCTGGTTGCGGCAAGCCGTGTCCTGTTTGCCATGGGACGCCGTCGGCTGGTGGATCAGCGAGTTGGCGAGGTGCATCCGCAGAATAAAACGCCATCGGTGGCTGTGGTTTGCATTGGAGTTGCGACCGGGGTCTGCATGTTTCTGGGCGACGCAATTCTCGTCCCGATTACTGAGGTCGGTTCGGTGGCGTCTGCGATAGGCTGGCTGGGGACGTGTGCTGCCTATTACTGTATGCGGCCAAGGCCACTGGAGCGGGTGGTCGCGATGACAGGTGTGGTGGTGAGTCTCCTGATGATACTTATGAAGATTGTGCCTGTCGTTCCCGGCCACTTCAGCGCTTACGAATGGCTGGCGTTGGGAATTTGGAGCTTGATGGGATTGACGCTGGCGCGGGGGGGCACAAACTTTGAACGGAGGTCGTAGATGAAGGGGTTCTTTCGAGGTGGACCGTGGACAGTTCTGATTGTTCTGGCGGCGCTTGCGTTGCGCACGACTGTTCCGGCGCAGACGTCTGCGCCGCGCTCAGCTTTCGACGTCGTCATCACCAACGGCCACATCATCGATGGTACCGGATCGCCTTGGTATTCCGGCGATATCGGAATTCGCGGCGGTAAGATCGCTGCCATCGGCAATCTGACCAATGCAGCCAGGACGCGCACCATCAATGCCCAGGGCAAAGTGGTGGCACCGGGTTTCATTGACATGCTCGGGCAATCGGAGTTGACCATCCAGGTTGATCCCCGTGTGCCCTCGAAAATTTACCAGGGCATTACGACTGAGATCACCGGAGAAGGGAACTCAGCTGGGCCGCTCAACGATGCCATCATCGCGGCCGACCGCGCGACCTACGATCATTATCATCTCAACCCCGATTGGCGAACTTTGGGCGAGTATTTTGCCAAGTTGGAGAAGCAGGGAATTGGTATCAATCTGGCCAGCTACGTCGGTGCCACGCAGGTTCGCCGCATGGTCCTGGGAGACGAGGACAAACAGCCAACGGGCGCCCAACTCGATCAGATGAAAGAACTGGTGCAGCAGGCTATGCAGCAGGGAGCGGTGGGGGTTTCGACTGCACTGGAATATGCGCCTGCACCCTATGCCAAGACCGAAGAGTTGATTGCTTTGGCAAGCCAAGCTTCGGAGTTCGGCGGCATTTACGCGACCCACATGCGCGATGAAAGCAACTCCGTACTTACCGCTATCGACGAGGCGCTGCGCATCGGCCGGGAGGCGCACATTCCAGTCGAAATTTGGCACCTCAAGGTTGCTGGCAAGCAGAACTGGGGACGCATGCCGGAGGTGGTGGCCAAGATCAATGCAGCTCGGGCTCAGGGAATCGACGTTAGCGCCAATACTTATGCCTACCCCGCGTGGTTCAACAATCTTTCTGCCTTCATTCCCCAATGGGCGCATGATGGCGGCGACGCCAAGCTGCTTGAACGTTTAAGAGATCCGGCAGCGCGGGCGCGCATGCGCAAAGACATGGAGACTCCTACGACCGACTGGGACAACGAATGGTTGGAAATTCCCGGCCCGGAGTCGGTTTTGATCGGGGTGGTGCAGAACCCCGAGCTGCTGCCTTTGCAGGGAAAGACGCTGGCGGAGATTGCGAAACTCTGGAACAAAGACCCCATGGACGCGTTGTTTGACCTGCTCATCGAAGACAAGGCTTTCACTTCTGTCGCGGTGTTCGGAATGTCGGAGCCCGATGTCGCTTTGGCCTTGCAGCAGCCCTGGGTGTCGATCGACAATGACTCCTCGGGAACATCGCCGGGGGGCATTTTAGGGCAGGAGCATCCTCATCCACGGGCTTATGGAACTTTCCCTCGCATTCTCCGCAAATACGTTCGTGAAGAAAAGAAACTGACCTTAGAAGATGCGATCCGCAAGTTCTCGGCTCTTCCGGCCCAACGGATGCGCTTTACCGACCGCGGAGTCCTGAAAGCAGGCATGTGGGCGGATGTTGTGATCTTCGATCCCGCGACCGTGCACGATCAGGCGACCTTTGCGGACCCCAACCAGTTGTCGCAAGGTATGGAGTATGTGTTGGTGAACGGCACGGCCGTGATTGATCAGGGAAAGATGACGGGCGCCAAGCCGGGGAAAGTGCTGCGCGGGCCGGGATATGTGCCGGCGAGGTGAGGCATCAGCCTGACCCTCTCGGTAGCGAACGTATGGAAGCTTTCTGAAATGTTCGCTCTTCGGTTCTATCGTTCTTGTTTTCCGAGTAAAAGAGCGCAGCTTCGCGTTCCAATTTGTCTAGCGGGCTGATTTCTCGTGATGATCTTCGATGTTTTCATCGCGGGTTCTCCCAGTCGTAAGGCAGCTTGTGCGTTCGGGGCCGGGAGGGGAGCGACGCGGGGTTGGGTGAGCGTGCCGGTGATGTTGAAGCCGGGAGAGCCGTCGCGGGTCAACTTCAGGTTCAAGACCCGCCCCAGGGACGCGGTGCCGGTCAATTGATACCAGGCACCCTCGGTCTCGAGATCACCCTGCTGAATCTCGAACTTGCCCGCACGCAGTACTAAACTAGCGGCCAGATGACGCATCTGGAGTGGACCGTCACCCTCGGAGAGAACCACATGGCGTAGCAGTCCGTCCCTGGCTTCGATCTTGAGCGTGCCCGAGGCAGTGGCAAGGATCTCGCTGGCAGCGAGTCCGGAGGCGTCCATCTGATATTTGGCGGTAGCCACGCCAGTGATCCAGGCGTTGTCCATAGCTGTGGCAAGCTGGCCGAGGGCCAAGCGGTCCACCTCTCCTCTGACGGTATATCGCGGTGGCTGGGTGGTGAAATCCGCCTTCCACTCGCCCATATGCAGGCCACCCAGAAGGTCGGCGCGCAAGTCCTTGACTTCGAGTTTCCCGCCCTGCATCTGAATCGCGGCGGACGCCTTGTTGACGATGACCCCGTGAACCACGATCTTGTCCGCACTGAGGTTTCCGGTGGCATCCAGCGTGAGCAAGCCGGGGCTACCGGAGCGCAGCGAGGACGAGCCGAAGCGATACCACGGCTCTTTCGGTGCGTTGGGAAATAATAGTGGTGCCCACTGATCGGTGGCGATCTGGTCCGCATGCAGGGCGAAGCGAACGGGGCAGTCGCTTATCGTTCCACAGTGCCGTGGAAGCGTCAGCGATCCCCGCCATGAAGTTCCGGCCATGACGGCGGTCAGGTTGTTGACCTGGGTCTGGCTGGCGTCAAGAATCACATCTGCGGCCACGATGTCGAATGGTGCATCCAGGACGCGTATTCGGGATCGAACGGAATGAAGGTGGGCTTTCCCGGTGATTTCAGCCGGCGCAAACCGTGTCCAGGCGCCCGCGATCCGCATATCCAGTTTGGCGAGGCCTTCGGCGGGGGTTTGCAGCGCGGGGATTCCGGCCGCCCTCGCCGCTTGCAACAGCCTCTGCAGTTGAGCTTCCCCCTTTAAGTTGAAGTCGTATCCCTCAGGCGACAATTGTCCCTGCAGCAGTGTGGGAACCACGTGTCCCAGGCCGAGACGGAACGGGTTGACAGTGACCTGGGGGGTCGTTCCGTCGGAAGAAATCGTGAACGAAACATCGCTCGGCGCAAGATCCGTGCTGGTAAGAGTGGAGTGAACCCGGAATCCGGTAATTTCTCCGCTCCCCTGCCATCCCTGCGACGTCTTGCGTCCCTGGACGGGGCTCCCGACCGTGAGCTTTGCGTTTATCTTCCCGAGTGCGATCAGATCGTCCGGAAGACCCAACTTGGCGTGCCTTGCAAGAAGGGCGAGTGATTGCATGGGCACGTTCTCTGCGGCGAGTACAAGATCATAGCTCCGAGATCCCAAGGGATTGGCAACCTGGCCGGTGAGGCGAATCGCGCCATCGATCATGGGGACGGTGCAGGTGCCTTCGGAAAGCGTGTTGTCGATTGAACTGTATTGAGCGGTGCATTTTGCGGCGAGACGCAAGGGGCCGCCACCCTGAATGTCATAGCGGCGGAAGTCTTCGGCGGCAGCCTCGGCGGTTACGTTTAGATGAGCTGGCGTGCCCGAGATCTCGGCTGTGCCCCGCACCGCTCCCCGCCAGCCTTTGTCGTTCCCGTAAGCAAGTTTGGTGAGCTGCCCGAGTTGTGCGCGGTCCCAAAGGAAGGTGAATTGGAGAGGAGTGTCCCGTAACGCGGCGGCCCTCTGCCATGATCCTGTAACCCGCAAAATACCGGTGTCACTGAGATTGAAATCGGTGCGCATGGGCTGTGCTTTCAGCCGCATGCTCCAGGTGTCCTCAGAATCCTGCCATAGGGAAAAGTCCGCATTGGTGAGCGCGTAGGGCTTCTTCTCAGGTCCAAACTTGAAGTTGATGCGGCCATCGCGGGCCTCAATATAGGGGAAGGCAGGGCGCTTTTCCGCCTTCGCTTTGCTGGTGGGAGCAGCAGCGATTTTGTCGGCGCGTTCGACGAGGTTTTCAAGATTCCAATGGCCTTCCGGATTGCGCACTAGATTAAGGCTGGGCTCGGTAAGGCTGAGAGTGGCAATCTCCAAGTGCCCGCGCAGAAGTGAACTCATCCGCAACAACGCGGTCACTTCTGGAGATCGCAAGACCGGCTCCGCGCCGAAGGCGGAATCGTCATGCACGACGAAGTCCTCCAGTTCAAATCCCGGCTGGGGAAGAAAGCGCAGACTCACCGAGGAGACGTCCACAGATCGTCCTAAGGCCAGACTGACGGAGGCGACGATCCGTGAGCGAAGCCGATTGGCCCCCGGCCGGACCAGGCAGAGCCCTCCCAGGAGGACGAGTCCCAGGAGGATCGCTCCGCGTCTGGAACGAAAAAATGTCACTTCACCACCTTGAGCGTACGGCGCCATCGGGTTAGATCGAAGAAGTGAAACACTACGTGGGCGAGGAACCCCACCCGCTGGCTGACTTCTCTCTCGAGGTACTGGTTGGCAGGAGTGTCAAATGACCAATAAATGAACATCGGCCTGCCGATTACGTTTTCCCGTGGAATAAAACCCCAAAACCGGCTGTCATAGCTGACGTCGCGATTGTCTCCCATGGCGAAATAGCTGTCGGGGGGGACCACGATATCGTCTCCTTGAATGTGGGATTGGAGGGTTAATTGCCAATTCGGCGCGATGTTGTTGAACTCCGAAGGCGGCACCGCCGGAAAGTTGTCGCGATAGGGATTGTAAGAGTCGGCGCCCTGGTGAATGACGTACGGCTCCTCGAGTTTTTCGCCGTTGCGATAGACGACGCCATCGCGCAAATGGATGCGGTCTCCCGGAGTGCCCATGATCCGCTTGACGACGTAGAGACCGGGCTCAGCCGGCGAAAGAAAAACTACGATATCGCCGTGCCGGATCTCGCGATAGGGAAGCATGGGACCCATCCAGTGCGTGGCTGGCGCGAACTGCTCCCGGTTCACGAAGACGTGATCTCCGATTAGCAGGGTATTTTCCATGGAACTCGATGGAATTTCAAACGCCTGCAAAATAAACGTGATGATGAACAGGCCGGTTACCAATACGGTGGCCAGCGAAGCGAGGAACTCGACCGTAGTTTCACGCGGTTTTTCGGGCTGCGATTTGTCTTTAGTTTCCTGCGCTTTTTCTTTTGTAGCCATCAATGTCGTCCCTGTCCTGTCACCGAGTTGAGCCAAGGTTGGCTGCTTTTATTAGTTGACCAAACGAAACGTGCGGCCCCAGCGTGTGATCCGAAACAAGTGACTGACCGCGTAGGCGAAGTGATAAAGTTTATCACCCGGCGAAGCGGCAACCTGCATGTCTTCATCGATGCTGCGTAAGGACCAATAGATCAGCAGCGGCCGTCCGATAATGTTTTCCCGCGGGACAAAACCCCAGTATCGACTGTCGCTGCTTTCGTCACGATTGTCGCCCAGCACAAAATAACTGCCTTCCGGAACAATCAGTTCGCCATCCTCCACTAACTTCTTCATTTGCAGCCACCAAGCCCCGTCCAGGCCCGGAACCGGAAGGTTGAGGCGGGGGAATTCGTCGCGAAACACGTCGTGCACTGGCGAGCTATGGACCACATAATTCTCCCGCAGAACCATGCCGTTCACGTACACTTGCCGGTTGATGAGCCGCACCCGGTCGCCGGGCACTCCCACCACCCGCTTCACAAAATGCTGGCTGGGGTTGAGCGGATAGCGGAAGACAATGATATCCCCCCGATGTATTGGGCGATACGGCATTAGATGATTCCAGCTTCCGCCTCCACCGTAGCGCAGCTTGTCCACCAACAGGTAGTCTCCGATCAACAGAGTGTTTTCCATGGACTCCGAGGGAATCTGAAAAGCCTGCACCACGAACACAATGACAAACACGGCGATGACGATGGTGGTCAGCAACGATTGCAGGGAACTGGGCCATTGGGCTCGCGGTCTGGAGGCTATTTCAGTCACGATTTTGCCGCGTGTCCTCCGCCTGGTCCACGGGTGCGTTTGTCGGCGGGCGGAGAGTCTAAATATTCGAGCAATTGCCGGGCGGCTCCCTGCTCGGCATCCTTTTTCGTCGATCCTTCAGCCTGTCCGACCAGTTCGGTCTGGTTCAGTTCGTCACCCTTGAGCAGCCTGGCTTGAACGGTAAAAGTCTTGCTGTGCTCGGGGCCGCGCTCTTTCACCAGGATATAGGCGGGCTGCGGACGCCCAATAGCCTGCAGCTTCTCTTGTAGCGCCGACTTGTAATCGTTCAGGGGCAAGCTGCTGCCATTGCGCGCAATAATCTCCAGTTCTGGAAACACGATGTGATCGAGCACTACCCGTCGCACCGTTTCCAGTCCACTGTCTACATACATGGCCCCCAAGATTGCCTCCAGGGCATCCACCAGGAGGGCGGTCTTGTTGCGGCCTCCGCTCTTTTCTTCGCCCCGCCCCAAGCGCAGGTAGTGTCCCAGTTCCAGAGTCTGGGCGACACGTATTAGATGCTTCTCACTGACTAAGTGCGCCCGAAGCTTGGATAACTCTCCTTCCCGGAACTGGGGGAAGTGATGGAACAATTCTTCGGTCGTGATGAGACCTAGAACGGCGTCGCCCAGGAACTCGAGCTGTTCGTTGTCGCCGGCGCGTTTGCTGATGAGGGGCTGTGCCGACTCCAGCTCGCGTGCTTGTGAGCTATGGGTCAGAGCTTGCTCCAGCAATTCCGGCCGGACGAAGCGGTAGCCCAGAGTCCGCTCCAGGTCCGCCATGTCTCGTGATTTCATCACTTCAAAAGGGGCGAAGCACATCCATAGCGGCCTACAAGCGGACGCCGAAATCATTCTTCCATTTAATTAATGTGGAGACGGGTTCTGGGTGGCGCCCGCGGGCGGTTTCGAGGCCGGCGCGGGCGTGCTTCCGCCGGTCAATTGCGCCAACCGGTCCCGTTCCTGGCGTGCGAGCTTCCCAGCCACCGTGGCTTCCTGAGTTAGCTCCACCGCATGATTGGCCTCTTTCAGAGCTTCCGGATACTTGTTCTGCTTGTCCAGTGCAATCGCCAGACGTAGAACTACGACCGGGTCCGGCTGCGACGGCAAGGCGTCGATCGATTTGCGGAAGTAGTTTTCGGCGTCAGGATATTTTTCCTGATTGAAGGCGATCGTGCCCAGAACCGAATACGCAGAGGAGCGCATAAATCCCTTATAAGCGTCAATCTTTTCCTGGGGAGTGCCGGCCGGGATGGCAACATCGGTTTCGACGGTTTCGATGGCATGGGAGGCGTATTTCTGCGCTTGCGCCAAACGCTGGTCTTTGTCGAGGTCGGAGTCGCGAGTATGTTCAGCGATGTACTCCGCGGCACCAACCAGAGCCTCGGGATCATCAGGATCGATCTTCAGCACTTTCTCCGCCGCCGCATTCATCTGCTCTCCATTGTTGGCGTTTTGAAAGGCATGCATCGATATTTTGAACAACAGAATACGAAGTTCACTGTCGGGGAACTGGGTGGCGAAATCGTCGGCAGCCTTCGCCAGCGCGACTGGGTCGACGGGGGCGCCCGGTGCGGCAGCAGCTTTAATAGCGGCGTTGTACGCATCATACTCCGGCTTGGTCTTGGCCTGAGGCGGGCGCTTTCCCTGGGGAGGAGCAGCCGCGGCGCCCGCCTGAGTTGTTCCCGCCTGGGGCTGTGCCGCATTCGGCTGCGCTGAGGGTTGGCTCTTTGGAGTCGTCGCCTGTTGCGCTGGTACGAAACTAGCCCACGCCAGCATCACGAAGGTTATGGCTGCTCGTTTCATGCTCTCTCCTTAAAGTTGCGATTCTGGCCTTCACTCTAGCATCACAGAGACGTTTCTTCCGGCTCCAATTCGCTACTGGGGACGACTGGGCGGCTCATAGGGTTGCTGAATGCCGCGCTCCGCCGCGGCTTTGACCTCCGGCAACTGAGCGCTGGCGGTCAGGGCCGCACGATAGTGATCCAGCGCTGCGGCCCGCTCTTCCTGCAAATCAAAAATCCTTCCCAGGTAGATGTGTGACCAGGCAACTACCTTGGGCTCGTGGGCCACACCCAGGGCCTGCTCGAAGTAGTTGCGCGCACCCTGCAGATCGCGGTTCATGGTGGCCACTTGCGCCAGGATGAAGAAGGCGCGACCCGGATCCTCGCTCTTTGCGTCCAGAGCTTGCTGGGCAAGCTTCTTGGCCCCGTCTGAATCTCCGGCTGACAGACGCTGTTCAGCGGTTACCAGCAGGCGGGGCTGGGCGGGACGCGATACCCGTAATAGTTCGGGATCGGCTACGGCGGAGAACTGGATCTGCGCTTCGAATTTTTGTTCCTTGCCTAGGTCGATGTCGGCAATCAATTCGGCATAAGCATTGCGCAGACCGACCGGGCTCTTCTCGAACTTTGCGAGCGCGTCGTAAAAATATCGGGTCAGGACGTAGCCCTGCTTGACCGATTCCTGCACTACCGCTTGACGCTGCTCTTCCGGCATTTTACTGGGGCCGCCGGTCCGCACTTCGATGGCGCGAATGAAGCATTCTGTGACCAGCAGCGAAACATCCTCCTTGAAGCTCTCGTCCATCGGCGCCTTTTTCACCCCGAACAGCAAAGGAGTCAGACGCTTGATGTTGGCGGGATATTTGGCCGCCAATGGATCCAGTAGATAATGGAGATAAGTGTGCCGAATCTGCTCCATTTTGAGCGCCGATCCGGATCCGGGGGAAATCACTACATAATAATCCGAGCCGTAATTGCGGGCATTGGTCTGGCCCGGCGCTCCCATGGGATCGAGATAGACCGTGAAACTGTGGCCCAGGTATCCGGCAGACTGAAGCCGCAAATATATCTCAGTGTCGAACAGAACCTTGGAGAGAGGATCATGATAGCGGGCGGAGAGTCCTGAGTAAATGACTTGGTGGCGGAGCCAGATGGCGTGTAGTCCTGCGACATCATAGAACTTTTGCAAGATGGGTACGATGCCAGCCACCTGGGCGGCATCAGGAGGCAGGTCGGCATCTTTGACTTTGAAGGCGAATCCTGGCGGGGCTTCGAGGCGGAGCGCCAACGAGACATATTGTGAGAGCGTCCGCGAGGGCTCAGGCTGCTCGTGGTCGTGATAGAACTGGCACAAAAGCAGGGTTTCTTCCTTTGCCTGGTCGAAAGCCTGTGATGCATTGGCGACTTCCGCGCGGATCTGCACGCGCACCGGATCGGACGAATCCAATTCTGCGTTGTAACCGCAGGTGTTGATGGCAGCGAGAACACTGAATAACGTCTCACTTGTGTCCAATGTCACGTTGGGAAGGTTTTCCGCCAGGCAGACCCGCGCTGTCAGCCCCAACAGGGCGGCGATAACCGCAATTCGAAATCGATGGCCCAGGAAAATCCTCCTGCAGGAATGGTGAGTCAGTGCGGCTGCTTTGTCAGTTTAAGAGGTTCCGGGCAGGGGGTCAACGGAGCCGACTTTAAGCCGATGCCTCATTTTGAATTTAAAACACTCATTCGGAATCGCGGCAAGGGGTATAGCGTTCGAACCAAGTGGCGTCCGCGAATGGACTGTGGCTAGCAAAATCCGGAACTGGTGGCAAATAACTACCTTGGACGTCAGAAGCCTCTTGCATCCAAAGCGGATTGTATGTCACGTGCGATCCAACCTCAGACCAACGGCACGCGAGATGCCCTGTCTCCATTTGGCATGATGATCTCATTGCAGATAGCCTCCGCGTGGATCGCTACTATCCCTTAACGCTGACTCGCGAGAACGAAAGCACAGCCCTTCCCGAAGTTGGCCGGCCCATCGACGTGGCGGGACGAAATGTGGTGAAGATCAGCATGTTTTTCACCTGCGAGGGCAGTTCCTTGGCGGCGTCGGGGTTCGACAACACGCGGTAGTCCTCTACCCGGCCGTTAGCGTCGACATAGGCTTCTATCACCAAAGAATCGTCTTTGATGGAATCAAGCGCAGTACCGAAGGCGGACGCCTGGAGTTGCGGCGCCGTGTTCAGCATCAGTGGGACATCAGCGCTGCCGGCCTGCAAGGGCAACGCCAGGAAGCCCATCAGAAAGCCGAAGATCACTACGGCAGTCGCTAGCCCGGCCGTCGCCGGCACCATGAACGCATCGAGCATATTCTCCGCACGAACCCAGAAGGCAGACAGCCTCGGCTGACGTGACTGCGCCGCCTCGCGAGAGATCGCCAAGCGAAGTTTCAAAGCTAGATCGCTCGGCACTCTTCGGCGGCCAGCCGTAGCAAGCAACTGCTGCGTCTGACGCAGGGCAAGATATTCCTGCTGGCAGCGATCACAAGCGTCCAAATGCCCAGCCATGGACAGCATCAGCTTGCCGGTCATAGCGCCGTCAAGATAAGTCGAAAGCAACAATTTGACCTGGCTGCATGTCATGATCCCACCTCGCATCTTCGGCCTGGGGGAACCGCTTCGGATCGGGGAGGTATTCTCGGCTCCGCGGCTTGCAGTCCCAGCGCTGGACCAACCTCCCTCGCATACGCGGTCAGGCGCTCCTTCAGCGCCTGCCGTCCGCGCGTCAATCGTGACTTCACTGTGCCTAGGGAGACCTGCGTGACTTCCGCAATCTCCTCGTAAGACATCTCTTCCAGATCGCGCAGAATCACAGTCGTCCGATAGGGTTCGGCAACCTTGCGCAACTCATCTTCTACTCGCGTCCTCACTTCTTCATGAGCGAAGCGATCGAAGGGTGACTCGGCGTCGTCGGCTAAACAATCCTTCAGGGCCGCAGACGAACTTGCATCGATCTCCAGCGGCTCGATCGAAGTCTCACGGGCCTTATGCCGAAACCACCAGCGCCGGCGGTTCGAGGCCTCGTGTAGAGCAATGCGGTAGATCCAGGTCTTGAGGCTGGATTGACCGTTGAAATGCTTCATGCCGCGAAACACCTTGAGAAAGACTTCCTGGGTAGTATCAGGGGCGTCGGCTGGGTCGGAAACCATGCGGTAAATCAGGCTGTAGACAGGCTGGTGAAATTCGCCGATCAGCCAGGCGTAGGCTTCCTCGGATCCGGCCTTGAGTTCATCCACGATCGCCGATTCCTGCTCCCGTATTCCAATGGTTCCCGCGAGATTACCCAAGCTGGATGCTCCCGCCATCACTCGCATGGCTCAGACTCCATTATAGGATCTTTTCTCGCCGCTGAATCCACCCGACGTTCCACCCCAGGGATTACCGCCGGCCACATTGCGCTCCCTGCATCCTTAGACCCCATTTCACGGATGGAAGTTCCACGATGAAAGAGGTTTGTTTTCAAAAGGCTAGAGATAGAGGCCCGAGCCTACTGCGGGGCTGGGTTGACAGTGGAGGGTGGGGCGGTTGCGTCGGGAGTCGGCGAAGGGCTAACGGCCGGCTTCGGTACTTTGTGGACGGGCTTTTTCTTTACCGGTTGCTTGGGCGGCTCGGTGTCATCCACCACGGTTTTCTTGGGTGGTGGGGCAGCGACTCTCTCTGAAGCGCGCGCGTTCTGCAGGTCAGTGCGCAGTTTGGTCAACTCAGACTCTTTCGAGTCGGAGAGAGCCGCCATGCGATCGGCGAACATTCGCCGGGAGCTCTCGAGAGAATTCAGGTCGTTCTGCAACGCCTGGTATTCGCTGCGAGAACCAAAAGCGCCGGTGGATTCCGTCAGAGAAAGGAACACATCGTAGAGTGCATCCAGATTGCGATAGAGCTTGAATGTCGGGGACAAGCTCTCCGGGGAAGTCCGTAGGCCGGCGACGAGCTCAGGCAGCGCCGTTTGCAAATTGCGCTGTATCGAGGCCACGTCAGCCTGCGATCCCTGTTTGGTGTTAGCGTCAGTCCTCCATTTTTCAATTCGCAAGGCGGGCAGATCCCGCTGAATGGATTGCGAGGTCTGTTCCAGTTGGGAAAGGAGCAGATTCATCTGACTGACGGAAGAGTAGGGAACCGGGGCCTGGGTTTCCGCCGGCTTGGCCGGCGACGGCTCCGCGGTCTGCGCGACGAGCAGAACGGGATAGAGAATCAAACTGAGCCCGAGGGTGAGTTTCATAAGCCGGCTGCCCTCAGGATACGCATTTTCGAGGGATTCGTAAATTTGTTGGATCAGCAACTCTGTGCACGTGTTTGACTATCCCCAGTAGGTAGGCGAGAATTGATTTGTCCCCACCCGTAGTGTGGGCCTGTGGCGCAGCTGGGAGCGCGCTTCCATGGCATGGAAGAGGTCGTCGGTTCGATCCCGACCAGGTCCACCAAATCCTGCTTCGCAAGGCGAACTAATTCTTGAGATGATTCTTGGAGCTGGGTAGTCTGGAGAAAAGAGACGGAGATTACGACACCCTTTTTCTCTGGATTCCAAATGTCAGCTTGCTGGGAGATCGCATCCATCCGCCACTGGACCGTTATTTCGCTCTTGATCATTGCCGTTCCCTTCGCCGCCGGTAACGCGGATTCAACGAAGCCAGCGAGCCGCGGTCCGCATTCCTGGTCAGTGCGCTGGCAGCCAGCGCGCGTGGCGAATGGATCTCCTGTCCTGTTGCAGGTGGCTTCCCCGCAGCGATTGGAATCTCTCTCGGGCAAATGGCTCGAGCACGACGTATTCTTTTACTTTGATTCACCCAGCAAGACCTGGCGAGGAATTGCCGGCGCCAGCCTCGAAACCAAGCCCGGCAAGTATGTCTTGACGCTTGTGGGCAAGACGAAAGGCGGGAACGAACTTTCGTTTCAGCAGGCGATCCCCGTAGGCAAAGCCAACTATCGCCAAATCGCCGTGACCGTTCCCAAGCAATTCACCGAGCCCAGTCCGGAGCAACTGCACGAGATTGAGCAGGACAAAGCGCTGAAGCAGCGGGTGCTCGGGCAAGTTAGCCCGGAACGCGATTGGGAAGGGAAGTTTCTGCGTCCGGTAAATGCGCCGATCTCGGATGTTTTCGGAACTGCGCGGGTTTTTAACGGCAACGTGCAGAGCGTTCATCAGGGACTCGACTTCGGCGTGCCCGCGGGCACGCCAGTCGCGGCGCTCAACGCCGGAACCGTGCTGCTTGCGCAGATGCTCTTTTTTGAAGGCAATTGCGTTGTGCTTGACCACGGCCAGGGGCTGCTCACCATTTATATGCACCTATCGAAGATCGAAGTGACAGAGGGAGAGCGGGTAAAGCGCGGACAGCAGATCGCTCTGAGCGGCGGTACTGGGCGCGCTAGCGGACCGCACTTACATGTGGCTGTACGTTGGCAAGGAGTCTATCTGGATCCCGCAATCCTGCTGAAGTTGAGTCTGCCTTAAGAGCTCCGCCGTGGCAACGAACGATCAATCCATGGCCAGCGATTGCGGCATGGTCAGATGTTCAGTTTCTTGAACAGCCACCCCATCACGAAAAATAACAATCTTGCCTGAGATGGCGGGGATGCGTTCCCCCGGTACGACGATGCCCACGAGATTCAGCGGATCGGCCGCGGAAAGCGTGATGGTTTCCTGAGTAGGAGGTAGCTTGCGAGCGGCGCGCAGAGATTCGACGGCGACCGGCAACCCGAATTGTTCGCCGACGAAACCATCCACAAAGCGGCCGCCGCGAATCTCTCCGCGGTCTTCGATCCGGCGGTAGGCGACTTGCAGTTCCCGCCACTTGGGTAGGTTGGTCTCGCGGGCGAGGAGGTCGCGGAAGACGATTCCATAACGTTTCAAAAGCATCCAGCAAGTGGCTTCGACTGCCCGAGCTCGTTCCACGGACTGATCGGTGTAGAGCAACGCCCAGCGACCAGAGCTGTGGCGGGGACGTGCGCTGCGTCCGCTGCCTTGTCCGGCGCGGCGTTTGGGGTCGATGAGCGAGCGAAGATTGTCGAACCCATCGGCGGTGACCACCCCGGCAGCCACCAGTTCCCAGAGCGCGGTTTCCACTTCAGCTTTCAGCTTGTCGGTACCGCGAACAATGTCGGCGAAGAAGGACGCTCCCCGCTGCCGCAGAAAATCCAGCACCTGGCGCGCACCTTCGCTTAGGCCGCGAGCTTCGGGCTGTTGACTGGCTGAATGTTGCGGCATCATCCAGTCGGCCTCTTCGCGAATGAAAAATGTGATCGGCGCCACGCTGGTGGGAATCACCCGCCGCTTGCCGGAGGCGGAATCTTCGAGAGTTGCGGGGTGAGGAGACAATCGTCCCCAGCCGACTGCCCCGGTGAGGCAGAGCTGATCGAGCCACTTGGGATCATAGTCGGCGATGCGGCGCGCCAGAATCTGCCGCTCCCAGGCATTGGCGGGAATCTCGAATCCCTGGAGCTGGCGCACCATTTCCAGCGTAGCTCGCTCACCCTGGACCTGGGTTCCGGGCGCCACATGCTGCCAGCGCAAAAGCCACTGCATGAA
>Ga0308309_10000049_pt1 | contig 115451 bp, 109 predicted proteins | sample HubBroMetageWFT5_FD_192491 | JGI IMG/M metagenome (GOLD analysis project Ga0308309, IMG submission 192491) | Warmed and freeze-thawed soil microbial communities from the Hubbard Brook experimental Forest, New Hampshire - Hubbard Brook CCASE Soil... | ecosystem: Environmental > Terrestrial >...
ACAAGCCTGACCAAGATTGGCGAACACTGTGGTCGGCAAATACGTCCCCGCCCGATCGCTTCTAATAAAACGCCCGCAAATCCGGCATGTGCGGCAATTCCACATCCAGCGCCCGCCCGTAATCTCCCAACGTCAACTTGATCATCTCCGCCGGTCCAACGTCCCGCACAGTCCACGCGGTAGTCGGCATCAGGCGCGACTGCACAAATAAATCCCCGCTCTCGAAATCCGACCCCTTCGCCTGCAAATCCGAAGGAAACACGTAGTAAGCGACCTTCCCCTTGATGTCCAGCGCCAAGTAGCGCCGCCCCAACTGCACCAGCACCAAATTCGCCTGTTTCTTCTTTTCAGTCTGATACACGTTCCAAGTCAGCGGCGTCTTATCTGCAAGCTTCAACTGCGCCCGCCCCACCGCCTTCCACAAAAAGCGCTCGTTTTCGCCAGCTGGAGCGCCAGCGACAAAAGCAATCGCGCAAATCATCGCCAGGATCCGCAGCGCCACGCGGTTCATCGCACAATACCCGCCACACCAAAGATGTTCCTTCCCAGCCCGCACCCTCCGCAAACTCATTCCCATTTCACGCGCACTTGCTTCGCAGAAATCACCACAAATCCCTTAGCCCGCCCGTGCTCCACGACATCGCGCAAGATCGCCACGTCCTGCTCGCAATATTCCGCCACGCGATCCTTCTGCCCCGCGCGCCACCACTTCACAGCCTCCAGCCCGTCGCCGCTCTTCGCCGTGCCGAGCGTATCCTTAGCCAATTGATCGAGCTTCACGCGATGCCCCAGCTGCTTGTGCAGCAATTCGTGAATATCCAGCGACCGCTTGCGCAAACCCTCCACCGGCGCATAAGCCCGCAACACCTCAATATCAAACCGATTGCCATTAAACGTAATCACATGCGTAAACTGTTCCAACTCCGTAATCAACTTCAACGCGTCCGCTTCAAACCACCGCCGGAACGAGTACTCCTTGTCCCAAGTCACAGCCACCGCCAACCCAAACGCGCGAATGTTCCCCCAACCTCCATCGACTTCGCTCGAGAGCCGCAACGTCTCAATGTCCAAATAAATTTCGCGATCGAATAATCCAGCCAGGTAAGTGTCCTCTCGCTTCTGGTAGCCCAGGATTTGAAGTTGTAGCCATCCCGCCTTGCGGGATGGGCGCCTTTGACTTGGCCTTTGTAGCGGCCGCCTGTTTACCCAGAGTTCGCGTCAGCGAACTCTGGATAGGCCGGCGGTTTAGACCAAGATTCAATTCACATCCGCCGCTCCGCCGAGTTGTTTTTGAATTCAAAGTCCGCCGTTGCGTTTGAATTCGTAAAATATTGTTGAGCTTGAATTTGTACCTTGCCGTAGCCTTTGTTCCTGTAGCGAGACCGGACCCGCTTTGTGGGACCGGGCAGCCGTTGCTGCTGTAGCCGCGGACTGCAGTGCGCCATCGTCAGTAAAGGCTCGACTCCCGCTTCCGCCCCGTGTAATCAATGTAAACGATCTTGAGGTCCGTATAAAAATCAATCGCCGCATGTCCCACTTCCCGCGGCCCCACGCTGCTATCCTTCGCTCCGCCAAACGGCACATGCGCCTCTCCGCCGACCGTCGGTGAATTCACGTGCGTCATCCCCGTCTCGATCTTATCCACAAACTCAAAAATCTTGTTCGAATCCGACGAATAAATCGAACTCGAAAGCCCATACCGCACCGAGTTCGCTACTTGCAAAGCCTCGTCAAACCCCTTGACGCGAATCACGCTCAAAACGGGCCCAAAAATTTCCTCTTGCGCCAGCTTGCTGTCCCAAGCCACATGATCGAACACCGTCGGCATCACAAACCACCCTTTATCGTAACGCGCCCCCGTCAACCGCTCGCCGCCGCACAAGCGTTTCCCTTCGCCCTTCCCAATCTCAATATACTTCAGCACCGTCTTGAACTGGCTCTCATCCACCGACGGCCCCATGTCTGTCCCCGCCTCCAGCCCATCACCCACCACATATCTCTTCGCGCGCTCGACGAGCATGCCCACGAATTGATCCGCCACGCTCTCCTCAATCACCACGCGGCTCGTAGCTGTGCAGCGCTGCCCCGTTGAAGCAAACGCGCCAGCCAGCACCGACTCCATCGCCAGCTGCAAATCCGCGTCCGCCAGCACCACCACCGGATTCTTTCCGCCCATCTCGCACTGAATTTTCTTCAAATGCGCCGCGCCGGAAGCATACAATGCGCACCCCACCTCGTTCGACCCGGTGAACGACAGCCCGTGCACGTGCGGATTCTGCACCAACTCGTCGCCCGTCTCGCGCCCCGATCCCATCACCAGATTCAGCACGCCCGCCGGAAGCCCCGCCTGCTCAAAAATCTCCACGATCTTCATCGCCGTCAGCGGGGTCAAAGTCGCCGGCTTCAACACCACCGTATTCCCGCACACCAGCGCCGGCGCGATTTTCCAAACCGGAATCGCCACTGGAAAATTCCAAGGAGTGATCGCGCCCACCACCCCTAGCGGCTGCCGTATCGTGTAAGAAAAATTCTTAGGCAGCTCGCTGGTCAGCGTTTCGCCATTCAACCGCCGCGCTTCACCCGCCATGAATTCCAGAATGTTGATCGCCCGCTGCACCTCGCCGAACGAATCCTTCAGCGCCTTGCCTTCCTCCCGCGTCAACAGCCGCGCCAGCGCTTCCTTCTGTTCCTGCATAATTCGCGTAGCCGCAAAAAGTATCTTGCCGCGATTTGGCGCCGGCGTCTCGCGCCAGGCAGGGAAGGCCGCCTTCGCCGCCACAATCGCTTCCTTCATATCCTGCCGCGTCGAAAGCGGTATGCGCGCCACCACCTCATCGGTGTTAGCAGGGTTCCGTCGCTCCACAATCTTCGTGGACTTCGACTCCACCCAGTGCCCATTAATATAATTCCTGCAAAGCAAGTCTGTCGTCGTTGCGGTCGCCATCACGCTCTCCCTCTTAATCTCGCAAAATAGGTACCGTGGACTTAATTGGCTCAGGCGTCTTCGTTGCGAACGGACGACGCCGAATCCAGATGATACAAAGTCCGATCCATAAAGAACCGTTGAAAATGGTCAACAAGGGATCCCTCGTAAGGGAGTGGTGCAACAGCTTGAAGATATCAACTCCAAGGGAACTCCCGAGGGTGAGAAAGATCCACCAGAGGATTTTTTGAGTCAACGTTCCACTCATCACTACGTCGTATGCTGTCGCAACTAAACCCGCCGTGGCGGGAACAGCAAGCCAAACAATTGCCCAGCTGCCCTTTGAAAGTTGGTCGATTAATTTCCAAATAAGCAGACCTTGAAGCATTGCGATAATCAAGAGCCAAGACGCGCGCCACCGCGAACTTAACCCGTTACTCTCAGCACCGTGTGCGGCTTGCATTCTTACAGGCGAACCTCAGCAAACGACTTATCGAGCAAACGTATGCCCTCATCCACATCCGCCTTCGAAATATTCATCGGCGGAGCCATGCGAATCACATTCCCATACATCCCGCCCTTGCCCACCAGCAAACCATTGGCCCGCGTCCGTTCCAAAATCTGATTGGTCTCCTGCGGGGCAGGCTCCTTCGTCTGACGGTCCTTCACCAGCTCCATCGCTTGCATCATCCCCATCCCGCGCACGTCGCCAATCAAGGCATGCTTCTGCTGCAGCTCTTCCAATTTCTTGCGGAAGTATCCGCCCACCACAAAAGTATTTTCCCGCAGATTTTCTTCCTCGATCACTGCAATCACCGCCCGAGCAGCCACGGACGTAACGGGGTTTCCGCCAAACGTAGCAATATTCAATCCCTGATACTTGTCGGCCAGCTCCGCCGTAGTGATCGTCAATCCCACCGGCACGCCATTCGCCATGCTCTTCGCCGACGTAATAATATCCGGCGTCACTTCCCACTGTTCGATCCCCCACCATTTTTTCCCGGTGCGTCCCCAACCAGTCTGGACTTCATCAGAAATAAATTGTCCCCCGTAATTTTTCACGATGCGGTACACAATCTTGAAATATTCCGGAGGCGGAGTAATAAATCCGCCCACGCCCTGAATCGGCTCAGCGATGAACGCAGCAATAGACCCGCTGGTAGTCGTCTGAATCACGCTCTCCACGTCATTCGCGCAAGCCACGTTGCACGACGGATAAGTCAGATGCAAAGGGCAGCGGTAACAATAAGGATTCACCGCGTGCGAAATCCCCACGCTGATCACTCCGCCCTTGCGCCAAGCCGATTGCGCCGTCACCGACTTTGCGATCGACGACCCGCCCGAATAAGCATGCCGCAGCGCCACAACGTCGTAACTGGGCGAAACCATCCGTGAAAGCATGATCGCCGCTTCGTTCGCCTCGGTTCCCGAACTGGTGAAAAAACTCTTCTGCAATTTCCCCGGCGTAATCTCGGCCAGCTTCTCCGCCAAAGCCACGACCGCTTCGTTCGGAAACAGCGTCGAAGTATGCTGCAGCTTGTCCACCTGCGCCTTGATCTTCTCCGTCACCTTAGGATTGCAGTGCCCCACGCCGATCGTGACAATTCCGCCGAAAAAATCGAGGTACTTGTTCCCCTCAATGTCCCATAGGTACTGCATCGAAGCATGGTCCGCCACCAAGGGATGCTGGTAATAATTCGTCACCGACGGCCAAATAAATTCCTTATGCTTCCGCACCACCTCTTCACTCCGCGTCGGCGCCACTTTCGGCGTAGTCGTCATGGTCGTTGGCCTCTTTTTATCTTTTGCTAATTTCTACATGAAAATGGAAAAGAGAAAATCGAAAATGGAAGAACCCACTCCTGGTCGAGCTGCGCAGTTCCCAATTTTCATTGTCACCTTTCCATTTTCGCTTTCGCCTAATCCGCCGCATCCACCGCTTTCGCGCTTGCATGCGTCCGCGTGATCTCTCCATACGATTCCGGCCGACGGTCGCGATAAAATTGCCATGTCTGCCGCACTTTATCCATCTCTTCTAAATCCAGGTCGGCTACCAGCACCTCATCCTTGTCCCGGCTAGCCTGCGCGATGATCTTGCCCCGCGGATTGCAAAAATAGCTCTTGCCGTAAAACTCGCCAATGTTCCAAGGTGCCTCCTTGCCTACGCGATTGATTGCGCCGACAAAGTATCCGTTAGCCACCGCATGCGCCGGCTGCTCCAGCTCCCACAGATATTCGCTCAACCCCGCCACCGTCGCCGAAGGATTAAACACAATTTCCGCGCCGTTCAATCCGAGCACGCGCGCCCCTTCGGGGAAGTGCCGGTCATAACAGATGTATACCCCAATCCGCGCAAATTTCGTTTGAAAGGCCAGATACCCGGTATTCCCCGGCGTGAAATAAAACTTCTCCCAAAATCCCGGCGCCACCTGCGGAATATGATGCTTGCGATATTTGCCAAGATATTTTCCATCCGCGTCAATCACCGCCGCAGTGTTATAAAAAAGCCCCGTCATCTCGCGCTCATAAACCGGCACAACCATCGCCATCGAATATTTCTTGGCCAGCTTCTGCATCCGCTGCACAGAAGGTCCGTCCGGCACAGGCTCAGTCATCTCATACCAACGCGCCTGCTGTTCCGCGCAAAAATAAGGTCCGTTAAACAGTTCCTGCAAGCACAAAATCTGCGTCTTCTTCTTCGCCGCCTCATGGATCAGCTTCTCGTGCTTCTCCACCATCTTCTTGGAAATGTCACGAATCGAATATTTCTCCGGCGACCATTCGCAATGCACCTGAATCAATCCACAACGCACCATACGAGACATCAAATTCCTCCCGCGCGCAGCAAATCGTCAGCAAAGTTTACTCTGCGCCGTGAAAAGCGGCAAGCGAACCGCACCGCCAGCCTCTGCGCCGCGATACTCAATCTCCGACGAAACGTACCACCCGCACCTCGCCTCTCAGAAATCGCACACGATTCACGCACACTACCCGTATAATCCCGCCGACAACCTTAATGGACCGCTTACTGAAAAACTTGTTCCGCGGCCTCGGCCGTATTTTTCCAGACTGCATCACGCTCAGCCAAGCCATCGCCTTCAACATGTTCCTCGCGTTTTTCCCCATGCTGCTTCTGGCCCTGGGCATAATCAGCAGCACCGCCTCGTTCCATAGCGCGCTGCGCGAAGTCCCGGATCGCCTGCGGCTCATTCTTCCGCCCGGCAGCGCAGACATCGTCACGCAATATTTCGTGCGCAAGGGCCAGCATCCCTGGAAATGGTTCCTGCTCGGCTTAGGCGGCACGCTTCTCGCCGGGACGCAGGTCATGGTCGGCTTCATCGAAGGCTTTCGCATCATCGAAGGCGATCTCGCGCGCCCAGGCTACTGGCGCGTTCACCTGCGTGCGCTCCTTCTGCTGCTGCTGACGATCGCTCCCACGATTATCGTCGTCGCGCTCACCGTCTTCGGTAAACAATTGCGCGCCTGGCTCGTCCAGCAATATGGGCAGCCTATCCTGATTCACGATTTGGAGATCGTTTTCCAGGCCGCGGTCGTCTTCGTCCTCTCGATGGTTGCTCTCGTGCTCCTCTATCGCATCGGCCGCCCAGGCCATCGTGGATTCAGGAGTCTATTTCCCGGCGCAATCGTCTCCACGGTCCTCTGGTGGGTCGTGGACGTCGTCTTCGGCGTCTATGTCCGCAAAATGCCCTACGACGTGGTCTATGGCGGCCTTGCAGCCGCGATCGGCTTACTGCTCTGGATGTACTTGACCGCCGTGGTAGTCCTGATCGGCGCCGCCTACAACGCCGAATCCCACCAGTCCGCGAAATCCCTAGACCGGCTGGGCCAAACCCTCCTCGGCTAGACTCCGTTTCCACTACCTGCGCGCGAGATCCGCAACGCTTGTTGACCACTAGGCCCCCACTCGCAACTTTTGCACCGTGCCGGGGTTAAAATGAAAGCAAGCAACGCCATTCGTATTTCTCAGCGCATCGTGCGCTCCGAGGCTGCTGCAGTGCACAAAAAACGAATCCTTCAGAACAGCGGCAGCACCCGCTTGGACGCCCCCGGCGCCGCTCTTCTTGCTGGTCTGCTCGCGCTCGGCCTCACCATGGCCGTCCCGCACGCCAGCGCCTCAAACGATGCGCGGTCCAACGACCAGTCGAGCATGAGTCCGAGCAAAGCTCCGGACCACGTCGCCCTAGACAAGAAATTCAAAGGCAAGCTCCCCATCACCGAGCTAACCGAGGACGAAGCCATCCTCCACGCCATGAATCGCCTGGCCTACGGCCCCCGCCCCGGAGACGTCGACCAAGTCCGCCACATGGGCCTGGAAAAGTGGATCGAGCAACAACTCCATCCCGAATCAATCAACGACGCGGACCTGAATCTGCGCCTGCAGCGCTATCCAAGCCTGGAGATGTCTTCCAAACGCCTGCTCGAAGAATTTCCGCACCCTGATCAGAACGCCAAACAACAAGGCCTCACGAAAGAACAAGCCAAGGATCAATACGAACAACAGCTGAAAGCCAAGCAGCAGGAAGCCGAATCGCAAATCATCGTCACCGGTAACGACAATCTCGACAAAGCGCAGCAGCAACTAGCCAAACTGCAAGGCCCCAACCGCATCATCGCAGAACTTTCCATGGCCAAGGTCGACCGCGCCGTTTACAGCAACCGCCAACTTCAGGCCGTGATGGAAGATTTCTGGTTCAATCACTTCAATGTCTTCGCGAACAAAGGCGACGACAAGTGGTTCCTCACCGCCTACGAGCGCGACACCATTCGCCCTCGCGCAATGGGCAAATTTCAAGACCTGCTGCTGGCCACCGCGCAGAGTCCCGCGATGCTCTATTACCTCGACAATTATTTGAGCGCCGATCCCGCCGCTGTCGCGCGTATGGAAGCCCAGAAAAATCTTCGCCGCGCGCGCTACCAGGGCGCATTCGCCGGCGGCTCCATGCCAACGCCGGGCACGTTTCCAGGGCCAGCCACCAGCGGTCCTCCGGCGGCGAATAGCGTCGCCACCCCCAAGAAACCCGACCGCGGCCTGAATGAAAATTACGGCAGGGAAGTGATGGAACTCCACACCGTCGGCGTGGACGCCGGCTACACTCAGCAGGACGTGATTCAAATGGCAGAGTGCCTGACGGGATGGAGCATTCACGAACCGCGCAAAGATCCCGAATTTTTCTTCGACGAAAAAGTTCACGGCGAAGGCAGGAAAGTAGTGATGGGCCGCGCCTTCAGCTACGGCGGTGAAAAAGACGGCGAAGAAGCCCTGAAAATGCTCGCCAGCCAACCAGCCACCGCGCATTTTATTTCCCTCGAGCTCGCACACCACTTCGTTTCGGACAACCCGCCCGCATCTCTCATCGATCGCATGGCGAAAATGTTCACGACAAGCAACGGCGACATCCGCGTCGTCCTCAAGACCATGATTTATTCGCCCGAGTTCTGGTCGAAAGACGCCTATCGCTCGAAAGTCAAAACACCATTCGAACTAGTAGTCAGCACGTCGCGCGCGCTCAATGCCGAATCAACCATCTCTCTGCCCCTCTCGCAATGGGTCGCACGCATGGGCGAGCCGCTCTATCTCTGTCAGCCTCCCACGGGATATTCCGATAAAGCCGAAACCTGGGTGAACACCGGCGCGCTGCTAAACCGCCTGAATTTCGCCCTGGCCTTCGCCGGAGACAAAATGGGCGGCGCCACAGTAGATCTAAATACCATGCTCGGCGAAGAGGGCTCCAAGGATCCCGGCGCAGCGCTGGCCCGCTCGATACAAATTTTCCTCGATGGCCAGATTTCACAATCAACACAGGAAACGCTCGAAGCGCGCCTGAAAGATCCGCAAATCCTCCAAGCGCGCCTAGATGATCCGGTGAAGCAAGTAAACGAAGGCCTGATCGTAGGGTTAGTCCTAGGCACCCCAGAATTTCAGCGTCGCTAGGATCGATTTTGACTTTGTAGCGCCGGCGTCCCGCCGGCTCTTTCGTGGTTGACGTTGCCCTTCAATCTGCAGCGGCCGGTTCAGTTCTATCGAACCGGGCAGCCTTTGACCTTGGTTTGATTTTGTAGCGGCCTCTTGCCTCTTAGGCGCGCGTCGTTGATTTTGCTTTCGGCACGATCGCCGTTGTTTTGTCGGTCGTGGCTTTGGCCACGACATCAGCACGCAAAAAGGACGTGCGGCTTCAGCCGCCAAAGTAAGGTTTTCACGCAGCCAGCAACAAGGAGCACCAAATGACCATCTCCCGACGCTACTTCCTAAAAAACGGCGGCGTAGCCATGCTAGGCATGGCCGCACTCCCGTCCTTCCTGCAACGCGCGGTCGTCGGCACCCCCGCGCCCAATCAAAAGAAAATGGTAGTCCTCTTCCAACGCGGCGCCATGGACGGCCTCAACGTAGTCGTCCCCTTCGGCGAGCCAAATTACTACCGCATGCGCCCCACCATCGCGATTCCTCAACCCCGCCAAGGCAGCGCAGATGCCACGCTCGATCTCGACGGTTTCTTCGGTCTCCATCCTAGCCTCGCCCCGATGCTCCCTCTGTTCCGGAACGGACAACTAGCCATCGTACAAGCCGTCGGCTCCCCCGATCCCACGCGCTCGCACTTCGACGCCCAAGATTTTATGGAATCCGGTACCCCGGGCCGCAAAGCCACCGACGACGGTTGGCTCAATCGCGCCTTGCAGACCATGCCCGAAGAAAAACCGTCGCCATTTCGCGCGGTAGCCTTCGGCCCCTATCTCCCGCGCACGCTCCAAGGCAGCGCCTCAGCAGTAGCCATCCCAGATCTGAAGCAATTCAAAATGAACGGCCCGCAACAAACCACCGAAGGCGGATTCGAAGCGATGTACGCGCAAACGATCGATCACGCGCTGCGCGGCGTAGGCAGCGAAACTTTCGAAGCCATTGACCAACTCAAAAAAATAAATCCCGACAAGTATCAACCAGAAAACGGCGCGGCGTATCCCGGAAATCGTTTCGGCCAAAGCCTGCAGGAAATCGCGGAGCTTTTCAAAGCCGATGTCGGCCTGGAAGTCGCGTTCCTGGATAGCGGCGGCTGGGATCATCACGTCAATGAAGGCGGCGTGCAGGGCCAACTTTCCAATCTGCTCCGGGATCTGGGCCAGGGAGTCGCCGCATTCAATCAAGACATGGGCGACCGCATGGCCGACGTAGTCTTCGTCAGCATGTCCGAATTCGGCCGCACTGCCCACGAAAATGGCAACCGCGGCACCGACCACGGCCACGCCAACTGTATGTTCGTAATGGGTGGCGACATCAAAGGCGGCCGAGTCTACACCCGCTGGCCCGGCCTAGCCGAAGGCCAGCTAAACCAAGGCCGCGACCTGGCGGTCACCACGGACTATCGCAGCGTCTTAGGCGAAATCATCAACAAACACCTGGGCGACCGCGACCTAAGCACAGTCTTCCCAGGCTTCGCCAACGACCCGCATCAATTCCTAGGTTTGGTCAAAGCGTAAGGTCGGAAACAAGCGGAGGCTGAGCAGCGAGGTTGTCCGTGAGCCAACACCGGGATGGAGTGCGGCGGTTTGCCGCCGCTTTCGCAAAAACGCAAGACTCATCGCGGTCGACCCAGGTGAGGCTTGCCTCGCCCAAGAAATCGTCAGCAAGCCGGTCGCGCTGCGGAAACAAAGTGGCCCCTACTCCGACCCCTTAATTCGCATCCCATAAAACGATCGATAAACAAAGAAGAACGAAACCAAAAAGAAGGCTGCAGCCAAAATATGCGTCAAATTTCCGCCCGTTTCAGCTGTAAGCTGCACCGCCAACTCGACAGCCAGCAATCCAAATAAAGTAGTGAACTTGATCACCGGATTCAAAGCGACCGACGAAGTATCCTTGAACGGATCGCCCACCGTATCACCCACCACGGTAGCGTCATGTAGCGGCGTACCCTTCTGCTTCATCTCCACTTCCACGATTTTCTTCGCGTTGTCCCAGGCCCCGCCCGCATTTGCCATGAAAATCGCCTGATACAGACCAAAAATCGCGATCGAAATCAAATACCCGATAAAAAAGAAAGGCTCAACAAACGCAAACGAAAGCGTTCCAAAGAAAACCGCGATGAAAATATTCAGCATCCCCTTCTGCGCATACTTCGTGCAGATAGCCACTACCTTCTTGCTGTCTTCCACCGACGCCTTCTCCACACCCTCCAGCTTGATATTCGCCTTGATGAATTCCACCGCGCGATAAGCCCCGGTGGTAACCGCCTGCGTCGAAGCCCCCGTAAACCAATAAATCATCGCGCCGCCGGTAACCAATCCCAGAAAAAACGGCGCATGCAGCAGTGATAACTTGTCTACGTTCTGGGTAATCCCATTCGTCAGCGCCATGATGATCGAAAAAATCATGGTTGTAGCGCCCACCACTGCCGTACCGATCAATACCGGCTTGGCCGTAGCCTTAAAAGTGTTGCCAGCCCCGTCATTCTCTTCCAGCAGCTCCTTCGCACGCTCGAAATTCACATCAATATTGAAATCCTTCTTCAATTCCTGCTTGATGTTCGGAATCGTCTCAATCAACGAAAGCTCATACACCGATTGCGCGTTGTCCGTAACCGGCCCATAGGAATCCACCGCAATCGTCACCGGCCCCATCCCCAGAAATCCAAAAGCCACGAGTCCAAACGCAAACACCGGCGCCGCAATCATCAAACCGCTCAGCCCCTGCAAACTCACCAGGTAGCTGATGGACATCAGCAAAACCATCGCCAGCCCGATGTAATAAGCCGAAAAATTCCCAGCCACGAACCCCGACAAAATTCCCAGCGACGCCCCGCCTTCTTCCGCGGAAGACACCACTTCCTTCACATGCCGCGATTCCGTCGAAGTAAACACCTTCACCAACTCAGGAATAATCGCCCCGGCCAAAGTTCCGCACGAGATAATCGTCGAAAGCTTCCACCACTGGCTCGCGTCGCCGTTCAGCACCGGAATAATCACCGACGAAATCGCATAAGTCATCGCAATCGAAACCAGCGAAGTAATCCAAACCAGCGAAGTCAGCGGCGCTTCAAAATTCATCTTGTCCGCCGCAGCAAAACGCGCCTTGGAAATAAAATCATTCAAAAAGTAAGCAGCCGCGCTAGCCACCAGCATCGCGATGCGCATCACGAAAATCCACACCAACAATTGCACCTGAATCGTGGACTGCACCGCCGGGTCCGCATTCTTCACACCCAGCAAAATAAACGTAATCAGCGCGACGCCCGTCACCCCGTAAGTCTCGAACCCATCCGCGCTGGGCCCCACCGAATCGCCCGCATTGTCGCCCGTGCAATCCGCAATCACCCCCGGATTCCGGGCGTCATCCTCCTTGATCTTGAACACAATCTTCATCAAGTCGGACCCGATATCCGCGATTTTCGTGAAAATTCCGCCCGCAATGCGCAAAGCCGCCGCACCCAGCGATTCTCCGATCGCAAATCCGATGAAACACGGCCCCGCGTAATCTCCCGGAATAAACAGCAGAATAAAAAGCATCATCAGCAGTTCCACGCTGATCAGCATCATCCCGATGCTCATGCCCGCTTCCAGCGGAATGTGATAAATCGGAAACGGCTTGCCGCGCAGCCCCGCAAACGCCGTGCGCGAATTCGCGAACGTGTTCACGCGAATCCCGAACCACGCTACGCCGAAACTCCCCATAATTCCGACCATGCTGAACGCCAGAATAATAATCACGCGCGCCGCTTCGTAATGCAGCAGCACGCCGAAGTACAGTACGATCACCACGGCGATAAACGCTTCCAGCAGCAGCAGGAATTTGCCTTGCGTGATCAGGTAGGTTTTGCAGGTTTCGTAAATCAATTCTGAAATTTCGCGCATCGCGCGATGCACTGGCAGGTTTTTCAGCTTCGTGTAAATCGCCAGCCCAAACGCCAGCCCGAACACGCAGAACAAAATCCCAAAAAGCAAAAGCTTGTGTCCATTTATTCCCAAAAAATTTACCGACGACAAATCCGGCAACTTCAGATTTGCCTCGCCGCCCGCCGTTTCTGGCGCCTTCCGCGCCTGCGCTCCCGCCGCGCTCAATAAAATTGCGGTACACCCCGCCGCGCCCACTCGCCCAGCGCGACATCCCAGCTTCCACAGTATTTGCAGCACTTGCCGCATTAGTTGCCCCCCGCCATACGCACCTTGGCGCACATGTAACCCCGTACTTGTACCGACATTCTTCCTCCGGATGAAGACTCCGTAAATAGGGGAGCCTGCTGACAGCGAGAAGTTACAGACCAGAATGGCCTTTTGTATCAGGAAACCTTTCTAAGGTCAAGAAAAGAGGCTGTCTCCCGGTCGCGGCATACCCAGGAGCGTAACTCCAGCGCCGTAGGCGCGGCATAAATGAGCCCACCCTGGAAAGGCTGGGAAAGGTGGCAAAGGAATTCCGAGCGCCGTAGGTACGACGCAGGGGTTGGCGCAACTGTTGCAAATCCCAGCCGTCTAGTTCGTTCGTGCCAAATCCTGAATAGGTCAACCGCGCCAAGTATCCAGCAAGGCTCGCTACCCCTCGTACTGCCACAAATAAACCGGCAAAGAATCCAAATCAAAATACATCCGGTAATAATAATCCGGCCCCAGCGCATAAAACGGCCGGAACTTCGCCATCACATGCTTCCCATCCGGCGGTACCACGCGATAGACGCTCGGCCCCTCGTCGTCCGCCACCAGCCACTTGTTCAAATCCTCATCATGGTACGGAAGCCTGAAGACCGGCTCATGCACTCCGCCGTCCTGCACCAAAACCACCGGCCCGCGCACAATCGCGACGCGATGCGGATGCTGCGGATCCACCGGCAGCATGCGCAACGGCAAAGGAATCGTAATCTCCACGCGGTCGCCCGAGATCCACCGCCGATCAATCGTCGCCCAGGTTCCCGGCGTGCAATTCACTTGCGCGGGAATGTCATTCACTTTCAACGACGCGCCCTGCGCCCATCCCGGAATCCGAAAACGCAGCGGAAACCTAGCGCCACGCTCCATCTGCAGAGTCAAAGTGCTCGTCTCCGCCTCTGGATACTGCGTTGCTTGCATAATCTTCACATCGCCGCCGACGCGCTTCCACACAACTTCCGACGGGACATACAAGCTTACATACAAGCCCGCATCGGTCTTCGCTGGACCATCCTTGTAATAAATCAAATCGTGAAAATTCACGACGTCCTGAATGTAAGTCCCCGAACAACACGTATAAGCATTGCGGCTGAAAATTTTCACGCCTCCAGCCATGCGGTAATCCGCGTAATAAAAATGCCGCCCCGGACCATTGATTTCCAGCGACGCTCCAATCCCGTTGTAAAGCAATCGCTCAGCCCAGTCGCCGTAACGCGCCTCTCCCGTAAATTGCGTCAAGTAGCGAGAAAGCTTGAACCCGGCCCAAGAACCGCAAGGCGCCTCAAAACAGTTCTGCTGATATTCCAGCGCCTTGCCCAAACTACCCGCCGGCATGATGCGTTCCACCGGCCCGTATCCCCCCGTCGCATAAGTTTGCGTGTTCTGCAAAAAGTCGTAAGCGTTCTTGATCATTTGCAGATACGCCGGATCGTTCGTCACCGCGTAAGCCATCGCCGCGCTACTGAAAGTATTTACGTGGCTGTAAGCGTGCACCCCCGAAGCATCCGCGGGCGCGGCCGTCGTCGCGAATTTGTTCCAGTAAGAGTGATACAACCACACTTCAGCAAAATCCTTGAACTGCGCATTGCCCGTCAGCGCATAAGCGCGAAACAAGTTTTCCGGCAACGTGTACCACTCCAGCGGCTTGCCCGAATGCATTTCCCAAGGTTCGGGATTCGCCGGCGTCCGCGTGCGATCGAAAGTCTGGCTAGCGTAATCCGTCACCTTGGAAAGCAGCGGCATTGCCTCCGGATGATCCGCATATTCATGCATGTCCACCAAACCGCAAGTCAATTTCTCGTACGGATAGGGCCTCATCCGGCAATCGCCGTTCGCTCCTACGGTCTTCGCGAACTCCGTCAGCAAATAAGCAGCCTTATCCCGCATCGCCGTGTCGCCCGTGGCGCGGTACATCCGTGACATCCCGCTCAACCATTGGCCAAACACAGTCGCGCTGTCCTTCTCGCACCACCCGCCCAACGGTTTCCCCGGCGCAGGCAATCCCGCGGCCACGCGAAACCCCTGCAAAATATCGTCGTTCGAAACATGGAAATAAAAATCCCGCGCCCGCAAATACTGGTCGCCCCAACGGCTTTTGCCCAAGCTCACGCCCGCATAATTAAACGTCTGAATCCTGTTCGGCGCGCTCACCGCAGCCGACCCGCCAGCCAAGGATCGCGACGCGTCCGCCGATGACGAGGCTCCCGCAGCCGGTCGCGGAGCACCCCCCAGCGATCGCGGAACCCCTGCCAACAAGCCCGTAGCACCCAAAGTCTTTAAAAATTCCCGCCGCCGCACTGACTTCGTCATGTCGGGAGACCTCCAAACACGTTGGATAAAGTATACGCAATGCCCGCAGCCTACTTCTCGCCCTCCGCCCCTGTCAATCCGATTTTTCGCTCTCGGGCTCCGCAACCTTTGTCTGAAGCAAACTGCAGTGCTTTTCTCTGAGGGGCCCTGCTTGCTGCGCCCCAGCTCGCCGCGATGCCAGCCCCAACGGGCCTTTGCAGTTCAGTCTGTGGCGGCCGGTTCAAGTTCATCGAACCGGGCAGCCTCGGTGTTGTTCTGCCGTCGCCCTTGGTTTTGACGTTGTAGCGGCCGCCTGTTCACCCTGGGCTCGCGCCAGCGAACTCAGGGTAGCGATTAAGCGTCAATCCGGACCTCGCCGACCGCCCAGGTTCACTCTTGACTCCGCCACGCCGCCAGCGCGCAGCCGCCTCAGCCCCAGAAGCCACACATTTCGATCTTGCCGGAGCATTCGTGAGAACAACCGTGCCGAGGTTAATTCGCGGGATTCTGCGCAGCCTTACCAAACCGCACTTCGTAAAACATCAACGCCTTCTTCGAAGCAATCACCGAAGCATCCGGCACATAAAGCACCGCCGTATCCGCCAGCGACAATTCGTTATTCACATTGAAATACAAAAATCCGTGCAAAGCTCCCATCGGCGGCACCACATCTGCATCCAGAGTCAACGGCCGCAAAATCTCCGCCAGCTTATCCGTCTTCTTGTCGCCGCTGGGCAAAGGAATCCCCGCAATCCGCGGCCGGTTCGAAGGAGTCACTCCGCCAGGATGCGCCACCAATCCAGCCACGTCCTCGGCCGGCAGCCAATCAATCTCCTGCCTCCCACCTTTGCGCAGCTGCACTTCCAGCTGAATCGTGTTGATGTCCACATGAATCGGTTCGTTCGTCTCATTGCGCATAAAAATTTCTACCGGCAGAATCCCCGCATCCAGCGGATTGGCCTTCCCGAATTTATCCTTGCCCCGCGCCTTGTCCGTGTAAGGATCGGCCGTCACCGTCAGGCCATCATGATGGTCGTGCGCCAGCGCCGCGGTGGGATCCGGCGTAGCCTGCTTCGCCTTGGTAGCAGCGGGATTATTCTGAGCGAAAGCGGCTTGGCCACCGCACGACAGCAAGATCGCGATGGCAAAAAAAGTGCTTGAGCTTCTTGTCATCCTGCTGTGCGATGCCTCTGCGCCGCTTGAAGTTGTGCGCGTTTTCTCGCGGCTGCCACTATAATACCGGGTCCGCGCGCGGCAAAGCCTCTTTCCCGGTTCCTGTGCGCGACACCCACGGAATGTATTTTTTCTATCGCATTCTCACAGCGGCAGGCATGTTCCTACTCGCGCCGTATTTCGCGCTGCGCGGGTGGCGTGCCGGCGAACCGACGCGCGCTCTCCGCGAACGTCTCGGGAGCCTGCCCCCCGAAATCGCCGTCCGCGCCGCAGCCGCAGCGGTTGCCGCCGCAACCTCCTTGAACAACGGACCCATCTGGATCCACGCCGTTTCGGTCGGCGAAGTTCTAGCCGCCCAGCCATTAATCGACGGCTTGAAACGTCGCTATCCGGCTGCGACGATCTTCGTCTCCACCACCACCGAAACCGGCCAGCGCCTGGCCCGTGAACGCCTGCAATCAGGCGACGGCATCTTTTACTTTCCGTTGGACTGGGTAGTCCCGGTGCGCCGCGCCCTCCGCGCGATTAAGCCCTCGCTCGTAATCATTATGGAAACTGAAATCTGGCCGAATTTCCTTCGCGAAGCCCGCCGCGCACAAATCCCGGTAGTTTTCGCAAACGCCCGCATCTCCGAAAGATCCTTCGCCCGCTTCAAACAATGGGAATTCCTAATCGGCCCGTTTTTCCAGCGCACCATGCAAGACGCTGAACTCTTCCTAGCGCAAACTCCCGAAGATTCCGCGCGCCTCCAAGCCATGGGCGCCCCGCCAGACCGCGTCGCCGTCACCGGAAATCTAAAATATGACGCCGCGCCCCCCGCGGTCTCCCGCTTCGCCTCTTGGCTCGAGCAACAAATCCGCCAGCAAGAACGGTGGCCGATCCTCGTCGCCGGCAGCGTAGTCGCCGGAGAAGAAGAAGCCGTCCTAGCCGCCTACGATCTCGTGCAACGCCAGTGGCGCCACACGCTTCTGATTCTCGCGCCGCGCAAACCCGCGCAATTCGACGCCGCGGCCGCGATCCCGGCAGCCGGCGGATGGAAAGTCGTCCGCCGTAGCGCACTCGACCTCACTGCCACTCTCGATGAAGCCGCTGACGTTCTGCTCCTGGATTCCATCGGCGAATTAGCCGGCCTCTATTCGCTCGCCGACGCCGCTTTCGTAGGCGGCTCGCTCGTCCCCGCAGGCGGCCACAATATTCTCGAGCCGGCCTGGTTCGCGCGCCCCCCAGTTTTCGGCGCCTCCATGGAAAATTTCAAAGAGATGGCCGACCAATTCCTCGATGCGCACGCCGGCGTTCAGGTCACGACAGGCCCAGGCCTAGGCAAAGTCTGGATCCAGCTTATCCAAGACAACGCGATGCGCGAACGCTTGGGCGCAGCCGCGCGCGAAATCTCCCAGCGCAATCGCGGCGCCACCGAACGCTCGCTCGATCGCATCGCTGCCATTTGGCAAAATCGTTCCGCGAAGGGCCACAGCGCATGACGCTGAAGCAATCACTGCTCTGGCCGCTCACGCTGCCCTACGGCGCAGCAGCGCATTTGCGTGCCCGCGCCTATCGCAAAGGCATCCTAAAATCTCAGCGTCTCAATGGCACAGTGATCAGCGTCGGCAATCTCACTACAGGCGGCACAGGAAAAACTCCCATGGTCCTCTGGATCGCCGAGCGCCTTCTAGCCGAAGGAAAACAAGTCGGCATCTTAACCCGCGGATATCGCGGCGAGATGATCGCGCCAGCGTCGGAAGATAGTGCCGATGCCACTGCACAGCAGAACGCCGGCGCGCAGTACCTGCCAGCGACCAGCGACGAAGTCCGCCTGCTCCAGTCCCGTCTAGGTGATCGCGTGCAATTCGGTGTCGGCGCAAATCGCTTCAAACAGGGCAGGCTACTAGCCAAGCGCGGCGTGAATTGGTTCGTCCTAGATGACGGCTTCCAACATCTGCAACTCGCACGCGACGTAGACATCGTCCTAATCGACGCGACAAATCCCTTCAGCGGCGGCCGCCTGCTCCCCGCCGGCCACCTCCGCGAGCCGCGCTCCTCCCTAGCCCGCGCCGATATCATCGTAATCACCCGCAGCACCCACGCTCTCGCGATCGAATCCGCCATTCGCCGTGATTCCAACGCGCCGATTTTCTACGCGCGTCCGAAGCTCGACTCCATTCACAGCTTCACCGAAGGCCAAATCGCTGGCACCGCCGCTCCCCAAGCGCTGCCCGGACTTTTCGCATTCTGCGGCATCGGCAACCCCGCAGCCTTCCTAGACGACCTGCGCACCTGGGGTCTGGATATCGTCGGCCACAAATTTTTCCCCGATCATCACCGCTACACCGATAAGGACGACCAGGAAATTCTGCAGCTAGCAAGCCAAGCAGGCGCGAGCGGTCTGATCTGCACCGAAAAAGACCTCTACAATCTCCATGCAATTTATTCCGCAAAGTTGCCGAGGTTCTATTGCTCCATCGGCATGCAAATCGACAACGGCGAAGACTTCTGGCGCACCGTACGAGCGACAGCCGAATCGCGACGCGGCCTCCCGGTGCAACCATAAAAACGCCCATGCGCGTCCAATTGCCGCACCGGACGCCGCTGTGATACGTTTCGACGCAGCCATCGAACGCGAAGTCATCAAGGAGCCTGGTTGACCAAGGCACGCAAAAACCGCAAATATTCCATCCCACCCAAATCATCCTCCGGCGCGGCCAGGAAATCCGACGTCAAAACCGACGCCACAATAGACCTAACTCGCCTGCTCGACATCGTTGCCAGCTTCCCCCGCCAAACCGTCGGCGTAGTTGGCGATTTCGTCCTGGACGAATTCGTCTCCGGCGAGATTTCCCGCGTTTCCCGCGAAGCCCCAGTCCTGATCCTGCGCCATCGCCGCACCGAATCCTACCCAGGCGGCGCGGCCAACGCTGCATTCAACCTAGCCGATCTCGGCGCCCGCGTCCTCCCCGTCGGCGTAGTCGGCGATGACGACGCCGGCCGCCAGCTCCTCGATCATTTCCGCCGCAAACGCATCAACGTCTCCGGTATCCTCCGCGGCCGCGATTGGGTCACGCCCACCAAAACCCGTTACCTGGCCGGATGGACTCACACCACCGAGCAACAAGTCCTCCGCGTAGACCGCGAGCCGCAAGTAAAACTTTCTGCAACCACAGAAGGCGCAATCGGCAGCAAAGCCCGCCCCATCGTGCAACGCGCCAGCGCCGTCCTGGTCTCCGACTACGGTTTCGGCGCCGCCTCCCCCGCGCTAATAAAAAAACTAAACGCCAAGCTCCTGACTCTCGACTCGCGTTACCGCCTGCTAGAATTTCGCGACGCCGGAATCACCGCCGCCACGCCCAACGAGCCAGAAGTTGAAGCCGCATACCACGCCCGCGTCGGCACCGACATCCGCAAGCTCGAAGACCTCGGCCAACGCGCCCTGCGCGATCTGAATCTTCAAGCCCTCGTCGTCACCCGCGGCAAAGACGGCATGGCGCTTTTCGAACGCAGCCGCGTCCCGCGCAACATCCCCATCTACGGTTCCGACGCTCCCGTGGACGTAACCGGCGCCGGCGACACCGTAATCGCGGTCTTCACTCTCGCCCTAGCCTCCGGCGCGACGTATCTCGAAGCCGCGCACCTGGCCAATTACGCCGGTGGAATCGTAGTCATGAAGCGCCGCACCGCTACGGTCAGTAGCGCCGAACTAACCGCCGCCCTGCGCCAGGACGCCACAGCCGCAACGCAGCAACGCTGAAAATCGATGGACACCCGCGAAAAAATTGTTTCACGCCAAGGATTGACCGGCATCCTTGAAGAGCATCGCCGCTCCCGTCGCAAAATAGCATTCGCAAACGGAGTCTTCGATCTGCTGCACGTCGGCCACGTCCGTTACCTCGAAGCCGCCCGTGCCGAGGCCGATCTACTCGTAGTCGGCATCAATTCCGATTCCAGCGCCAGAAAACTGAAAGGCCCCGGCCGCCCTGTCCTCACGGAACGCGCCCGCGCAACTCTGGTAGCCGCGCTGCGCTATGTGAATTACGTCGTCATCTTCGACGAGCTCGACGTGAACTCATTACTAAAAGAACTTCAACCAGACGTCCACGCGAAAGGCACGGACTACACCGCCGACACCGTGCCCGAGCGCCAATTAGCAGCTTTGCTAGGCATTCGCGTGGCGATCGTCGGCGATCCTAAACAACATTCCACGCGCGATCTGCTAGCGCGCCTGCGTCAAGCTGGCAATGCCTGACGCGCGCTTCCTACTCGTCCGGCTCGGCTCGCTCGGCGACGTAATCCACGCCCTGCCCGCCGCTTCCGCGCTGCGCGACGCGTTTCCCGGAGCTCGCATCGACTGGCTGGTCGAACCGCAATGGCGCCGCCTCCTGGAAGGCAATCCGGATCTCACCGAAATTATTTCACTCGAAAAGAAAAGCGCCGCAGGCCTCGTCACCACTATTCGCAAACTGCGCGCTGCCAACTACACTTGTGCGGTCGATTTTCAAGGCCTCTACAAGTCCGCGCTCCCCGCATTCGCCTCCGGTGCGCCGCGCCGCATCGGTTTCCCCAGCACCTACGCCCGCGAAGGATTTGTATCCTTCCTCTACACCGATCGCATCAATCCGCGCGGCGCGCACAAAGTCGACCACAATCTCACCCTCGCCGAAGCCGCAGGCGCAGATGCGCGCCCCTTGTCTCCGCGATTTCCTTTGACCCCACGCCCGGAAGATGAGAAACAAGTGACGCAAGAACTCGCCCGCAACAACATTGCAGATTTCTACGTGTTAAATCCCGGAGGCGGCTGGCGTTCGAAATGCTGGCCGCCCGAACGTTACGGCGAACTGCATCACCGGCTCGCCGTGCAACATGGCTGGCGAGCAGTCATCAGTTTTGGTCCAGGAGAAGAAAAGTTGGCCCAAGAACTCATTAGCGCGGCAGGATCCCGGCCGCCGATCGCCATTCCCCTCGGTCTGGGTCCGCTGATGGCTCTACTGCGGCGCGCAAAATTCGTCGTCTCCGCGGACACCGGTCCTGTGCATCTCGCCTCCGCGCTCGGCACCCCAGTCGTCGGCCTCTACGGCCCCACCGATCCCGCGCGCAACGGCCCATACGCCGGCCCAAACCAAATCCAAAGTATTGTCATTCGCAATCCCAGTAAGAGCGAAACGACTTATCGCCGCGGCGCGTCCTATTCTTCGCCCATGCTTTCGATCACCGTTGACCAAGTCGCCGACGCCGTTGCACGCCTTGTCAGCGCGAAAATATGAGGTCCCGCGAGTGACCACCAAATCGAACGAACTCGTCGCCGCCCAACCCAGAAAATTCTGGATGCGCTGGCGCGTGCGCATCGGTTATCCCGTCGCGGTGTTGTACCTGCTTCTCGCGCATCCCACACGCCACTGGATTGCCATGGGCGCCGCCGTCGCCGGATTCGGCATCCTCATCCGCGGTATTGCCGCAGGACACCTGAGCAAGGATCGCGAACTCGCTACCTCCGGCCCCTACGCCCGCACGCGCAACCCGCTCTATCTCGGCAGCGCGTTTCTCGCCGCGGGATTTGCCATCGCCGGCCATTCTTGGTGGGCGGGCGGCCTGATCGTCATCTATTTTGTGGTGTTTTATTACGCCGTGATGCGCAACGAAGAAGAAGACCTGCGCGCCCGCTTCGGCACGGTATTCGACGAATACGCCGCGAAGGTCCCGCTGTTCCTGCCAGATTTCTTCGGCACGGGCTACATGCAGCCGCAGGCGGCCAAGTCCAGCGAAGCATTCTCGTGGCAACTATATCGCCGTAACCGCGAATACAAAGCCCTGATCGGCGCCATAGCCGCCCTGGCAGTAGTCTGGCTGCGCATGTGGCTCGAGCGACGCTACGGATATTAATCAGCTGGGAAGGGAACTGCGTACAGTCTGGCAGGGCTTACTGCAGCCGATAAACCGCATGCATCACCCGCTGGAATTGCGGCCGGTATATCAAATCAAACGCCCGCTCTTTCCCGGGAAACATATCCAAAGCGATTTTCCGCGTCTCCGCCACCATCTGCGCCGCGTCTTCCGGTGACAGATCTCCACCTGCAATCGTTTCAAGCGTAATATGCACCAGGATGCGCAGCCTGCGAATGCGGCGGCTCTCTTCGTCAATCTCTAGCTGCGTGGGCTGAACCGAGGGGTCGTCCATATTTGACCGTGGGTACCGGAAAACTAGTATGGACCCAAGACCCGGAGGCGCACAATAGTACTGTCGGACTGTTTTTGAGGAGCCCCACGATGCCTGAGGAATATTCCAACGAACGCGTAGTGATTGCCCACATGGCCGAAAACGCCACCGAAGCCCTGGTAATCCGCGGCCTGCTGGAAAGCGCCGGCATCCGATCTCCAGGCTCTGTCTCCACCGACCCTTTCCCCATCCCCGAAAATCCCGAAGGCCCTCACAACGTTGAAATTTTCGTCCTGGAATCCCAAGCCGACGAAGCTCGCAAAATCATTGCCGAATACCAGTCCGCCAACAATGTCTCGCTGGAAGAATCCGACGACCCGGCCGAGTCCAACAACTAAAAATCGCGTCGCGCTGCAACCGTCCGCGCCAGCGCAGGGCAATGCCAGGATCGACACGCCCCGCCGTAATCAATCGCGCAATGCGATTCGCAGGAACAGTCGCGCGTTCGACGCTGGCGGCCAGTCAGCCAATCGCCAGCCAGGCAAGTAATGCGAAAACCCACGCCACCGCCGCGCAGGGTCGCCACGCCAAGAAACCCGGGGCCAGAATTACGCCCGCGAGAATTCCCACCGCTGCGCTAACGGCCCACAGCCTCGGCGAGCCCGGCCATCGGCCCGCGATTCCGACGCCCGCCGCGAATGCTCTCAGGATCCACAACGCCGGTAACTTCACGGAGTTGGCCGCTTAAGCGGACTGCGGTGGTTCGCCGCCGCTTTTCGAGCGTTAATTTGTGGTATCCACCATTCGCTGGGCGTGGATTGCAGCAAGCTGTAAACGGCAAGAACATGAAAAAAACGAGCGATTGATTTGGGTTGGTGGTGATTGTTTTCAATACTTTGCGAAAGCTTCCGATTTCGTTTCGCTAGCGATTGATTTGGGGTGGCCGGGAGAAGCGCGGGGAGGGAGGGGGTCTGAAGTTGGGCCGTGCTCGACGTGCTGCCGCCTACCTAGGGGATTCAACGGCTCCCCGACTCACGCGAACACATTTGACGGTCGTAGAATATTCGTAGAGATACGGATGAGGGGCATCGGTAAAAAGGACACGGTGTCGTTCCGGGTTGTTGCCGTACGCAGGTTTGCGAGGATAAAGTCGAAAGCAACGGCAACGGCACCCAGCTAAAGCTGGCCGCAACAAAGTCAAATTCAAAGACGGCGGCAAAGATGAAAGAGTCGGCGAGACGCCAGCGCTCCAGGAGTAAAGGCAACGGCAACGGCGCCCGTGCCGCGAGGCGTTGCGCAATGTTCAGGTGCGCTTGCGCAGCCGAACGATCGTCTCCATGTGGAACGTCTGCGGGAACAAATCGAATAGGTGCACGTCTGTGCAGTCGTATCCGGCGTTGCGAAATAAAACTAGATCGCGGGCTAGCGTCGGCGGCTCGCACGAAACGTACGTAATCCGCTCGGGCCGTAGCTTGGCCAGCCGCTCCACCGATTCGGGCGACATTCCGGCGCGCGGCGGATCGAGTACCACCAGTTCCGGCCGCTCCCTGTTACGCTTCAAAAATTGCTCCACTTCGGCTGAACGCACTTCGATCGAGCCTTTTCCGCGCGTGTTCGTTTCCAGGTCGCGCGCGGCCGCTGGATTCGATTCAACCGCCAACACCCGCGCGAAGTGCTTTGCTAGCGGAATCGAAAATAATCCTACGCCGGCGAAAAGATCGATTGCCAGTCGCCCAACCTCTTCGCGCTCCACCACCTCGCGCGCGAGTTCCTCGACCAGAAAGCGGTTCACCTGAAAAAATGAGAAATGCCCGACGCGATAGGAAAGGCCTCCGGCCGAGTACTCCACAAATCCCGGCCCGTACAATTCCATGCGATCGTGGCTCGGATCGTGGAAAAGCAAGCTCGCGATTTCCGGCACAACCTGGCGGAATGATTCGGCATGTTCCGCTGCTCGCGAAGGGAATCCTGCGAACGTTACGGTCAGAAGCAGCTTCGCGTCCGCGGCATCCACGAACGCTTCGATTTCGCGCAATCCGCGTGGCAAAGCGCCTGCAGCCAGCGCGGTGCGCAACGTAAGCAAAGTCTTCAGCAGCAGCGGGGAAATGATCGAGCAGTCTTCGACCGCGCACAGCGCCGTCGAATTCGCCCGAAAATATCCGATGCCCAGATTCGCCGCGCCATCCGCGCCAGCTTCGGACGCTGCGCCGTCGCGGCCCGGATTTTCCAACGGCCGCACTTTCCACTGCGCGCGGTTGCGATAAGCCCACGGGGGCGATCCGTGCGTGGTGATTTCCCCGGTCCACTCGATCTTCCCAATCCGCCGCAATGTTTCGCGCAAAATCTCGCTCTTGAACCCGAGTTGCGCTGCGTAGGGGATGTGCTGGTAATCGCACCCGCCGCAGATCCCGAAATGGGGGCAGGGCGCCGTCACGCGTTCCGGCGCCGCCTGCAAGATCCGTTCCACCCGCCCGCGCACGAATTTCTTCTTTTGCTCGACGGCCTCCACAGCGACGCGCTCCGCCGGCAACACAAACGGCACAAATACGGTTGACCCATCGTGATGAGCCAACCCCTCGCCGCCGTAAATCAATTTTTCAATCGTGATGTCCATATAGGTGTGCTGGCCCGTCGCGTGGTTTCTGTTCAAATCTCGGGCAAACTTTTGAATCTGGTGAAGAGCAGGGTGCGGGTCTGAGACCCGTCCCTACAGCCGCAAATGTACCGGACGGAAGTTCGCACGGCACGTCAATTTGTCCAAATCCGCTTAGGTCAGATAAAAAAGGCTCAAGCGCGGCACCTCGAAATACTCGAACAGCCGTTTCTGTGTATATTGCCTTTCCAGCTGGGTCAATTGTTCAGCCGACATCTTACGCCGGTAAGGCGCGAGCGACCGGTCCATTTCGCGCCGGATCGCAAGCAGCGCCTCTTCGTCCGCGTCCGCCGCGAGCGCGGCGGCCAATTTTTCCTCGAGCACCGTCATCCGCCGCTCGATATCCTCCAGATCGAGCGCCCCCGGCGCATCCAGTAACGGCAAGGCATCGTCAAGTTTCTGCGCGGTCTCATCAAATCTGACTGCCAAGCCCGCCGCAGTCGCCGCGTCCGCTTTCGCGCGCAATTTCTGCGCGGCCGCCCGCAAACGCGCGCCATTCCGCTGCAAGTATTTCGTCAGCTCGTCGCGCGAAAATGGTTCCGCGCCTGCGCGTGATGATTTCACTTCCGGCCCCGTGCCCGCAGCCGCCTCCGCCGCTTCCGCCGCCGCATCGAGCACCGCGTCCACGCAATACGCCAAGCTTTTCAATTGCCGACCGCCCGCCGCGCGCCGCGAACGCGCCCAACTCTCAAACGCGCGATCGATCCCCTTGAGCACGGCGCCAATCGGAATGCCCGCCTTCTGCCAGGTTTCCAGAATCGCCCAATCCAGGGGCGACACGAGCAGATGCGCCCCACGCTTTCGCCAGAAATATTCCTCGATCTCGGTAAAATAATTGAAGTAGTTAAACGATTCCATAAGTGGAAGCAAAACTAAGATTCTGTGGATGCCGATTGTCCGGCGGGTGCCAATTGTTTTCGGTTCGCCGCTTTCAAAAATGCTTCAAAAGATTACGTTCGTCGCGCCGTAGGTGTTTTTTTCTGCGCGGCTTCCTGATTCCGATCCCAAATAATTCGCAACCCTTGCAAAGTCAAAAACTCATCCACCGTCTCAATATGCCGCGAAGCGCCGCCGATCAACGCCGCTTGGCCCCCCGTCGCAACCACTTTCGCCTTCGCGCCCATCACTTTTTTCATGCGATCCAGAATCCCGTCGACCATATCGGTGTAGCCATAAAAAAGTCCCGCCTGCATCGATGCCGCGGTATTTGTGCCAATAATTTTTCCTGGATCCTTGATCTCCACACGAAATAATCGCGCCGCGCGCGCAAACAGCGCGTCCGCTGAAATTCCGATTCCCGGCGCCAGCACCCCGCCCATATATTCGCCGCGTGCCGACACCGCATCAAAATTAATCGCGGTGCCGAAATCTACGATGATGCACGGGCCGCCGTATTTGTCGAATGCCGCGACACTATTTACGATGCGGTCCGCGCCCACTTCCTGCGGGTTATCGTACATCACCGGCATGCCTGTTTTGATTCCCGGCTCGACGAACAGCGCGGCCTTGCTGAAATATCTTTCGGCCATTCCCGCCAGGCGCGAATTCAGTTGCGGCACGACCGAGCTGATAATTATTCCGCCAATTTCGCGCGGTTCCAGCGCGGCCAGAGTAAACAAATCGCGCGTCAGAATCCCGTATTCGTCTTCCGTTTGCTCGCGTGCCGTAGTCAGCCGCCAGTTCGCCACCAACTCTTTGCCGCGAAAAACGCCCAGCACTGTGTTGGTGTTGCCCACATCCAGCGTCAGGAGCATCAATCGGCCTCCGCCACGTCGCCGGAAAGCACGAGCTCGATCCCGCCGCCGTCGTCGCGCAGTACGCGCAATACGCCGCTGGGCTCGAGGCCGGCCGTGCTTCCGGTGAAAGTTTCCCGCGCCGTCGTGATGCGCACTCGCTTCCCTTGAAAATAGCTGGACACTTCCGCAAACCGCCGCAGAATCGGCGTCGCGCCTTCGCCGAGGAACTGATTGTAGTAGCGGTCGAGGTGGCGCAGCAACCGTATCAGCACTTCCAGGCGCGAATGTATTTTCCCCGTTTCCATGCGCAGGGACGTCGCGATGTCTTCGAGGCCCGGCGGCATCTTGGTTTGATTTACGTTAATCCCGATGCCGACCACCGCGTAGTGCATGCGGTCTGGCTCCGCGTGCATTTCCGTCAGGATTCCCGAAAATTTTCGCCCGCGCACCAGCAGATCGTTCGGCCAGCGTATGTCCGGGGCGGCATCGAGTTCCTCTGCGGCTGCGTCGCGCGCCGCGAGTCCTGCCACCAGGGTCAAGAGCGGCGCGTGCGCTGGAGGAATCGACGGCCGCAGCAGCACGGTGCAGTGAATCCCCGCCGATTTTTCCGAAAGCCATTTGCGTCCGGCGCGCCCGCGTCCGGCTGTTTGTTCTTCCGCGAGCACTACCGCGCCGTGCGGCTCACCCTGCGCGCCCAGCTGCATCGCCACGGTGTTGGTCGAATCGATTTTAAAGAAATGGTAAATACGCCGCGCAAATGGCGTGCCGTACAAGCGGTGGCTCAAAAGCTGGGCCGCTAGAATGTCCGGAGCGCGCTCGATGTGATAGCCGGTTGCTGCATGACCCTTTACGCGCACGCCCAGCTCGCGCAATTTCTCGATCCAGCGCCACACCTGCTGACGCGTCACGCCAATTTCTCTTGCGATCTTCGCGCCGCTGATCACAATCGTCGAGTTCTCGGCGAGCAAAGTCAGCAGCGCGTCCAGCCGCCGGTCCGTCGTCCCCGGCAAATTAGCCATCCGTTTCGTAGCCATGTGGATTGTTCTGCGTCTAAGCTTGCTCTAACTGTGAAAGGCGATCGAGCAATTTCTGATGCTCGATCTCTCGTGCTGCCAGTGTGGCCTTCAAGTCCTCGACAATCTTCGCCGGCGCTTTGCTCAAAAAAGTCGCATCGGCCAATCGCGTTTTTTTCGACTCAATGTCCTTCGCCAGCCGCTCGATTTCCTTTGTCAGCCGCGCAATCTCCGCCTGTTTGTCCACGGCCTCCTCGTACGTGATCCGCAAGTCAAATTGCGCGCTTGAGCGCACTGCCGCGCCCTTCGCATGCAAATGCCCGGCGGAAATGTGCAGCGCCGAAAGATTCGCCAATCGCAGGAGCGGCTCGAGGTTCGATTCCACCAGCTTCCGGACCGCCGGGTCGTTCGTAGAAAAATCCGCCGCCACCTTTTTCTTCTGATCCACTTTCATCTCCGCACGAATATTGCGTGCGGCCGCAATGATTCCCTGGATCAACGCCATGCCGCCGTCGGCACCGGCGTCAATCCAATCCTCGCGTCGTGTAGGGAACCGATCCAGAGCGATAGACCGCGCTCCTTCCGGCTGCGGTAGCTTATGCCACAGTTCCTCCGTCAAAAATGGCATCACGGGATGCAACAGGCGCAGCGCAGCGTCGAGAGCAGCGAATATATTGCGCCACGCGGCCAGCGCCACCTCGCGATCTGCAGACGACAGCTGGGGTTTCACCGACTCGATGTACCAATCGCAAAAATCGCCCCAGAAGAAGTGATAAATCGTTTGGCAGGCTTCATGAAAACGAAATTCATCCAGCGCCTTGCCGGCTTCACCCGCGGCCGCCGCCAGCCTGGAAAAAATCCAGCGATGCACTAATTCGCCTTCGCCCTTCAGCGCATACGGCGCGGCCGCGCGTACCGCTGGTGCAGCCAATTCTTCCAACGTAAAACCCGCCGCGGCCTCGGCCTTCTCCAAGTTCATAAATAAAAATCGGGCCGCGTTCCAAATCTTGTTGGCAAACGCGCGTGCGCCCAAAATCCGGTCTTCGGCGAGCGCGATGTCGGTCCCTGGCGCGGACATGCTTGCCAGCATGTAACGCAGCGCATCCGTGCCGAATTTCTGCGTCAGCTCGAGCGGATCCACGCCTGTCCCTTTCGTCTTGGACATCTTCGCGCCTTCCGCCGTCCGCACCAGCGAATGCAGGTACAGCCTGCGGAAGGGAATTCGCTCCGCTTCGGTGGCACCGCTTGAAAGGTGCAACCCCAACATGATCATCCGCGAGTCCCAGAAAAACAGAATGTCGTAGCCGCTGATCAATAAGCTCGTCGGATAAAACGCGCGCAGATCCGGCGTGTCGTCCGGCCAGCCCAGAGTTGAAAACGGCCACAGGGCCGAGCTGAACCAGGTATCCAGTACGTCCGGATCCTGCGTCAATTTCGCGCCGGCCGCGCCGCACTTCGGACATTTCGTTGGCACGCCCGCCGCCCGAGCATGCCCGTCCACAATTTCCACTCTGGAATCCGTTGCCGGAACCATCTCGGCACAATCGGCGCAATGCCAGATGGGAATGCGATGCCCCCACCACAGCTGCCGCGAAACGCACCAATCGCGGATATTCTCGAACCACTGCAGCAGGATCGTACGCTGATTATCCGGCACGACTTCAATTTCCGCCGCCGGTCCAAACACACCGGTCACTGCCTTCCGCGCGTCCTCCGCCAAGGGCTTCATGTTCATGAACCACTGCGTCGAAACGCGCGGCTCGACGATCGCTTTGCAGCGGTCGCAAGTGCCAACCGAATGCGTGTGCTCGGAAATATGATCCATCAGCCCGAGTTCTTCGAGGTCGGCAATCACCCGCGCGCGCGCGACGAACCTTTCCAGGCCGGCGTATTTTTCCGCGGACTCATTCATGTGCGCGTCGTCGGTCATCACATCAATTTGCGCGAGGTTGTGCCGTTTGCCCACTTCGAAATCGTTCGGATCGTGCGCCGGAGTAATTTTCACGACGCCCGTGCCGAACTCACGGTCGACGTACGTGTCCGCAATGATCGGGATCTCGCGATTCATCAACGGCAGCAACACTCTCTTACCTACGAGATGCTCGTAACGCTCGTCTTCTGGATGTACCGCCAGCGCCGTATCGCCGAGCATCGTTTCCGGGCGCGTCGTCGCCACCACAAGGAATTCCTGCGTCGGCGCGCCGGCAACGGGATAGCGGATGAACCACAAATTTCCGGTGCGCTCGTTGTGCACCACTTCCAGGTCGCTGATGGCGGTCTGGCAGCGCGGGCACCAGTTCACGATGTAGCGGCCGCGGTAAATCAGTCCTTCGCGATAGAGGCGCAGGAAGGCTTCCAGGACAGCGCGGTAGAGCGCCGGCTCCAGCGTGAATCGCTCGCGCGTCCAGTCGCACGAAGCGCCGAGGCGAATCATCTGCTGCTTGATCACGCCGCCGCTTTCCGCTTTCCATTTCCAGACGCGGCGCTCGAATTCCTCGCGTCCCAAATCCTTGCGGTTGATCCCCTCCTTCGCCAGCATCCTTTCGACCACAAACTGCGTCGCGATTCCGGCGTGATCCATTCCCGGCAGCCACAGCGTGCGTTCGCCGCGCATGCGGTGCCAGCGCACCAGCATGTCAATCTGCGTGTGCTCGAGCATGTGGCCGATGTGAATCGAGCCCGTGACGTTCGGCGGCGGCAGCGCAATCGAAAAACGCGGCTGCTGGTCGCCCGGCACATCCGACGTGCCGGAATTTTCCGCGCGGAATAATTTCCCGTCGAACCAGGCCTTGGCCCAGCGCTCTTCAATTTCCTGCGGCTCGTACGCCTTCGGAATTTCTCGCGCCATCTGCTCCCCGATGTGAAGTTGAGTTTGCGGTTACAGCGCGACAGCACTGCGAAAGACAATCAACCAATATAAGGGGCAGGGGAGCAGGGCGTCAACGCAGGGCGTCGGTGGATAGCGTCCTGCTTTGTGGGCAAGCGCATGAAAGGCTTGCTGAAGACGCTCCGCGGAAACGGGTCGCGCTGCGGAGCAAACGGCGAAGCAAGCTTCGGCTAAGGAAAGCGGCGGCAAGCCGCCGCACTCCACAACGGATTGTGCCGGCGCAGAATTATGGAAAAGCGCGCAAAAAGTCTACGGCGCCACGCGCGCGGCTTTTATGATTTTGCGCGTTGCAAGGTCCACACGCTCTACCCACGTGTCCTTGATTGCATCGAGCGGCGCGTGGGTTGTATCGATTTTCGCGGAGCCGCCCAGTCGCTGCGCCAGCCTGCGCAGAAACCGGTCGCCAGCGCGCTTCGCGCCTGCGTCATCCGGCGCACCGAGCGATCCGTGCGTGTATGTGCCGTGCACGCGGCCAGTTTCGGGATCGAACGCCACCAGCACCACGGCTTGCAGCACGTCAGAATCGCGCCTCTTGGTCATGGAAAGCATCGGGGGCCTGGCAAGCGTATGCAGCTTCTTTAGGTCACCGGGTAGAAGATCCAGCCGCCCATGGCCGTGGCGGCCACGACGTCCACCGCGATGGTGATGGAAACGCAGTCTTGCACTTCGATGAAGCTCGCTACGTTTTCCGCGTCCACGACCAGCACGTCGCCGTCGCTGTTCTGCCAGGCGTAGTTCGCAAAACACGCCAGAGCCACGCCGCGGTGTAATTGAGTTCGCCTGAAGAAACCTCGGCGAGACAGGAGGTTCCGATCCCGTGCGGCAGGCCTTAGAAGGGAACCGTAAAATGGTGGCGTTGCAACGGCGCGGGATTCTGAAACGGGCCCCACGTCCATGTCTGGTAGAAATCGATCGCCATGAGCACCGCACGGCGCAGACGGTGCGCGACGGCGCGCCAGACCGGCGCGTTGTGCGCAACGTGTCACCTTTGTAGCCTTGTGGAACGATCAAGCGAAGGCGTTGGCGGAAACGATGCGCGGGTTGCGCGGGCCTGGAACCGAGGCGGGAGTTCCACGAGACGGCAGAGCGATGCTGCGTCTAGACGCGCAGCGCTCGACAACCGAAGGGTGCGGCGCATGCAACATCCACCGCGTACGTTGAGCTGGTGTGGGAGGGTGGAGCACCCGCCGAGAAACGAAAATTGGAGCAGCGAACGAATTATTCTTGAACCAGCGGTATCTGCGAACTTAGTTGCAGATCAATCATCATCGCGATGCGCCGATCCAGCTGAAAGAACGAAGCCGCCACCTTGGCCGGAACCGCCGCGCGGAAGATCGGCTGATATTTCTGGCGCAGCTCCGCCACGGACACGTCCAGCTTCGACAGGCGCGTGGTCATGCTGTCCGCCTGGTCATCCGTCAGTTGCCCGTAGCTATTGAAATATTCCTTGAGCAAATCGTATTTGGTGTTGTTGATCTTCACCAGTTCGGCGATGTACTGGTCGTAGACGGGCCAGAACTTCGTCGCTTCCGTATCGGTCAATTTCAAATTGGCTGCCACCAGCTGTTTCCGGATCGAGCGAATATCTTTGCGCATCAATTCGATGTCTTGTGCCGTGGCCTTTTGGTCAGCTGTCGAAGCTTGTACTTGCGTGGTAGATGGAGATTGCGTTGCGCTTTGCGCCGGCGTGGTAGCGCCTTGCGATAGAAGTACTCCCGCCACCGAAAGAACAGCCAACATAAGGTTTTTCACAGGCGTTCTCCTTTTCCTCATACCCACGTGCAATCTACCGCTGCATGCGTCGCGCCAGGCTAAATGCTTATGAGACGGTGCCCGAAAAAAGTCTATTGGCACAAATACCAATCGCCGAATCGCGCCGCAGCGCCGTTCAACGAGCCGACTTCCAGCGCAATTCATCCTGAGTTCCTGCGGCGCGAGATCGAAGAGTTGCGCATCCCAAAACACCTGAACGAACGTCTCAGGATTGTCGGGCGCCAGGTGCACGGGCCGGGAACCGAGGCCTGAAGTACGCGAGACGGCTGAGCGACGCTGCGCCTGCACAGGCACTCTTCGAGAAGCGGCGGCGTGGTGTCCGCAAAATCCAAGGCACGCACCGAGGTGGCGTGGAAGGGCGGGCCGGTCACCTGAGACTTGTGCGGCGGGAAGTCGCGGGCAAAGTCAACTACGCCCGCCTAAAAAGCAAGCGGCCCTGCAGACTCCAGAACAAACTCAAGAACGAATTCAACGGAAAGAGCACAGCCCGGATTGCCTGCCACGGCCGGTAGAGCTGTGCCACGATTCGGGATTCAGGGGTGCGAGCGCTGCACGGCGGCCAGGATGGCTACGCCGACCAGGATGGTGACAGCGCCCAGGACTACGAGGGCGATGCGTTGGGGGCGGCGCGAGGGGGCGGGCAGTTGTGCGACTAGTTCGGGGCTGGCCGGGGGCAATGCTTGCGTGAATTTTCTGATGGCTTGCTTGTAGAGGCTCCAGACGACCCATGCCGAGGTGGCCCAGAACAGCAAGGAAGGGACCGCGACCCAGGCGATGGCCGTCAATTTCGCGCGCAGCGGGACGTAGCCGCCGTAGTAACTGCTGATAGAACCTGGGGCGAGCACGGCGACGAAATTCAGCAGGCTCCACATTAAATTGAGCACGGCGCTGGCGCCACGGTACATCCTGGCGAGGGCGCGGAGTTTTTCCGCGTCGGAGGGGGAGTCGACGAAGTAGGCCTCGCGTTTGGTGATGAGCGGGAGAAAAACGAGGCGGCCGCGGGAATCTTCGCGGAATTGAGCGGAGACCGCGAAGTCCAGGAATCTGGCGAGGGGAGAGGGCATCGCGCCTCCGGGAAAAAGTGAGCTGCTCGCTATGGAAAAGGGGCCGGGACTTCGTTCGTACGCGATCGCGCTTGCCCTGCTGCGTGGTCAGCGATCTTTCTTGTGCAGCTCGTTCTGCAGGAGATTTTCTACCAGGGGTTTTACGCCTTGGGAGAGGAGTTCCTGGAGATGTGGGCCGAGCTTTTCCATGACTTTGCGTACCATGTCGTCCACGGCTTCGGCATCATTGGCGCGGGCGGCGGGCTGTTCGGAATTTTGCGGCGGCAGGAGCGGCGGCATCAGGAATGGAATTTCCGAGAGCGCTTCGCGATTGGGCGGCGGAAGAGTGGGGATGCGTTCGAAATTGAGCAGCGCCGGGGGCTCGGCGGGCGCGGCGGATTCAGAGAACAGCGACGTGCTGGACTTCGCGAGGATGGCTGCTTCGTGCGCGGCGGCTTCGCGGTCCCAATAGTCGTGGCTGGGCGCGGGCTGCGGGAGCTGCCCGGGATGCGTATCTTCGGCGAAGGCTTCCTGCTCGTGGGTGTCGGCGCGCGGCGGTGCTTCGTCTTCATCGCGCTTGGAATAATCCGCGGCGTCGTGCAGTGGTTGGCCGCCGAAGAGTGGTTCGGCTGGCAACATGCCGGAGAGGCCGCCACCGTTCAATGGGACGTCGGCGGGAGCGGGCAAAACCTCAGCTGTAAATTCCGGCGAAAAATCAGCGGCGCTGCTCGTGATGGGCTCGGCTTCGGCGTTCAGACCTTCGGAAACCGTGGCGCTCACGGAATAATCGCCCGAGCCCTCCGCTCCAGAAGCGGGTGGAGCAGGCTCGCCCAACTCGGCTTCGATTCCGGTGTGCGCATCGTCGGAGAAATGATAGGACGAGCCGCCGAATTTGTCGCCGCTCTGCGCGCTCTCGGGGAATTGGCGGGGCTGGACTTCTTCCCGCACGTCTGCGAGTACTTCGCCCGGGGCTTCGACAGGCGCCGCGACGTTCGATTCGGCGTTTGCGGTGGGTGCGAAGTCTGCGTTCGGAGGCGCTGGTGACGGTGTTTCTGTTGCTGCGAAAGCGGTGGCTTCGATAATGGGTTGGGTCTCCGCGGCCTGATCCACGAATGGAGCGGCGGAGGCTGGCGCAGCTTCGACCCGCGCGGTCACTGATTCGGTTGCGGGTGAAGATGCAGGGGCAGGCGCGGATTCTCGCGCGGCGGGGGACGCCGGCGCAGGAGGCGCAGAAAGATTATTCATCCAATGATTGTCGGATGTGTCGTTAGAATGGCTGGCGGAAGTATCGGCGACATGGCTGGGTGCATCGCTGGCCGAAGCGTCTGCGGAAGCGTCCGCAGACGCTTCCGGCGACGAAGGCGTGAGCATGTCCATCCAGCCGCGCATGCGCGAGACGAGCGTGGGCCGGGCGGGCGGCGGTTCGGGCGTCGCTTCCGGAGTCGCTTCGTGGTGCTGTGCCGCGGGCGCTGGTGGCGCCGCCTTGGCGATTTCGGGTGTGAGATATTTCGCTTGCGTGTCGGGCTCTTCGACGCGCGTAAATCCGGCGGCCAGTTCAATTTCGGGCTGGTCTTCTTTCACGTCCCATGGGTTGGGTTTCGCCGCAGGTTCAGCGGAAGCTTGCACGGGCGCTCGTACGATTTCGGCTGCGAGTTTTTCTGTTGCGGCGGGCGCGTCAACTTTGGCGACGGCTTCTTGAACCGTGGTTTCTTCGGCGCCATTTTCATCTGTTTTCCGACGGCGCGGAGGAACGTCCCGCTCGGATGGAAAAGTTATCGGCTCGAAATTCCGTCCGTAGGTATAGACCGGATCGGCAGCGACATTTTCGGGAACTTCGAAGTCGGCCGCGTTGCGCCGCCAGTCGTTGGCGGTGGCGGAGCCGTCAAATTCATCGTCATCGTCTATCGCCGCAACTACCGGAGTTTTCGGAGCAGCGGGCGCCTTCGGCGCTTTGGAATCCTTCGAGGTCTTGCCGTTCTTACCGGCTTTCGGCGTCGGTTCTTCGTCGTTTTCCTCGACTTCGTCGAGATCGATGGCGCGCACGCCTTTGCCGAAGCCGTAGATCACGGCGGCTTCTTCAGCCGTGGGCTCTGGGAATTCAGGCAGCGGTTTGGGCTCGGCCTTCAGCGGAACTTCCGGTAGGGGCGGCGGCAGAAGCGCTGCGGCGGCGACTTCCTTGGCTTTAGCGAGCTCGGCTGCAACTTTGGGATTCTTTTCCAGCGCGGACATCACCATGGCGATCAGCGGATCGGGCGGAACGAAAGGCTTCTTCAACACGCCGTCCGCGCCGACGCGACGCGCTTCTTTTTCATCCAGGGGATCGAACGCGCCTACCAGCAGAATTACGGGGACGTGCGCGAAACGAGGATCCTTCTTTACGAATTCGCAGACTTCGTAGCCGTTGCGTACGGGCATGAAGACGTCGGCCAGCACCAGATCAGGGTTGGCGTCGGGCAGGCGGCGGACTGCGGCTTCGCCATTGCCAACCGCGATGACTTCCACGCCGCGCTCTTGAAACGCGAGCACGACCATTTTTTGGATATTGGTGTTATCGTCCGCAACCAAAATTCTGGGCACTGGAATCCCCCGGGCGGCATGCCCCCATACGAGACGCGCCTAGCCCTGAACATAGCTATTGCAGCACCCCGGAGCAAGGGCGTCAACAAAGTCGAGGTACAGGAGTGCCTGAGTTGTTAGCAGGGAGTAAATACCAAGTTTTTGGTATCTACCAGGGAATGAGTTTCTTCAAGCCCTTTTTCTTCTTGCTGGTGGACTCTTCCTTGGTGTCCACGGGAGTGGGCTTTGCCGGGGTGGAGGCTTTGTCCGCGGATTGCGTGGCTGGCTGGGCTGAGGTCGCGCCTGGGGCCGCGGTGTCGCCCTTTGTGCCGGATGCGGAGGAACTGGACGAGCTGGAACTTGAGGCGCTTGAAACAGCGGCAGAGGGGGTGCTTTCGGCTGGCGGGTTCGCGGTGCCTGAGCCGTTGAGGCCTGCGTCCACTGTACCGTTGGTCGCGGCTGGCGGCGGTGGTGCGGCTGTTCCCGGGGCATTCGTATCCCGAGCTGGCGTTTCCGGAGCAGGCGCTGTCGTCGCAGGCTGCTCTGATGTTGGCTGGCCTTTGTCGTCGAGGGGTGTCAGGATTTCGACGCCGAGGCCCGTCTGCTGCGCGGAACCTGCTGGTACGGTGGTGGCGTCTTCTGGAGTGACCACTTCGCTGCTGCTTCCTGAAGTTTGCGCGTTTGATCCCGTCGCGCTGCCCGTGACCGTAAACGATGGGCCCGCGGCACCGGGCCGGAGCACGTCGGTGGCTGAAACTGCGTCATTCGGCGGAGCCATTTGCGGCGTGCCACCGCGGGCTGCGGTGGAAACGTCCGGACTGCCCTTGAGCATTCCCAACGGAAGTTTCACCACCATGCTTTGGTGATGGGTCTTTTCGTAGAGCTGCTGTTTCTGCATGCGCACAATGGCATCGGGATCGGCGGAAGGCACGGGCCTGCCCATATCTTTGAGGCGCGCTTTGGCGCCAGGCGCAACTTTAGAGAGCGGATAATCGCGTACGATGCGGTCGTAACACTTGCTGGCGAGATCGCTCCAATGATTCTTGTCGTCTTCGTTTTTGGAAACCTGTTTGGCGCGCTCGTAGATATTTCCGAGCATCCACAGCGCATCATCATTCTGGCTGTACAGAGGGTAACGATCGGTGACTTCAACCAGCCGCGCGGCAGAGGCGCGGAAATCATTTTTCGTATAGTAGAAGTAAGCGATTTTGTAATCGCCATCGGCCAGAACTTCCTGCACATCGCGCAAATATTGTTCGGCTTTGGGGATCAGCGGGCTCTGCGGATAGGACAGCAGGAACGCCTGGAAAGCGTCTTCGGCCGCCTCGCCCTGGGTTTTATCGCGGTCGGATTTTTCCATCATCTTATAGTGCGCGAGGCCGATCTGCATTTGCGCGTAGGCTGCTTCATCGAGGAACGGGAAGAACGTGCGGAAATCGTTGTATTCCTGAATGGATTGCGTGAGGCTGGTGGTGCCGCCTTCTTTATAGTAGGAGTCGGCGACGGCGAGTTTTGCTTTGGCGAGGTATTCGCTGTCAGGATAGGTGTTGATCAAGGTTTGCAGCGCCAGGCGCCCTTCGATATAGCGACCCGCTTTGAGGTCCGCTTGCGCGCGATCGTAGAGGACTTTATCCGGCTCTGCCGTGGTGTTAACGTCGATGGTTTGTTTCTTCTGATCCTTCTTTTTCTTGCTCGCGGCGGTTTGGTCAGCAGGCTTGGCTTTAGGTTGGGGTTTGGGCTTGTTGGCCGTCGCAGTGTCGGCCGCCGTGGGCGTGGGAGGAGGCGCGTTTTCACCGCTGCCGCCGGTCTGCGGCGTGGGTACCTGCGCCTTCGCGGCTGGGCACTGCAGGAACAAGAAGCCGAGCGCAAACACCAGCGGCGCTGCGCGGCGATAATTTTTTGGTTTTTTCGCTGCCATCGGATTATTCCAGTCAGACGTTTGCAAGGTCTTTATGCCTTTTGGCTCAAAGCCTGGGTCGCGAGCTTCTTTAACTGGCGCGTTGCAGCCGCTGGATCAGCTGTGTGGAAAATCGATGTCCCCGCTACGAACGTGTTCGCCCCGGCCTGCGCCAGCTCGGCCGTGTTTTCCAGATCAACTCCGCCATCTACTTCAATCCGGAAGCTGGCATTATAACGCGCCCGCATCTGATTCAGCTGGCGAATTTTCTCGTAAGTATTGGGGATGAATTTCTGACCCCCAAAACCTGGGTTGACGGTCATCACTAACACCGTGTCCACCTTGTCCAGCACTTCGCTGAGCATCGTTACGGGCGTCGCCGGATTGATGGCCGCGCCTGCTTCCGCACCGAGTTCGCGGACCATTGCGAGGGCCCGGTCCAGATGAACTGTAGCTTCCTGGTGCACCAGGATGCGGTTGCCGCCTGCGCGTATGAAGTCCGCTATATAGAGTTCGGGCTGCTCGATCATCAGATGCACATCGAGGGGCAGATGGGTTGCCTTGCGAAGTGAGGCCAGCACGGGAATTCCCAGGGAAATGTTGGGGACGAAGTGGCCGTCCATGACGTCCACGTGAATGATGTCGGCGCCGGCTTCTGCGACGATGCGGACGTCGTCGCCCAGTTTGGCGAAGTTCGCGGCTAGGATGGAAGGTGCAATTTCGATGCGTGCGTAGGTCATGATGGAAGGCAAATTCTAGCACAGGCCATTCGTTGTTGGCGGGTTTGGCGGCTGATTGATGCGGTGGATTCGTCCTTTCTGTGTCATTCCGGCGCTCTGGCAGGCGTCGCCTTACTCTGCGAGCTGCAATTCGATCGTTGTGCTGGCGTCGAGGCGCGCGCCGCGGGAGGGAGTTTGGCCGATCACCGTGCCGTGCAGTCCGCCGGGGACGGGGGCGAACGTCAGCTTCGCTACTTTCAGGCCGGTGCCTGCGAATTTCGATTCTGCTTCGGCGAGTGAGTAGCCGACCAGCTCCGGCATCACGTATGCGGCGGGGCGCGCGCCGAGCGAAACCAGCAGATCGACGTGCGGGCTGGTGACGTCGGAGGTTCCGGGCGCGGGATCCTGTTGCAGCACGGCGTCCGAATCAGTTCCTGGGACGTAAACCTGGGAAATTTCGCCGACTTGCATGCCGGAACGCAGCAGTTCGATGCGCGCGGCGCGGATGCTGTGATCGGTGAGAATCGGTATGGTGGCTTGCTTGGGGCCGAGGCTGATCACGACGTGCGCGTATTGACCGATTTTCACTTTCATTCCCGGGGGAGGAGTCTGACGCACGACAGTATCCACGGGCAGGGGACTGAACATGCGGTCTTCGACTTTGAACGCTACGCCGCGGCCTTGCATAATTTGCTGCGCTTCCACCGCTTTCTTTCCGACCACGTCCGGCATGGCCACTTCGCGGCCTTGAATCGCAAAGCGCATCGCCATGAGCGCGCTGAGAAACGCGACGGACATTAGGATGAAGACGAGCAGCGCCATGCGGAAAATCCATTCCAGGCGTTCGCGAAACGTCATCTGTTTGCCTCAACCTTTATTTTGCTGTGGCCTACGCATCAAGAGCCTAACATGACTGGCTGCGGCGAAAGTTCCTTGCGGATGGCTCGCGCGCTCTCGCGGTTAACGCCGCTGGGTTGGCGGTGCTACGTTCTGCTGATGACTGCTGCGAAGAAACCGTCTGTTTCGAGCGCGCCGGGCGTGCTGCGAAAGAATCCGTCGCGGTCGAATAGGGTTGCGCTTTCGCCACCTGGGAGGAGTTTATCTCTTAGGGCTTGCGCGGACTCGCTTGCCGCGAGCCGGCGGAGCCCGCTGGCGCCGCGCAACGCTTCTGCAACGACCTGTTCATTTTCTTCTGGCTCCATCGAGCACGTGGAATAAACCAGGCGGCCTCCAGGTGCGAGCCGCTCGAGCGCCGATTTCAGCAGCGCGGTTTGTAGCGCATGAAGTTCCTGCAGTTGTTCCGGCCGCAGGCGCCAACGAATTTCGGGATGGCGGGCTAGGGTGCCCGTGCCGGAGCAGGGCGCGTCGACGAGAATGCGATTGAAGAACGCGCCGAATGGCAGCGGGCTTGCTGCGTCCAGCTCTACGAGACGCACTTGTGTCAGTACCAGCCGCTTGAATTGTTCGCGCATGGCGCGCAGGCGATGCGCGTGCCGGTCTGCGGCGACGACGATTCCGCTGGGGCCGGCGGCTCGGACGAGCGGGGGCGTTTTTCCTCCTGGCGCGGCGCACAGATCCAGCACGCGGTCGTTCGCTTGCACGTCGAGCAGCAGCGGGATCGTTTGCGAAGCTTCATCTTGAATGGAGATTGCGCCGCTGCCGAAGGATTCGGTGCGCGTGGGGCTGCCGCCGCTGACGGCGAAGGCGGATTGCAGAATATTTCCGGGTTCGATGCGCAGGCCGGTACGTTGTAACGCGGCGAAGATTTCTTCGCGTTGCTTTACGTCGTGCAATGCGCAAGATAGACGCGGCGCGCGATTGTTCGCTTCCAATAGCGCGACCGTTTGCTGCTCGCCCCATCGCGCGAGCCAGCGCTCAACCATCCAAGTGGGATGCGAGTGCAAAATGGCCAAACGCTCGGCTTGGGGGGCATGCTGCGCGACGAATTGTTCGGCGGGCATTCTCGCTTCGTTCGCCGCGCGACGCAGCACCGCGTTTACCAATGTCGCTGCGGAAGTTTTGTGCGCGCTCTTCACTAGTTCCACCGATTCGTTCACAGCGGCCCGCGCGGGAATGCGCTCCGAGAATCGCAGTTGATACAGGCCAATGCGCAGCGCCAGAGCCACCGGCAGATCCAGCCGGGCCACCGGCTTCTTCAATTGGCGCTCGAGCAGAAAATCCAGCAACTTGCGCCGGCGCAGCACGCCCATCACCAATTCAGTTGCGAGGCCCGCATCTGCCGCTTTCACGCCCGCGCCGAGTTCCGTGTGCAGCAGGTCGCTGGCGTATGCGCCTTCGGCTTCGACGCGGCGCAACACTTCGTAGGCGATTTTTCTGGCGGGACTAATCACGATCCGAATCGTTCACCGGGCAGCAGGCGCGCGCCATTCGCGAATTCGCGCGCTGCGATGCGCTTCCGGCCTTCGAGTTGTACGAATTCCAGGCGCAGTGCGGTTGGTTCTCCGCAGGCTACTTCTACTTGACCGCCGCCTACGCGTATTGTTCCGGGTAGTTCCCGAGCGGCCGGAGGTGCGATTGTAGGGGCGGGACTTAGGTCCGCCCCTACGGTCGCTCCGGTTGCGACCGACTGATCCGGAGTGGAACGGGTGAGACCTGCGCCCAAGATGGGACCGGCTGCGAGTGACGGATCCGGGGCGGGCTTGCCCCATATTGCGCATTGTTTTCCGCGGAACTGCGTGAAGGCGCCTGGCCATGGCTGGAAGCCGCGCATGCGGTTGTAAATATTCTGCGCAGGGAGCTGCCAGTCGATTTTGCCGTCTTCTTTTTTCAGGGGTGGGGCGAGAGACGCTTGCGAATTATCCTGCGGCGCTGGCGTGATTGTTCCGCGGTCGAGGCCGCGCAGCGTTTCGATCATCAGGTGCGCGCCAGCGTCGGCCAGCCGGGCGTAGAGTTGCGGCGCGGTTTCGTCGGGTGCGATTTCGGTTTCGCGCCTCAGCAGAGTGGGGCCTGTGTCCAGACCCGCGTCAATCTGCATGGTGGTCAGGCCGGTGCGCGTCTCACCGCTGGCGATCGCCCAGTGAATCGGGGCGGCGCCGCGATATTTTGGCAGCAGAGAGCCGTGCAGGTTGATCCATCCGAGGCGCGGGATTGCGATGAGGCGCGCGGGAATAATTTGGCCGTAGGCGATGATTACTACTACGTCAGGCCGGGCGCCACGAAAATATTCGTAGGATTCTTCGGCGCGGATTTTCTGCGGTTGGTACACGGGAATTCCAGCTGAGAGGGCGGCATCTTTTATTGGCGAGGTGGAAATTTCCTGGCCGCGGCCGCGCGGGCGGTCGGGCTGCGTGACGACGCCTGCGATTGCGAACTCGGGATGCGACAGCAATTCGCGCAGCGTGGGTAGGGCAAACGACGGTGTGCCGCAAAAAATAATTGTCAGCGGCGGCACGAGCGTCCTACCACTCGCCGGCTTTTTTCAGCTTGCGGATTTTGCGTTTGATGAGGTCGCGCTTGAGCATGCTGAGGTGCGTGATGAAGAGCACGCCGTTGAGGTGGTCAATCTCGTGGCAGAACGCGCGGGCGAGGAGGCCTTCGCCGCGGCGTTCGAAGGGAGCGCCGGTCGCATCCTGCGCGCGGACGGTGACGTACTGCGGGCGTTCGACATAGCCGCGGAAGCCGGGGAGCGAAAGGCAGCCTTCCTCTTCGCGCTGCTGGCCTTCGGCGTAAATAATTTCGGGATTGGCGAGGACCATTTTCGCTTCGGGGACTTTTCCGTTGGAGACGTCAATTACGGTCAGGCGCAAGCCCACGCCAATTTGCGGCGCGGCGAGGCCGATGCCGGCTGCGGCGTACATGGATTCGAACATGTCAGCGACGAGTTTTTGGATGTCCTCGTCGAATTTTTCTACGCGCTTGCCGGGAGTTTCCAGGACCGGGTCGCCGTATTTCACAATGGGATGAATCATCGTCGATCAGTTCCTATACGCAGCGCTAAAATTCGTCGAGCTGCTTGTGATAGCCGTCGAAATTGCGGCGGGTTTCGCCGATCGAATCGCCGCCGAATTTTTCCAGGAATGCGCCGGCTAGTTCTACGGCGACCATGGCTTCGCCTGCTACGCCTCCAGCTGGGACTACGCAGACGTCCGAGCGTTCGTACGCAGCTTTCACCGCTTCTTTGGTTTTCAAATCCGCGGTCAATAGCGGGCGGCGCAGCGTGGAGATTGGTTTCAAGTAGCCGCGCACGACTACGTCGCTGCCGTTGCTGATGCCACCTTCCAGCCCGCCGGCGCGATTGGACGAGCGCTGGAAGCGTTTTGTCCTAGCGTCGTAGCGGATCTCGTCCTGCACTTCCGAGCCGTAGCTTGCGGCATTCACAACGCCCGTGCCGAATTCGACAGCTTTCACGGCTTGGATGGACATCACGGCGCGGGCGATGCGCGCGTCGAGTTTTTCATCCCACTGCGCGTGACTGCCCAAGCCCGGCGGAATTCCGCGCGCGACTACTTCAAAGACGCCGCCTACCGAATCTCCGGCGCGCAGGACGTGGTCCACTTCGGCGACCATCCGGGATTCGGTTGCCAAATCCACGCAGCGCAGCGGCGATTCCAGATTTTCGCATACTGCGGCGATCTCTCCCCAGGTGGCGGTGCGTTCCAGGTGTATGTGGCCGACCGCGATGGTGTGGCTGAGCACTTCGGCGCCGAATTCGCGTAGTAATAATTTTGCGAAAGCGCCCGCGGCGACGCGGGCGGCGGTTTCGCGGGCTGAGGCGCGCTCCAGCACGTAGCGTGCATCGTGGAAATTAAATTTCAGTGCGCCGGCGAGGTCTGCGTGACCGGGGCGCGGGGCTGTGAGTTGGCGTTGCGCGCTTTTGGGGTCGCTCGAGTCGGCGCCATCGCTGTCTTCGACGTCTTCCACTGGGAGCGTCTTCTCCCAATTTTTCCAATCGCGGTTTTCGATCCGGATGGCGATGGGCGCGCCGATCGTTTTTCCGTGGCGCACGCCGGCTAGAATGTCCGCGGCATCTTTTTCGATGCGCTGACGTCCACCGCGGCCGTAACCCAACTGGCGGCGGTGGAGTTCATGTTGAATCAATTCCAGGTCGACGCGCACGCCTGCAGGGAGCCCGGAGATCCAGGCAATCAAGGCCTGTCCGTGAGATTCACCGGCTGTGACAAAGCGGAGCATGTTTGGTCGGACCTCGCGTGCAGGCACGAATGACAGATTCTACCGGACGCTTCCACTTGCGTAAAGCCGCGCGGCTGCACGTGTGCTGGATTCGGATGTGGGGAAGAGTGACGCGTCACGATTCCGTTTGGGAACGTTGCGAATCGGGACAGCGCTCGCGCCAAAAATCTTCCGTGGATGTTTGCTTGACGCGGCGCGGATCAGCCGTTACGCTTTCGTGGACTCGGCGCAAGCGGCGCATTCCGCCCGCCACGCGTCGCCCAACATGCCCGAAGCCAGCGCCACCTCATCGCTCACTGCGGTTCTCGGCGACGTATTGAAACGCCAGGTCGCGGCTGTCCAGGATTACACGCTGCTGACGGTGCAGGCGATGCGGTGCATGTTCTCACCGCCATACTACTGGCTCGACACGTTGGAGCAGATGGACATCGTCGGAGTAGGCTCCCTGCCCATTATTATCGTGGCCGGACTTTCGATCGGCGGCGTGCTGGTGCTGCAGACGGCTGCGCAATTCCAGCGCTTTGGGGAAACCGCGTTGACCGGAGACGCTGTATCGCTGGCGCTGGTGCGCGAACTGGGCCCGGCGGTGACGGCGCTGCTGGTATCGGGGCGCAATGCGTCGGGGATGGCGTCGGAGCTCGGTTCGATGGTGGTAACCGAGCAGGTGGACGCGATGCGCGCGCTGGGCACGGACCCCATACGCAAGCTCATGATGCCGCGGGTGATTGCCACGGTGCTGATGGTTCCGCTGCTTACCGTGGTGTTCGACTTTGTAGGCTTATGCGGCGGATTTTTGGTCGCCTACAGCACGTTGCGGCTCGGAGCGGTGCAGTTCTGGACACGCGCGATCAATTCGCTGGACATTGGCGACGTGGTGCAGGGCCTCACCAAGCCCGTGGTGTTCGGTCTGATCATCGCGACCGTGGGATGTTATTGCGGATTGCGCGTGCGCGGCGGAACGCAAGGTGTGGGGCGCGCTACTACGACGGCGGTGGTTATTTCCTCCGTCTGTGCGCTCGTGGCCGATTTCTTCCTGTCGAGATTGTTGCTGTATCTGTTCCAATAGTGCCGGCGCGTCTGCTGCGCGAATTTGCACCGAACTCTCCGCTTGATTCCGCGGGTTTCCATCTATAATCGGACGCATGACGCGCGACGTTCCGCCGCTCGATTCCTCCCGTAATGTTGCGAACACGTCGCGCCATGAAATACAGAGCGTGCCGGGGGAGGCGCTCATCTCCCTCCACGATGTCCACGTAGGTTTCGAAGACCGCGAAGTTCTGCAAGGCATTTCTTTTGACGTGGCGCACGGTGAGACCAAAGTCTTGCTGGGCGAAACCGGCACGGGCAAAACGCTGATCATGAAGCTGGCGGCAGGCTTGATTCGACCCGACTCCGGGCGCGTGTTGGTGATGGGACACGACGTCAGCGAAATGCCGGAGAAGGAACTGCTGAATTTTCGACGGTCGATTGGTTTTGTGTTCCAGGAAGGCGCGCTTTTCGATTCCATGACTGTCTCCGACAATGTGTCGTTTCGTCTGCGCGAGGAAGCGATGGACGAAACGGAAATTGAGGAACGAGTGCGAGAGGCGCTGCGCTTCGTTGAGATGGAGCACGCGTTGGAGAAATTTCCGGCGGACCTTTCCGGCGGAATGCGCCGGCGTGTTTCGATCGCGCGCGCGTTGGTAGATCGTCCGCCGGTGGTGCTGTACGATTCGCCGACAGCGGGGTTGGATCCGGTGACTTCGCAGACGATCATCACTTTAATTTTGCGTGGGCGGGATTTGCAGGACGTGACCGCGCTGCTGGCGACGCATCGGGTGCAGGATGCTTTCGGGTTGGCGAATTTTCGTTTCGATAAGGCGAGCGGGCACGTGGTGGCGCTCGCCGGCAACGGCAAGTCCGGATTGGCGCAATCGCTGGCCGAACGCGAGGAAGCAGCGGACGGCGGGAGAGAACGCAACCCGACGCAGCCGACCAACGTGCTCGTACTTCGCGACGGCAAGATTTATTTCGAGGCGCCAGCGGACGAATTGCTGGGCACAAAAGATGAGTATCTGAAAAAATTTCTGGCTTCGGCGGAATGAGACCGTTATTCGCATTCAGTGAGGAGGCAAGGGCATGGCGCAACGCAAGCAACTGACGTGGACGGAACTGCGCGTGGGACTTTTCGTGCTGGTGGGGCTGTTCATTATCGCCGTGGCGATCTTCTATATTACGGGCGCGGGGATATTAGGGCCGAAGTATCGCCTGTACACGTATTTACCGGAGGTGGAGGGCGTGACCGCGGGCGCACCGGTGCGTCTGGACGGCGTGGCGATCGGGAATGTGGAGAAAATCGCTCTGAACCCTCGTCCTTCGGACCGCACGCAGAGCATTCAGCTGATCTTGCGCATCGACAAAAAATTCATGACTGACGTGCGGACGGATTCAACCGCGAGTCTGGTGACTGAAGGATTGCTGGGCGATCGTTATGTGACGATCAAGCGCGGGTTGACCGGCACGCCCATGCAGCCGAACAGCACGGTTCCTGGCGCACCGGCTGTGGCGATGACGGAGATGGTCTCGCGCGGCACGGATTTGCTGACGACCTTGAATACGGTGTCGGGTGAACTGCAAGGGATTGTGGACCAAGTGAAAGAGGGTCAGGGGACGGTCGGCAAGCTGATCACGGACCCTGCGCTATACAACAATGTGAATGCCACGGTGTCTCGGTTGAACTCGATGGTTGGCTCGATTCAGGAGGGCAAGGGCACGGTGGGGAAATTCGTTACTTCAGATGAGTTGTACACGAAAGTGAACGCTACTGTGGACAATGTGAATGATGTGATCGGCGCGGTGAAGGAGCAGAAGGGAACGGCGGGGAAATTGATTTACGATCCCGCGGTTTACAACAGCGCTCGAGGATTTTTGGATAACGGCAATGCGGTTTTGAGTGACGTGCGCGCGGGGAAGGGCTCGCTCGGGAAATTTGCTACCGACGACGCGCTTTACAATAATTTGCGCGATGCATCGGCACAGGTGCGCGACGCTTCGGCGAAATTGAATGCAAATCAGGGGACGGCGGGGAAATTGTTCACGGATCCGAATTTGTACGACAACCTGACGGGGATGACTGGCGACTTGCGTTTGTTGATTGGGGATTTCCGCAAGGATCCGAAGAAGTTTCTGCACGTGAAGCTGGCGGTGTTTTAGCGATGGCACAAAGCTCGGCGCGCGACGGCGAGTTCTAAGGCCGCTATGCCACCGCGCTCAGGCGTGCCGTGAGTGCGAGGACATCAGCGAACCGGCGGAGTGCATTGTACTCGGCGATTACTGTGATGGTGATCGTCGTGATTTACGTGAGTACGGGATTTATTGGAGTGGTGGCGCGGCCTCCGCACTTGCGCACGTTGCAGCAGCTAGACCGTTGCCTGGCGATTCTTGAATACCTGATAATCCCGGTCGCTATCACGCTGGTCGTCTTGATGTCCGCGGTGTACGCCTATGCGCCGCCGGAGCGCAAGACGTACGCCCTCGCGGCGCTCGCGTTCATCACTATTTTTGCCGCACTTACATGCAGCGTGCATTTTGCGGCGCTTACCGTGGTGCGGCGCGCTGAATCCGAATGGTCTGCGGAGTTTTCGCGGCAGCGATCGTTTGCTGGAGGAGGGCAATGGCCGACTCTGGCGCTGGCGGTCGAGTAGCTGGCGTGGGATTTTTTCTTCGGGCTGGGAATGCTGTTTGCGGCGCCCGTCTCTCGCGGCGGGCGGTTGGAGAATTCTATTCGTGGGACCATGACGTTGAGTGGGACGCTGCGCTTGCTCGCGACGCTTGGTCCAGTTACCGGGGACATGCGAATTCCTGACCTCTGGATTGTGGGATACGCGTTGGTGCTGCCGGTGATCCGTGTGTTGCTGGCGATACCTTTCGCGCGCAGCACTCCGCAGGCGCGCGGGAATCCTTGAGCTGCTATTTTGCGGTGTTGGCGGGAATACGCAGCCACCAGACTGTGCCGGCGTAATCAGAGAAGCAGACGTGGCCGCCGGATTCTTCCAGGACGCCTCTGGTGCGGTCTGAAAACTCGACGGTGGCGACGATACCGAGAGGCACCGATTCATCCCACTCCACGTAGCGAGAGACTTCCGTGGTTTGTGCATTCAGCACGGCGACGATGTGTTTGCGGAGTTCTTCGCGGTCTGGTTTTTCCTGGGAGCGACCTAGGCGGCGGATGATGATGACCGCAATTGGCGCGCCGAAAAGTTCATTGACGGAATATGGCCTGTCAAAGTTGCGGTAGCCGTCTTTGGCCGCGCCGAACGCGCTGCAGGCTTTGCCGAAGGGCTCGGCGGGCCACAAGTGTGTCGCGCCGTGTGCGCCTGCGGGTTCTTTCGCGTTTGACGCATCGCCCGCGGCTGGTTTTTCCAGATCGAGCACGACCTTTGGGTCTTTGTTTTTGTCCTGCGCGTAGGCGGGCCGGGCCGCCAGCGCGGCGAGCGCGAGAACCACGAGAAAATATTGTGGGCTTCTGAACATTTCAATCCCCCGGACGCGGCGCGCCTGGAAAACGGGATTGTACTGCAAATCACTCCATCGGATGCGAGCCTCACGTAGTTTCACGGACCACCAGCTTGCTGTGCGGCAGCTGCGGTGCGGAAACTGGCTGCCTGTAATTCGAGGCGCGGGGAACACACCGCGTCCTCGATTGCAATTTCCGCGCCGCTGCATTCACGCTACGGCTTGTGGTCCGTGCTACGTCTCGTCGTCCAGCACGAGCTCGATATCCCGCTCGTCCTCGTTCAATTCGCCCGGAGCGACGAAACCGGCTTGGCGCTTCGGGCCGCGCGGGGCTAAGGTCCAGGCGATGCGCTCCATCTCGTCGAGTGTGTTGCGGACTTTGTTGATGTAGCTGGAGCATTCGCGCACTGCGAAGGTGATGCGAATTGCCTCCGCGTACGTCGCCTTGCAAAGCGTGAACGACTCGCTTTCGCGATAGCCCTGCACAATCTGCGCGCGCGTGCAGGTTTCGCAGAGCGAAGGGCCGTGCATCGGTGTGCCTTTTTTGATGTACACGCTCAAGTGGTTACTCCTTTCTGGAAGCGGTGGTTTCGCCGCTTCAAAAGTTTGGTTTTTTCGCGCGGGTATCGACACACATCCACGGACGCGTCGGTGCATGCGATGCGGCAAGAGCGCGGTACGGGCGCGAAAACTGGTTGTCGGAACCGGGAACTACGCCGGCCGGTGGTTCGAGTTACGTCGTATGCAGTTGAGAGCTAGGGAGACTTACCGTGAGGGATTGCTAAACATACGGTCACAATCCCGCCGCAGCGTCTTGTTGGCCGCTGGCTGCCACTGCGAATTGTGTGTGCGTATGGTCATACTGTGTTTTTCTCCAGCTGGCGCGAATTTACTTGGATTGGTGTGGGAAGGCAATAGCAAAGCATCGAACAGGGAAAAAATCGCGGCGAATGGTTTTTGCGGCGAGGTGAACTGCGAAATTCGCGGACGAGGCGGGCGAGGCAAGCTTTGCCTGGGGCGTTTTGTCGGCCGAGATTGCGTTTCGGCGAAAGCGGTGGCCCTTCGGTCCTGACTCAATCGGGACCTCAGCACAAGCAAGGCGCCGCACTCCCCCTTGGGCTCGGTTTACTCTGCTTGGCCGGAGTGCTCGATGGCTACTTCGTGGATGCGGCGGAGGTCTAGTTTGCCGGTGCCTAGGTGCGGCAATTCATCGATGTGGAAGAATTGGTTGGCGCGGGGGATCCAGAGATTGGGCAGGCCCGAGCTCGACAATTTTTCCAGCACGGGTTTCAGGGCATCGGGGGCCAGCGTGTGGAGGACTACGAGGCGCTCGCCTTTTTTGCCGTCGGGAACGGCCGTAACTACGAAAATCTTTTCCGCGGATTCGGCTAGCTCGTGCAATTTTTCTTCGATTTTAATGTGCGGGACCATTTCGCCACCGATTTTGCTGAAGCGGCTTAGGCGATCGGTGATGGTTAGGAAGCCGTCTTCGTCTTCGGCGGCGATGTCGCCGGTGGTGTACCAGCCGTCTTGCAGGACCTCGGCGGTTTTTTCTGGCTTGCCGAGATAGCCGAGCATCACGTTGGGGCCGTGCACGAGCAGCAGGCCGGGCGTGCCGACTTCGCGGCGCTCGCGCGTATCGGGATCAACGATGCGCACGCTGACCCCGGGGAGCGGGTGGCCGATGCGCCCGCGCTTTGCGCCGACCTGGCGGAATCCAGGGGCGCGAAAATCGCGGGTGTTGACGGCGACTACCGGCGAACATTCCGTGCAGCCGTAACCTTCGAGCGGGCGGATGCCGAATCGATCCTCAAATGCAAGCGCAAGGGGTTCCGGCAATTTTTCCGCGCCCACTACGACGAATTGCAGGCTACCGAAATCTTCGGGAAGGCAGCGGCGCGTGTAGGCTTGCAGGAAGGTGGGAGTGGCGAGCAGGAATGTGATCCGGTAATCGCGGACCAGTTCGCTTACGGCCGTGAGATCGAGCGGGCTGGGATGATAGGCCACGCCGACGCCGAGCACGGCGGGTAGCCAGAGCGTTACGGTATAGCCGAAAGAATGGAAGAAGGGCAGGACGCCTAGAAGTACGTCGCCTTTGCCTAGCATGAAGGTTTGGGCCATCTGGTCAATATTGGACATGATGTTGTAGTGCGTGAGCATCACGCCTTTGGGTTCGCCGGTGCTGCCGCTGGAAAAAATGATGGTGGCGAGATCGTCGAGCGATTGCGGTTTCCTGGAGCTGAGCGCGCGTTCGAGCAGGCGGCTGGGGAGAAGCCAGAGCAGCAGGGCTGCGATTTTTTCGCTGAGGCGCGGGCCGGCAGCGAATTCTTCGAGCAGGATCTGTTTTCCGGGGACTTGCAGCGGAAGTTTTTCGAGCAGGAGCTTGGTGGTGACGACGGTTTGCAGTTTGCATTGCTGCGCGCAGGAGGCGATCGTCTCGTTCGACGAGGTGTAATTCAAATTCACGGGAATTTTTCCGCTGATAGACGCCGCGAAATTCACCAGCGCGCCGGGAACGGATGGGGGCAGCAGAATGCCGACCATTTCCTGGCCCGCCCAGATACGGCGCAAGCGTCGCGCCAGAAAAATCGAGCTGAGCAGCGCGTTGCCCCAATTCATGCGCGGGCGGCGCTTATCTCCCATGGCGAAGCGGAACGGGTAATGGTGCGCGGTGCGAATCAGCGAGCGCGGCAGGGTGTTCATACGGCTCTTGTGATGGAGATAGGCGGCGCTCTGCAATTCCTGCACGGCTTCGCGGACTTCAAAGGCAGTCGCGGTCGCAGGCATGGGTGTGCCGAAGCTGACCGTCACCGGATACGGGATTTTGCGTGGAAGTTTCCACAGGAATCGGCCGCGTTCGTAGCTAAAGATGCTGCCCCAGACGCCGTCGAGATTTACGGGAACGATCGGCGCGTCCACATTTTTCATTATTCGTTCCATGCCGCGGCGGAACGGGAGCAGCTGGCCGATACGGGTGATCTGGCCTTCGGCAAAAATGCAGACGATTTCGCCGTTGCGGATGGCGTCGCTGGCTTCGCGCAGGGAATGGATCATGTCGCGCGGACGCAGCTGCGAGGAAATGGGAATGGCGCGAATCACCTTGGCGAAGGGCTTGATGTGCGGCTGGTCGTAGATGTCCTTGAACATGAGGAAGCGGACGGGGCGGTCGGTGGAGGCCAGGAGGAGGAGCGCGTCCACCAGCGACATGTGATTGGAAACGAAGAGGGCGCCGCCGGACTCGGGGATGTTGTCGCGGCCTTCGACCCGGATGCGATAGATGGAATGCGTGACCATGAAGAGGACGAGGCGGAGCAGGGAATCGGGTAGCAGATAAATGGAATAGGCGGTCGCGACCAGGGTGAGGATGGCGCCATCGAGGAAAACGCCGGCGGGAGTCTGATGCAGGGCTGTCGAAAAGAAAAAGTACGCGCCGGCGGCGAGGAACACGCCTATGAACGAGAGCAGGTTCGCTGCGGCGATCACGCCGCCTTTTTCTTCGGGGCGCGGGCGATGTTGAATCAAGGCGTTAAGCGGCACGGCGAAAAATCCGCCGAAGAAGCCGAGGAGCCAAAGATCGGGGATGCGCAGACGGACGATGGCGACGAGGAATGCCGTAACGTGTTCGGCGAGTGGAATGCCGGTGTGCGAAGCGGTCGCTTGCACCCATCCGGCAAGCGCTTCGGCGGGGCGGTCGAAATACAGCAGCGCGCCGAAGAGGGTCATGCCAACGGCGCCGAGTGGAATCAGTCCGTATTCGATTTTCCCGCCCGAGAGATAGCCAGCCGCGAGGCTGCCCAGGCCGATCCCGATGCCCAATGCGGCCACGATATAGCTGATATGGGTTTCGTCGGCATGGAGAATGTCGTGGCCATAGACGAGTATGGTGAATTGCAACAACGCGGCCAGAAACCAGAGATAGGTGTTGCCGAGAACAGCCCAGCCGAGGACGCGGTCGGCGCGAATGATTTTCATTTGCGCGCCGAGGTCGGCGAACGGGTTCCAACGGAATTTTCTGGCGGGATTCGCAGCCGGGACGTGCGTGATTCCAAAGCTGGTGGCCAAGCCGAGGAGCGTACAGCCGAGCAGAACCACTCCGGCCATGGCTTCGCGGCCGTGGTAACGCTCGGCAAGATAGCCGGCGGCGGTGACGGCGCTAATGCTGCCGATGAACGTGCCGAGCTCGATCACTCCGTTGCCCCAGGAAAGGCGGCGCTCGGGCAAAACCTCCGGAAGCAGTCCATATTTCGAAGGCCCGAAGAGCGCCGATTGGGCGCTGATCAGGAACACCGCGGCGCATTCCAGCGGCAGACTCTGCAACCACAGGCCGAGGATGGTGACGCCCATGACAAAAATTTCCATGAGCTTGGTGCCGATGACGACGCTGCGTTTGCTGTAACGGTCTGCAAAGTAACCGCCAGTGAGCGAGAAGAAAATGAAGGGCAGCGCAAAGAGCGCGCTGACGATGGTGCCGAGCAAGTCCCGACGTTCCTTCGGGAAATTCATGGCAATGATCAGATAAATCACCAGGTACTTGATTGCGTTGTCGTTGAAGGCGTTCTGGAATTGCGTGACGATGAGGCTCCAGAATCCGAATTGCCATGCGGCCTTCGTGGCTCGTTGCGATTCAACTGAATTAGCTTGTTCGTTCATTTGAATTGCGCGGCGAGAATGGCGTAGCGTAAACGCACGCCTGGATTACCGAGAACGTCGCCAGTCTAGCGGTACCACAGACGACTAGCAAGAACGAGGCGGGAAGTTCCGCGGCGAGGAGCGCGAAAATGATAACTGGATGGCCAGCCAATATGCCCGTGACGCAAATTCGCATCGCGCGACCGACGGACAAGCTCGACGCAGTCGTGCAATTCTATTCCCAAGGCATCGGGCTGAAGATTCTTGGTTCGTTCCATGATCACGATGGTTATTCCGGTTACATTCTCGGACTGCCCGGGCGCGAATTGCACTTGGAATTCACCCATCATGCGGACGGGAGCCCGTGTCCCGCGCCGAGCCGCGACAACATGCTGGTGTTATACATGCCGGACCGCGCGGCGATTGCGAGGGTGGTCAATCATCTGAGCGAACGCGGACACGAGCCGGTACCTCCCGAAAATCCCTACTGGGCGGAAAAAGGCGTGACGTTTGAGGATCCGGATGGTTGGCGAGTGGTGCTCATGAATGTGCCCGGGTTTGAGGTGGGATAGTTGCGGTGTGCCCCGCGGCACAACGCGGTGGTCCGACAGAAAGTCGTTCTTGCCCGCAAGTCGTACATCGACTGCCGCGCTGGGGATTCGATTTGGCTAATCGGTGAGTTTGCGGAGCCAGATTTGGTAGGCGGACTCGAGAACTTCGTTCTTTTTGGCGTAGACGGCTCGCAACGTGTCAATGGCGGGCTTGGGGACGCCGAGTTGAGTGTGCTGCGGATCGTTCCAGTGGTAATCATCGAACGCGATGATGGCGCCGGTCCTTGCGAGACGGAAACTTAGGACGGCGTCTTGCAGGACGTGAATGGTGGAGTGGGCGCCGTCAATGGAGATGAATTCGTATGCGACGGAGGGCAGCGTGTGCAGGGTTTCGCGCGATCTGCCGCGGCGGAACTCGGTGCGTTTTTCGCCTCCGGCTTGCTTGATGTTGGGCCAGAGCAGCGGCTGGTCATTACAATCGAGGCAGAGCAGGCGCGAATCGGGCGAGGTGGCGATATTTTGTAGCAGCCAGGTGGAGGCGCGGCGGGCAGTGCGCGTTGAATCTCGCAGAGGTTGAGCAGCGCCTGCACGTAGTCGTGCGTCGGGCCGCTGGTGAAGGCGAGCGATTGGCGCAGATACGCGGCGGCGTCGGCTTGTTTGCCAACGCTGAAAAGCAGGACACCGAGATTTATGGCGGCGTCGTGATGGGTGGGCGCCAGCAGCAGGGCGCGGCGCAAGGCTCGCTCGGCGACGTCGAGTTGAACCACGCCCCAAGCGTTCGACAGATCGGCGGATTCCCCTCGCAGGATCGCGTTCGAGAGCATCGTGGAGGCTTCGACGACCTGACCTTCGAGAAAGAGGTAGGCGCCGGTAGTCCGCTGGCTGCGTGGATTCGGATTGGGGAACGGGATCGCGGCGTCGGCTGCGATCGGAATGGGCTCCGCCGCTTCTAGGCAGGCTGATGGCCAGGGATCGCATCGGTAGAAGTTGCACAGAGGCTGCGGAGGCTCGCGGCGTCCGGCGCGTCCCACAGGCGAGCAGTCAGGTCGCCGGAGGCGGGAAACGCGCTTGCGTAATCTGAAGCGAATCAATCGCTTGCGTTGCCGTGAGCTTGGCAAGTCGGTTGCAATTGGGCTACGACAGCGAGGTGTGCCAATGAATATCGATTGCAGCAAACTACGGCGGACGATTCGTTTTGCGGGATTGCTCGCGGCTTGTGCTTTCGTTTTGGGAAACGTTGTTCTCGGGACGGCGGCCTTCTCGCCGAACCCGCGCCGGGACGTGAGCATTGATTTTCCTTCGGACATTCCGGCGACGACGCCCGCGGACCGCACCTTGGTGGCCGACGCGCAGCCAGACCTGAAGAAGGACGAACGCTTCACGAATGACACGAAAGTCGTCGAGTACCGCATCCGCTTGGACGGCTGGTCGGACATGGTGCATCTGAACGTTTCCGCGGAAGTCGAGCACGGACTGGTTCGCTGGGAGTTGATTGATCCCACCGGCGAAGTGCGCGCAAATATCGGAACGACGGAGCGCGGCTCTATGGACACGACGAACATTCAGGCCATGAAGGGCGAATGGCTGTTGCGCGTGACGTTGCAGGATGCGACCGGCCACTACAAAATCCATTGGGCCCGATGACGCGCTGATTATTGAAAGCGTGCAGCACTGAAGCTTGGGAGGCGCACCGATGAGCGCTCTTTGGAAGAACGTTCGCTATGGCACGCGCGTGCTGGCGAAGAGTCCGGGATTCACGCTGGTGGCGGTGCTGACGCTGGCATTGGGAATTGGCGCGAACGCGGCGATTTTTTCGGTGGTGTATTCGGCGCTGCTGCGGCCGTTGCCCTACTACCAGCCGGACCGGTTGGTGACTTTGGGCGAAGGGCGTACGCAGACGCGGGACAACGAAGCGGTAAGCCGCAACAGTTCCTATCCGGATTTCGTGGATTGGAAGAAGACGACGAAGAGTTTTTCATCGTTAACGGCGTATAGCTTCGACACTTTTACTTTGGCGGGGAACGGCGAGCCCAAGGCGGTATTTGCCACGCAGGTGATGCCGAATTTCTTTTCGACGCTGGGAGTAAAGCCGGCGCTGGGTCGAGGATTCGTGGATGGCGAGGACGCGGGCGACGGGCCGCACGTCGTGATGCTTACCTACGGCTACTGGCGTAGCGATTTCGGCGGCGATCCGAAAGCAATTGGGCGCACCATCACGTTGGACAACAAGCCGGCGACGATCGTGGGAGTGCTGTCGCGCGATTTTCATTTTGCGCCATCGAATGATTTTCCGCTGTGGGTGCCGATGCATGCGACGCAGGATGTGCTGACGCGGCGCAATCTGCGCTGGATGAATGTGTTTGCGCGTCTGGCGCCGGGAGTGACGATGGCGCAGGCGCACGCGGAAATGGACGGTATCACGGCGCAGCTGGCGCGGGAATATCCGCAGCAGGATGGTTCTGTATTTGTGGCGATGGGTACGCTGCGGCAGAGGATCGTGGGCCAGGTGCAGCCGTTGCTGCTAGTGATTTTCGGCGCGGTGGGATTTGTGTTGCTGATTGCTTGCGCGAACGTGGCGAATTTGATGATGACGCGCGCGGCGAGCCGGCGGAAGGAATTCGCGATACGCACGGCGTTGGGCGCGAGCCGGGGACAATTGATCGGGCAACTGCTGACGGAGAGCGTGCTGTTGGCTGCGCTCGGCGCGGCGTTTGGGTTTGTGGCGGCGCAGTGGGGCGTGAATGTATTGATTGGGGCGATACCGCAGCCGGTGCTGAGTACTTTGCCGAGTTTGCGCGAGGCGGGGGCCAACTTGCCGGTCCTACTGTTTTTGTGCGGCGTGACGCTGCTGACGGCGGTGCTTTTTGGTTTGGCTCCAGCCCTTTCGATGTCACAAACGAAAGTGAGCGACGCGCTGAAGGACGAATCGCGCGGAGGGACCAGTGCGGCGCACGCGCGTTTGCGCAATGCGGTGGTGGCGGCGGAAATTGCGGTTTCGCTGGTGTTGCTGGTGGGTGCGGGATTGATGCTGCAGAGTTTGCACGCGCTGCTGCATCAGGACGCCGGGTTTGATCAGCGGAACTTGCTGGTGTTTTCGGTGAACTTGCCGGACAGCTCTTATCCCAGCGACAAAAATTATCCGAACGACAGTCCGGCGGCGAGATTGTTCGAGCACGAGTTCAGCGAGAAGTTGCGCAACTTGCCAGGAGTGCAGGGCGTGGGCGTAACCAGCGCGCTGCCGATTGGCGGCAGCGGCGGGACGATCCGGTTTTTGGTGCAGGGGCGGCCTACGGCGCAGGGGCAGGAAGATGAGTGCGACATTATTACGGTGACGCCGGATTATTTTTCCACGTTGAAGGTGCCGCTAGTTTCGGGGCGCATGTTTTCCGCGACGGACAAGCTGGAAGCGCCGTGGGTGACGGTGGTGAATCAAGCGTTTGTGAAGAAATATTTTCCGAACGAGGGGGCGGTGGGGAAACGCACGCGGTTTACGTTCGACGCGAAGGAACCGTATCGCGAGATTGTCGGCGTAGTGGGAAATATTGCGCAGGATGACCTCGCGGGCCCGCCCGCGCCGGTGATTTATGTGGCGAACGAGCAGGGGCCTTCGACTTTTCTGACGTACATGGTGCGGACGGCGGGCGATCCCGCGGCGTTTGTCGGCTCGGCGCAGGTTGCGCTGCACCAGATGGATCCGCAACTGCCTTTGATTCAGCCGCAGACGATGGAGCATTTTACCAATCAGACTGCTTCGGTTTTTCTGCGGCGGTATCCTTCGTATTTGATTGGGAGCTTTGCGGGGCTGGCGCTGATTTTGGCAATGATTGGATTGTATGGGTTGATTTCTTACACCGTGCAGCAGCGGACGCGCGAGATTGGAATTCGCATGGCGCTGGGGGCGCAGTCGACGGATGTGTTGAAGCTGGTGATGGGGCAGGGAGTCGGCGCGGTCCTCGCGGGCGTTGGCATTGGCGTGGTGGCGGCGCTGGCTTTGACACGGTTGATGGCGAGCTTGCTGTTTGGCGTGCGGCCGACAGATGCGGTTACGTTTGCGAGCGTTGCGGTGCTGCTGACGTGCGTGGCGCTGGCGGCTGGTTACATTCCGGCGCGGCGCGCGATGCGCACGGATCCGTTGAACGCGTTGCGGCATGAGTGAGAGTTTAAAAGGTGCTGGTTCTCATGGGGCAAGCTCGTTCCGTCGCGGCGCTAGTGTGAAACTCGATCTGAGAAGAGCACGGCGAGTCAGAAAAGGATGAAAACCAGAAAGCCGGCGGAAAAAACGTAATACAGCAGGCGCACTTTAGCCCAGAGGAATGCCGGCAATTCGTCAGCAAATTTGTCACTCCATGGGTCAGCGAGACGCGGCGGCGACGCTCCTGCCTCGGAGTCAGGTTTCCACGAGGAAGCGATCCAGGTAGCCCGAAGATTCGAGAATAGAACCGCGGCAATCAGTATTTTGACAACGCTGTGCCCGCCTACCACTGCGTCCCCTAGCACTGCGTCCGCAATGTACATTAGCAGAACGACAGCGGCTGCGTAACGGCTGCGCTCGCGAACGCCCACGCCGCCGATGTAGTAGAACAAGAAAATCAGCGGGCCGAGAATCGAGTTGCCGCTGAATATCAACACGACAAGAGAAAGCAGCGCTAGGATTGTGCAAAACCAATATCCCTGCGCGCCCAGGTAGTCCACGTCGCTACCGGTCTGGATCGACGGCCAGAAGAGACTTTTCAGGCGGCTCTCGGTGCGAGGAGTCGAATCGGACAATCCGAGCGTTTGCATGGCGCGGCGATTAGAGCCCAATGCGAGTTTACTGCCCAGTCAAATATCGGCCAGACAACTTGGGGGTAGACAGAAGCCTCTGGAACGCCGCTAGGCACGCGAAGGCGCACGACCACGCCCTCCTGCTGCGGGCGGGGATGTGCCACTGTTGACGACGGAGAGGGCGATAAGCGATTGGGTTGAATTCTCAGCGAAAGCGGCGGCGAGCCGCCGCACTCCATATCGATTACGCAAGTACGCGTAATGCGGATTTTGCGCTTGCTGCTGGGGGCGGCGGGACGTTCACTTCTGGCAGCGGGTGTTCGCGCTTTGCGTATTTTGTGGCGATGTAATCGTCTACCAGTTTTTGGAAGGCGGAGGAGAGTTCTTCGTAGGTGCCTTCCAGGGTGTTGAAATGTTTGCCGTCAATGTAGACGGGGCAGCGAGGGGCTTCGCCGGTGCCGGGGAGGCTGATGCCGATGTTGGCGGCTTTGGATTCGCCGGGGCCGTTGACGATGCAGCCCATCACGGCGAGCTTCATGTCTTCCACACCTTCGTAATAGCGCTTCCACTCCGGCATTTTGTCGCGAATGTAGCCTTGAATGCTCTCCGCTAATTCCTGGAAGGTGGTACTGGTGGTGCGTCCGCAGCCGGGGCAGGCGGTGACGCTGGGCGCGAAAGTGCGCAGGCCGAGCGATTGCAGCAGCTCGCAGGCAGCGTAAACTTCGTCGCGGCGGTCGCCGCCAGGACGCGGCGTCAGCGAAACGCGGATCGTGTCGCCGATGCCTTCATCGAGCAGAATACCCATGGAAGCGGAGGACCACACCAGACCTTTTGCGCCCATGCCTGCTTCGGTGAGGCCGAGGTGCAGCGGCTGATCGGTTTTCGACGCGAGGTCGCGGTAGATGGCGACCAGGTCGTGCGGGCGGGATACCTTGCACGAAATAATTATTTGATCTTTGCGCAGGCCGCATTCGAGCGCGAGCGCAGTGGATTCCAGGGCCGAGAGGACCATGCACTCATTGATGATCTCTTCGGAAGACTTGCCGAGGTCTTTGTCCGTGTTTTCCTGCATCTTACGCATCACGAGCTCTTGGTTCAGCGAGCCGCCGTTCACGCCGATGCGCACGGGCTTGTTGTGATCGCGCGCGACTTTGCAGATGGTGGAAAATTGCTCGTCGCGGCGCTGGCCGGCGCCCACGTTGCCGGGATTGATGCGCAGTTTATCGAGGGCGCTGGCGCAGTCGGGATATTTGGTCAGCAGGACGTGGCCGTTGTAATGAAAATCGCCGATGAGGGGGACGTCGCAGCCGGCAGCGAGGAGGCGCTTTTTGATTTCGGGCACTGCGGCGGCGGCTTCGGGGATATTCACGGTGATGCGGACCAGTTCCGAGCCGGCTTGGGCTAGTTCCAGGCATTGCTGCGTGGTGGAGGCGATGTCTACGGTGTCGGTGTTCGTCATGGACTGGACGACTACTGGAGCGCCGCCACCGACTTGGATTTTTCCGACTCTTACGCCTACTGTTTTGTGCCGCTTTTGTGTCATGTCTTGTCTATTGTAACGAATTGGCGGGGTTGCGTGCTAGCGGTGGTTGGGTGGAATGTTATGGAGTTCCAAGGCACGACAGATGAACGCAGATAAACACCGATAAAGGCAAAAGTGATAAAGCGAAACCTAGGGAGAACAAAGACAAGGAATGCCCGCGGTTACGGCCGGAGCGCCCAGACGGCTATGGCGGCGAGCATTAGGCAGCCGTGGACCCAGCGGGGGTAGGTGCGCTCTTGTGCGCTTATCGAATGTTGCGGGAAAAAGAAGCGCCAGGCGCCCGAAAAGGTGAGGCCGGCGAAGAGCATCCAGAAATACCAGCCGCGCCACCAAAGACAAGCGAGCGAAAATAGCAACAAGCAGGCGGCGATAAAGCGCACGACACCGGGTTTCCTGAGCCAGTAGTTTACTTGGCGCTGCAGAAAGATTGAGAAGAGAGCCGATAGCAGCAGGAATGCTGCGATGCGATCGCGATAGACAGACGCGAGCATGGGCCGACGGACGGGCATGATCCAGCCACGGAGAATAAAATTAATATTCGGGGCGGCGTCCGATGTTTGTGGGCTTTCCGTTTACGCGCGACGGCGGTGGAGTGATGGTGGCCATCTTGCGAATCATCGCGAGTACGAGCTTCTTGTCATCGTCGGAAAGCGTGGTGGAATATTTCTTGATGTCTGCGAGGAAGCGGATTTCTTCTTCGGAGAGTTCGCCGAGCATTTTGCGAGTTTCCCGATCCCCGGGCGTGTCGCTGCCGGGGAAAAAATCGGCGAGGGAGATTTCCATAGCCTCGGCAATTTTGGCGAGAGTCTCGAGCGAGGGAACGGTGTGGCCGTTCTCGACGCGCGAGAGGTAACAACGGAGCAGCCCGGTGCGGCGCTCGATATCGCCTTGGGAAAGCCCGCGGTCGGCGCGGTAGGACTTGATTACTTCACCGATGTTAACTTTTGGTTTCTCTTTGGGCATGGTACCTTTCCTCTAACTGGGCCGTATCTTACGAGTAACCCTCAAAGCGGCGCAAGTAATATTTCGAATATTGTTCCTCACACGAACATTCCTGGCGTGAAATGCGCGTCTCGTGAGTCTGGTTGCACGATTTTGAAGACGAAGTTGCCGTGTCCTGCAACGAGACCTCGCCAGGGCGCCGGAGAATCTGTTCCGGCCGCTAGATCGTGGACTGCACGACCGGAGTTTGCAGCGTCGCTACCACGTTGCGTTTCCCGGCGCGTTTATTCTCATAGAGAGCTTGATCGGCGCGCTTCAAGAGCTCCTGAGGCGTTTCGCCCGCGGCGTAGTCGGTCCAGCCGCGGGAATACAGCAGGCGCAACTTTTCATTATCGAATTCGAACTCCATACCTTCCAGACGGCCCAGGACGTGCCGAACCTCTTCAGAGCGGCATTCCGGAAGCAGGGCCATGAATTCGTCACCGCCCAGGCGCACGGCAAGATCGGAGCCGCGAATGGCGCGTTGCAGTCGATCCGCGAATCCCTTTAGCACGGTATCGCCGGCGGCATGGCCGAACCGGTCATTAATCTGCTTCAAGCCATCGAGATCCATGAGGAGAACCGTGAGGGGGCGGCCGTGGCGCTGCGCGCGGCTGATTTCCTGAGCCAGGCGCTGTTCGCCGGAACGCCGATTGTAAAGCCCGGTGAGCTGATCGAGTGCGGCGAGCTTGTAAACCTCTGACGCCAGAGATTCCACCTTGGCGAGGGATTGCATCTGCTCAGCCACCTCGTGACGAATACGCGTTAGTTGGTGCTGCTGATAGATCAAATAGACGCTGAACACCAGAACAAGCCCCACCAGAGCGCGGACTGCTTGATTCAAGTAGAACGAATAGGAAGATTCATCGCGGCTGAGCATCGCGGGGAATGCGAAGGATGCCACGGCGAGCGTGAGCAAGAGAATCACCGCTACCGTTGTGGACCACAGCCACCATTGCCGGCGATCCAGGTGATGCAAATGTTCGCGGATTTTCTCCGGTTCGAATTGCGGAGGGGCCTGACGGTCGGACGGCGCCGAGCTCTGAGCATGAATCTCCGGCATGGTTCCTCGCTGGTGTACCACTCGACAAAGGATGCCAGAGCTGAGAAAGCGGGGATATACGTATGTGCCGCAGGGGTTCCATTGTGGTAACGGCATAAGCTCCTAGTAACGAGAGGAACAACATGGGGCTTGCTCCGCGGTAAATACGGGCCAGCGGTTATTATCGCGGACGTGACAGAACCATCGCCCGTACTTCTCTGCCTGGGTTTTTCCCGACCGCTTCGCGAATCAAGGTAAGTCCTGCTTTGCATGCCAAGCAATTCCCGCCACGCGACGTTTGACGCGCGCTAGCCCTGTACCGTGGCACCGCGCATCAACGCGCCAAGACGAAAAACAGGAGACCCTCAATGAACCAAACAGCTAGAGCAGTGGTGTTTCTGTTTGTGGTTTGCGGCCTTGTGGTAAGCGTGGCCCCGCGCAACTCGCCGTCGCACAATAGTTTGGCGGCCCTGCTTGACGGTTTGCAGCCGCCCGTCCCGCCTAAGGCCGTGTCGCTCGATGGCTCGCAACCGCCGGTTCCCCCCAAGATGACGGGGGCATCTGCCCGGATTCTGGATGGATCACAGCCGCCCGTTCCTCCGAAAATGATGGCAGCGGTTGCAGCAATGTTCGATGGCTCGCAACCGCCGGTTCCCCCCAAGATGACGGGGGCATCTGCCCGGTTTCTGGATGGATCACAGCCGCCCGTTCCTCCGAAAATGATGGCAGCGGTTGCCGCAATGTTCGATGGCTCGCAACCGCCGGTACCACCCAAGGCGCTGGACGCAACAGTCTGAACGGAGGGCTACGTGCACTTCGGGCGGTCTAAACGGCCAATTGGAACGCGCTAACCGGGGGAGAAAGCGCTGATTCTCCCCTTGGTTTTGTGCTACGATTTGCGCCAGTGACGAACATGTTAAGTTTGGTTTTATGGTTGGCGGGAATGGTATTTGAATTCCTGCTGCTGGTGCGCTCCGTTCAGACCAAGACAGTCACCAAGTACATCTATTTTTACGCTTATATTTTCTGCGTCTTTGCGGTGTCCACGGTACTGTACATCGAGCGCTCGAAGCCGAATTTCTATGACGCGTGGTATTGGCCAACGCAGTTTGCGACGCTCGCGGTCGGCTTCGGCGTGGTGCTGGAAGTCGTGCGTCAAGCGCTAGATGCTTATCCGGGAGCGAAGCGTTTTGCGTGGCGAGCAAGCTGCGCGGTTTTCGCGGTGACGTTCTGTTACGTGGAATGGCGTGTGGCGAGACGCACTGAGTGGACCACCTTGGCCGCGACGGTCGAGCTGGAGCGGGATCTGCGGGTGGTTGAAGCGCTGGTGCTGGCGACTGTGCTGGCGATCGTTTTTTACTATCGCATCGAGCTCGGCAAGAATGTGACCGGCATGATCTTGGGGTTTGGCGTGTACGTAAGCGTGAGTTTGACGACGCTGGCGCTACGTTCATTCGTCGGACCGAGATTTGATGTGGCGTGGGGATTGTTGCAGAGCGCGTCGTTCGTATTTGGGACGGCGGTGTGGACGGTCGCACTATGGTCTTACAGCCCGAACCCGAAGCCACCCACAACGGGGCGGGGAGGGCGGGGCGACGGAGGATACGACGCGCTGGTTCGCGGCACAAGGGCGCAGCTGGAATCGGTGCGCTCGAATTTGCGTGGGGTGGCGGGGTCATGATCGGCTTGGTGCTTTATTTGCTGGTGGGCGTCGGCCTGCTAGTCATCCTGTGGGTGCTGGCGAGAAGGGAACGCGCGCCCGTGGAAGGATGCGGCCGGCAGTTTGTGGAGGCACGGCAGGCGCTGCGTACGCTACAACTAGGACTGCTGCCGGATAATCTGATCAAACGAATATTCGACCGCGAGGATTTTCGCTACGTGATGGCGATGAGTCCCGGGGAAATCGGAGAGTTGTTCTTGCAGGAACGCAAGAGAATTTCGCTGATGTGGCTGCGCCGGGTGCGCTGCGAAATTCGCAACCTGATGCAATTTCACCTGAATTATTCGCGATTGCACGCGAAATTGAGCCTGCTGACGGAAATCCGCCTGGCTCTGGACTTTACCTTGCTGCTGCTGGCATGCCGCGCGTTGCGGATGCTTTTGTATATGCGTGGACCTTACGGCGCAGGAGCCATGGTGGGCGTGTTGACGGCGGCCGCGGGACGCGTGTGCGCCTCATCGGAAAAATCTCTGGCGTTTCTGAATCCTCCGGCCCTGGAATCGATCCGCCGCGATTCCGCCGGTGATGGAGCGACGATCTAGCCCTTGAGCGCCCCGGCCAAACACGTGGATGTGCTGGCGGCCGCGGACGATTTGCGCCGCCGCACGCTGGCGGGCATGGCCCAGCCTCTGGAGCGACTGATCTACCTCGCTTCGACGCGTGACTACAACACCGGTTTGTATTATCACCACGGGCTGGCGCTGCGTTTTTCGGAAGAGGCCGCCTGCGAAGCGCTGGCGGATTGCCACCGCGAGGCGTTTGAGGAACTCGTGGACGCGTCGCTGGAGCAATTGGTGCATGAACTGGGGGCCTACCTGGAAAGCACACGCGTCGCGCCGAATGATTTTATCGTGGCATGGAAAGGGCTGGAACCTTATCGCGTCGCGATTCCGGTGGGAATCGACTCGTTATCCAGCGAACTTGTTTTTTCCAACCTGAAGGTGGCCCTGGCTATTTTGGAGGCGCGTCTGACGGCTCGGACGAAACCAGGCGCATCGCGACACCCGTCACCTGTCCAATAATCTCCGCCTCTTGCGGATACGGGAATTGCCGGACTGCAAAACCGGAAAGAGGGTGCGGAACCAGCGTAAGTTGCGAACCTCGCAGTTCGATCCACGAACACGCATAGCTATCGCGCAATTCGATGAAGTAAATCGGCCGGTCGAATTCGGTGCGCCAGCCGGATGGGTGCGTGCGATTGACGTGGCTGTCAATCTGCACGAATGAGCCAGGACGCAGTAGCGGATACATCGAAGAATCGTCCGTGCCGATGTATCCATACTGGCAGTGGCGCAAGTCCAGCCTCTGAATGAACGAAATCGGAACTTCGCCCCACATCTCGACCATCCGTGAAATCAAGTTGGTCTTTTCCAGGTTGAAACCGCGGTCAAAACGCACCGGGAAGTTCATACACTTGCCGTTGGCCGGGGCCTCGAGCGTGGCGAGGTGGGTATTCTGTAGGGGCGTGGACATTTGATAGCGCATGGTCTCATCCAGCAGGACTCCGAAGGCGGCGAGCAGGTCGGTGAACTTGGTGCGGTAAATTACGCTGAGACTGAATAATTTATAGATGCTGGGGACGGAATTCCGGTTCTCGATCTGCGTCAGCCAGGCGTTGGAGATGTAGAACTCCTCGTTTTCCGATTCGAGGGCAATCTTCTTACTCAGTTCTTCCACTTCTCGCGTCGTTACGCCCAGACGGCTGCGGAGCTCCCGAAGTTGGTCACCGGAACGAGTCACAGGCTCCATTTGCGCGACCTCTTTCCGGAACTCGGCCGTTCCGGCAGTCCAAAGGTGCAGGGGAATAAAGCTGCCCACCTGCTTGATCATCTGGTGAACGAAGTATGACGCGGAACCCGCGCAACGGTCCGCGACGGCTTCCCTTTTCCTTCTCTGGGAACAGAAAATACAGTCGAAACCGTAAAATTGCAAAAGTCTGCTTTCAATTGGAAGCAGATTCCGTTTCTGCACAACATTGGGTCGAAAACACCAGAAGATCCGCAGCCCCAAAATCTGCCGCAGGAGCGGCGGGGCGGGATCCCCGGCGGCAGCCCTAGGTTATCGCAGGTCCAAGATGGAACCAAGGGCCGGGCATTGGAAAAGCAAAAAGAGCCGCGATAAGGCGTCGGTATAAGTACCTAGCTTCGAAAAAGCATTACGGAGTTACGCGTTGGTAATAATGGCGCGCGACGCGATTTTCGTTCGCCGAAGTTGCGGCGATCAGGTCTCCAGGCGACGCGAACTGCGACGCGCAATGTTACGCAGGAGCCAAGGCGAACAGAAAGCGGCGGTTCATTTTTGGCGTCAGGATGGGAGAGAAAGGTGGCGGTGGGTGCGGGGGTGTGCCACTCTGGCACAAGATTTGGCACTGGCTCTGACGCGGTCGGGAGAAAAGCTCATGGGCTCATTTTCCGGCACACCTGTCAATCCCGGCGGGCCGTATCGCGAACACCGCGAAGTCCCACGCTTCACGTTGATCGCAAGCATCGAGCTGCGCGAGCCACAGAGCGACACGCGCATTTCCGGGCGCATCTCCGAGATCAGCCGCAAGGGATGTTACGTGGACGTTCTGATCACGCTGCCGCAGGGCACCGTGCTGGACGTGCGCATATCGCGCGATCAAGGCGTGTTCGAAACGAAGGGCAAGATCGTCTACGTGCAAGAGGGCATGGGCATGGGCGTGACGTTCGTCAATCCCGCGCCCGAGCAATTGAAGCTGCTGGACTGCTGGCTGGCCGAAATATCATCCTAGCGTAGTTCCCCAGATTCGAGCTTGTTTGTGGCGAGTAGGCCGTGCTGAGCCCGCGAGCGAGTGGGCCAGTTTCCGATTCCGCGACGATTCAACTGCGCGCCGGAATTGTGACGAAACGTAAGTTAGCGTCGCCTGTGAACCATGAGCGAATCATTGCAGGAAATCATCAGTAAGCTCTGGACGACTCCTGAACATGCGGAGTGGATTCCCAAGACAGACACAGTCGCGTTCAGCGACATTCAAAGATGGATGGCGAGTAGCGACATTGAAATTCTTGGTTTTACCCGCGCTCTTCTGAGCGACAGGCGTTTTCGTATTGAGCCGCCGGTACCTCGCGACGACTACATTGAGTTCACGAAACACTATTACGAGCGATGCTTGCTCGAGGATCCCGACGGTGACTGGTCGGATTCCAGACATTCGGCAGGGATGGACTTGGTGAATTTATTTGCGTACTGGTGGCGGGACTCGTCCGTTCCTCGCCCTGTTTTGGACGACCTGAAGGCGTGGCTCGGTCGTCTCTACAAGGATGGCGATCCCGATCTTCGCATCAGCATGGTTCAGGCGACGCTGGAACACTTATTTGAGCACGAGCAAATTCGAAAATTCTTTTCCGACTGGAAGCACGACGAAGTGCTCGCCGTGGCGCATGAAGCGGCCTCTGAGTGGTACCAAGGCGGCGGAAGCAGTCCACTTGGAAAACCGCGCTGAGTCAGAACAGAACTGCTGAGAATTGCTCCGGAGCCTCACGGGGTGGCCAAGTCCGATTCCAATGCTTGATAAACGCTGCGGTAATCAGAAACCGAGCCGCGCCCGTCGCGCTGCTGCGATTTCGGGATTTCCGCGTGCGTGCGGTAAGATAGAACCAGCAGAAGTGGGGAGGCCATTAGTGGGTTTTAGTGCCAGTACACGTCAATTGGGGACCGTTACCGTCGTAGATGTCCGCGGTCGATTTACCCTGATTGAGGGAGAAGCGGTTTACGAATTGCTCTTGGACCTGTTCGAGGACGGGCGCAAGCGCGTGCTGCTGAACTTTCGGGACGTTTCTTACCTGGACAGCTCCGGAATCGGGCAGTTGATCCGCGGATTGTATTCGGCGCGCAAGAATAATGCGGAATTGCACGCTGTCGATTTGAGCCCGCGCGCGCGGGAAATTCTGCACATGACCAATTTGCACACGGTGTTCACTGATTTTCCGGATGAACAGACGGCGCTGCGCACGATTGATACGCAATAGTTTTTTCTCGCCTCCGGAAGATTTGCCTGCAGCCACGCCGGTTTTGCTTGCTTAACAGTTTGCCGAGAACGGTGTGAGTTTTTGCGGCGGCGGTCTTCAGACCACCATCGTCATCGCTGTGCCGCCGATGGCGCACTAAGGTGCGCCGCTAGGAAGGCTGCGTCAAAAACCACCGCAACGGCTCCCCGGCCCCGCCTTGCCGGACCGGCCGCTACGAACTCAAATTCAACCGCAAATTCAACCGCGCCGAGCTAAAGCTGGCCGCTGCAGCCTCAAAACCTGCGGCCGCACGCTTTCTACTATTTCCCGATTACGCCGCAGGCGATGCGCGCGCCGGAATTTCCTGCTGGATCGGTTTTGTAGTCGTCAGCCGCGGCGTGGATTACGATCGCGGTGCCGCCGGGTTGAAATAGGGAGGTGGGGCCATCGTGCAGTGTGACGTTGGCGTCGAGCAGCGACGCGGCGCCATGGCCGTCGGCCGCAACTTCCAGATTCAGCAGGTCGCCGTTGTGCGGGCCTTCCGGGTTGTCCTTGCCATGCTTTTTCCCCGCTGGATTGAAGTGACCGCCTGCCGTTTTGAAATCGGGACCTTCGCATTTTCCGACGGCGTGGATGTGGATGCCGTGCGTGCCGGGAGGAAGCTGGGTCACGTCCACGTCAATGCGCACGCCGCCAGCGGACGGGGAAAAAGTGGCCGTGCCGATCTTCTGGCCGGTGGCGTTGACGATGTCCGCGTGCGCGGATTGCGCGATCTGCGCGGACGATTTTTGCGGCGCGGTGGTGCGTGCCGATGCGGGTTGTAGCGCGATGGTGGAAGTGCACAGAGCTACAGCTAGGATTGCGGTCTGGAATTTCATGGGTCTGACCTCCGTCGATGGGGCTGGCTTCATCCCCTTATAGATGCGGCGGGTCGGCAAAAGCAACTGCGAATGTTTGGCTGACATCCACGCGAGGGAGAGATCCTTCGGCCGGCTTACAGCGAAGGCGCCGGGCTCTGGATGACGCTGCTCGTCGTATCGTCAGAGATAGCGCAGAACGATCAGGGTCATGTCGTCGTGCTGCGGGGCGCCGGCGGCGAATTGGTCGGCTGCTTGCATGATGTGCGTGATGGTCTGGCAGGCGTCGCATCCTTGCGCCGCGCGGACGGTGGCAATCAGCCGCTCTTCGCCCCATTCTTCCAGCGCGGGATTCATGGCTTCGCTGACGCCGTCAGTGAAGATTACCAGCCGATCGCCGGGAGCGAGCGTCAGTTCAGTCTGCTGGTAAGCGCAATCGGGAATTAATCCGATGACGGGGCCACCCTGGTCGAGCCGTTCGATTTTCTTGCCGTCGAGGCGCTCGACTCCGGAGGTTCCCCCCCGCGCAGCGGCGCGAAAAAGCAGCGGCGCGCAGTGGCCGCCGTTCACGTAGGTGAGCCGGCGCGACGCAGGATCGAACTGCGCGTAGAAAAAAGTGGCGTAGCGATCCGGAGAGGAAGCTTCGTACAGAGCCTGATTGACGCGCGACATCAGCGCCGCGATTTCGTTTCCGGCGCGCATGGCTTCGGCGCGCAGGGAAGCCTGCAGGCTGGCCATCATCAGCGCCGCGGGAATCCCCTTGCCGGAAATGTCGCCGAGAGCGACGCCGAGCGTTCCGCCCGGCAGCGCGAGGAAATCGTAATAATCGCCGCCGACGCCCAGCGCGGTTCGGCAGCGCCCGCAATAATCCACACCGGCAGCGGGCGGCAGCCTCTGCGGGAACAATCGCTCCTGGACTTCACGGGCGATTTCGATTTCGCGATTCATTTTTTCGCGGCGGCCCACTTCCAAGGCGATGGCGCTGCTTAACCGGGCGTTGGCGAGCGCCAGGCCCGTTTGCGTGGCGACGGATTTCAGCAGGCGGAGGTCGGTGCCGGAGTACGGCTCCTCGGAACGTTTTTCGCCGAGGGCGATGAGGCCGAGAAGTTTTTCCTTCATCGAAAGCGGCAGCAACAGGTGCGGACGAAGGTCGGCGAGCGTGCGCCGCTCGTCTTCCGAAACGGAAGAGGAGTTAATCCAGGAATCCTGATCGTCGAGATAAATCCGTTCGGGGTCGGAATCCCGGCGCAGGCGCTGAATGGTGGCGGCGGAATCCGGCAGGCCGTCTTCGGGTGCCGTTGCGTAACCCATCGCGTAGGCGGGCTTGTAGCAGCCGCCATCTTCCAGCAGCACGGCGACGCGCGGCCCGTGGAGAGATTCGGCGATGCGCTGCGCGACTCGTTCCAGCAGCGGCATGGTTTCGACGATGGTGCGAACTTCATCGCTGAGGCCGGAGAGAATCTGTTCGGCGTTGTAGGCGTCACGGAAAAAGCGGCGGTCCACCCAGGCGCGAACCGAACCCGACAATTTCCGCAGCCACAAGATGGCGATGAAACTGAGGGAGATAATTACGATTTTCTGAGGGCGACTGCGCTCGGCGCCACTTCCGAGAGTAACCGCCGCCGTGATGATAATGCTGGTCAGGATGATCTGCATCACAAGCACGCCTTGGCGCGCCAGCGCATACTGCAGGCCTTGGCGAATCACCACGCGTACGTCCATCGCGCGTTGCACGACGATCACGTAGGCGAGCGTCACCGGAAAAAACATCAGCATCAGCAGGCAGCCGAGCACCAGCCACTCCGGGAAAATTTGCTCGAGCGGCAGTTTCTTGAAGGACTGAATGACGGAGAGGATGAAGAGCGGCGTCAATGCGACCGTCGCGCCGGCGTAAACCAGATTAAAGCGGCGCTTGGCGTCGCGCGATGCCGCCATGCTGGATTTGATTTTCATGGACGCGAAGAAACTGCCGACGCCGACAAATGTGAGCGCGAAAAGCAGCGGGTTCACGCGCTCCAAAAATGCGTCGAGGCGCGCGACCGCGGCGAAATTCTCGAGTTCACCGAGCTGTTCGATGGTCGTCAGTATCGCGACCACAATCATCGTGGGGATATAGACGGCGACGGTCCAGCGCCACCAGCGAGGATCTTCCCGCTCCGAGGAGCGCTCCGGGAAATACAAGCCGAACAGGAACATGAACAGGGGCCACGCGGAATCGATGACGACGCGGTAGATCGTCGCGAGGTCTCGAATTGCCGGACCCCAGCTCTCCATTCCGGCGTTGTAATACGTCGATAGAAAGAGCAGGACCGGGACCAGCAGCCACGCCGAGGGATCGCGCGGGCGCACTGCCGCTACCCAGAAGCCGAGCAAAATGCAAAAAATGGGCAGCACGATTTTCAGGGTCACGACCATCACGATGCCGGCGCTGCTCAAGAAGAGCTTGTGCGGCTGGAGGGTCACGTTTGCGGTGCGCGCCGCTGCTTCGCCGGGGCTGCGGACGGTTACTTGCAGCGCGTCGCCTGCTGCGGCGTGTGCTATGGCTTCGCCGTAAACCGCTGTGGCGGTGAAAGGGCGTCCGTTGATCGCGACGAGGATATCGCCTTCTTTTATTCCAGCATCGAGGCCGCTGGGGAACACGAAAGTGGCGTGCGGCTCGCCGGCAGTGTAGGCGGGCGTGAAGGGCCAGCCGACGGCCTGGTGGTGAAACATTTCGGGGAAGTAGTAGAGCATCGCGCGGACTTGGTACGCGCACACCAGCACGAAGAGGATTGCGAGGCAGACGTGCTGCGGAGTGGCTAGCTTCTTCGGTGCCATGTCAGGTCGAGGCGGATTTTACCGCAGAGACGCGGAGTACGCAGAGAAAAGCTGACGCGCAACACGGTTTGCGGAAATATGGTCAAAACTGTCATTCCGAGGGCGGGTGATGCCCGAGGAATCTGTTTTTTCTTTGCATTTTTACGAAAAGCAGCTCCTCCGCCCGCTGTCGCGGGTTCGGGACGACACCTACTGGCTTTTTGCGGCGAACGGACGAGGCTCCGCGGCGAACACTTGCTCGGGGGACGCGCGCCAAGTTTATTTTGACATGCTAGCGCTGCGTGGTTGTGAGAGCGATTGGTTGGACGCTGGGACTTGGCGCTGCGCTTGATTGCAGCAGCGCGGGAGCGACATTTAGCGTGGTCGCGGGCGCATTCTTCGGCACCTGGCAGCCGGCGCGTGCGGGGGACTTCAGCGGGTGCGACACGTTCGCGCGGAACGGGCTGGTTTCCTTGATGCGAGTGCGCACGCCGTCGATGGTCGTTGGTATCGCGCGGTGCGCTTTGCCTTTCAGCACGTAGATCATTAGCGCCGGATCGCCGGGGCTATCGAGGCTGGCGCTGACGCCCACACCGACTACCGCGGGATCGCTCATCAGTTCCGCCACGTGCTGCTCTTTGATGGCCTTGGTTTGCTCGATGGCGCTGGCGGGAATTTCCATCGCTTGTGCCTGGGCCGATTCTGATGCGAGCTGCGCGCTTTGCTGCGCGCTCAACGCGCCGTGCGCGGAAGCGGAATTCGACTCGATGAGGCGGGTGCGCACGCCGTCAATCGTCGTCGGAATGCCAGCGTGTGATCCTCGGGGCGCGACGAAGATCAGGACGGCGGGCTCTTGCGGCGCATCGAGGCTGCCGCCTCCGCCGTAGGCCGAGACGCCAGGCGTACTCATGATTTGCGTGCTGTAGTTCGCTGCGGCCGCCTGCCCGCGTTGTGCTGTGCTGGAGGGCAGCGCGGCGGATGCTTGCGGCGTCACTTTCACGGAGCTGAGACCCGGCAACGAACATCCCGGTACGGTGTGCAGCGCGCCGCCGACAAACGAGTATGTGTGCCCTGTGCTGGTGTGCAGCGCGTTGAGGACATCGGCGACCGGATTACCAATGGCGCTGGTATCACTGCCGGCAAACATCAATGCGACAGGCTGCGCGGTCGCCTGGTCCACAGCCAACGAGCCGGAATCTCCATCACCGATGAAGCTTTGTTCGTTGGACATGTTCGCGACCACGATTTCGTCGGTATAGGCGACCGTAAAGGACGTGGTAGTCGCGCATCCCTCTTCATACTCGACATGCGCCGAAGTGTTTAGTGTTTCGACCTTCGCGCAAGTCAAACCCGTAGTACGGCCGCTTTTCGTCAATAATTCATTCATGCTGGCAGCCATACCCGTACCGGCGGCGGGAGGAGCAGGCTGGGGCACGCCATTGCTGAGCGCGCCCAATTCCAGGATGGTGCCGGTGAGGTCCACCTGGCCGGTGGTGATCTGCGCCGTCGTGACGTCCACTGGAAACGCCGGAATGGGTTGCGTCTGCAGATTCAGGATGTTGGTCACAGTCGCCACGTTGATCGTTCCGGTTAAGGAACAACCCGTTTCGATCACGCCGGGTTGAGTCACTTCTTGCCCCATGGTTGCGCCATCGCTCAGGCCGAGAACGTGATTGTTGGACAGGATAACAACCGCCGGCGGAGTCGCGTTGCTTGTCAGCAACGATCCCAAAGTTCCGCCGAAGCAAAATCCGGGCGCGGGGGTTAGGCAGATAGCATTCGCATTCGAGCCGGATGAGCCCAGCGGCACCGGTGCGGTGTAACGCTGCATGTTCAGCGAGTCAATGGTGAATACTCCGGTGCTAGCGGAAGCGTTAGAATCGGCTTGCGAAATCGCGGTCACGATCAACTGGGCCGGATCAGTGCTGCTCGCGGTAGCAAGCGTCGGCACCGTATTCGGCGCCACGTACATGCCGCTGGCGGACATCGAGCCGCAAACCGAGGCCGGCGTCGTATTGCAGCTGAGCTCCCAGGTGACGGCGGTATTCGAAGTCCCGGTCACGGTGGCACTGAATTGCACGGTCTGGAAGGTCTCGATATTCGAGACATCGGTATTAATGGAGACCACGATCGGAGTGCTTGAACCGCCGCCGCTGCCACAGGCCGTCAACCCCAAGGCTCCGGCTGCGGCCAGTATGCCCGCCAAACACGCACCGTTTTTCATCGGCTTGTCCCTTCGCACGAGATGTACGAACGACGATCAGGGCCTTCCGCTAAGTGTTTTCACCGACCGAGCGGCCACCCGGCGTGACCGAACCAGCGAATCTTCCCAGCATGCCGCGTACGAACCCGAGTCGCGAGCTTTTGACGCAAAAATAAACTGAAAAGGTTCAAATCATGCCCGAGCGTATGTCTAGCTGATGCAATGGTAACAAGCATGGTTACCCGGGCCAATCCGATGTGACAATTTTATAACAACGAAGACGCGGCAACGTTACGGGGTGTGCCTATGTGTATGGCGATGCACGCGATGGAAGCTTTCACGAGTACTACGATTTCTGAAGGTCGGCATAGGCGGGGGGAAAATCCACCGAAACCGGTGCAAAATTACACGGCAACAGGCCGGGCCGATACATGCGCACCTGCACTGCCGTGCGGCGGATGTTGCTCTGCCGGTTCAACTTCAGATTTCGCCTCGGTGCTGGCAAACGCATTGCGTGGGTCTCCTGCGGACGTTCGAACGCGATATGCGGAAACGGCTCGTGGCGCAAGTGAGCGCGGTTCCTATCGCAAAGGGGAAGACCATCAATGAACTTCGATCAATTGGAAGGGAAATGGAAGCAGTACAAGGGCCAGGTGCGCGAAAAATGGGGAAACTTGACTGATGACGATTTGCAAGTGATCTCCGGCAAGCGTGACAAACTGATCGGACGCATTCAGGAACGCTACGGCATCGCGCGCGAGAGGGCCTCGGAAGAAGTAGACGCATTCATGAGGACACTCCACGACCAACCAGCGCACAATATTCGTGACCCGGATGAAACGTACAGCGAAGAACGCGGCGAGCGCGCAAAAAGCCATACCGCCGGCGGGAATTAGGGCGTACGGCAGTTGATCGACTCGAAAGGCGCTGCGCAACGTAGCTTCGCGCTGCTCGGCCCAGGATTGCGGGCGACCCAGGATCGCCACTGGTCCTGGGTCGAGCGCCGGAGTTGCCGCGGCTTATCGCTGGCGCGCGCGTTTTATTGTTCGTCGTATTCGGTGGGTACATCGTCTTCGGGAACTTCCTTCGTTGTTACTTCACCCTGGTCGGGATCGCGGGCATTTTGTACGCCGGCGACGACTTCCGCTTCGTAGTCCTGCCCTTCTTCAGCCAATTCTTCCACGCTTTCCGAGCCCGCGAATTCCTTGCGCGAGAGGCCTTGGTTGTCGCCGGACTGTCCGCCGGCGGCGGGACCTAGGCCGCGGCCGCTGGGCGACAAGACAGGATTGGAGACTTCGGCGGGCGCGCGGGGAGCGGATATCTTCTTGCGACGAGCGGGCCTCTTCTTTGGCGCGATCTTCTTCTTGGCGATTTTTTTCTTGCCTGGGCTTGCCGGTTTCTTCGCGGATTTCCTTTTGCTTGCTGGTTTTTTCTTGGCCATGCGGGGAAGTCTATCACCCGTGCGGAGGCGGGACAACTGCGGCGGAGCTTCAGCGAACGGCGGAAAGATTCAACACCGAGAACACGGAGAAAGGAGGGAGAGATCCTTCGACCGGCTTGAAGCAACGGTGCTGGCCTCAGGATGACGATGCTCGTCGCATCGTCAGAAAACCGGAGGGCACAGAGAAAGCACTGCTCGTGCGGGTTCGTATGCAGCACGCGACTCGGAGCGAAAGTTGCGTCGCGGCCGCCGTCGCCCGCATCTCAGGATGTACGCACATCATTGCAAATTCTTGGCAGGAAACTCGGCTGCGTGGCGCTTCAGCGGGGTGCGCGGGTTTCAAGGTATAGTGAAGAATGCTCGGTAGACAAACCAGTCCTGGCGTGGAACGCATGGGCAACCGCATGGAGCGCCAGGAAAGGAAGAACAGCGGCGACGGAAAGCCGGCGAAGGCAAAATTCGACTGGAAGCTGTTGCCTGACGTTCTGGCGCTGATCAAACCGCGCCGCGGAGTTCTGGCAATAGGTTTCGGGCTGATGGTGATCAACCGCGTTTCCGGGCTGGTCCTGCCGGCCTCTACAAAATACTTCCTCGACGACGTAATTCTGAAACGCCAAGCGCGCCTGCTGCCAGTGATCGTCCTGGTGGTGGTAACTGCGACCGTGATTCAGGGCCTCACATCGTACGCGCTCACGCAGCTGCTATCGAAATCCTCCTGGCGCATGATTTCCGAGCTGCGCGAGAAAGTACAAGCGCATATCGGGCGGTTGCCAGTATCGTTCTACGACGCGAACAAAACCGGCGTGTTGATCTCGCGCATCATGAGCGATGTGGAAGGTGTGCGCAACCTGATCGGCACGGGGCTGGTGGAATTCGCGGGTGGAATCCTGACGGCCGTGTTCGCCATGGTGTATCTGCTGCGCACCAGCGTGAGCATGACGGCGGTGGCGTTCATCGTCCTTTTTATTTTTGGTATAACGCTGAACCGGGCGTTCAAGACGATTCGCCCAATTTTTCGCGCGCGGCCGAAAATCAACGCCGAAGTGACGGGCCGGCTGACCGAGTCCATCGGCGGCGTGCGCGTGGTGAAGGGCTATCACGCCGAAGCGCGCGAGGAAAAAGTGTTCGGCGCGGGGGTGCAGCGGCTGCTGGACAACGTGCTGCAGACGCTCACAGCGACTTCGTTGATGAGCCTTTCGGCCACCAGCCTGATGGGAATCGTCAGCGCGATGATCATGTTTCTCGGTGCGCGGCAAATTCTCGCTGGGACCATGACACCCGGAACTTTCTTTTCGTACACAATGTTCCTGGGATTTCTGATCGCGCCGGTTTTCCAGATCGTGGCGATCGGGCCGCAGATCACGGAAGCCTTGGCGGGCCTCGAGCGCACGCGCGAAGTGCTGAACGAAAACCCCGAAGACGAAGATCCCAACCGCCGCGAATCGCTGGAGCGCATTCGCGGCGCAGTGACATTCGAGGATGTGAGTTTTTCATACGACACGGGCAAGGAAGTTCTGCACGAAATCAGCTTTAACTCACAACCGGGAACGGTGACGGCACTGGTTGGTCCTTCGGGCGCGGGAAAATCCACAGTGATTGGATTAATCGCGGCTTTTTATGTGCCGACGAGCGGGCGCGTGCTGCTGGATGGCGTGGATTTGGCGAAAGTGCGCCTGGATTCCTACCGCACGCAGCTGGGCGTGGTGCTGCAGGAAACTTTTCTATTCGACGGCTCGATTCGCGAGAACGTGGGCTTTTCGCGCCCGAACGCTACGGAAGAAGAAATCCTGGCCGCTTGCCGCATCGCGCGCGTGGATGAATTTGCCGAAAATTTCGAGAGGAAATACGATACTGTGGTGGGCGAGCGCGGAGTGAAACTTTCCGGTGGGCAGCGCCAGCGCGTTTCCATCGCGCGCGCGATTCTGGCCGATCCGCGGATTCTGATTCTGGACGAGGCGACTTCGAGCCTGGATTCGGAATCGGAGGCGTTCATTCAGGAGGGATTGCGCTACCTGATGCGCGGACGCACTACCTTTGTGATTGCGCACCGGTTGTCGACGGTGCGGCGCGCCGACCAGATTCTGGTGCTCGAGGCCGGGCGGATTATCGAGCGGGGCACGCACGCGTCGTTGTACGCGGCACACGGACGATATTACGATCTCTACACGAAGCAGCACGGCTTGGAATCGAATTTGTTTCTCGCGCCCGGCGAGGGCGGCGATGGATCAGCGGACGCGCAGGATGCCAATGGTGCTGCGTCGCGCGGTGCGGGAGGCGGCACGACGGCAGAAGCTGCGGCGCTGCCGGAAGCGATACGGCTGATTCGCGGTGGCAGCGGAAGTTAGTGCGGGGAACAGTCATTCGCTCGGGCGTTTCAGAGGAAAGCAGATCCCTCGCTACGCTCGGGATGACACACGATATATTCTTAGGCTAGGCGTTAATCCAGCCACTGCGGATTCATGATCGTGCCGTCGAAATTATGGGCGGTTTTGTACAGCTCGTGCTCGCCACCCTGTGCGGCCTTTTCGGTTTTCGCCAGCAACGCGGCAACCTGTTCCTGGCTCAACGGGCGGAACGTGCGCGCCGTTTGCAGGGCTTGCTGCAGGATGGGCAGCGTGTCGCAGCCGGTGATCACAACGCTCGTGGGCAAGTTCAGCGCGTATTGCAAGCATTCCACAGGCTCCGCCGTTTTGCTCCGCAGGATCAATCCGTTTCCCAGAGGTTTCATCCCCAGCACGCCGATATTGTGCGCCACCAGCACGGGCAGGACTAATTTTTCGAAACTGTCGTAGTGCGCGTCCATTAAATTCAGCGGCATCTGCACGGAATTGAAAGTGAATTTGTGCGCGAAGGACGTGTTCAACATTTTCAGGTGAATTTCCGGGCTTTTGTGGCCGGTGAAACCGATGTAGCGGATTTTGCCCTGCTGCTTCGCGGCCAGCGCCGCTTCGAGCGCGCCATGCGGCGCGAAAATCGCTTCGGGGTCGGTGTCGCGAATGACTTCGTGAAATTGCAGAAGATCAATGTGATCGGTTTGCAGCCGGCGCAGGGATTCATTGATTTGGCTTGTGGCGCCTTGCTTGGTGTGGCTGTCAATCTTGGTCATCAGGAATGCTTTTTGCCGGTAGCCGTCCTGCAGCGCTTTGCCCATGCGGATTTCGCTGGTGCCGCCGTTGTAGTCCCAGCAGTTGTCGAGGAAATTGATGCCTTCATCGAGCGCGGTGCGGATGATGCGGATGCTGTCCTGCTCGTCGGATTGCATGCCGATGTGATAGCCCCCGAGGCCGACGGAGGAAACCTTTTCGCCGGTGTTGCCGAGCGTGCGATAAGGTATGCCGTTCTTGGCGTCAGCCGCCGCCGCAGGCGCGTTTGAGTGCGCATGCGGCAGTAGACCGCCCGCCATGGCCGATGCGACGGTGGTGCCAACCGTCGCTTCCAGAAAGCGGCGGCGCGTCAACCCTTCGTTCGTCTTTTGGTTTTCACCTTCCGGCGAGGAGTTCTTCATGACGTTCTCCGTGGAGGCGGGATTGATGCCGCGCGCGCGATTGGCTCGCGCTGCGAATATAAATATAAATGGTGCTCGAGGAGGGAATCGAACCCACACGGCCTTGCGGCCACCGGATTTTGAGTCCGGCGCGTCTGCCAGTTCCGCCACTCGAGCGTCTGACGCAGACGAAAGGTTAGCACGGCGAGCAGTGTCGCTCAACCAAAGGATTTACCGGCGGGATGCGTCGTAAATCGCTGGGATTAAAAACGAAACAGCCGGCGAGACGCGGGCGCTACATGGCTGCTACGAATTTTTCACCGCAGCAGCACGCACTTGAAACGGCTGCGGTTCGATTATGGCGCGGAGAACTTTGCCGCGGCCGAGGACCAGGTCGCCGGAGCGGGCTTCGACTTCGAAGACCAAGAAGCGGCCCTGATAACCAACCAGGCGCGCGGCGGCGCGCACGGTGGCGCCTTCGGTTACCGCTTTCAGGTGATCCACTTCAATCCGCGTGCCGACCGTAATCGAGCCGGCGGGTAGCTCCGGTTGTACGGCCTGCGCTGCGGCGACTTCCATCATGCCGATCATCGCGGGAGTGGAGAGCACGGCGGGAAGGCGCGGATCAAATGCCGCGATGGTCCATTCGCGCGGGACTACGCTTTGCACGGCAGATTCCAGGCCCAGGCGCGGCATGCCTGCGGGTGCTGCGTGTGAAATTGTCGCGGAGCGTTTTACTTTCTTCGTAGGACGAGCGCTGCGTTTGCGGGGCTTGGCAGGTCTGTTCATTGCGCGGGTTCGCGGTCGCTGGCAGGCGAGGGCGCTGCAGCTCGCGCGCACGCGATGCTGCGCGGATCGAGGAAGCTGCGCGTGAATTCTGCGACCGTGATCCCGAGCTGCGCCCACAGGCGGCGCTTGAGGCTGCGATAATCCTGAGAGCCGCTGAACACATCGCGAATCAGATCGCGAAACGCGGGCGAATAATTCAGCAGTTGCACCATGCGCGTGGTGATGGCGCCGCCCAGGAACGTGCCACGGAAAACTTTTTTTGCGATCTTGGCGGCGAATTCCAGGTCCGCCGAAAAAGCAGCGCGCAATTGCTCGGGATATAGTTCGGGCTGACCCGCCGCAATTGCCTGTGCCAGCAAATCGCCAGAGCGCAGCGCGTAGTAGAGGCCCTCGCCGGTGATGGGATCGACTGTAGCAGCCGCGTCGCCGGCCATCGCCCAGTTTCGGCCCATGATTTTGCGGCTCCGAATTGTCTTGGCTTGCGGCGAAGGCAGCACGTGGCTGTAAAATTGCGCGCCCGCGCGGGGAATTTTTTCTTCCTCGAAAAATGCATCAAGGTGGCCGCGCAGCACCGGCGTCGAAGTCTGGCCCATCTTCGCGCAGATGCCCACGGAAAGATGATCGGCGCGCGGAAAAGACCACAGGTAGCCTTCAAACTGCTTCAGAAACTTGATCTTGATGATGTCTTCTTCGGTGGGAACGAAATAGCCCAGCGTGACTTCCAGATCTTTTGAGCCGAGGGCAGTGGTCTCCGGCAGCAACTGATTGCGCGCTCCTGCGGCCAGGACGATGAAATCCGAGAAGCGCTCTTCGCCACCGGCCATCAGACTGACGCGCGGGCCATTGGTTTTTACATTCGTCACGCGCGAGCAGACGGCCGTGCATCCGGCGGCAATGGCGCGATCGAGCAGTAGCCCGTTCAGCACTTTGCGCGCGTAAATCACGATGGGATGGTTCATTTCGAATTGCGCGCGATGTCCGTTGCTGGAAATCAGCTCCGCCTTGCGCACGATTTTTTTCGGCTGGGGGGAATCGAGCAGGAAGGGATAAGCTTCGATGGCTTTATGAGTTAAGCCGCCGCCGCAGGGCTTTTCCCACGCGAGGCGCTCGTCGTAAATCGTCACCTGAAAACCGGCGCTCGCCAGACGCTCGCCACAAAGCGCACCGGCAGGACCGCCGCCGACAATCGCTATTTCTTTCATGTCCCCTGCTGTGACCTGGCTCAAGTTAGAGGGAAAACAGAGGCAATGAACCAGGAAGCGAGTATAGCACCAAATAATGCCGCGGCTGTGGCGGAGACGGTGCGAACCCGTAACGCATCGGTAGCAAGCCTTTGCAGGATGGAAAACACCGCCAGGTAGGTGAAAAGCAGCGGGATGAGCACCTGTCCGCTGGCGAAAAGACGCCAGGCGAGAGTGCAGGCGAGAAATATTTCCGCGCGCAGCAGCAGGAAAACTGCGAAGCGCACGGCGCGTGCGAGGCCGTGGTGCACGGGGCCGAGTGCGACTTCTTCCGCGAAGCTGTAAATCCACATGACTGGCAGCAGGCCGGCGAAACGCAGCCAGCGCGGGGCGTTCAGCCAGGCGTCATCGAGCTGCCAATTCAGCCAGGCGCCGATGGCCAGGAACGTGGCGAAGCCCAGAACCGCCGCGACGATGAGCTTTCTACCCGGCAGCGACGTGTATTCCATCGCATAGCCGAAATTGATGATCAGCAGCATGACGCCGACGACGAGCAGCAGCGATGCGAGGTACGCGCCGGTGTAAATGTGCAGAAATTTGAGCGGCACACCGACGACGAGCAGCAGAACGCCGATCATCGCGCACAGCGCGGTTTCGCCGAGCAGAAGGCGTGTGGACGGATGATTCCCGGGCGATTCGATTTGCGCTGCGGCAGGACTTGCTGCGTTTGTCGCGTCGGTCACGGCGGACGGCACGGTCAATTTCGCGGCAAGTGCGACGACCATTGGAAACAGCAGCAGGATGCCCAGGAATCCGAGCGCGCCGCCGGCGAGGCGCCTGCGTCCCTTGCCAAACGTTTCGTATGTGGCGAGGTCTAGATTCAAGGTGAGCGTGTCCGCGGCGATATCGGGGAAGAGCGCTTGCATCGCCCAGTTTTCGGAATCGTGCGCCACGCGGCGGTCCGAGAGCAGGCTGGTGTGAGTCGAGCGCGGCAGCCAGCGCAGCTCGAACGCGCGCTGCTGCACGAAATCTTCCGGCGCGGTGCGCTGGCCGCCGGCCGCCTCGGCCAGACTTTGCGCCACGCGTTTCAGAATGCCCAAATCCGCGCTGGCGCTGAAGACCAGTAGATTCGCGGGCATGCGCTGCGGCGCAGTCATCGGAGCCGGAGAAAGCACAATGGTAGCTGCCACAGGATCGCGATCGGCCATGCGTATGGCAATCGCCGCGCCCATCGAATGGCCCAGCAGGATCGTGGTTTTGGGGTCGAGTCGCCCGCTACGAATCAGAGATTCCACGGCGGCGGTGGCGCAATCTTGCGCGCGCGCAAACGAGAATGCGTCGCGGCTGTCGCCGTGTCCCGGCAAGTCGAGCGCGTACGCGCGGAAACCGTGGCCGGCAAAATCTTCGGCGAGGTACATCATGAGTCGGCGATTGGCGGAAAGCCCGTGCAGCAGAACGACGCTCCCGGCAGGCTTAACGTCAGCAGGTGGATCAAGGACCGTCATCGGCGAGTGGCAGCCGCCTGCATCCAGCCAGATCTCTTGCTTAGGAAGTTCCGCGACACGAATCCATCGCGAGCCAAGCGCGAGAAACACCACGCCGATGACCGCGAGAAGGATTTGCCACAGCTTCATGGGGCGCTCCGCGGCGTTTCCGCGCGACATGGTAGAATGTTGTGTTTGTGTTTTTCCGCCTGGGCGGAATGAGGAATAGGCAATTGGCAGTGGTCTCGCAATCCGAATTGATTCTCCAACGTCAGGAGTGGAAACGCAACGGAAAGCGCGCAGTTTGCGTGGCCGGGGCGTTTGACCTGCTGCATCCCGGGCACGTTCGTTTGCTGGAACAGGCGCGCGGGCTGGGCGATATATTAATCGTAGCGCTGCAAAGCGACGAGAGCGCGCGCATCGCGGCGGAACAAGCCGCGAAGCTCATCGGCGCGCCGAGCGTCCCGGGCACGGCGGCAGCTGCGCGAAATTTCGTCGCGCGGCCCATCACACCGCAGGCCGAGCGCGCTGAGATTCTGGCGGCCGTCGCAGCCGTGGACTTCGTCGCGATCTTCGACGAGCCCACCGCGGGCGAATTCATCGCGCGTCTCGCGCCCGATGTCCTTGCGCAAGGCGGCGAACCAGGCTCCAGCGAAAATGCATACGCGGATGACGACGCCGTAACAGCAGCTGGTGGGCAAGTGGTGCGCCTGCCGCTCGAACCCGGCTATTCAACCTCCCGGCTGGTCGAACGCATTTCACAACTTCAAGCATGATTCTTCCTTTGGTCAGCGAGCTTCTGGCGCGGGTGGCACGCCGCCCGGTTGTCGAGGAAACATTCGAGGCGCTGCGGCGCAGCGGCGGCGAAGTGCGGCTGGCCGGCCTCACCGATTCCGCGAAAGCGCTGCTGATTCCGCTGGCGTTCGCGGAATTGGGTCGGCCCACCGTGCTGCTAGTGGATACCAATCAGCGCGCCGAAGCGCTGCTCGAGCCTGTGCGTTATTTTTATCGCGCGGTGACCGGCAAGCCTGGGCGACGCGTGGCGCATCTGCCGGCGCACGAAGTGCTGCCTTACGAAAACCGTTCGCCGCACGCGGAAATTTCCGAAGACCGTGCTGTGGCGCTGTGGCGTTTCGCTACGGGCGATGCGGATTTGCTGATCGTGCCGGTGCAGGCCGCAGTGTGGCGCATGCGCGACCGCGAATTTTACTCGCAGCTGGCGCGCACCATCGCGCGCGATGAATCCATTCCGCATCAGGAGCTGATCGACTTCCTCTCGAGCGCGGGCTACGACAAGCAGATCACCTGCGAGATGCCGGGGCAATTCGCGGTGCGGGGCGGCATCATTGACATTTACTCGCCGGAATCGCCGCAGCCGGTGCGCGTCGAGCTGCTCGGCGACACCATCGAATCGATTCGCGCATTCGATCCCAATACGCAGCGTTCCACGAATCCCATGGAGCGCGCGACTTTGCTGCCGCTGACGGAATATCCTCTTCGCTCGGAGGTCCTGGAGCGCACACGGGTTTCCGTTGCGTCCGGGCGCGAGGATGATGCGATGCCCGGTGGATTCTATCCCGGATGGGAATTCCGCGAGGCGTTGCGCGAGAATCGCAAATCCACGCTGTTCGATCTCACTGTCGAACCGCTGATCATTGCGGATGAGCCTTCGCTCCTGGCAGCGTCCATCGAAAAATATCGCACGCAACTGGCGGAGGCGTTTGACGCGGTGGAAGATCCGCTGGCGGAACCGCCCGACAAGTTTATTTTCGATGACGAGGAGTGGAGTCTGGCGCTGCAGATGGCGCCGCGCCTTGCAATCGAGCATTTGGCGGTCGAGGCGCCGGAGTCCGGCGATGGCGCCTCGGCAGCGGGTCACGACGGAGCGGGTGCAACCCGTACGCTGCACACGCAACCGACTACGCGCTATCACGGGAACGTCGCTGCGTTCATCGCGGAAGCGCGCAATCGCATTGCGGCGGGTGAAAACGTGATGGTTTCGGCTGCGAGCACCGGAGAGCTCGAGCGCTTCGCCGACATCTGCCACGAATTTGAATTGCCCTACCGCATGGGTGAGCTGGAAGAAAACGCCACAGTGACGCGCCTCGCCGAAGAAGGCAGCAATGCGCCGGGCTCGGCGATGTTGCTCACCAAAGCGCCGCTGCCGGAAGGCGTAGTCTTCACCGACGCGAAAGTAGTGCTCTACGGTAACGCCGATCTCTTCGAAACTCAGGCGCCTGCCTCGCAACGTTCGCGTGCGCGGCCGAAAACCGCCAGTTTCTTCAGCGACTTCAGCGACCTGAAACCCGGCGACTACGTGGTGCACGTGGATCACGGCATTGGCCAGTTCGAAGGTCTGCGCCAAGTGGCGATGGAAGGCGCAAACGGCGAGTTCATGCTGTTGCGTTACGCGGGCGATGCCAAACTTTACGTTCCTCTGGCGCGGCTCGACCTGATTCAGAAATACACGTCCCTCGGTGGCGTGGAACCGCAGCTCGACCGCCTGGGCACCACGGTATGGGAAGCGCGTAAATCACGCGTGAAAAAATCCGTCAGCGACATGGCGGAGCAGCTTCTGGAACTTTACGCCGAACGAAAAATGGCGGTGGGGCATCCGTTCCCTCCGGACACAAATTGGACGCATGAATTCGACGACGCATTTGAATTTGAGGAAACCACCGACCAGCAGCGCGCCATCGAGGACGTGAAGCGCGACATGGAATCGAATCTGCCAATGGACCGGCTGCTCTGCGGCGACGTCGGCTACGGCAAGACGGAAGTGGCGATGCGCGCGGCGTTCAAGGCCATTGCCGATTCGAAGCAGGTCGCCGTGCTCGCACCTACGACCGTGCTCGCGTTTCAGCATTATCAGACGTTCAAACGGCGGTTCGCGGCGTTTCCAGTGCGCGTGGAAATGATCAGCCGTTTCCGCACGGAAAAAGAGCAGAAGAAAGTTCTGGAAGAAGTGGAAGCGGGCAAAGTGGACATCCTCATCGGCACGCACCGCATTCTTTCCAAAGACGTGAAATTTCAAGACCTCGGCCTGCTGGTGGTGGACGAAGAGCAGCGCTTCGGTGTGGCACACAAAGAACGTCTGAAGGAAATGCGCAAAAATGTGGACGTGCTGACCATGTCCGCGACGCCGATTCCGCGCACCCTGCACATGTCGCTGGTGGGCTTGCGCGATATGAGTTTGATCGAAACGCCTCCGAAAGATCGCCTCGCGATTCAGACCACCGTCGCGCCTTTTACCGAAACTCTCGTGCAGCGCGTGATCGAAGAAGAGCTGGCGCGCGATGGTCAAGTCTTCTTCGTGCACAATCGCGTCGAATCCATCATTTCGCTCGCGGCGATGATCAAGCGCCTGGTGCCGAAGGCCCGCGTGGTAGTGGGCCACGGCCAGATGCGCGAAGCCGAACTGGAAAAAGTGATGCTGCAATTCATTCGCGACGAAGCGGACGTGTTGGTCTCGACCACCATCATCGAGAATGGTCTGGATATTCCGCGCGCCAACACCATCGTGATCAATCGCGCCGACCGCATGGGCCTTTCGGAGCTGTACCAGCTAAGAGGCCGCGTGGGTCGTTCGAACCAGCGCGCCTACGCGTACCTGCTCGTCCCACCAGACACCACGCTGACGACGATCGCGCGTCAACGCCTCGCCGCGCTAAAAGAATTCAGCGATCTCGGCGCTGGCTTCCGCATTGCCGCGCTCGACCTGGAACTGCGCGGGGCGGGAAATTTGCTCGGGCGCGAACAGCACGGCCACATCGAGGCGGTAGGCTTCGACATGTACTGCCAGATGATGGAGCGCGCCGTGGCCGAGCGTAAAGGCGAGGCGCTGACGCCTGAACGCCGGGCGACGCTCAACCTGGGACAGGAAATCCGCATCCCGCCTGAGTATATTGATAGCGAGAATCTGCGGCTGCGGATTTACAAGCGCATTGCCGGCGTCACCCGCGATGCCGAGCGCGCGGAGGTGCGACAGGAGTTGGAAGATCGCTTCGGCCCGCCGCCGCCGTCGGTGGAGAACCTGCTAGATTACGCGGTGCTGAAGGCGCTGGCGGAGAAGCTCCTGGTGGCGACGATCGACCGCAAGGGTGATCAAGTGGCCATCAAGTTTTATGATGACACACCAGTGGGCCCTGAACGCGTCGTTAAATTGTTGCGCAAACGCCGGGGCATGCGGCTCGACCCCTCCGGTGTGCTGTGGCTCGACTGGAAGAGCATCCAGGGCGGGCCGATGGGTGCTACGAGAAACGTATTGCTACAACTACAATCGTAGGGATAAAATTTAGGACGGGTGATTCCCATGAAAAATTGTAATTTTGCATCTGTCTGGATACTTAGCGGCGCCCTGACCGTTAGCGCGGTGCTTCTACCGACCGGCGCGGGCGCGCAGGCCAAAGCATTGGTGGTCGAAGAAATTATCGCGCGCGTGAACAACGACGTGATCACCATGTCCGACTATCAGAAGGCCGAAGAGCAGTTGCGCGAAGAAGTGGCGCACGATTGCCAAGGCTGCCCGCAGGACAAGCTCTTCGCGGAGTTCAAGGAGCAGCAGAAAGATTTGCTGCGCGGGCTGATTGACCAGTCGCTGATGGTGCAGCGCGCGAAAGACATGGGCGTCAGCGTCGAGTCCGACGTGATCAAGCGCCTCGATGACGTGCGCAAACAGAACGGCCTCGCCAGCCTGGAGGATTTGGAGAAAGCCGTCGAATCGTCCGGGCTGGCTTGGGAAGATTACAAGACGACGATCCGCAACGGTCTGCTCACGCAGGAAGTGGTGCGCCGCGAAGTCGGCTCGCACATCAACATTGGGAATGACGAAGTGAAACAATATTACGACGCGCATCCGCAGGAATTCACGCGGCCCGAGCAGGTGGTGCTATCGGAAATTTTCCTCAGCACCGAAGGCAAAAGTCCGGAAGAGATCGAATCCGTGCAGAAGAAGGCGGAAGACCTGCGCAACCGCGTCATGAAGGGCGACGACTTCAACGAAATCGCCAAGCGATATTCGGAAGGCAGCACTGCGAAAGACGGCGGCGACCTGGGGACTTTCAAGCAGACCGAACTGGCGCCGCAGCTGGAAGAAGTCGTCTTCAAAATGGAGAAGGGCCAAATCACCGACGTGATCCAGACCAAGACCGGATTCGAGGTGCTCAAAGTCGAAAATCATTATCAGGCCGGTTTGCAGCCCCAGGCGAAAGTGGAAAACGAAATCATGAATAGGCTGTATATGCGCAAAATGCAGCCGCAGATGCGCGATTATTTGGGGCAGCTGCGCGAAGAAAGCTATGTGATGGTGAAGCCGGGATACACCGATAGCGCCGCGGTGGCCGGAGCCAGCGTGATTACGGAAGTGCAGCCCACGCCCGACGTCGCACAGAAGAAGAAAGAAAAGAAGAAAGTGCCGCTGCCCAAAGTCAACGGCCAATGAAATCGCATTACGTTTCCGACCTGCAGGACGGACAGGCCGTCACATCGCTGTTTATGGTCGGCGCGAAAGAAATCCGCACATCACAACGCAGCGGGAAATCCTGGCTGGAACTGGCGCTGCGCGACCGCACCGGCTCGATCCCCGCGAAAATGTGGGACAACTTCGAGGCGTTGGCGAAAACATTCGAAGCGGACGACGTGGTGCAGATTCGCGGCCGCGTGAAGCTCTACAACGGCCAGAAGGAAATGACGCTGGAGCAGATCGTTCCAGCGGCCATGCGCGATTACGATCTTTCTGATTTTCTAGCCCACACCAAGTGCGACGTCGAGAAGCTGTATGCCGACCTGGGTACAGCCGTCGCTGGCGTCAAGGATCCCTGGATCAAAAAGCTTCTCGAAAGCGTGGTCAACGATCCGGCGATCGTTCCAAAGCTGAAGCGCGCGCCTGCCGCGATGGGTATGCATCACGCGTTTGTCGGCGGATTGCTCGAGCACACTGTCAGCCTGATCGGTCTGGGGCGCTCGGTTGCTGCGCATTATCCCGAATTGGACGCGGACGTGCTGCTCGCCGGCATCGTGCTGCACGACATCGGCAAAATTGACGAGCTGAGCTACGAGCGCGCGACGAATTACACCACCGCGGGCCGCCTGCTCGGTCACATCACAATAGGCACGCTGCTCGTGCGCGAAAAGATCAAGGCGATCCCCGGATTTCCGGAGCCGCTCGCGATTTTGATCGAACATTTGATCTTGAGCCACCACGGCACGTATGAATTTGGCTCGCCCTCCTTGCCGCAAACGCGCGAAGCGATTGCCCTGCATTTTCTGGACGACATGGATTCGAAAATGGCGGCGATGCGCACGACTCTGGAAGGCTCGTCCGGAAACGAAGTGTGGACGGAGCGTAATCCGGCGCTGCACCGTGCGCTGCTGCGCACCGATAAATTTTTGGCCGGTGAGAATGCCGCGGGTCGGGCGGAGGCTACAGCAAGTAACTCGGCTCAGCGGGCAGCGTCCGGTGCTCCGCGCAATACCGGGGGCACGCGGTGAGCGTGAACGCGCATGCGAACATTCATGACTGAGCTCAACGCTCGAAATTCGTCGCCGCGCCGTGCGCTGCTCGATCTTGCGCCGCTCGAGCTGGATTGTATGAACACGCTCTGGCCCATGGGGCAGGGCACGGTGCGCGAAATCCGCGACAGTCTGGCTGCACGACGGCCGCGCGCGTACACCACCATCATGACGATCATGGATCGCCTCGCGCGCAAAGGCGTCGTCGAGCGCCGCAAGGTTGGCCGCGCTTACATGTACCGCCCGAACTTGAGCGCCGAAGATGCGCGCACGCAGGCGCTGGGCCAGGTGATTGAGAATTTCTTCGGCGGCTCAAAGGAAGCGTTGATCGCACAACTGAGCGGCGTTGCGCCGCGGGCGCGAGCCGCCACTGCGGCGGTGGGTACCGATAGCGACAGTGCCGAAGAATTCGTGGCGGCGAAAAGGCGCGATGATTCCCGCTGAACTAAAAATTCGCGACAACGTGATCCGCCCGGCGACGATCCTCGCGCCGATGGCCGGCGTTACCGACACGGTATTTCGTCGCGTGATCCGCTCGCTCGGCTCCTGCGGCCTGATCATGACCGAATTCACCAGCGCCGAAGGCTTGACGCGCAATTCCGCGCGCACACTACATTATTTGTATTTTGACGCCGACGAGCACCCCATCGCCGCGCAGATTTTCGGCTCCGATCCGCAGGTGATGGCTTCCGCCGCGGCGCTCACGGAAGATCTCGGTTTCGACCAGGTAGATATCAACCTGGGCTGTCCCGTAAAAAAGGTGGTGAAGTGCGGTGGCTCCGGCTTGCTGCGCGACCTGGTGCATCTTGAAAGATTGCTGCATGCAGTTCGCGCCGCCGTCACGATTCCGCTGACGATCAAAATCCGCTCCGGCTGGGACGAAAATAATATCGTCGCGGTGGACGTGGCGCGCATGGCGGAGCAGGTTGGCATTGAAGCCATCGCCGTGCATCCGCGCACGCGCATGCAGGGCTACAGCGGCTCAGCGGATTGGAGCGTGATTCGCGCGGTGAAGCTGGCCGTGCGTATTCCGGTGATCGGCAACGGAGACATCCGCGTGCCGCAGGATGCGGTGCGCATGGTCGCCGAGACCGGTTGCGACGCAGTGATGATCGGCCGCACCGCGTCCTCGAATCCCTGGATTTTTCGCCAGATCGCGGACTTGCTTGCCACGGGACGTTACGACGAGCCCACCGACGTGGACCGCTACCACTTGCTCTCCGGCTATTTCCGCAGCTTAATCGCCGCCGAAATGCCAGACGCCATTGGCAAAATGAAACAATTCGCCAGCCTTTTCACACACGGCGTGCGCAACGGCGGGGAATTGCGTTACGCCGTGCATCACGCGCACAAGGCGGCGGAAATCCTCGATGTGGTGGACGCCTTTTTCGCGAACAGCGCCGCATCGGCTGCCGATTGAGTCTACGGGCGGCCGCGCGTCACTCCTCGCGCGTGATGAGGAGCTGCTTGTAAGCTTCGCGGCGCGTGAGGCCGCGTTCACGCGCTACTTGTTTCAGCGCGGCTTTATTGTCCACGCCGCGTTCCTTCATGATTTCCGTCACGCGTCGCGCAAGAGGAATCTTCGCCCGCGCGTCTGCCGCTGCGGTGTGCTGCGCCTCGCCATCTGCCGGTCCGATCAGCAAAGTAATTTCCCCGCGTGGCGGTTTCGCACGCGTAGCGGCCAGCAAATCTCCCAAGTGCCCGCGCACGAACTCCTCATACACCTTGGTTAGTTCGCGCGCCACCACCGCCGGACGATTGCCCAGAATTTCTAGCGCGTCTTCCAGCGTATCGAGCAGCCGGTGCGGCGCTTCGTACAGGGCAAGCGTGCGCGGTTCGCCCGCAAGCGCGCGCAATCGTTTGCGCCGCTCGGTGGGCCGCGACGGCAAGAATCCAATAAACGTAAATTCCTCGATGGGCATTCCCGACGCCGCGAGCGCCGCTACAAACGCGCACGCGCCCGGCAGCGGCACCACCTGGATACCGTGACGCAGCGCCAGGCTCACCAGTCTGCCGCCCGGATCGGAAATTCCCGGCGTGCCAGCGTCGGTCACCAGGGAGATTTGCGCGCCCTGTTCCAACTCGATCACGATTTCCGCCGCGCGCGTGATTTCATTGTGCTGGTGGTAACTTATCAGGCGCTTCTGAATGTCAAAATGCGAGAGCAGTTTCAGTGTCTGTCGCGTGTCTTCGCAGGCGATCGCATCCGACTCCTTCAGCACGCGCAACGCGCGCAGTGAAATATCTTCCAGGTTGCCGATGGGCGTCGCGGCAACGTACAAACATCCTGCGCCCCGCTCGCGTTCTGTCGTTTTGATCATGATGAGATCGAGAAATCAGGGAACGAACGCAGTCTAACACATCGCGTGTCTGCTCATTTTCGAGCGCCGGTTTCGTAGCGGCGGTCTTCAGACCGCCATCGATCGGCAGCGCGCCACTGCGAAATCCTCTCACAACGTATGCTCGCCTGGTTGCGGATGCGCGCCGCCGCTGCGCCAGCAGCCGCAAGCGTGTTACTATTTTCGTTACACTCAACGCAGGGAGGAGTTCCGCATTGCCGCTATACGAATACAAATGTGCCAAGTGCGCGCATCAATTCGAGAAAATCGAAAAGCATAACGCGCCGACGACGCAGAGGTGCCCCAAGTGCGGCGGAAAAGCCGAGCGGATGATTTCCGCGGCGGGCATTCAGTTCAAGGGCTCGGGCTGGTACGTGACGGATTATAAGGGCAAGAATTCCGGCGCCTCGTCCGCGGAAGGCTCAGGCGATGGCGCATCCGGAAAATCGGGCGAGTCGTCCTCGGATTCCAAATCCGCCGACGCCAAGTCCCAGGACTCGAAATCGAGCGACGCGAAAACCGGAGAATCAAAATCCGGCGGCGCAAAGTCCGGCGAATCGAAATCTTCCGGCGAAAAGAGCTCGTCGAAGAAAAAGAAGTGAAGCGCTAAAGTTCCAGCGTCTTCAGGTAGCGGCGGAATTCGTTACCGAATTTCGGATTCTTCAGCGCCAGTTCTACCGTCGCTTTCAGGAACCCCAGCTTGTTTCCGGCGTCGTGCGTTTTTCCCTGGTGCACGTGCGCCCACAAGCCTTGCTTCGCGGCTAACGCGCGCAGCCCGTCCGTAAGCTGAATTTCGCCGCCCGCGCCGGGCTCGGTTTGGTCCAGGTAATCGAAAATTTCCGGCGGCAGCACGTAGCGGCCCGAAACTCCCAGATTCGAAGGCGCCGCGTCCGGCTTCGGTTTTTCCACCATGTCGTTCAGCCGTAGCACGCTATCGCCCCAACGCGGAATTTTCCCTGGGCTGGACGAGATCACACCGTAAAACTGCAACTCTTCGCGCGGCACTTCCTGCACGGTGATCGCGCCCTGTCCCGTAGCTTCGTAAATTTCAATCAGCGCGCGCGTGGCGGGCACCGGGCTTTCCATGATCACGTCGCCGAGCAACACCGCGAATGGCTCATCGCCCACCAGCTCGCGCGCGGTCAGCACCGCGTGGCCCAGGCCAAGCGCTTCGTTCTGCCGCGTGTAGCTGAAATGAATTCCGCCGCTGATGTCGCGCACCATCTGCGCCAGTTCCGGCTTGCCGTGGTCTTCCAGAAAATGTTCCAGCTCGGGCGCGAAATCGAAATGGTCTTCGATGGCGCTTTTGCGGCGCCCGGTGACGAAAATCACGTTTTCAATTCCGGAGGCGATGCATTCCTCCACCGCGTATTGAATCAGCGGCTTATCCACCACCGGCAGCATTTCCTTGGGCATCGCTTTGGTGGCGGGCAGAAAGCGCGTTCCCAGGCCGGCGACGGGTAGCACAGCTTTGCGCACACGTTTTCGTTCGGAGCTCATAGTCCTCTTAGTGGATTGCGGCCGGTCCCCTAAACAGGCCAGGCGTGCCAGAACGGATTGATTTTACCCTCTGGGGTCGGCTTGGTGGGGAAGCGCGATCGCAGGAGTTCGTAAACGCAACGGCTTTTTACGGCGCGAGCGTCGCGCACGCAGGACGCTTTCGCGCAAGCGTCGCGTGCGGAAAAGCCGGTCGCATGGTTATGCTACCATATTCATTGCGAACTCTGGCGCGTCGCGCGAGATTCGAGGTATTTTCTTGACCACGCAACGCAAAATTATTCTGGGAATTGAGTCGTCGTGCGACGAGACTGCCGCTGCCGTGGTCTCGGGCGGCGATACGATTCTCTCCAGCATCGTCGCATCGCAGATCGCGATTCACCGAAAATATGGGGGCGTGGTGCCGGAGCTGGCTTCGCGCGAACACTTACGCCAGATCGTCCCGGTAGTGCGCGAAGCACTCGAGCAGGCCGGAATCACGCTGCAGGATTTGGATGCGGTCGCGGTGACGCGCGGTCCCGGCCTGGTGGGCGCGCTGCTGGTGGGTATCACGTACGGCAAAGTGCTGGCGCAAGCGCTGGGCAAGCCGCTGATCGGCGTGAATCACCTCGAAGGCCACGTCCACGCAGTTTTCCTCGAAGCGCATGCGGCGAAACTAACGCCACCCGAATTGCCGGCGGCCTGCCTGATTGTTTCCGGCGGCCACACGGTAATCTATTTGGTGAAATCCGATTCGCAAAATGGCGCCGCGCATTTTTCCTACGAACGCCTGGGCGGCACGCGCGACGACGCGGCCGGCGAAGCCTACGACAAAGTCGCGCGCCTGCTCGCGCTCGGCTACCCCGGCGGCCCGGTGATGGATCAGCTCGCGCAGCACGGTAACCCGCGCGCGATCCGCTTCGGCGAGCCGAAAATGAAAGGCAATCCCTACGATTTCAGTTTCAGCGGAATCAAGACGGCGGTGCTTTACCACCTGAAGCGCCATCCTGAGCTGCAGCCCGAAATTGACGCGCGCAAGGAAGCGCTCGCAAGCGGCGAACGCGATGCGGACGCTTTGCGCCAGCTAGCCAGCACAGCGACGCTGGATCTAATCGCAAGTTTTCAGCGCGCCGTGGTGGAGGATCTTGTCACGCGCACCATCGCCTCGGCCCGGCAAAATAATGTGTGCTCCATCCTCGTATCCGGCGGAGTCGCCGCCAACCGCGAATTGCGCGCCTCCTTCGAAACCGAAGCCAGACGCCACAACCTCTGCGTATTTTTTCCCAGCCGCGCCCTCTCCACCGACAACGCCGCCATGATCGCCGCCGCAGGCTACCCGCGCTTCGTAGCCGGCCAGCACGAGGACGCCACTCTCAACGCCGAGCCGAATCTGCCGCTCGCATAGCGAAATTGTAATTCCGCGCAATACTTTTTGAAGCGGTCGAGCGCCAGCTGGGTGTATAGGCCGACCTCGATCAGCCAGCCGTCGGGATCGCGCATCTAACAGCGCCATTCCCAGCCGTGATTATCCAGTGGTTCCGTGAGGAAATCAGCGCCCTTGGTGCGCCATGGCTTGTAACACTCCCAGGTGTCAGCGACGCGCAGGTTCCGGAAGCTGTTGACGGTGTTTAGATCCCGCGTTGTCTCGAGGAGCACCTCCGGCTTATCCGGCGTCGGCCCGCCTCCGGAATTCAGAATGATCTAGGAATTCTCGAGCTTGACGTAGCAGGGATTTTCCGGCTTGATCACTATCCCGCCAAGAATTCGCACGTAGAAGTCCTGTGATTTCTTCTGATCGCTCACAGTAAAGAGATGCGTGACATAGAATCCATCGCGCGCAATCGGTGCGTCGGGCAGATTCATGCGGTGCCTCCAGTGAAGCCTCGAAATTGCTTGAGCAGGATCCACGAGTTCCTGCCGTCGGTTTGCAGGGGCTGGCTGAAGGGTCGCGACGTCAAGCCCAATACTCGAAGAACCGGGCTGAAGGTACCTCCCGAAGGTCACTTGGGTGCGGTGCACGCCGAATCAATAATCTGGTCCAACACCTTTGGCCGCTCTCCCGATTGCAGCCAGTAGCCCGCGATTTCATGACCCGAGAAAATTGCTCTGCGCCAATATCCGCCGTGCTGCACGCGTCCACGCGCGTCCATGCCAACGACATTTCCTGCGCTGTCCTTGATCCATCGTTCCTTGAACCATTCCGTACCCAGCGAGTCGGCGGCGTCTGTTATTTCCTCAGAACTTTTGGAAATGATGAGTTCTGCGGAGGGTGCGTCTTTTCCTCGCGGGTAGACGAAGACGGCCTGTGCATCATCAGCATTCGACGGACTGGATTCCATGTTCTTGGGCAAAGCGAATAGAACCGAAAATCCAACTCGACGCGGGGAGTGAACCTCGCCGCAAGCCGTGATCATCCAATCCGAATGCTTCGCGTCCTCCAGACTCACTCGAATCGAAGCGCCACCTGGCTCGACGGTGAGGGCTAACGGACGATCGTTTGGATCTTCAAAGCGAAGTTGCTGTCCGGAGTTGGAAAACGCAAATTCTCCCCACTCGTTGGTGACAGTTTTCTGACGTTCGGGAGGCGAACCACCCAGTACATCGTCAAAGACCGTGAAGCCTTCCGCTGGTTTGCCATCTACACCAATCAAGACGCCGTGAAGATTGAGTTTTGCTGGTGGGACGGATTCCACGTCGGAGACCTCTGTGATCACGAGAAGCGCACAACATCCCAAATGACCGTAACCAACAAAAGTCGTCGCTCCATTTGCAGCCGCGCGTGCATCCCCAGCATAAAACGTACCGGTGAGCGTCGCCGTGACCGTGAACTCAGGTTTGTCTCCGTGACGCGCGGCAATTAAGGCGTAGAGTCGGTGGAAATTCTCGTCCTTCTTGATTCCGTAAGACACTTTATTCACCTTGATGTCCACGCCCGGCGTTCTGAAAAAATCGTTTACCGTCGAAGCCACAATCCCTGGCACGTCTCCCCCGAACGCCAGCCAGATGCCCTGTTCTGAATCACAATTGCCGACTCCTAACGAAAAATCCTCAAAGTGAACATTGAGCGTTCCGCGGACGCGAAGCAGCTTTCCATCGAAAGCCTTGGGATTCTTTGCGAGGTCACATCCGGGTATTTCTACGGGATTTTCCTGCGCAGAGGACGATCGCGGAACGAATAAGCTACCAGAAAGCAGCACAAATAGAAGCAATCTCCTGGACATGTTTAGGCGACGGCTATCCCCCTCGGATACTCTCAATGGCGCGCGGCAAACTTACACCCCGCTCGGCAGCGCCTGATTAAGGCATTAATTCGTAGCTGGCTTTTGGCGGTGCGTGAATTTTGTGAAGAGGGTCTCCGCTCCTCGGCTCAGCAGGTACCACCACAGCGTTCCGGTTGCGACGATCCAGATCGCGGCAAACGGGGCGTACTTTGGAGTCAGCGCATAGGCGACCCGTGAAACCGGGAAGTCGGCGTGCATCACAAAGTCCCAAATCACGACCAGGTACTGCAGGCCCGGCACGAAATAGCGCAGCGTGCTCATCAGGCAGGCGCAGAAATGCAGGATGGGCAGGAAATAAATCCAGTCGGGATGCGCTCGACGAGTCAGCCTGCCCGCTCGTTGCACTAGCCGGATCGGCTCATTACGCGCTTCAGTCATATCGCCCACACAAAACAATTGTCATCGCAGCATCCATTTTTCGCGGAAAGTTTTCCAGATTTAAATCAGCGGTGGCTCGTAAATGTAGGCCATGCCGTCGCGCGTCATGGCATAGGCTTTTGATCCATCGATGCTCCAGCGCAGGTCCACGATTCCTTCGGCGGCGTACTCGTCGAACACCGTCTGGCGGGCGAGGTCCACGAGAAACAGCCGGCCCTTCGCTGAGTTTTTCAGCCACGAACTGTAGCAGATACACAGCGGCAGGTGCGGATGGCACACGCACAATTCCGCGCCGAAGGGCAGCGCCTCGAAAGCCAGGCTTTCCACGTCAAGTGTGTACGCTTGCCCCGCGGCGCAATAAATAATTTGCCGGCTGTCAGGCGTCCACGTCAGATCCGTGATGTGGCCTTGCGCTTGGTAGACATTTTGCGTGCGCAGCGCAGGCACATCGGCGAGCACGATGGAATCGTCGGCCCAATCGCCGCGAATTTCGATCACGCCGGCAAGAATTTTTTCATCCGGGCTGAAAGCGATCCGTCCGTAACCGCCGAACGCGCCTTCCTCGCCGAATTCCGCTTCGTAGGTTTGTCGCTCGAAGCCGTCGGGCACGCCCATTTCTTTCGTCGGCGCCTGTGCGAAAGGCAGCGGGGCCGCTCCGACTTGCCACAGCCGCAAGCTCGCGCCTTTGCCACCTGCAGATGCCGCAGCGAAAAAATTGCCAGCGCCTGACCACGCCAGGCACACCGGAAAATTCTTGAAATCCCCGAACGTGCCTAGCAGCATCTTCTCGTGCAGATCAAGAATGTGCAGCGCCGGCTGCCACGCCCCCCACGCCGCCACCAGGTGACGTGCCGAAGGCGACCACGCAAACGCGGCCGAAAAATCCTCCGCTGCGGCGCCAGCCCCCGGTCCAGCCGCTTCCTGCGGCACCGCGAGCGCCAAGGTCGGGCCGGTGCGTTCAATGTCATAGAGGACCACGCGCTGGGAGCCGCTGTGGTCGGGCGGGGAGATCAGGCTCACAGCACCCGTCGCGGAAATTGCCAGGTGCGGCGTAGAGCCGGGAAAAACTTTTTTGATCAGCCAATTCGAGTCGCGCGCCATGTCCCGCAAACCGCGCACCACCAGCGCCGCAGAGCGCAACGCCAAACCGCGCGAGGCGGTAGGCACGATTTGCTGGCCGCCATGTTGCGCAGTCTGGGAGTCCGTTGACTTCGCGCGCGTTTCCATGATCAGTAGCCCAGACCTCGCGGATTTTCCAGGCGCCGCTTGGCCTGCGCGATTTGATCTTCGACTTTTTGCACCATTTCTTTCAGCACGTCGCGCCCGTGGCTTTGCGCTTCATCCAGACGCACTTTCAACTGATACAAATCCGAACGCAGCAGTTCCTGCAATTCCGCTTCGATCTCGGCCAGCCGTCCGCGCGCCTGGCTGATCCGGCGAATCACGCGAATCAATTCCGCGCCCGGCCCTTCGCCTTGCACGGCCTCCGCGCTCCACTCGTATTCCGTGAAAATTTTGCGCAGTTTGGTTTCGTCGCCGCGCTCGTAGGCTTCGTTGGCCTCGGCCATCAATTGCTGGCGCTTGGCGCGGTCCGCGCGGTCCGAAGTGAGGTCTGGATGAACGCGCTTGGCGACTTCGCGGTAGAGCCGCTTCATTTCCGGCGAAGATTCGAAAGCGCGTGGCGTCGCTTCGGACTTTTCTCCCGCGGTGGATTGCGTTTCGGCGGCGCGCGCGCGAGCTTCCCGCGCGGCTTGCTGCGCACGCGCATTGGCGGGCTGTTCCTGCGCCAACCGCTCGGCAACCGCGGCTTTCAGTTCATCCAGTTCCGCGTAGCGCGAGCCGACGTGGTGCAGGTATTGCCGCTCGAACGCGCCCAGCTCCGCGCGCAAATTTGCGGAGCGCAACTCGCGTTCGGCCAGTTCGCTCTCAATTGCTGCTTGCTCCTCGCGTTTGCGCGCAAGTTCCAGCTCTTCTGGATTTAATGCCAGATTCGGTGTGGAATTCGGACCCGCGTTGGCGGAGGATGTGGGAATTGTCCGTCCAGCCGCGTCAATCTGCGGGCTCGTGGCAGGGATGTCCGTCGCCTTCAGCGCCATACGCTTCGCCTCTGCGAGCTGCGCGATCCGCTTCACGGCCAAGCATTTATAACGTGTCCCGAGTTCCTAAGGGCCGGCGGGGACCGCTATTTGAATTGTAAGACGCGCCCAATTTCCCGGCAGGGGTTCCGCGCCCGCGGTTTCCAGAACACGACAACTGTACGTTGGTACAGGCCGTCGATTGCGTCCCGCCGCCGCGGTTTCGAGCCCATTGCTGCCATGTACGCCTGCCAAATTGGCCGCAGACGGACAGCGCCCGCAGGATCGCTATCCTTTTTCATTCGTGCGAGTCTTTTCATATTCACCCGCATCCAAACGCTAACGCAAGGAGCAACCTCCATGAGCGAAACAATTCCGCAGTACGTGGCGCGAATCGTGGGATATGCCGAAGGGCAGCAACCCCTGAAAATCCAGGCCGCCAGCGCGAAAAAGCTGGAGCGCCTTCTGAAAGACGTTCCGGCGGCGAAGCTGCGCAAGCGCCCTGCGCCGGACAAATGGTCGGTCGCGGAAATCATGGCGCATCTGGCCGACAGCGAAATCGTCACCAGCTTCCGTCTGCGCCAGATCCTGGGCACGCCCGGCACGCCCATCCCCGCCTATGATCAGGACGCCTGGGCCAAGGCCTGCCGCTACGAAAAACGCGACGCCCGCAACTCGCTCTCGACATTCCGCACGTTGCGCGAAGCGAACCTCGCGCTACTGAAGTCGCTCTCCGCCGAGCAGTGGAAGCACCACGGCATGCACTCCGAACGCGGCCCGGAAACGATCGAACGTCTGGTGACGCTCATCGCCGGCCACGACCTGAATCACACGCAACAGATCGAACGCATCGTAGCGCCGGCAAAGAGACGCGGAAAATAAGAAGGGCACAGCAGCAGCGGGAAGGGAACGAGCACAAAAAAAGGGCACAATCTTCGCAGATTGTGCCCGCCAGGGTTGACACGAAAAATCTACTCCGGAATTGGCGCGCCCTCCGGCATTTGCAGTTTAGCTTTGGCCAGCGCTTTCACCAGGTTTGCTTCCACAGCTGATTCGGAAGTGTTGCGCACCGTGGCGAGTTCACTGACGAGGAGATACTTGGCACGTTCCAGCATTTTCTTTTCGCGGAAGGAAAGCGGCTTGGTCCGGCTGAGGGCCACCAGACCTTTCAAAACTGCGGCGACCTCCATCAACGAGCCCGTCCGCATGCGATCCGAATTTTCCTTGAAGCGGTGTTTCCAGTCGTGATGTGAAGCGGAGCGGCCTTTTTCCAAAAACGAAATCACCGCGCCGGCTTGCGTGTTGCGAATGATGGGGCGCAGCCCGACGCAATCGACGTTCGTCTGCGGCACCATCACTTTCAAACCGCTCGAAACGATCTTCAGCATGTAGAATCGCTCCGAACGTCCATTCACGTAGCCGTAACTTATCTGTTCAATGACCCCGACACCGTGATTCGGATACACAACCTTTTCGCCGAGCTTAAATTCACAGGACATGGATGCACGACCCTCCCCGAAAAGCATATTGAAAGTTTAGGCACATGGGTCATAAACGTCAAGATAAATGGGTGGTTTGGCGCAACGTCTCGAGGCTGAGAAACCGAATGTTTTCAGTAAGATTGGCCCCCAAATTGCCCTATACTGGTGCACGTGCTAACCCTCTCCCTGGACACCTCTTCGCCCGCCGGAAGTGTCGCAATTCTGCGTGACGAAATCACCCTTGGCGTCATCTCGACGCGCGCCGAGGAGAACTATTCCTCGCGGATTTTCCGCCATTTGGACTTCTTGCTAGGGGATCTGACGCTGAAACTAGACGAATTTGACCTGTTCGCGGTATCGGCTGGGCCTGGTTCTTTCACTGGGTTGCGCGTTGGCTTGACGGCCGCGAAGGGCTGGGCAGAGGTTTACCGCAAACCTGTGGTTGGGGTGAGCGCGCTGGAAGCTGTCGCGTTTCAGGCTCGAACCGGCAGCACAGTTTTAGTACCCGCTCTGGACGCTCGGCGCGGGCAGATTTATTTTGGCATGTATCGGACGACGACGACGGGGCATGCGCTCGACGGTGAGGAATTCGTGGTAACGCCGGAAGAGTTTGCGGCGAAACTCGGTGCGCTCGCGAACGATGGCGGCGCTCCGCGCGGCGATGGTAGTGACGGCTTTCGCATCGTCACTCCGGATGCTTCTGTCGTCGCGGCCGTGTCGCGATTGACATCAAATTTGACCGCGGGTTTCGCTGGACTCGAAATTGTCTCCAGCGTCCTCGCGCCGTCCATCGGGCGGATCGCACACGCGCGTGCGTTGCGTGGACAAGTGAGTGACGCGCTTACGCTTGAGGCGAATTACGTGCGCCGCACCGACGCCGAAATGCGCTGGAAGGACGGATAACCATCTTGACGATTCGTGCCCTGGAATCCCGCGACGTGCAAGCCATCCTTGCGATTCAAGCCGCGTGCCCGGAAATCGCGCAGTGGGCTGCCTGGGATTACGATCGCGCCGCGCGCGGCGAAATGGCCGGATGGGTCGCGGAGGAAGAAGCGGAACTGGCCGGGTTCCTCGTAGCGCGCCGCCTTAGCAGCGAACTTGAAATTCTCAATTTCGCTGTAGAGTCCGAGTGGCGCCGCTGTGGAATCGGCGCCAAGCTCTTAGAGGAAGCGCTGCGGTGGGCGCAGACGTTCCAGGCAACCCAAGCCATTCTGGAAGTCCGCGCATCAAATCTATCCGCGCTGCGCTTCTACGCGAGCCATAAGTTCGAAGTAGTAGGCCGGCGCCCGCGCTACTACACGGCTCCGGTAGAGGACGCCCTTCTGCTCACAGCGACGCTTTAAGCCCCCCAGACACGTGAGATGATTCATGGCACCATCTGGCACGACGATTCAAACCGATGCCAAAACGTGAATGCATTTGGATTGCGTTGGCCCACGTGAAACCGCGGTCGCGGGAATCCGCGCTTTCCAAGGGTGCGAAGGGAGCGTACGTGAATGTCCTTGCACTGGCGGTGGATGCCGTTGAGTTTGAGCAGCGAGTCCGGGGAGAACTGCAAGAGTACGGTCTAGAACTTATCGAGTTTGCAGACGCTGAGACGCTCGACGACCGTCTGGAAACTTCCGCAGTGTCGCAGGAGTTGATTGCACTTGCGGATTCAATAAGGGTCTCCGACAAGATTCGTTTCGGTATTTTCCGCAACTACCTTGCCGACGAAGGAATCCAATAGCGCGAAAAGAACGAGGGACATATGCACCTGGAAGAAACCACCCTGCAACTCCTGAAGGATTCTCTGCAGCAACTCGACAGCGGATTCGCCGCGCTGCCCGCAATCACAGAAAATCCCGCAGCCGCGCCGGACCCGCGCCTAGCCGCTGTGATGAACGAAGTTGCGAACAAACTTCAGGACAACTACCCGTATTTTCATCCGCTCTACGCCGGACAAATGCTCAAGCCTCCGCACCCGATCGCCCGCGCCGCCTACGCGCTGGCCACGTGGATCAATCCCAACAATCACGCGCTCGATGGCGGCCGCGCGAGTTCCGCCATGGAAAAAGAAGCCGTCGCGCAGATCGCCGCAATGTTCGGCTGGCAGCAGCACCTCGGCCACCTGTGCGGCGGCGGAACGATGGCAAATCTCGAAGCCCTCTGGGTCGCAGGCCAACTAAATCCCGGAAAAAAAATCGTCGCGTCCGACCAATCGCACTACACGCACAAACGCATCTCCGCCGTGCTGCAGTTGCCGTTCGCGAACGTGCCGAGCGACATTCGCGGCCGCATGGACCCAAGCGCCCTGGAAAAAATGTTAGCCGCCGGAGATGTCGGCTGCGTAGTCGCCACAGCAGGCACCACCGGAACTGGCACCGTGGACCCGCTGCCCGAAATTTTGCGCCTCCGCGAGCGCTACAATTTTCGCTTGCACGTGGACGCCGCGTACGGCGGATATTTCACGCTAGCATCGAACCTGGCCGCCGAAACCCGCGCCAGTTTCGACCGGATCGGCCTCGCCGATTCCATCGTCATTGACCCGCACAAGCACGGCCTGCAACCCTACGGCTGTGGCTGCGTGCTGTTTCGCGATCCGCTGGTCGGCGCAATCTACAAACACGAATCGCCGTACACGTATTTTACCTCTTCGGAACTCCACCTGGGCGAAATCAGCCTGGAATGTTCGCGCCCCGGAGCTTCCGCCGTCGCCCTATGGGCCACGCAACGCCTGCTGCCGCTCGTCCGGGGCGGGGAATTCGCAGGAATGCTCGAGGCCTCCCGCGACGCGGCGCTGCAGTTCGCGCAGCGACTTGCAAGCGACACGCGCTGGATGCTCCCGTTCGCGCCAGAACTCGACATCGTCGTATGGGCGCCGCGCGCGAAAACGGTCGCCGAAATCTCCGCACTGTCGCAGCGCGTCTTCGCCGCCACCGCAAGACAACACTTGCATCTCGCCCTGGTTCGCGTGCCTTTCAGATTTTTCGCTGCGCAGCACAATCTGACAGGCGCTCGGGAAGATACAGTCCTCTGCCTCCGCTCAGTCCTAATGAAGCCCGAACACCGCAACTGGCTCGGCCGCATCTGGGCAATTCTAGCTGGCGTCGCGGACGGCGCGCTGTCTCGCTGATCGCGCCGCCGCGCTCCCCTTAAGGAGTAGTTCTTCCGTTGGAATTACCGACGGCGTTCAAATCCGGTTTGGATTGCCGCAATACATCGCGGTATGGAATGAACATTTCGCGGAAGTGCTGCATTATGCGTCGTAGATTACTTGGGGAGTCCAGACCCGAATTTCTCCAGAGATTCACCTCCATCATGCCAGCCGCTGCGCCGGTCAGCGGTGCTTTCTTGTTCTCTTGGTCCCAAGCCGCCACATATTGATCACGCGTCCAGTTCTCCTGAAGGCCTTTCTGCACCAGAGAAATTGCCCGCTCGTAGCTCTGCAGATCAGTAATACGATTCAAAAAAATCCGCTTTAGCTTCTCGGGATCGCCGAACGTGCCGCCGTCAGCCCATACGGCCGCTGTTATTTCGATTTTGTCGGAGAACGGTTGGCCGACCACATGCGCGAGCGATTGTGAGATCGTACCGTCTTTGGCAAGCGGCGAACGGTGCGGCGAGAGTGCGTCCCACAGTTGTCCGCCCGTGGGCCTTCCGCCGGCTGACGAAGATGTTTCAAGGTAAAACGCTGTCAGCGGTTCCGCGCACAGATTCGTCACGACAAAATGTGGGCCGCCCCCGGTGTCGGGCTGAAGATCGAGCTGAAATGCATGTTGTTGGGTACAACCACCAACCACAGTGAGTGATTGGCCCGAATCAGCAGCAGTCGAGCGCTTAGCCTGAGCAGGGAACCAGGCCAACAGAAAACTCGCGAATATCGAGAGCACATCGGTAGCGCAGGTGCGCATCAGGTCGCCTCCCGCGGCCGAACGATATCACATCAGCAACAACATCCTGAGAATCGTCCCGCCATCGGCGCCCCTGCCCGCGCTTTACGGACAAATGCGAGTATCACGCCTGCCAGACAAAAGCCTGAGCCGCCACTTCTTGCCTCTTGGCTTCCACATCCCAAATGTGATAATTGTTACGCTTATGTGAACGCTTCTACACCCCTGGAGGGAATGGATGCCGATCACGACGCATGATATCCGGCAGTCCCTGTTGGAATCGAACCAGGAATACCGCCGGCTCTTCGAAGAACACTCCCGCTGTGAATCCCAGCTGAAAGAACTCGTCAGTCAATCCTACTGGAACGTGGAAGACATGGAACTGGAAATCGGCTTGAAGAAAATGAAGTTGCGTCTGAAAGATTTGATGGAGATGATTGTGGCGCGTTACCGCCACGATCATGACATGGTCCATCACTGAACGATTTTTACCGCTGGGGCCCGCGCAGCACTCGTACTTCTGTCGTACAATACCGGTGCATTCGTCGTACTTTTAGTCCGCAACCCATCGCGCCACGGCGCCCACGCGCGCCGTATATTCTCGCGAGCAAAGGATTTCGCCCAGGCCCATGATTAGAGACGCGTACCGATTCGCCCTGCCGCCGCTCATCGCGGGCGCACTGTGCTTTATCCCTGGCTGGAAAATTCTCGGCGTAGCGCTAATTCTCCTGGGACTCTTCATCTTTTATTTCTTCCGCGATCCCCAGCGCGTAATTCCCACCACACCCGGCGTCATCATCTCCCCCGCGGATGGCCGCGTCGTCGAAATCGTGGACGAAATGCTGGACTCCGTGATGGGCCATCGTATCAGCATCTTTCTTTCCATCTGGAACGTCCATGTCCAGCGCGCGCCTGCAACCGGACGCATCGCCGACGTGGTCTACCGCCCCGGCCGTTTCTACGCCGCGTTCCGCTCCGACGCCTCACGTGAAAACGAACAAAATATTATTTATCTGCATACGCCTCAAGGGAGTGTCATTTTCAAACAAATCGCCGGAGCTATCGCGCGTCGCGTGATATGCTGGAAAGACGAAGGGCAAGAGGTCGTAATGGGTGAGCGCGTTGGCCTGATTCGTTTCGGTTCGCGCGTGGATATTTGGCTGCCCCTGGATACGCAAGTCGTCATCCGGCGCGGGCAGCACGTAAAGGGCGGCGAGAGCGTAATCGCGAAATGGAATTCAACGACATAGATCCCATCGGTCACGACGAGGAGCCCCGCCGTCCGTTCCGCAATCATCGTTTGCGCCGTGGCGTTTACATTCTTCCCAGCGCCTGCACCGTCGCCAACATGTTGTGCGGCTACTACGCCATTCTCGCCACTCTCGACGGAAAAATTACCGATCTCGATAACGCCGCCTGCGCCGTGGGCGTCGCGTATTTATTTGACGCCATGGATGGACGCATCGCCCGCGCGATGCACACCGAAAGCGCCTTCGGCAGAGAATTCGATTCGCTGGCTGATGTCGTGAGCTTTGGTATGGCGCCGGCATTTCTCGCCTATGCGTGGGGAGTGCGCGCCATCGCCGCGGCCAACGCGCCGGAAGCTCTGCACCTGACCCAGCTCGGCTGGCTCATCGGTTTCTTTTACGTCGCTTGCTGCGCGTGGCGCCTGGCGCGCTTCAACATTCAAGGCATGGCTCCGGGCGGCAACCGCTATTTCGCGGGCATGCCCACTCCCGCAGCCGCCGGCATGATTGCGGCGACGGTCCATTTCTGTCACGGCCATCCTATCGAGGACTTTCGCGCCTCCGTCGCCTGGCTCGCGTTGCTCGTTGTGCTCGGCATACTGATGTCCAGCTCGCTGCGCTTTTTCAGTTTCAAGGATGTTCCGCTGACGCGCCGCCAGCCTTCTCTCGCGGTGATTTTAGTTGCGCTGCTCTTCGGAGCCGTCGTGTACTTCTCGCACCTCACCTTGCTGCTCTTCACCGCCGGTTACACCGCACACGGGCCCGTGATGCAGCTGGTGCGCACCGTGCGCCACCGTCTCGCTTCGCGGCCTGCCTAGACCATGCCCTTCGGGCCGGCTAAATCAACACGCGTCGCCATCGTTGGCGCTTCTTCCTTGCGTGGCAAGGAATTGAAGCTCGTCCTCGAAGAGCGCAATTTCCCCGCCAGCGATATCGTGCTGCTGGATGAACCCGCGCTGGCCGGCACGCTCACGGAAGCAGGCGGTGAACCCACATTCATTCGCGCGCTTGAAGAAGACAGCTTCGAAGACGCCCGCTTCGTATTTTTCACCGGCTCGCAGCAGGATGCCGCGCGGAATTGGCCTGCGGCGCAACGTTCCGGCGCCGTCGTGATTGATCTTAGCGGCGCGCTGGCCGCGAGCGGCGAATCCACGTCCTGGATTCCCGCGCTGGCAACGGCGTTGCTGCCGCGCCCGGGACTCAACGCGGCAAAGTCCACGAATGGCGTGAACGCCGCGCGCAAATCGGTCGCATACTCGTCGCCCGGCTCAGGAGTGATCATCGCGTGCACGCTAGCGGCGGCGGTCGCAAAATTTTCGCCGCTGCGCACCATGCTGCTGCTTTTCCCTCCAGTCTCGGAACGCGATCAGGCCGGCGTGGACGAGCTCGAAGCCCAAACCACGAATTTGCTTTCCTTCCGCCCGATCGTGCAGCCCGTGTTCGATGCACAAGTCGCCTTCAACCTGCTTGCGGGGTATGGCCCGGACAGCAAACCCACGTTTGCAGAGGTCCGCAACTCGATTGCGAAAGACGTCGCGGAATATCTCGCCGGCCGAGCACAAGCTCCGGCCATTCAGCTGGTGCAAGCGCCAGTCTTTTACGGATACGCTTTCGCCGCCTACGCCGAATTTGCCGCGCCGCTCGCGGGCGAGCAACTCCAAGCGGCTTTCAGCAATCTAGGTGTGAAGGTTGACGCGCCCGAAGATCCCGCGCCCAGCAACGTGACCGTCGCCGGAGAAAGCGAAATTCATCTCGCGTGCATTGACCCGGACCCGAACGTCGCGGCGGGCGTGTGGATTTGGGGCGTCGCCGATAATCTGCGCCTGGCAGTGGTGAATGCCGTGCGCATCGCGGAGGAATTGGTTGCAGAACCGCGCGTACAATAAAGATCCGCAGCGCGCCGCGCAGCTTATAGTGATCAGCGTGCTGCTGCTCGTTGCCAGCGTTAGCGGCTGTGGCTATCACGTCGCCGGCCGCGCGGGAAACCTGCCCGCGCAATGGACCACCATCGCCGTTCCGGCATTTAAGAACGACACGACGCGTTATCGAATCGAACAGCGCTTCACCGCTGCGGTAATTCGTCAATTCGTGCAGCGCACCAAATATCGCATCGCGCAGGATCCTGCAACCGCCGACGCCGTGCTGCACGGCGAAGTGCTTTCCATCGAGACCGATCCGATGCTGTTTAACGCCACTACCGGGCAAGTGACCATGATGCTCGTCACGGTGCACACCAAAGTTCAGCTCATCGGCACGAAAGATGAAAAGCCCGTGTACGAAAACAACGACATGGTCTATCGCGACGAGTACCAGATTTCTTCGGACGTGCAGAGCTTTTTCGAAGAGCAGGACCCCGCGCTGGAACGCATGTCCCGCGATTTTGCCGCACAGCTGGTCTCAAACGTCCTGGAGACTTTCTAGTGCCCAATCTCTCGCCCGAAAAATTGATCGAGAAGCTGGCGAAAGGAAAGCCCGTCGGCGCGATCGTGCTCGAAGGCAGCGATCCCTACCTCCGCGATCTGTGCCGCAGCAAAATCATTGATTCCTACGTGCCAGAACCCATGCGCGATTGGGCGCTAGCCCGCATTGCCGTGCGCGGGGGCGACTGGAGCGAAATATTTCAGCGCGCCGAAACCATGCCGATGCTCGCGCCTTGCCAGGTGGTGTTGATTGACGGCGCGGAGACAATCCAGGGTCGTGCGAAAGATGGCGACGCAAGCGAAGCGGGCGACGATAGCGACAGCGGAGACGACCCGCGCAAGGACACGCTCCAAGCTTTTGCGGATTACCTCGAAAAGCCTGCGCCCTTCACCGTGCTGGTCTTCGAAGTCCCCAAGCTCGATCACCGCCAGCGCCTCTACAAAATACTCGCCGAGAAAGCGCTGATCGTCGAGTTGACGCTCGGCAATGAATCAGCTGCGTCGCTCGCCGCGCAAATGGCCAAAGACTTGGGCGCAGAACTGGACCGCCCCGCCGCCACGCTGCTCGCCGACATTTTGAATAGCGAGCCAGCCCGCATGCAGCTGGAAATTCAGAAGCTCGCGTCCTACGTTCAGGGCCGCGGTCGCATCACTACTGCCGATGTCGAAGAACTCGTCGTCGCCGCCCGCAAAAACACGGTGTGGCAACTGGCGGAGATGCTCGCAACGCGCCGCCGCGACGCCGCGCTCGATTTTCTCGATAATTTGTTGCGCGAAGGCGAAGAACCAATCGGCCTGGTCGGCGTGCTCGCCTGGATGTACCGCAAACTGATCGAAGCCCGCGATCTGCCCGCAGGCACCAGCGGTTTTCAAGCCGCCCGCACGCTAGGCATGCGACCCGACGCCGCCGAAGCCGCCGTGCGCAATGCCCATCGCATCCCCAAACAAGATCTGATCAACGGCGTCATCGCCCTGGCCGAAGCCGACAACCAACTAAAATCCGCAAACCCGAATCCCCGCGCCCTGATGGAATTTCTGATCGTGCGCCTAACCTCGTCGGCGTCCTCCAGCGCTCCCGCCGCCTAGCATCCGAGCTTTCATCATCCTGGGCGAAGCGAAGGATCTCTCGTCCGGCCGAACTCGGGTGCCCGTAAACGCAAAAAAAAGCGCCCCGATTTCTCGGAGCGCCGTAAATTCCACCAAGACCCGAACCGCAGACCCTCGTTTGTCCCGATCAGCCTTCGAATTTATCAGTGTTCATCAGCGTTCCTCAGGGCTGCCGTTGTGTTTGCCGTTGCCTTAAGCCTTTTTCGCCTTCAAAGCATTCAAAGCCAAAGTCAACCTCGACTTATACCGATTCGCCGTATTCTCCGTCAAAGTCCTCTTGCGAATCGCCTTGTCCAAATCTGAAAAAGTCGCCGACGCCAGCTTCTCCGCCGTAGCGGTATCGCCCGCCGTCAAGGCCGTCCGCATCCGCCGTATCGACGTCCGCACCCGCGTCCGATTCATGCGATTGATCGCCGCGCGATGCGCCGACTGCCGGATATTCTTCAATACCGATTTCGTCTTTTTCTTATGCTTGATCGTCGTACCCTGAGCCATTCAGTACTCCTTCGTGGTCTATTTCGAATTATTGAGAATATCCGACGCGCCCCTTCCTGTCAATTTCGCAGCTCGCCACATTCCGCTGAAACATTTGGCGCCGCCGCGCGTACTCTAAGGGTGGAGGACCCCGGCATGCCCCACAACGGCCATAGGCGGCGCAGCTCGATCGGCGGCGCGCTCATCGTCATCGCCGTCGGCGTCTTCTTCCTGGTCATCAATCTGCATCCGGACCTCGATGCCTGGTCCATCATCCAGCGCTATTGGCCGATCCTGCTGATTGCCATCGGCCTGGGTTACATGTGGGATGCCTGGATGGACCGGACCTATTCCCAGACGGATGGACCTCGTCACCATTCTGGCGCGCCGATCGCGGTGCTCGTGGTCCTGCTCATTCTTGGCTTCGCGCTTTGGCGCGGTCGCTATGCGCACCCCATCCTCCACGAAGCGCAGGAAGTCAGCCTGCAAGGCGCGCAGTCCGTCACCGCCAATATCGACATTCCCTCGGGCTCGCTCGACGTGGCTGGCGGCGCCAGCCAATTGCTGAGCGCGAATTTTGACTACCACGAATACGATGGCGCGCCGCGCGTCGAGTATTCCGTTTCCGGCGGCCGCGGCGACCTTTCCATTACTCAGGAGAATAAGGCTCACGTCCATCTGGCCATCGCGCGCAACGACTGGCAATTGCGCTTTGCCGATAACGTCCCTATGGACATGAACGTGCAAATCGGCGCAGGTTCCAGCAATCTGCGCCTGCAGGGCCTCAACGTGAAAAATCTTGACGTACAAGCCGGCGTCGGCCAAATGAACCTCGACATCACCGGCCCTCGCAAATCGGATTTGCACGTGGATATTCACGGCGGCGTCGGCGCGGCGATCATCCGCCTCCCCAAGGACGTCGGCGTGCGCGTCCACGCCTCCGGCGGGATCGGCTCGGTCAGCCCGCACGGCCTCACGCGCCAAGGCGACGACTACATCAACGACGCACTCGGCAAGACCCCCGCGACAATTGACCTGACTATTGAAGGCGGCATCGGCTCGATCAGCCTGCGAATGGATCAGTAAGGCAGCCGCCAACTAGCCCGCGAGAAATGACCCCAATGACGCGTTGAAATCGCGGCGTCGCGCATATATTGTATGCAATCACTCGCGCGTCATCGTTTCCTCTTTCAGCCTCGCGAGCGGAGGCGTCATGCATCAAGCTCGCCGCCAAATTCTGAAGTCTGCCAGCGCCGCATTGATGGGCGGAGGCCTGCTCTCCCGGATGGACAAAGTAGCCGGAATGCAACCCGCCCCATCTCGCGCGTCGCTAGCGCAAATCGTGAATCAGCGCGCCACCGGCGCCAGCGAAAAGCTGCTGCTCGGCCCTACGCCCGGCGAAGAAGGCCCGCCGCAACCCGCCACAGTTGACCGCCTGCCGCTCGAATGGAACCAGCAGCAAGTCCGCCGCTTCAAAGAAACGCTCGCGCAACGCGGCATCGAAGCCTTGGTCCTGCGCGACCGCTGGAACATCATCTATCTCACGGGTTACTGGCACACCGCCACCGAACGCCCTCAAGCCGTCTTCATGAATCAAGACGACGACGCGCCCTGGTATCTCTATCCCGCGCTCGATCGCGACCTCGTCACCAGTTGGTGGTTCGGCGGCGGCTGGCTTTATTTCGATTACCTCCACGCCGAAGGCGCATTCCCTGAATTGGGCAAGGTGGTGCAAGGCAGGACGGTGGACTTGTTCCAGTTTTTTCTTGAAGGGATAAAAAGGCGCGGTGTCCAAGGCAACAAAATCGCTCTCGACGGCGAGTTTTACCCCGAACAAGCCGCGACGGTGAAAAAAATCCTCCCGGGCGTCGAGTGGGTGAACGTCAGCGACGTGCTACTCAACATGCGTGAGGTAAAAACTCCCGAAGAGCTCGCGCTGAATCGCCGCGCTTACACTTATTTCGACCGCGCCCACGCTTACGCGCGAGATTACATTCTCACGTTCGGCACAGACGTCACGGACTACGAAGTCGCCGCAGCCTCGACCCTCTGGATCAACGACATTCTTTACTCCGAGCTGAATCTCGCGAATGGCGCGCCGCACCACGGCGTCGCCAGCAAAGTGGAAGTGGAATGCCGCGTCGGCCCGCTCTGCGCCTACCCGCATCCCAATCAGCCGCTCTTCAATCGCATTCAGCGCAACATGCCGCTGCAGGTGGAAGGCGCCGCGACCATCGGCGGACAAGGCGGCGAAAACTATCGCATGTTCATCATCGCCGGCGCCGACGGCCAATTCGACCCGCACATGCAAAAACTGTGGGAAGTCAGCAAACACACCTGCGACATGCAGGTGGACCTGCAAAAGGAAGGCGTCACCTGTTCCAGCATCGCCTACGAAATCCACAAATATCAGGTCGCGAACGGCGTGCAGGATTACATCTACCATCGCCCCGCGCACGGCCAGGGCTCTGAAGGCCACCAACCTCCATACCTCGCCCTAGGTGATTACACCGTCCTGCAAAAAAATATGTGCTTCTCGGAAGAGCCCGGCCTGTTCGACCCCAAAAAAGGCGTAGGCTTCAACTGGAGCGACGTAGTAGTAACCGGCACAAAATCCGGCTACCGCATGAGCCGCGTCCCGTACTCGAAAGAATGGTGCTGGATCAAGTTGTAGCTTCCACTAGTTGGCGGAGCGCGATGCTCAGTCGCGCATTTCCGCCCATTGACACTTTTCCCCTTCGCCCTTACCCTACCGCCACTGGCTGCCTGTGCCCCCGCAAGCGCACACGCCGGATGGAGTGCGATGCAACGTGACGAAATTCTGAAGCTGCTCGAACAAGTAGGCGCCATCCGCACGGGACACTTTGAGTTATCCAGCGGACGCCACAGCGCCACCTACATCCAGTGCGCGCTGGTGCTGCAGCATCCGCAACACGCCGAACAACTAGGCCGCGCCCTCGCCGAGCGTTTCAAGGATCACACCGTCGCCTGCGTCGTCTCCCCCGCTCTCGGCGGCCTGATTATCGGCCACGAAGTCGCACGCGCGCTCGGCGTCCGCTCGCTTTTCGTCGAACGTGATCGCTCCGGCCAAATGGCCCTGCGTCGCGGCTTCGAACTGAAGCCAGGAGAACGCGTGCTGGTGATCGAAGATGTCTGGACCACCGGCGGCTCCACCCGCGAAGCCATCGGCGTAGTCGAGCAGGAAGGTGGCTTGGCCGTCGCCGCCGGTGCCATCATCGACCGCAGCGGCGGACGCCTCGAGCTCAACGTAACCGCCCGCGCCCTGCTCGAAATGGATGTCCCCAGCTACGAGCCCGACGATTGCCCCCAATGCCACGCCGGCGGCACGGCCAGCCGCCCCGGCTCCCGGTTTTCACGCAGCCAGCCGTAACTTTTTCGCATCCGCGCAGAAACTGTTCCCTCACGATAGGGTCTAATTCGTCAAGGCCTGCGTAAAATCACAATCAAGGACAATCACGATGAATGCTCGACGCACCGCCGCTTGGATTTGTCACATTTTACTGTTTGCTTTGCTTTTCTGGACTCCCACTGCTTTGCGCGCAGGCAGTAATAACAACCCAGCCTCGAGCTTTCCTCTGAGTGAGGGCACGTACTGGGTTTACCGAGGTCTCGTGCGCTGGACGCATGACCTCAACAAAGTCTCTGAGACTCCGGTTGAGTGGAGGATGGAAGTTCGGAAGCGAGTTAACAGAGGCGATTTATCGGTAGCCGTGGTGAACGGATTTCTTAGAGATTTGGATTGGTCTAACGGAAACCCCACCCGACAGGATTCGCTGATCATTCAATCCGGAGAAGGGAATCTGTACATGGTTGGCTCAGAAAAGATGCCAATCATCCTTAACGGAACCCAAGATTCTCGTGACGCTCCGGAGGGAATGCCAAGAGACGATGATCTCTTTCTCGAGCTGCCATTGAAGAAGGGAAAGAAATTCGGCTGTGATGCCGAAGCCATGCAGCGTCCGGATTCCCGCTATTGTTGGGTCGTGGACACATTACACCAGACCTCTCTTCGCGAAGTGAAGGGAATTTCACACGGAATTCGGACCGCATACACCATCCGCTACGTTACCGGTCCCGACGATATTGGATTTAGCTATGTGTCGGGGGTGGGACTCACAACTTACGAATACCATCATCACGGTACGGTGGCGGATACGGAGCTCAAGCTCGTTGAATTCCATCCCGGAGAAAATCCGTAGTCTCGCAAAGCGCTTTTCTTGGACGATCCCTTTCGCCTTGATCAATGCCCTTATCAGTGTTCATCTGCGTTCATCAGTGGTGCCTTGGACCTGGTTTCACATGCGATAATCTCAGCAGCCACATGCAAACAATAAAACTAACCATCGCCTACGACGGCTCCGGCTTCCACGGCTGGCAACTCCAACCCGGCCTGCCCACGATCCAAGGCGCGCTCCAAGACGCCCTCCGCCAGATAACTCAGGAACCGATCACGATCCAAGGCGCCAGCCGCACCGACGCCGGCGTTCACGCGCAAGGTCAAGTCGCGCATTTCAAAACCCGCTCCACTCTCGACCCGCACGAAATTCAGCGCGGCATGAACGCTCTGCTCCCACCGACCATACGCATTGTCGCCGCGCAAGAAGTCGGCCAGGATTTTCACGCGCGCTGGCTAGCGCAGGGAAAGACGTACCGCTACCGCATCTACCGCGGCGAAGTCCTGCCGCCCTTCGATCACCGCCGTGCCTTCCACTATCCCTGGCCGCTCGACGAAGCCGCCATGTCCGCCGCCGCCCGCGCCTTCGCAGGCCAGCACGATTTCACGTCCTTCGCCGCATCCACCGGCTCGGAAGAAGACGACAAAGACCGCGACATGCAGCGGACCATCCACTCCTCCGAAATCGCGCGTGAACCCGACCGAGACGAAATCGCCTACGTAGTCCGCGGCCGCTCCTTCCTCCGTTACATGGTCCGCAAAATCGTCGGCACCCTAATCGAAGTCGGCAGAGGCCGCCTCGCCCCCACCGACATCCCAGAAATTTTCGCAGCGCGCGACCGTTCCCGCTCCGGCCCCACAGTCCCCCCCGAAGGACTCTACCTCGTAGCCCTCGAATATCCCGACCCCACCGATTCGCTCGCCATGCATGCGGCCCGTCGCCGCGAACGAACCACGTAGCGCCAGCGTCTCGCCGGACTTGGTAGCATCGGCAATCTTGCCTGTGCGTTTTTTGGTGCGTATTTCATTGCCGACGTTTCACGCAATCTGTTTGCGGTCGTCTCGCTGTATTTCAGTTACAATCACGAAATAAATGGCGGTCCCTTCACAGCTCGGTTCACCACCTCTGCGCGCCGCGGCTATCATTGACTCGATCAACCCCGCCACGCAGGAAATAAACGCGCAAATTGCCGTGACCCAGCCCGCCGACCTACCCGCGATTTTCGCCCGCGCCCGCAGCGCGCAAAAAGAATGGTCCGGGCATCCTCTGCGCGAACGCTGCGCCATGCTATGCCGCCTGCGCGATGTAATTTTCGCGCGCCGCGACGAAATCGCGGACGTGATCACGCGCGAAGCAGGGAAGCCGCGCGTCGAAGCGATCTTCGCCGAAGTGCTGCTCGCGCTCGACACGGCCGATTTTCTAGCGCGCCAAGCCCCGCGCTGGCTCCGTCCCGAACGCGTGCCGCACCACAACATCGCCATGAAAGCGAAATCCGGCTGGCTCGAATTCGATCCGCTGGGCGTCGTCGCGATTATCTCGCCGTGGAATTATCCGTTCTCGATTCCCATGGCGCAGGTAATCCCCGCGCTCGCGGCGGGCAACGCGGTGCTGCTCAAACCCTCCGAACTCACACCATGGAGTGGCCAACTGGTCGGCGAACTCGTCGCACAAGCAAAATTTCCGCCGGGCCTGGTGCAAGTGCTGCAAGGCCGCGGCGAGCTAGGCGCGGCGATCATCGAAGCCGGCCCGGACAAAGTTCTCTTCACCGGCAGTGTCTCGACGGGCCAACGTATCGCCGAAGCCTGCGCCAAGAAGTTGATCCCATCGGTCCTGGAGCTCGGCGGCAAGGACGCCATGATCGTCCTCGCCGACGCTGACCTGGAAATCGCCTCCAGCGCCGCCGTCTGGGGCGGCTTCATGAATTGCGGCGAGACCTGCATTTCCGTCGAACGCATTTACGTCGAGCAGCCGGTCGCCGAACGCTTCACCCAACTCTGCGTCGAAAAAACAAAAAAGCTGCGCCTAGGCCCCCCCTCCGATCCCGACGCCGAAATCGGCCCGATGATCCGCATAAGCCAGCTCGAAAAGGTTGAAGTTCAATTGCACGAAGCCATCGCGCGCGGCGCGCAAGTTCTCACCGGCGGCAATCGACGTCCCGATCTCGGTGCAAATTTTCTGCAACCCGCCGTAGTGACGAGCGTGGACCACTCCATGCAGCTAATGCGCGAAGAAACCTTCGGCCCGGTGATCGCCATTTGCGCCGTCGCGAGCGCCGAAGAGGCCGTCGCGCTCGCCAACGATTCGCCCTTCGGCCTGAGCGCCAGCGTCTGGACCGCTGACAATCGCCGCGGCCGCGAAATTGCCTCCCGCGTGCGCGCCGGCTCCGTGATGGTCAACGACGTCGCCAGCTACTACGGCATCACCGAAGCCCCGCACGGCGGCCCCGGCTCGAGCGGTTGGGGTCACACCCATTCCCGTCTTGGACTGCTCGAAATGGTTCGAGTAAAATATATCGATGTGGACCGCATGCCGCGCGTCGCGAAAACGTGGTGGTTCGGTTACACTGC
>Ga0308309_10000050_pt1 | contig 112965 bp, 92 predicted proteins | sample HubBroMetageWFT5_FD_192491 | JGI IMG/M metagenome (GOLD analysis project Ga0308309, IMG submission 192491) | Warmed and freeze-thawed soil microbial communities from the Hubbard Brook experimental Forest, New Hampshire - Hubbard Brook CCASE Soil... | ecosystem: Environmental > Terrestrial >...
CCGCGCACCCGGCTTCAACGAAAATTTCCCGGTGTCAAACAGAACATCGGATATACTGACGATCAGCCCGCGCGCGCTGTCGCGAGTCTGAAGAATGGAATTCAACTGCTCCGACAATTTCGCGCGCATGGCCGCTTTGTCGGTCTCCGCTTGCTGCGCGCTCAACTGCGCCTGCTGTGCCGCCAGGCGGGATCGCTCCGCATCCGCTTGCGCTGCCGAGAGTGCAGTTGCGGATACGGCTTGTGCATCGGCAGAGTCGGACCGCGCTTTCGCCGCATCCGCGTCTGCCTGGGCCTTTGCCGCCTGGGCTTGCGCTGCATCGGATTGGGCTTGCTCCTTCTGCCGGCGAGCGTCATTTGCTTGCTGTTGCGATTGTGCCTGTGCGTCCGCGGAATCCTGCCGTTCGTTGGCCAGGCGCATTTCGTCCATCTTCTTGACCGCGATGGCGCGCGCATCTTCCGCAGTCTGCACTGCTTCGCGGGAGACCGCGATGAGCGGCTTTCGATCCATGTGTTTGTTGACGGCGTAGCCATCCGCGTTCTTCATTAACTGGACGGCGCGCTGGTAACTGTCGGCGGCGTACTGCTCCGCGCCCTCAGATTGAGCGATGCGCAGCGCATTGCGCGCCTCGAAGAACTCCAATGGCAACTTCGCGTTCAGCACCACCGGGTCGAACTTGTAGCCGGTCGGAATGTAGCCGCCCCGCTCCATCAGTTCATACTTTGCATTGACCGCTTCGCTGGTTCCCTTGGTGTCTTCCCGAACCACGTTTTCCAGCACAACCACATTGCTCGGCTGCCGCACCGCGTAGTAAGGCTCCGCGGTGACAATCAGGGCAAAGGCCTGAAGGTCTGTGGTTACGTGCAATTTGCTGCGACCGTTCCCCCCAACTAATACTTCACCCAGATTCACCGCCCGGCCTTCCGGCGAAATCGCCCACAGGACGTAGGTCAGATATTCGTTGCCGAAAGTCGTGGGCCCTTGCAGGCTGCCAAATTCGGCTTCCACCTCAATGGATCCCCGCTTGCTGTTGACGCTGGCTTCACCGTTTGCCGAGGGCATCAGGCTGGTGCCCGCAAAATCCAGCTTCGAACTTCCGCTGCGGTGCTCATAATTAACCGCTTGCACGCTGCGGCTGATCACCGTTACGCGGAACGTGGGCGTCGAATTAATCTGCTCTACGCTACCGGTTGCCGAGGAGGTGACCTGAGCGACTGCGGGCAAACTGAGTGCAACTGCAACTGCTAACAACAGTTTTGTTTTCACACGAATCTCCTTGTGGCAGGTATCTGCCATGGTGCTTTGTATCGATCTCTTTGCGAGCGCATTTCAGACTTCTTGTCTGCTTTCAGTGAAGCTGTTCCTTAGGTGCCAACGTGGATTCGGGACAGGGAATGAAACATCCCAAAAACATTCAGCAGCCACAGAACCACCGCAATCACCACAACCCCGTTCAAAATTGACTTGATGGAGGACTGCATGGGAATGAAGCGATTCACCAGCCATAGAAGAACACCCACTACGATGAGAACTTCCAGAAGTTGAATTAAAGGCATGATCGTTTGACCTTTCTTCTTGTTGCGGGCTGAACCCTCACATCCACTCGAGGTGTTGCCCTGGTTTCAATCTTCGAGAGCTTTTTAGGGTCGAATCGTGGCCGCCGCAGGTTCGCGGCGGACACGGATGAAGAATGCCGATTGGCTGGATGTGGTCGCTTCGCCGGAATTGATGCCAACCCGGCCCGCAGCGACCTGAGAATGAGAGCTACGAATCAGCGTCCGCGGCTCCGTCTACACACTCAGGAGAATAGAGAATGACAGGTGCAGACTTTCGTGTCTGAGCAAGATAGCTCACTTGCGGAAAACACGCGGTGCAATGGCGCTTTACACATCCTGCGCGCGCTGCCGGCGCTCGCAACTTCCGTTGTCCTCCAGCCAACCTAGCAGTGAACGCACGCTGGCCCGAGCCAGGGCAATCGCGCAATCCGCGGCTCCGTAATAGATGTTAAGCGTGTCCCCGTCGGGGTCCATCGTATAGCCGCACGGGAAGACTACATCGTCAACGTCGCCGTGGCACTCGTAGTCCGCTTCCGGCCCAAAGACCCAGGAATCCCCCCGCAACAGGCATCTTGCAGGGTTCTCCAAATCGAAAAGGGCCAGGCCCAATCGATACAGACAGCCCGAAGGTGTGTGCCGTACGCCGTGGTAAAGCACGAGCCATCCCTTGGAGGTCTCGATGGGCGGCGGCGACAACCCAATTTTGTTGGCGTCCCACCAGGCGCCTCGACGCGCTTCCAGCATGAGCCTGTGGCTGCCCCAGTGGCGCAAATCCGGAGAGTAGGAAATCCACATGTGCGCTCCCAGGTTGGTCGCGGGACGATGAATCAGCGCCCAGTACCCACCGATTCTCCGGGGCAGAAGCGCCGAGTCTTTGTCGTCCGGCGGCATGATTACCCCGTAGCGCTCAAAACTCCGAAAATCCTTGGTCAGCGCCAGAGACACTCCCGGGCCCCCGCGTGAATAGGACGTGTAAGTGACCACATACTGCTCTAGTTCGGGCACGAACGTGATGCGAGGGTCCTCAACTCCCCAGATCTCCTCGGGATGATCCTTCGGGCTGGGCATAAGCGTCGGTTCGCTGTCGATTTCCCAGCCATCGATGCCGTTTCGCGAGCGTGCGGCGCAAAGATGCGATAACCCACGGCGATCTTCTACCCGGCACAGCAGCAACGTCCTCCCATCGGGCAACAGAGTTGCGCCCGGATTGAACACACTATTAATCAAGTATGGCCAATCCTTACTGGTCAGAATCGGGTTGGCGGGGTGGCGAAGAAGCAGCGGCTCGAAGCGAGTATTTGGCGGGCTGATTATGGTTTGTGTGGGCATTGTCATGAGGAGCTTTTCGTTGCTTCAGTCTCCTGCAGCGCTCGCATCTCCAGCAGTGCCATCAGGAACGATAGCGTCGATTCCGCTCCCTGGTTCTCATTGGCGCGCTCGGGATGAAGACCGTCGCGGCATCCTCCGGTGACGCAATCATAAAGAGGAACCTGGAGGTCGTTGCCGCCAAGAAACCAGTTGAATGCCGACCAGGCTTCGTCTCGCCAGCGCCTGTCAGCGGTTACGCGATAGGCTTGCAGACACGCCGACACCGCACCTGCGGCCTCCAGCGGCTGTTGGTCGAAGCGAGCCTTTTCACCTCCCTGGCGATAGAAACCCTGCGACCCGATCGGCACAAAGTGGCCGTTGGCCTGGCAACGCTGAGTTTCCATAAGCCAATCCATGGAGTCGAGTCCGGCGGAGACCATGCGATCATCCGAGCAAGCCGAACCAGCAAGCAGCATGGCTTGGGGCAATCTTGCGTTTCCGTAAGCCAGAATGTTCTCACACCACTTCCAATCCGGACGCCGGATCGACTCATACATGGCAAGCAGTCGCCCCGCCAACACCGACCTGACCTTCTGTGCATCCCGGTCGCCGGGATACGAATCGAGATAGGCTTGAATTCCGAGCAACGCGTAGGCGCAGGCACGAGGACTGTAAAACTCCACAACTGCTGGCAGCGCGGACTCGAATAGCCGCCCCGCCGCACACCGCAGTCCCTGATCACTCGACCGCCCCAGAACCGTGCCCAGCGCCCACACCGAGCGCCCGTGACAATCTTCAGAACCCTCGCCTTCGTGCCATCGGCGGTCATAGCCGAGAAAATTTCTGAACCTCCCGCTTTTCGGGTTGAATGCGTGCTCCAGAAACGACAAATACCGGAAGGATGAATTCAGCGCGATCCCATCTGGACTAGCTTCCTCAGTTGTCGCCTTGCCCACGTGCTCTAGCCACACTGCGAAAATCAGCGCCCGCGCATTGTCGTCGCTGGTGTACCCTTCCCCGCGGTTCGGGACGGTAAAGATCGCGTGCTGCAATATTCCTGTGTCATCGGTCAGGCGATTCAACTGGCCCAGGTTCAATGCCGGCAGTTGATTTAGCGATCGATCCGCGGCGCGGGCTGAGAACTGAACTCGCGGACTCTCCATACGGTCGTTCCGGACCCGGGAGAAGCTTTCCATGTAGCCTTGCGCCACTCTCTTCCAGATCATTTCCCGCGCGAACAGATATGCGCGCTTCCGCATAGCGTGGCGAATCGCCGGAGTGTCCAGCAGTTCGATGGTCTTTTGCGCGATCGCGTCTGGATTCTGGAACGGCACCAGCGCGCCCCGGCGTTCATCTAACAACTCGATCGCATGCCAGTACGGAGTCGAGATGATCGCCTTTCCCGCCCCCAGCGCATAGGCCAGCGTTCCCGAAACCACCTGCGCCTCATGCCGGTACGGAGTGATGTAAATGTCCGCCGCGCCAATGAACTCCACCATCTCTTCCGGGCTGACAAAGCGGTTGTGGAACATCACCTGCGATTCCACTCCCACTTCCTTCGCCAGCGCTTGCAGGCTGGCTCGATACTTGTCACCCTCGCGCCGGAGGATATGAGGATGGGTCGCTCCTGCCACCATGTAAACCACATTCTTGTGCCTGGACAAAACCTGGGGCAGCGCCTGAATTACGTTCTCGATTCCCTTGTTCGGCGAGAGCAGGCCGAACGTGAGCAGAACCGCCTTCCCTTCTACTCCGAACTTGTCTTTGTAGAAATTGGGATCCAGGAATGGAAGGTCCGGAACGCCGTGCGGAACCATGTCGATCTTGTCGCAGGGAACTCTAAAGATTTCTTGCAGGAACTGGGAGGAGAGCTGGCTCATCACGATCAGGCGGTCCGAGAGTTCCGCGATCTCTTCCATCACCCTCAGTTGGTTAGGGTCTGGCTCCCGCAAAACCGTGTGCAGCGTGGTCACCACCGGCATCTTCAGGCGCCGCAGCAAGTGCAAAATATTGCTTCCAGCCGGACCCCCGAAGATTCCATACTCATGCTGCAGGCACACCATGTCGATATTGTTGAAGTTCAGGAACTCAGCCGCTTCCTCATACGAGGTCAGCTCATCCTGCGCCAGCGACCACCGCACCCGCGCCGGATAGTCATATCCTTCCTGCGTGTCGTTGACCGGGAGTGCCAGCAGTCGCGCTGTTCCGTATTCCGCAGAGATCGCACTGCACAGGTCGGTCGTGAATGTCGCGATTCCACATCGACGCGGAAGGTAATTCCCGATCACCGCGATTCGACTGGGCAGCGATGGTTTCGCATGCAATCGCGCGCGGGTCAAGGAACTCCTCTCGCGCACCAGCGCGCCAGGACTGACAACCTCCAGCACCCGACTTGGAAACACAGTGCTCGGTATCGCCATTTTCCCTGCTTCTGGTGAGAACAGTTGCTGCATCAATCCCTTTCCAAGGCGGGCACAAAGCAGAAACCAAATGTGGATGGATGTACTCTCTTCGTTAGTATTCCTCAAAACTGGACGTGGAACTGGTCAAAATTGACCAGCCTTTTCCCCAACAGCGGTTCACCATGCGCTTATGAAGGCCAAGAAGGACCAGCCTCTTTCCGTTCGTTGCCCCACCTGCGGCGCCAAACCTGGAGAACCATGCGAACTCAGCACTGGCCTGCCGCGCACCGCACCGCATCGAGACCGGCGTCTAGCCGCTTCCGATGAATAAACTCCTCCTCGGACGCTCGCCCGCCCTTGTGGAGCAAACTTTATAGAGTAGCTCGATCTCTTTTCCGAATACTGAGCAGAACTGCTCACTCTTGAAAATCACGAAGTCCAGAAGTTTCATGCGCATTACAGCCGTCTCGCAGGACTATAATTACAAAACATGAGCCCCCTGTTGGTCGCTAAAAAGGATCGCGCGTTCGACTCCGTTTCTTTCCTCGCCACCATTGGCGAGGGCAGGACGATCCTGTCCGTTGAGAAAAAGCAAACGATATTTTCACAAGGCGAGGCCGCCGACTCCATCTTCTATGTGCAGAAAGGCAAAGTGAGGCTCACCGTCGTCTCCCAGGCCGGCAAGGAAGCGACCATCGCCGTCGTGAGCGCCGGGAATTTCTTTGGTGAAGGTTCCCTCGCAGGTCAGCTGTTGCGTATGGGCTCCGCCGCCGCGATGACCGATTGCGAGATCCTCCGCGTCGACAAGAAAACCATGATGGATGCCCTGCACCGCGAACCCTCATTTTCTGAGATGTTCGTGGCCTATCTGCTGGCGCGTAATATCCGTTACGAAGAGGATCTGGTCGACCAGCTGTTCAACTCCAGCGAAAAACGACTGGCCCGCGTCCTGCTGCTGCTCGCTCACTTCGGCAAAGAAGGCATTCCCGAAACCGTTGTCCCCAAGATCAGCCAGGAAACCTTGGCCGAAATGGTCGGCACTACCCGTTCACGAGTCAGCTTCTTCATGAACCGCTTTAGAAAACTGGGTTTTATTCACTACGCCGGCGGTGCCGACGGCGCTTTGCAGGTCCACAGTTCGCTCCTCAATGTAGTTCTGCACGATTGAGTCCTTCCGCTTACTGGCTCCCATTCCACTCGCAGCCAACAACGGACACCCGCCGGCTCGCTTGCCTTGTCTCGCCAATCACCCATAGGGATCTCTTAACCCTTCCTCGCGCAGCGCCCTCTTGATTCCCCGCCCCAACGCATAAAAGAAACTACGGTCAATATTGACCAGTAATCGAAACGCCAAAGGCCCACACTGGTCCTCGAACAACTCTCGACGGTTGAACGATCGCCGGACTTTCCGGCTGTAGACCTCTTGTGAGACCGACAACATAAAGAGTCCCTGCAGCACCAATACCGCCTGGTGAGTTAGTCGGAGAAACTACAGGAGAGACAAATGAAATTCCTTAAGCCATTAGCAACCCTATTCTGCCTGCTCGCGCTCTGCGTTCTGGTCGTGCCGAACGCAACCGCGGATGACTGGAACCGGAAGACGGTTATCACTTTCAGCGGTCCCGTCGAAGTTCCGGGCGTAGGTGCACAGATCTTGCCGGCCGGTACTTACGTCTTCAAGATTCTGAATTCACAGTCCGACCGGCACATCGTGCAGATCTTCAATCAAGACGAAACGCATGTCTTCACCACTATCCTTGCCATCCCGAACTACCGCTTGAAGACTACCGACAAGACGGTAATCACTTTCCGCGAGCGGCCGGCCGGTGAGCCTGAGGCTCTGCGGGCGTGGTTTTATCCCGGACGCGAATGGGGCGAGGAATTTGTCTACGCCAAGTCGAGAGCCATCACCCTGGCCAAGGAAGCAAATGAGCCGGTGCTCGCGACCCCAATGGAACTGGCAGCCGCGCCCGTCGAGGCTCTAGAGACGGCGCCGGTCGAAGCCGTTGCCCCTACCGGAGACCCAGTCGAGTTGGCCCAGGTGGTTGAACCTCCTCCTGTGGCAACCGCGGCGGCAGAAGTCGATCCCCTGCCGAAAACCGCCAGCCCCCTGTCCCTGATTGCAGTACTTGGGCTGCTCATGCTGGGCGCCGGCTTTGCTCTTTCGGCTTTTTCGAAGCGCGTAGTGTAAGTCTGGCAATTGGGTGGATCCGAATTGAATACCCACCCAGAGAAGCTGACCGGGACCTGCATGGCGAAGAGGTGGTACGCCAGTGCCGCCTCTTCGTCGCCAGGCCCGGACTATTTCGACCCGCATACGATTTCCCGTGGAGTCTCCCATCCATGATTCGCCCAACCATGATCCTCTCATCCACGATTCTCCCATCATGACTCTCCCATCCACGACGAGGAGTAAGCAGCTGACGCCTCTCCCCTCATCCGCCCCGCGTCCGCAAAGCGCAGTAGGTCTCTGGGCTGCGGGACATTTCAGAACCGGGGTGCGCCTTGGCACGGAATGTGCCTCCACCCTCCCATGCCTGGTCGCCGTTCTCGCCTTGCTCGCCCTGCCAGGCTTGGCTTGGGCCCAGCAATCCTCTCCCCCACAGAACCACCCCGACGACCCTTACACCCTCAAGGTCAATGTGGATATGGTGATCTTGCGCGCGACCACCCAGGATCGCAGAAACATTCTTGTCTCCGGACTCGAGAAAGGCGATTTCCAGGTTTACGAGGACGGAGTGCTGCAACCGATCAAATACTTCAGCCATGAGGATGTTCCCGTCACCGTCGGCCTGGTCATCGATAACAGTGGAAGCATGCGCCCGAAGCGCGCCGATGTCATCGCCGCCGCGTTGGCATTTGCCCGCTCCAGCAACCCGCAGGACCAGATGTTCGTCGTCAACTTCAACGAAAAGGTTTCGTTTGGTCTTCCCGACAACACCCCGTTCACCGGCCAGGTGGCTCAGTTGGAGGTTGCCCTCGCCAGAATTGCCCCCGACGGCGAAACCGCCCTATACGATGCCGTGGCGGCCGCTCTGCAGCACTTGAAGCTGGGCAATCGCGACAAGAAAGTCCTCATCGTCATCAGCGACGGAGGCGACAACGCCAGCAAACATAGGTTGGCTGAAATCATGACCCTGGCAGGGCAGCCTGACGTCGTCATCTACACCATCGGAATTTTCGATGCCCTGGATGAGGATCGCAATCCTGGCGTACTCAAGCGCCTTGCCCGCGCTACCGGCGGCGAGGCCTTCTTGCCTGATTCATTAAAGGACGTTGCCCCCATCTGCGAACGCATCGCTCGCGATATCCGTAACCAGTACACCATCGCCTACGTCCCCACCAACCGAAATCGGGACGGAAGCTATCGCACCATCCAGGTGAAAGCCAGCGCACCGGGTCGCGGACGTTTATCGGTCCGCACCCGATCCGGGTACTTCGCGCCCTTAAACCCTCAGCCATCCCCGGCGGCAAAGGCACTCCGCCCATGACCTTCACCACTGAACCCAGGTTGTTCCCCACGCGAATCCAAAGGCTTCTTCGGTGGTGTCAACGCCTCTTTTTCATGACGGGCATCCTCGCCCTCGGTTACGTCGGCTTCACTCTGCTCGACGCAAAACTCTACCAGGTATCTGCAAAGCGGTCCCTCGATACCCAGATCCAGGTGGAAACAATTCACAACCCAACCCTGCCTAAATCAAAGGTCAAGCCAGGGGACGTTCTTGGCCGCATCGATATCCCCAGGCTGGGAATGTCCATCGCAGTCCTGCAGGGGACAACCTGGCGAATGTTGCGGCTGGGTGCGGGACATATCGAAAGCACTCCGCTTCCAGGCGAACCCGGCAACGTCGCAATCGCCGGGCACCGCGACACGTTCTTCCGCGGCCTGAAAGACATTCGCACCAATGATGAGATTCAGCTTCAGACCGCCACGGGGCTATTTCGCTACCAGGTGGATTGGGTGAAGGTCGTCGCTCCCGACGACATCGGTGTCCTCGCCCCTTCGCCGGAATCTGCGCTCACGCTCGTGACATGCTACCCATTTTATTTTCTCGGTTCAGCGCCCAGGCGCTTTGTCGTGCGGGCCCACCAGTACTAGCCGCCAAGGGCGAAGCCTCCAGTCGGCTGCGCCGGTGATCGGCAAAATCTGCCATCAAAGCCCTCCCGTTCCCGGAAACTGCTTGAGAAAACCGTTGCCCAGCTCACTCTTGGCTTGTCATGCGCCAGGCCCAGGGGATTGAGCAATTGTGAGCAGAACCATCGGAAACTCCGCCTGTATAACTGACAGGCATGGCAACCAACGGCACTCTCCTCTTGATACACCGGGATCCGGCGCAATTGCGTTCCTTGCAGGAGAATGGATACGAACTGGTGACCGCGACTAATGGTGAGGAGGGTCTACGACTGTTTGCCTCCGAGCCCGTTGACGCGATTGTGCTCGATTACCACCTCGGACTCTCGGATGGCACCTTCCTTGCAAACGAAATCAAGCGTGTCCGCCCAACGATTCCCATTGTCATGCTGGCTGACGATCTGAATTTGCCGGATGGCGCTCTGAGGTTTGTCGACGCCCTGGTCACCAAGTCTGACGGCGCCCACTTCCTATGGGCAACCGTTCACTTCGTGCTGAATGTGAAGCGGGCCAGGGATCGCGATCGTGAAGGCCAGGCTCGGGAAGGCCAGACTCTCCGCAGGTCCGCGGGGCAATCGCCCTATATTCAGGCCAAGGCGTCACCTAACACACTCGACGCGCCTTTCTCGGCAAAAGAGTGGAAACATATTCGGACCGGAGCGGTTAGGTTCTGAGCACAGCCCTGCCAATCCTGACCACAAATACAACCCAGTAGCTTGCAAGCCAGTTTCCAACATAAGCAAAGCACGCACTTCAATGAGATTGAGATGCCGAGCCTTCCTCGGCCTCTCAATCAGCCAGCCCTCAAACCGAACTTCGGCTCCCACCCACCAGGTTAATCACCAATATCACCAAGGCGACCACCAGCAGCAGGTGGATCAGGCCGCCGGCCACGTGAAGACTGAAACCGAGCAGCCAAAGAATCAGAAGCACAACCATAATCGTCCAAAGCATTTGCGTTCTCCTTTGCCCATCTTTAGAATCTTGCCTTTTCCCTCAACTAAGCGCTTCCCAACGATCTCCCGCACTCCAGGCAACATCGTTGCGATCGCGCTGTAATCAGCCCGCAGAAGGGACACATCCTTTGTGAGCCGAACTTTCCCGTCTTTGGCTCCGTGGTCGCCATCAACTTCGAGAAGGAATGGCTGATGCCCCTAAGCCCTTTACGGAAACGATCGCGAAGCCGGCCCATCGTCATCGATCCCACTCCGCTGTTTCTGCCATGGCCATTCCGCAGCTCGAGTCCGTCAGAAAGCCAACCCGCCCCTCGGCAAGCCGGCAGCGTCTCGCGCTTCGCACCTTCCGCCAATCAACCATGACAGGCAAGCCGCGGCGATGCTGTGCAGGATTGCTCACATTCCGCCGGAACCTTACAGGTATTTGTGAAACAGGTTTTGTGAACAGGTCTTGTGAAACAGGTCTTGTGAAACAGGTTTTGTGAAATTCGGTGAAACCCATGCTCTTTGGCGGCACGTCGGAAGTGAGCAATTCAGACCAGCTATTATTTTGGCCCTGAGCCATCATGTTGGCAGAGATGAGCACTTCTTCTCTCTCTTTCAGATCCTCTGAACTAAGTCAGCCCGTCTGAAGCCGTCTCTCCTTAGTTTCACAACTCCGAAAGGAATATTTCATGAAAAAGACAATTTCACTCGTGTTGATGAGCTTGCTGGGCATGGCCGGAACTTATGCTTTCGCCGGCTCCGACCGCGAAGACACCGTCGACCGCATGCAAAAATCCGTGGAAGTCCTGCAATCGATCATGTCCACGCCCGACAAAGGTATCCCCGAAGAAGTGTTGAACGGTGCAAAATGCATCGTCGTAGTGCCAAACTTGCTCAAAGGCGGCTTCATCTTTGGCGGCAAGCACGGACGTGGCGTCGCTTCCTGCCGCACCCCCGAAGGCTGGAGCGCTCCCGCATTCGTTTCCATTGGTGGTGGAAGCTGGGGCTTGCAGATCGGCGTCGAAGGCGTCGACCTGGTCATGCTGGTCATGAACGACCGTGGGTTGCAGCATCTGCTCTCCACCAAACTCGAACTCACCGGCGAAGGATCAGTGGCAGCGGGCCCCATCGGCCGTCACACTTCCGCTGGAACTGACGTTTTGCTGAACACGGAAGTGTTAACCTACTCCCGCTCCAAAGGGATTTTCGCTGGCCTCACCTTGGAAGGTGCGGTCATCGAGCAGGATAACGACTCCACTCGCGCCATTTACGGCACCCACATGCGCTTCCGCAACATTCTTTCGGGCCATGCCTCAACTCCCGCAAGCGCGGACGCGTTCGTCAAGGCTGTCTCCGAAGCCGGCCACCAGGCCCACATCGCCGAAGCCAGGGAAGACAACAAGCAGTAGTTGCACCAGAAGCCCGTCACCATCCCAGTCTTGTGCCTGACCGGAACCCCAAGGTTCCGGTCAGCGCCCCGGCAAACCAGGAAAACGCCCGAACCTCACAGGTCGAACCAACCCCAACAAAGAAATGGCTCCTCAGGTAGGACTCGAACCTACAACCCTTCGGTTAACAGCCGAATGCTCTGCCATTGAGCTACTGAGGAGTGTGGTGCGCGCGCGGAGCGCGCGCTTGTTTGGTTATCATAACATCCCGGCGCGGGGTCTGAAAATACTGGTGCCACTGGCGTGTAGGGCATCTCCTCTGCGCTGGTCGGGGGCGAATTTGTGGAAGACCGGGCCCGCTACCGCCACTTTCGGTGGGGTGTGAAAGCTCGGTCGAAGGAAGAGGGCGATGCGTATTTCGGAGGCTATCCCGCGCTTTCATTGTGGGTCGGTTTGAAAATCTCTCAATGCCGGAATATTTCAGGCTGAGGTAGTCTAACGGGAGCGATGGAGCGGCGCGCGCTTGCGATGATCCCGGATTCTGCCGGGAGTCTGGGAGGTGGGTATGGGTGGAGGGTTTCGATTGATTTGGATTCCTGCTTGTTTGATTCTTACGGTGGCGGCGGTTTATGCGGGGGGTGATGTTCAGGGATCTGCGCCTGCCGGTCCTCCCGCGGCTGAGATGCGGCCGGTTGAGGAAGGCCTGCATGGGACCAAGGTTGTCGATAAGTATAGGTGGCTGGAGGATGGGACGAGTGCGGAGACACGGAAGTGGGTTGCGGAGGAGATGGCTTATACGCGGGGGGTACTGGATCCTTTGGCGGGGCGGGAGTTGATTCACAAGCGTCTTTCAGAACTGCTGAGCATTGGCGACGTTGGCGTGCCCCAGATTGGGGGGAAGTATTACTTCTATACGCGGCGGGACGGGTTGCAGAATCAGCCTGTGCTTTATGTGCGGGAGGGGGTTGACGGGAAGGATCGTGTTTTGATCGATGCCAACCTGCTGGCGGCTGATGGGACTGTCGCTCTCGATTGGTACCAACCCTCTGTGCATGGGAAATATCTGGCTTACGGGACTTCGCAGAGCGGGTCGGAGATGAGCACCCTGCATATTGTCGAGACCAAGACGGGGAATTTGTTGCCGGATACGATTGATCGGACTCGCGCGGCCAGCATTGCCTGGACGCTTGATAGCGCGGGGTTTTACTACACTCGTTATCCAAAGAAAGGGGATGTGGCTGAGGGGCAGGAGCGGTACAACCGGCATGTGTTTTATCACGAACTGGGAACTGATCCGGCTACCGATCCGCCTATTTTTGGCGAAGGGCGCGATCCGGAGGATTTCCCCAGCGTGAATCTGGACAACGATGGCCGCATGCTGCTGATCACGGTGTCGCAGGGCTGGGCCAAGACAGAACTGTATTTGATGGATTTGAGGAAAGGCACGCCACCGACGCGCATCACCACCGGCAAGAATTTTCTGTACAGCGGGACTGTTTACAACGGAAGGCTTTACATTGTCACCAACGAAGACGCTCCGCGGTTTCGCGTTTTCGTGACTGAAGCGGGTGACTATGAGCGCGACAATTGGAAAGAAATCATCCCGCAGACGGGCGGAGTTTTGAAGGACGCTGAATTGTGGGGTGGAAAGATTTTTGCGCAGTACGAGCAGAATGCGACTTCACAAATCAAAGTATTCGATCTGCAAGGCAAGAACGTCCATGATCTTGCGCTGCCTGCGATGGGGACGGTTTCCGGGTCCGGGGGCAGATGGGATCACGACGACATCTTCTACAAGTTCGAGTCGTTTACCTTTGCGCCTTCCATCTACCGTTACGACTTGAAGAGCGGTTCTGCTTCTTTGTGGGCCAAGGTGGACGCTCCCGGGATCGACCCGGCGGCGTATGAGGTTGAGCAGGAGTGGTACCACTCGAAGGATGGGACGCGGGTGCCGATGTTCGTGGTTTGCAAGAAAGGATTGAAGAAGGATGGGCGCAATCCGACGCTGTTGACGGGGTATGGAGGGTTCAACATCAGCATGACGCCGGCGTTCGAGAGCGACATTTATTTGTGGCTGGAGCATGGCGGGGTTTATGCGGTGGCCAATTTGCGCGGGGGGTCGGAGTTTGGCGAAGACTGGCACCGGGCGGGGATGCTGGACAAGAAACAGAATGTGTTTGACGACATGATTGCGGCGGCGGAGTATTTGATCTCGGAAAAGTATACGGACCGGGATCATCTGGCCATTTGGGGAGGATCGAATGGCGGGTTGCTGATGGGGGCGATGATTACGCAGCGTCCGGATTTGTTTCGGGCTGTGGTGTGCTCGGTTCCTTTGCTCGACATGCTGCACTATCAGGACTTTCAGATTGCGAAGCTTTGGGTTCCGGAGTATGGGAGCGCGGAGAATCGGGAACAGTTCAAGTGGCTCTATGCTTATTCGCCCTATCACCATGTTGAGGTAGGGGTGGAATATCCGGCGGTGTTGTTTACGACGGCGGATAGCGATTCACGAGTGGACCCGATGCACGCTCGGAAGATGACGGCTTTGATGCAGAGTGTGGGTTCGAAGCGACCGATTTTGTTGCGGGTTGAGAGCAAGGCGGGGCACGGGCCGGGGACTCCGGTGGGGAAGCAGATTGAGGAGTATACGGATGTTTATGGGTTTTTGTGGTGGCAGTTGGGGGTGAAGTGAATTTGACGTGGGCGGGACTCGGTTCCTCTTTTTCTGCTGGCCCACGGCTTGCGCCCCTTCGGCAGGCTCAGGGCGGGCTGTGGGCTGCATTCTGTCGCCGCTTCGCGGCTGGGGTGGGGAGGTTTTCTTCGCTCGCTTCCTCCGTGAATGTATGCGCATACCCTCAGGGGCTAAAGCCCGATTCAAAGACTGCCTTTGACGCAGGCCTGGAAGGCCTGCTCCACCACGCTTGCTGTTCCCCGTTGGAGTTAGAGCTTGACGCGGTGGTGAGGCGCCGCTCTTCCACGGTGGTGCGGGCCTTGCGGCACGACTGAATGTGCCTCACGTGCGTTGACGGGGCGGGCGCAGATCCACAGCGAGATCAGAATCAACGTCAGAGGCAACGGACAGGAGTGTCCGTTCCACACGGGGCGGCTGGGGTGGGGAGGTTTTCTTCGCTTGCTTCCTCCGTGAATGTATGCGCATACCCTCAGGGGCTAAAGCCCGATTCAAACGGACTGCCTTTGACGCAGGCCTGGAAGGCCTGCTCCACCCGCTTGCTTTGAAAACTGATCTACGAACACGAGACTCGGGAGGACTGAACGTCCTGCGCCTCCAGGTCGCTGGTTCGCAATCCTGGCGAGTCAGAATCAAGAGCAAAGGCAACATCGCGAGGGGTCAGGGGGCGGGGGTTAGTGGGCAGTGGGGCTAGAGCCCGCATCGATTTTTGACTTTTGCACGGCGCTGGAGCGCTGCTCTTCCCAACGTGCTGCAGGCAGTCGTTATCATGGCTCAGAGTGGGGCTTGCGGCGTTGGCGCGAAAAAATGTGTTGACCTCTTAGGGGATTCCGGCTACATTGTGAAGTTCCACGGATAGTTGGAGTCTTTGGGTCTGTTCTGAGATACCTCGGCCTGTGATCCCAAACTAGGAAAAACGAGCATCTTCGGACTCCAGTTGCGCATCTATTCTGTTAGGAATTGCGCTAACTCCTTTACAACCTCAGTGGAATCAGTGGCTTAGGACGGCTTTGCGGGTTCCGGCTGCTTTCTTGGGGACAGGGGCGAAGCGAAAGGCCCATACTTATAAGGAAGGAGTAAGACAGACATGCGCTCTGATCGTGTGTTTGACGCTTTACAGACGTTACGGAATCGTTATATGTTATGCCAGCTTGCCTCGAAGGCCACGCGGAAGTTCCATCGGCCCAGCACGAGAATCCAGGAAACCATGAATGGGGTGTTGGACCGGATCGCGGGCGCGGAGCGGCAGGATGTACTGTCGGAGCCGGAGAATTTTGCTGAGGCACAACGGCGGGCTGCTTAAAGCAGTCCCGTCCGCCTGCCTTGTGGTGTTTTTGTCTTCCCTGAATACCCTCCTTTGAAAATCTCCCGACAACGCTGAAACGGATACGTTTACGGTGGCCGGGTTTAGGCGAATCGTTTCTAGGATAAATCATGACTATTGCTGAACTGAAAGAGAAGAACATTACCGAGCTGACCAAGATCGCACGGACCTTGGAACTGCCCGGGGCCAGTGGACTGCGGAAGCAGGATCTTATTTTCAAGATTTTGCAGGCGCAGAGCGAAAAAGAAGGACACATCTTCGCCGAGGGTGTGCTGGAGATATTGCCGGATGGCTATGGATTTTTGCGTTCGCCGGACTACAACTACCTGCCGGGGCCGGATGACATTTACGTGTCGCCATCGCAGATTCGCAAATTTGATTTGAAGACTGGCGACACCATCAGCGGGCAGGTGCGGCCTCCGCATGAGGGCGAGAAGTATTTCGCTTTGGTGAAGATCGAGGCGGTGAATTTTGAGTCGCCGGACGAGGCGCGGAATAAGATCCTGTTCGACAATTTGACGCCGCTTTATCCGCAGGAGCGGTTGAAGCTGGAGACTACGCGGGAGAATGCCAGCGCGCGGGTGATGGATTTGCTGACGCCGCTGGGCAAGGGACAGCGCGGGTTGATTGTGTCTCCGCCGCGGGCGGGCAAGACGATGCTGCTGCAGAATGTGGCGAACTCGATTACGACGAACCATCCGGAAGTGGTGTTGATGGTGCTGCTCATTGATGAGCGGCCGGAAGAAGTTACGGATATGCAGCGGTCGGTGAAGGGCGAGGTGATTTCTTCGACCTTTGATGAGCCGGCGGCGCGGCACGTGCAAGTGGCGGAGATGGTGATTGAGAAGGCGAAGCGGCTGGTGGAACACAAGCGCGATGTGGTGATTCTGCTGGATTCGATTACTCGGTTGGCGCGGGCTTATAACACGATTGTTCCGCCTTCGGGGAAAGTGCTTTCGGGCGGCGTGGATTCGAATGCGTTGCAGCGGCCGAAGCGGTTTTTTGGGTCGGCGCGGAATATTGAAGAAGGCGGGTCTTTGACCATTATTGCAACCGCCTTAATTGACACGGGATCGCGCATGGATGATGTGATCTTTGAAGAATTCAAGGGTACGGGCAACTCGGAAATCATCCTGGAGCGCAAGCTGGTGGATAAGCGGGTGTTTCCGGCGATTGATATTCAGCGGTCGGGGACTCGGAAGGAAGAATTGCTGATTCCGCGGGAGGATTTGTCGCGGATCTGGGTGCTGCGGAAGGTGCTGAACCCGTTGTCTCCGGTGGAAGCGATGGAGTTGCTGATTGACAAGTTGGGCAAGGCCAAGACTAATGGCGAGTTTTTGTCGAACATGAGCGCGCTGTAGCGAGCGACGAGCTTACCTCAGCGGCTAAAGCCGCAGTTGATTTGGCTGGACTTGCGGCACGACTGAAGTCGTGCCCTTCCCGAACTTTGGCCCTCCCGAACTTTGCCCTTCTCGAACTTTGCCCCTCCCGATCTTTCGCCTTTGCTGATCTTTGGCCTGCCTGCCTTTCCTGATCGTTAGCCCTTGCTGTCGTTAGCCGCCGTGATCTGTGGGCGGGGCCGGCATTATCCGCCGGGTCTTGTCCTCGGTATTTCCCATTGTCGGCGGCGACGAAAGTGTCATACTTAGGGAACGGGCATTCAGGTGTTGGGCCCGTTTCGAGGATACCGTGCGAATCCAACGAATGGCAGGGATAGTTTCAATCGGTTTGCTGTTGGCGATTCCCTTCAACGCGCAGACGACAGCCCCCAAACCGGCGCCTCCGCTCACGAGAATGGAAGCGAACCCGCCGAGTGGCGACGTGGAAGAGAGCCAGCAGCGCCAGGCGCGGGAGATGGCGAAGAAAGCCAATCTGGAGCGGCAGGCTTTGCTCAAGGCCGACACTGACAAACTACTCAAGCTGGCGGTGGAACTGAAGGATTCCGTGGACAAATCGAGTGAGAATGTTCTGTCGCTTGACGTGCTTAAGAAGGCGGAAGAGATTGAGAAGCTGGCGCACAGCGTGAAGGACAAGATGAAGGGGCCGAACTAGGGGAGCATCGAGCGATTTGGTGATTGGGTAATTTTGTAATTCGAAAAACCTTCGGTCCCGCGATTTGGGTCATGACCGGCACGGATCAGATGGGGGTCTGAAGCGCAGCGCCACCCAAGGCACGCGGGCGAGGGCGCCCGCGCCACACAAGCCAAGCCGGGCTGCGCCCGGCGGACAGCCGAGGGCGGCTGTCCCCACATTAGCGTCTTAATCCTTCCAGCGCGTCTTCCCTTCTCGCGCAGAAACGACTTACTCCGCGCTGCCGCTTCGGATTCGCATGCCGTAGAACGAGCGGTAGACGAAGAAGAAGGAGATCAAGAAAAACACCAGCGCGAGGATATTGGTGAGGGTTGCACCCTGGTCACGGGTTAGCGTTACTGCCAGCTCAACCGCCAGCAAGCCGAAGAGCGTGGTGAATTTGATTACCGGATTCAGGGCTACTGATGACGTGTCTTTGAAGGGGTCGCCTACGGTGTCGCCGATTACGGTGGCATCGTGCAGGGGAGTTCCTTTCTGCTTCATTTCCACTTCGACGATTTTCTTGGCGTTGTCCCAGGCGGCGCCGGCGTTGGCCATGAAGATGGCCTGGTAGAGGCCGAAGATGGCGATGGAGATGAGGTAGCCGACGAAGAAGAACGGCTCGACGAAGGCGAAGGCAAGCGTGCCGAAGAAGACGGCGATGAAGATATTCAACATGCCCTTCTGGGCGTACCTGGTGCAGATCTCGACCACTTTCTTGCTGTCTTCGACGGAGGCTTTCACCACGCCATCCAGCTTGATGTTGGCTTTGATGAACTCGACGGCGCGGTAGGCGCCAGTGGTGACGGCCTGAGTGGAGGCTCCGGTGAACCAGTAAATCATGGCGCCGCCAGTGATCAAGCCAAGGAAGAACGGGGCGTGGAGCAAGGAGAGCTTGTCGACGTTTTCGGTGAGGCCGGCGGTGAGGGCCATGATGATGGAGAAGATCATGGTGGTGGCACCGACTACGGCTGTGCCGATCAGCACTGGCTTGGCTGTGGCTTTGAAGGTGTTGCCTGCGCCGTCGTTGGCTTCGAGGAGGTGTTTGGCGCGCTCGAAGTGGACGGACATGTTGAAGTCTTTCCTGATTTCGGCCACGACGTTTGGAACCTGCTCGATCAGGGAGAGTTCGTAGACCGATTGAGCGTTGTCGGTGACCGGGCCGTAGGAATCGACTGCGATGGTTACCGGGCCCATGCCGAGGAATCCGAAGGCTACGAGGCCGAAGGCGAAGACGGCTGGGGCCAGCATGGTTGCGGCCGCAGCCAGGCCCATGGTGCTGAAGTAGTAGGCAATGGACATGAGCAGGACCATCGACAGGCCCAGGTAGTAGCCGGAGAAGTTGCCGGCCACGAAGCCGGAGAGAATTCCGAGCGAGGCTCCACCTTCTTCGGCGGAGGTTACTACTTCTTTTACGTGGCGCGATTCGGTGGAGGTGAACGACTTCACCAACTCCGGGATCAGCGCGCCGGCGAGGGTTCCGCAGGAGATGATGCTGGCCAGCTTCCACCACTGGGAGACGTCTGCGCCGAGGCCGGGAATGATGAAGTACGAGACCAGGAAGGTGAGGGCGATGGAGACGATAGAGGTTAGCCAGACCAGGGTGGTGAGGGGTGTTTCGAAATTCATTTCATCGACCGTGCCGAAGCGAGCTTTGGCGATGGCGGCGTTGAGGAAATAGGAGAGAGCGCTGGATACGAGCATCATGACACGCATGACGAAGATCCATACCAGCAACTGGACCTGCACGTCGGTGTTTTTCACGCCTAGGAGGATGAATGTGATCAGGGCCACGCCGGTTACGCCGTAGGTTTCGAAGCCGTCGGCAGAGGGCCCGACGGAGTCGCCGGCATTGTCGCCGGTGCAATCGGCGATTACGCCGGGGTTGCGGGCATCGTCTTCTTTGATCTTGAAGACGATCTTCATGAGGTCGGAGCCGATGTCGGCGATCTTGGTGAAGATGCCGCCGGCGATGCGGAGCGCGGCCGCGCCGAGGGACTCGCCGATGGCAAATCCGATGAAGCAGGGACCGGCGTAGTCGCCGGGGATGAAGAGAAGAATGATCAGCATGATGAGGAGTTCGACGCTAATCAGCATCATGCCAATGCTCATGCCGGCTTCTAGCGGAATCTGGTAGACGGGAAACGGTTTGCCGGGCAAGGATGCGAAAGCGGTGCGGGAATTGGCGAAGGTGTTTACGCGAATGCCGAACCAGGCTACGCCGTAACTGCCGGCGATGCCGACGAGGCTGAACAGGAGAATGATGGGGAGGGTGAGGGCGACGGATTTGCCGGGGACGGGCTTGAGCCAGCCGAAATATAAAGTGATGATTACGGCGATGAATACCCACAGGAACAAGATGAACTTTCCCTGCGTGATCAAGTAAGTTTTGCAGGTCTCGTAGATGAGTTCGGAGATTTCGCGCATGGAGCGATGAACGGGCAGGTTCTTGAGGCGCATGTAGATGACCATGCCGAAGCCGAGGCCGAAGATGCAGAACAGAATGCCGATGAGGAGGAGGCGGTGTCCGTCGATGGCGCCGTTCAGGAAGCTGACGGAGGAAAGGTCCGGAAGTTTGAGCGAAGCTTCGCCGCCGGCTTCGCCGGAGGGTTGAGCGACAGCGGTTGCGGCACCGAGGGTGAGCAGAGTAGCCAGGGCAAGGGTCTTGCGTAGGAAACCAGTTACCACACGGCGTCCTTGGAACGCAGCAGTGGCGAGCCAGGTGCGCATAATGAGTCCTCCAAATTTGTCGGTTTTCAGGAATTATATAAACGTGTTTAGGTGCTGCGTTCCGGCAAAGCATCCATCGTCCGAGCACGCCTGGTGCGGACACGAGGACTCAATCGCCGGACTATCCGAACACGCTTCCACCGCAAAACGTAAAACCAAGTGTTGGAGCTTGGCCGCGTCGGAGTTTGCTCCGGGAGTGGTTGGAGAAAAGATTAAGACTGCCCTCCAAGCATCCCAGTGCAAAACGGGCATTTATAACACGTTGCAAGGAAAGGGTCAATCGGCAGCGCGCTGTAGGCCGGCGGGGAAGCCCCCGTACGGCGGGCACGTAGGAGTTGGAAGAAATTCACGGTTCGATGGGAGAGCACGCCAGGGCAAGCGGCGGCGGAGATCATGGCATGTCATTGAAGGGGGTGGAACTGACCAGAGTGTGCAGGTTCTTGCAACCTATGGCGGCGAAAGGCTTGTGCCGCGCCGGATTTCGCGGTCCTAGATAGTATTCTCCATTGCATTACTTTCGTAACCGGCATAGACTCGGCGAGCCGTTTTGCGTTCGGAAAATTTGCGTTTCGCAAAACTGGTGTCTTGTTGGCAAGAAAAACCCAGAGGAGGGATCTAGTGAAAACAACGCTTTTCGCAGTCGCGTTAGTAGTTGCGCTCAGCCTCTCAGCCATGGCGCAGCATTCCAGACCGGCGATGTCTCAGCATCGCGCCGGCTCCGCCACAGGAACGACGGTGTTCAAAAACAGTGCCCACCCCCAAGTGCCAGCGCTGTGCAACCCGTGCTTGTTCTATGCTGGCGACCTTAACCCATTCGACCCCAACGCGGCCGGCATGTCCGATGAAAATACGTTGCTGATTACCGAGGGCGGCGGGGCGACCTACGCAGCCGTGATTATTCCAACGGGAGTAACGGCGACGGTCTCCGGCATAGTGTTCAACGTGCAAGCCGACGCTGCCTTCGATCCCATGACGGCCAGCTATGACGTGCGGACCGGCATTACGGACGGCAACGGCGGAACCAGCATCGCATCGGGCAGCGGTTCGATCGCAGTGCAAGCCACGGGCCGTAACTTTCTCGGCCTGAGCGAATACAGCCTTGCGGTATCGTTGTCGGCGCCTCTAACGCTTACGCCAGGAGAATACTGGTTCAACCTGCAACCGCAATGCCTGAACACGCTGGATGGAAGTTGCAGTGTTTTCCGGCAATTTGTATCCAACACTACACAGCAAACCAACCGTTTGAACGGCTGGTGGCAGCCTGCCCACGAGATGTTCCTGAACGGCGCCTTCTACGGGATCACGTTCACCAACTGGTGTGATTCCGAGCTTGGTTTCAACCCATATCAGTGCGCTGGTATGTCGTTTGGGCTGATCGGAACGGAATAGTAAGGCTGCATTTCGCAGTGCCTGGACATCGCGGGGAACATCCCGCACAAAGATAGCGAAAAAAATCGAACAGGAGGAATCGAGTGAAGACGACGCTTTTCGCAGCAACTTTAGTGGTAGCCCTTACTCTCTCAGCGGCGGCCCAGAAAAAACCGGCGGTATCCCGTCACCTGGCTGGCAGTGACCACCAGGCGGCCGGATGGACCGGGACTGCCGTTCCACCAGCCCTATGCAATCCCTGCTTATTCTACGGGGGCGACATCAACACGGCGGACTTTAATGCCGCCGGCATGTCGGAAGAAAACACTCTTCTGATCCCCAACAGCGCCACTTACGGTAACTTCAACGTGCCTTCCGGGTCTACGGTGACCATCACCGGGATGTTGGTTAACATCCAGGCAAGTGCGAACTTCGATCCGGTCACGGCAACCTACGACATTCGAAGCGGAGTCACGGAAGGAGACGGGGGAACTGACATTGCAACCAACACCGTTACCGCAACTGTGGCAGCAACCGGCCGGAACTTCATTGGTCTGAATGAATACACGGTCGCGGTTAACCTCTCCACTCCGGTGGTACTGGGGCCCGGCGCGTATTGGGTTGCCGTCACCCCGACCTGCACCAATGGCGGGCTGGATGGCAGTTGTTTTGAAGGAAGATTCTTTGTTTCCAATACGACCACCAAAGCCAACAACGTCCACGGCGGACAAGAAAGCGAACATCAGATGTACCTGAACGCGGCCTTCTTCGGGCTGACTTTCGCCAACTGGTGTGACGCGGACGTAGCGGATTTCAATCAGGCTCAATGCAACAGTCTTTCTTTCGGTCTGATGGGATCGTCCTCGAACTAACGGACAAACGTTACTAGAGCGGACCCAAACTAAAGAGAAGCCGACGAACCTTTCGGCTTCTCTTTTTTGTTTTATGGTTCTTGTTTGGCCGTTTTTGTTTGACCGTCTTTCCTGGCGGTCTCCATTGGTTGGGATCTGGCGGGAACGAGCGAGTGCAGGCGTCTTAGGTCCAGTAGGTGCGGTCGAGCGAGCGGTACTGGATGGCCTCGGCAATGTGCTTGGGCTCGATGGGTGCGGTTTCTTCGATGTCGGCGATGGTTCGGGCTACTTTCAGGATGCGGTCGTGGGCGCGGGCGCTAAGTCCCTGCTGGGTCATGGCGCGTTCGAGCAGGCGTTCGCAGTCGGGAGACAGATCGCAGAACGTGCGAATGTGGCGGGATGACATCTGGGCGTTGCAATAAATCTTTTCGCGAGAGGAAGCGAAGCGATCGAGCTGCTTTTGCCGGGTGCGGATTACGCGCTCGCGAATCTTCGCGGAACTTTCCGGTTCGCTGGTGGAGCGCATCTCTTTGAAATTTACCGCGGGGACGTCGATGTGAATGTCAATGCGGTCCATGAGCGGGCCGGAGATTTTCGAGATGTAGCGCTGGATCATTGGCGTGGTGCACTGGCACTCGCGGGTGCGGTCGTTGCGAAAGCCGCAGGGACAGGGATTCATGGCGGCAGCGAGCATGAAACGTGCAGGAAAGGTGAGGGCCATGGCGGCGCGAGCGATGGTGACGGAGCCATCTTCGAGGGGCTGGCGCAGGACCTCGAGGACGTTGCGGGGGAATTCCGGGAGTTCGTCGAGGAAGAGCAGGCCGTTGTGGGAGAGCGAGACTTCGCCGGGGCGCGGGATTACACCGCCGCCGATAAGGCCGGCGTCGGAGATGGTGTGGTGGGGAGAGCGGTAGGGACGCTTGCCGACCAGGCCGCTGCCGGGATCGAGTACTCCGGCCACGCTGTGAATCTTGGTGGTCTCGAGAGCTTCTTCAAAAGTGAGCGGCGGCAGGATGGTGGGCATGCGTTTGGCCAGCATGGTTTTGCCGGAGCCGGGGGGACCGATCATGAGGATGTTATGGCCGCCGGCGCAGGAGATCTCGATGGCGCGTTTGGCGGTCTGCTGGCCGCGGACGTCTTTGAAATCCACCAGAAACTCTTGTGATTCGCGCAGCAAGGCGTCGCCATCGGCTTTCAAGGGGACGATGCCGTTGCCCGAGTTCACGAAGTTGATCACATCCAAGAGCGAACGGACTGGGTAGACATCGACTCCGCCGACCATGGCGGCTTCGCGGGCGTTGGCTTCGGGGACGACGAGTTTTGAAATCTTGCGGGTGCGAGCTTCGAGGGCGATGGGCAGCGTGCCACGAATGCCGCGGACTCCGCCGTCGAGGGAGAGTTCTCCTATGAAGAGGCAGTCTTCGATCGTCTTCTGAGTCAGACCGCCGTAAGCACCGACGATGCCTAGCGCCATGGGCAGATCGAAGCCGGAGCCTTCTTTCTTTATATCCGCGGGCGCTAGATTGATGGTGATGTGGGTGGGCGGGATGTCATAGCCGCAGTTTTTCAGCGCGGCTCGAACGCGGTCGCGGCTCTCGCGGACAGCGGCGTCAGGCAAGCCGACGGTGTGGAAGTGATCCTGATCAGTCTTGATGCCGGAGCAGTCTACCTCGACCTGGATAATGTTGGCGTCAATGCCGTAGACCGCGGCGCTTAGGGTCTTGTAGAGCATGGTGGTCCGGGCGAGACATTTTTCGTGCCGCCGTCGGCACACCAAGGCCTGATTCCGGGATGGAACCAGGTTACGCGTCCGGAGGTGGGCTGCGCTGTGATGGATGTCACAGGGTGTGCCTGTGGATTAAAGAGGGAACGCGCAGATTCCAGGAGGGCCTTACTGGCTCATGAAACAAACTGGCCCAAGCAGGCAAGGAGAATGGTCTGGGACTTTACTGGAGCTTGGCGTACTCCGACCTGGCCTGTTTCAGGATGGGAATATCAGGGTCGGCGTCTTTCCAGAGCGTGAGGAAGTCCTTATAGGCGGCGAGAGCGCGGACGCGGGCAGCGTCGGCATCCACGCCCTGGGAGGTTCTGGACTGCAAGGCGTTGGAGCGGCCGACTCCCAGGTGCGCCAAGGCACCCGTCCAGCAGTTGGCGACGAGGCCGTTGTGATCGAGAATCTTCTGAAACTCGGCGGAGGCGGCTTTGCCTTGTCCGGCTGCCAAGTATGCCTCTCCGCGAACGTACACCGGATAGAGGCAGGAAACGCTATTGGAGAACGGAATCAGCCCTAACTCGATGGCAGAAGCAGGTTGGAGCGCGGTGAGGGCAGAAGCCGCGTTCTTTTTGTTCAGTGCCAATTGCGCCTGAATCGCCGGGAGCCAGAGGGACTGTATTTGGGTACCCAGAGGGTAGCGCTTGGCCAAGTTCTGGCTCAAGGCTTGGGCTCGCACCGTATCACCTGCCATGGCAAACGCAAGCGCCCCTTGCACCACTACTCCGGGACTGGTGGGAGCAAGCTGCAAAGCCGCGGTTGCGGTTCGCGTGGCTTCCGCAGTATTGCCGTAAGCGGCTTGCCGCAGAGCCGAGTAAATCAGGTAATTAGCGCCACCTTCTTTGTCGTCGGCTCGCGCGGCGGAGTCAATCGCCTGCTGGGTGAACTCCCGCGCCTTGTTCACACGACCGAAGTAGGCTTCGGTGTCAGATGCGGAGGCAAGTCCCACGTTCTCGTAATCGGGCTTTCCAGTGAACCACCGTAGCTGTTCCGCCATTGCCCCGGAATCCGCCGCGAGAAAGGCAAGAGCGTAGAGGTCGGCGTGAAAGTCCGCGGGATCTATTTTTCGAGCCTCGGCCTCTTGAATGGTCTGCCGGGTCTGGTCGAAGCGTTGCAAGGCCATGGTATAGTTGGCGAGATTTTCGTAGAAAATGACCGTGTCCGGGCTCAAGCGCAGGGCTTGCCTTGTCAACTCCACACCCTTCTCATACTGCCCCTGCTCGGCGTAGATCAGGCCCAAATTGTTGTAGGGGCCGGACTCGCGGGGGAAACTTTCCATCTGCTCCTGATAGGTGCGGGCCGCTTTATCCAGCTCTCCGGTTACATTGCGATAGTAGGCCGCTGTGATCGACAACTTTTCGCGTTCGCTGGCATGTTCCCGCAGTTGGAACGCCCTGGTGTAGTACTGAACGGCCCGTCCCAGCTGGCCGAGGGCGTTGTAATCACCGCCCACTATCCTGTAGCCCATGGCAAAATTTGGATCCAGTTCGATGGCACGCAGATGGTACTGCAGACCGGCGTTGCGACCTTGCTCATTCGCGGCCTTTTCGCCAAGGCTGTACGCCTTCAGAGCTTCGAGCGAAGGCGTGGTGGCTTCTTCGAGGGGGACGTCGAACTTTTGCACCGTAGCCAGCGATTCGCCCAGTTCGCCGCGGAGCCGGGATGCCGCCTTGCCCAGCGCGTCCAGCACTTTCTCCTTGGACTCCGCTGTCACCTGCTCCTCGGCCAGGGTGTCTCCGTTCTGGCAGTTCACGGCCTTCAGGGCCAGCACATATTCGGTGCCCAGACTACCGATGGACCCGGCAATGTACGCCTTACTGCTGGCCCGAAGACAAAGTTCGCGGGCCACCTGGGGTGTAAGTTTCGTGCCGGAAGGAAGGGTCATCTGTTGCAAGGTCTTTCCAACATCGCTGTCGGAGAACACATTCAGGAAAGGGGATTGCCGCAGGGAAACGTTGAGCGCCGTCTTCAGGGTTTCGTCGAATACGGCGTCGCCCGTGCTATTGGCAAAATCGGCGAGGACGATGGTGTCCTTCTCGGTCAGGCGCTTGGTCTGATGGCGCGCACGAAAGTAAAAGCCTCCCACTGCGAGCAAGGCAACCAGCAAGACGGGAACCGCGATCTTCCAGAGCTTTGCCGGGAGGGCTGGTGGCCTTCCCGGCACGGCGACCGAGCCAGAACCAACCGAATAACTGCGCCCGCTCTCGGTATCCCGCTTCAGCCGCTGCAAATCGGCTCGCATCTCCGCCGCGCTCTGAAAGCGGAGATTGCGGTCTTTCTCCAGAGCCTTATGGATAATGGCTTCGAGGCGCTCCGGAATGTTTGGATTCAACTGCCTGACGCCGAGCGGTTCCTCGTGCAGAATGGCTCCGAAGGTCGCTCCCTTGGTCGGCTTATCGAAGGGCAGGCGGCCGCTCGCCATTTCGTAGAGGACGACCCCGAACGAAAAAAGGTCGGAGCGCCCGTCCAAGGTCCTACCATCGATCTGTTCGGGCGACATGTAGGCGATTGTGCCCAAAGTCTCACCCGCGGTGGTGAGGTGGCGATCGACGAACGTGGGATCGTCGGGGCCGGATCCGGAGCTGCGGCCGCCGCCGCTAAGTTTGGCGAGGCCAAAATCGAGGACCTTGGCCTGCCCTCGCTTGGCGATCATGATGTTCGCGGCCTTGATATCGCGGTGGGTGATGCCGGCGGTGTGAGCCACATCCAGGGCGTCGGCGATCTCAATCGCGAACCCGACTAACTCATCAAGATGCAGGGGACGGCCGGCAATCTTGTTGCTTAGGGTGACGCCGTCGAGATACTCCATGGCGATGAAGGCATGCCCGTCCTGCTCGCCGACGTCATAGATGGTGCAGATGCCCGGATGATTCAGCGCGGAGGCTGCCTGTGCCTCGCGGTGGAAGCGAGCCAGAGCCAGGGGATCCCGGGCAACTTCCTCCGGGAGGAACTTGAGGGCGACGAAGCGATGCAGGCGCGTGTCTTCCGCCTTATAGACAACGCCCATGCCTCCGCTGCCCAGCTTCTCGACGATGCGGTAGTGCGAGATGGTTTGGCCAATCAACTGGAAAGCACGCCCTCTGCGCGGCCATCTTAGGGGCCGGGCTACGGCAAGTCAATGATTGCCGCACAGCCACTCACAATCAATCTGAAGTAACCCAATTCTCCAACAGCGACAAAAGATTATTCCGCACTGTCAGTATAATTACGATAGTTTGAATGATCGACGGTTTTGCCGTTCCACGAACGCGAAACCAGGTGATTTCTCCATGACCCAGGCCTCTCCCGATAGTCCCCGGCGTTCCCGTCCACCGCAGAACCTGGAGCGCGAAGAATCTCAGCTTTGGCGATGGATTCTGCTGTTCATGGTGCTGCTGGCCGCGGGCTTCGCCGCCCTCGCCTGGGAGCGGCTGGAGACCCTGCCTTACCATTTAGGCCCGATGGCGTTGGGTGTGCTGCTTCTGTCCGTGCTTCTGGCCGTTTACGCCTACGGCCGGCGGAAGGAAGTGGTCGAACTCAAGATGTTGCTGCAGGATTTGCAGGAGCATGTGGGCGCGGCTCCCTCGGAGGAGCAACTCGACCAACTTAACGAGGTGATTGCGCGCTCCCAGCGCAGCTTCAAAGAACTCATTGACTCTTTCGAAGATGCCGCTTGTGCCGTGTCTTTGGACGGCACGCTGCGCACGGTCAACAAGAGTGTGAGCGAACTGGTAGGGCTACCTTACGCCTCGATTGTGGGGCAGAGGTTTTTCGACTTTCTGGAAGAACCATCGCGGGAGAGCGTCGAAGCCGGGCTGTCGCGTTTTCTGGAGAAGAGACACTGGGCGGGCACCGTGCGGGTGCGTTTCAAGAACAATTCCAGGCCTCTCTACTTCGATTGTGTTCTGAATGCGATCGTGAAGAGTGGCGAAGTGGTGGGGGCCAGCGTGCTGGGGCGGGATGTGACCGGGCAGCATGAAAAGGAACTTCGCTTCACGGAACTGTTCGAAACGCTGCAGGAAGGCGCTTATTTCAGCACGCCGGAGGGCAGACTGCTGGACGCCAATCCCGCGCTGGTGAGCATTCTGGGCTATGCCACGAAGGAAGAGTTGCTTGCACTCGACGCCGGCAAGCTGAATGTCGATCCCGCGGAGCCGCCCGTGCTGGGCCGGGCGGCTGACGATCGCGGGGGGGTGCGGGCGCGAGAGATCGTGCTGCGCAAGAAGGATGGAACTCCCGCGGTTTTCCTCGAGTCCTCGCGCGCCGTCTGGGATGCGGCAGGCAAGCTGATTCGTTACCAGGGCACGCTGGTCGACGTCACGGAGAGACGCAAACTCGAGCGGCAACTGCTGCAGCAGGAGGAATTCCGGCGGCATTTGCTGGAGAGCTTCCCCGACCTGATTCTCGTGGTCGATCTCGAGGAGCGTTACACGTTCGTGAGCTTCCGGGTGCGCGACCTGCTGGGGTATCAACCTGAGGATTTGTTGGGCAAGAAGATCTCGGAAACCGAGCATCACTCGCCGGAGCTGGCGGCGCTCTACCACGATGTCGCCTCCAGCACGCGGATATTTGGATCCGCGGAATACGGGGCGCGTCATCGCGATGGGAGCTGGCGCACCATGCGCGCCTCGGCCAGCCAGCTGTTTGACGCCGATTCCAAGCTGGGCGGCGTGATCGTTTCCGTACGCGACATCACAACCGAAAAGAAGCTCGAGCAGCAGATCGTCCAGAGCGAGCGTTTGGCGGCCATGGGCGCGATGATTGGCGGAGTCGCCCACGAACTTAACAATCCCCTGACCAGCATTCTGGGGGTAAGCGAGCTTCTGCAGGACAGTCAAACCACCGATGCGGCGCGCAAGCAGATCGGCATCCTGCAGCAGCAGGCGCGCCGCGCTGCGGAGATCGTTCACAACCTGACTTATTTCTCGAGGCCGCCGACCCCCGGCAGATCGCGTGTCAATCTCGGGGAGATTGTTGAACGCACGCTCAATCTGCACGCCTACTCGCTGCGGAAAAACAGCATCACCGTGGACTTCCTGCGGGAGCCCGGGCTGCCTTATGTGGAAGCGGATCCTCACCAGGTGATGCAGGTCTTTCTGAACTTGATCCTGAACGCCGAGCAAGCCATTCGCGAGGCTCGCGACCGCGGAACGTTACGCATCCGCCTGGGAAATAACGGGGAGACGGTTTGGGCCAGCTTTCACGATGACGGTCCGGGGATTCCCAACGACATCCTGGCCAGCATCTTCGATCCTTTCTATACGACGAAGCGGCCGGGGCGCGGAACCGGGCTCGGCCTCAGCATCTGCAAGGCAGTCATGAAGGAACACAACGGGACCATTGAAGCTGCCAACGCGCCGGGCGGAGGAGCAGTGTTCACGGTCACGCTGCGCGCGGCTTCTGCTGCCGCATCTTCAAGTTAGAGGCTGGCTACTCTCTTTCCACGGCCATAGCCACGGCGTTGCCGCCACCGAGGCATAGCGCGGCGATGCCACGTTTCGCATTGCGGCGGGTCATCTCATAGATCAAAGTCACGAGCACGCGCGCGCCGCTGGCTCCGATGGGATGCCCTATGGCAACGGCGCCACCATTTACGTTGACCTTGTTGGGATCGAGCCCAAGCTCTCGCATCACGCCCAGGGCTTGTACTGAGAAGGCTTCGTTGAGTTCATAGAGATCGACGTCGTCGCTCTTCCATCCCGTCTTCTCCCAGATCTTTTTCACTGCATCGACGGGGGCCATCATCACCCACTTGGGCTCGACGCCGCTGGTCGCCTGGGCCACGATTCTCACCAGGGTCGGCGCGCCCAGTTCCTTCGCCCGCTTTGCGCTGGTCACTACTACTGCCGCTGCTCCGTCGTTCACTCCAGGAGCATTGCCGGCGGTCACGGTTCCATCCTTCTTGAATGCGGGCTTCAACGCGCGCAGCACTTCGATGGTCGTATCTTCTCGCGGGCTCTCATCTTTCTCGAACAGAACCGGGGCTTCGCCCTTCTTCCTGGCAGGGATCTCCACTGGCACGATCTGAGACTTGAAGCGGCACTCCTTCATTGCGGCGACCGCCTTGCGATGCGAGTTCACGGCGAACTCATCCTGCTCTTCGCGTGTGATGCCATACTTCTCGGTCACGTTCTCGCCGGTGATGCCCATGTGATAGTCGTTATAAATGTCCCAAAGTCCGTCATGCACCATGGAATCGATCACCTGCCCGTTTCCCAGGCGGTATCCTTTGCGAGCCTGCGGCAGCAGATAGGGAGCGTTGGTCATCGATTCCATGCCGCCCGCCACCACGATGGAACTGTTTCCGGTCTGCACCGCTTGCGCGGCCAGAGCCACCGCTTTCAATCCGGAGCCACAAACCTTGTTGATTGTCATGGCACCTGTGGTTGGCGACAATCCGCCGAAGATTGCGGCCTGTCGCGCCGGGTTTTGTCCCAGGCCGGCGGGGAGCACGTTGCCCATAATGCACTCGTCGACCTGATCGGAAGGCAATCCAGCGCGCTTCACGGCTTCGCGCACCACCACCGCACCGAGTTGAGGAGCGCTTAAATCGGAGAGGCTGCCCTGAAATTTTCCTACTGCCGTGCGACAACCGGAAATGATGACAACATCATCGAAAGCCGCCATTGATCATGCTCCCGCGAAGATTTCGCAACTGTCATTATAGATGCAGCAGAGGCCGAAAATGATGAACTTCTGTTACGCGGGCGCCGCCGTTCGATCGTGTTCACGCCAACTGCCGACGTACGCGCAACACATCGCCTCTGCTTCTTCCTCTCTTGCGATGGCATGCTCGCGACATGTTTTGATGGAGCAACCTTAAGATTTTCTTCCTCACTCCCGTCTCTCGGTGACTTTGGTACACCAACACTCGCTGCTCCGCATGCATTTTTTTCTTGACTTCATTTTTCATTAACTGAATACTTCAATTAGTCGCAACAAATGATCGTTGCAGATTTTTCCATGAACAATGGAAGGGAGAATAGAACCAATGGCAACCAAGAAAAAGGCAAAAAAGAAAAAGAAGCATTAAGAAGGTCAGTACGAAGTCACAAAAGGGGGACGCCGAAAGCGTCCCCTAAGTTTTTGTGCAGGATCTGGTACGCGAGCCCGCCGTTAATTCAGTGACTCCGATCCGTTCAGCGACTTCTCCCCACTCTTCGTTTGGTTCCTAGCAGGACCCGCAGCAAGATTCGGAACCCGCTTTTCCTGGGCTGGACACAATCCTCGGAACGCGCAGAAGTTACAGTGGAAACCAAGCTTAGGCTCGAAGTCTCCGGCAGCAATGCTGCGGGCCGCAGCCAGCACCCGGTCTCGTGCTTCGACCAATTGAAACTCAGTTCGTTTCGAGAAGACTGGAACATTCCCTTCGAGATTATGAAACACCAATTCGCCCACCCGGTATCCCCACTTTTCGCGCGCAGCCATCGCGTAGATCGAGAGCTGCAGACTTTCGTCCGCGTCCTCCTGCGATCGAGCCTTGCCGGTCTTGTAGTCCACGATCGCAACACCGCCATCTGCCGTGCGGTCCATCCGGTCAATTCGCCCAGCCACCTTCGTCCCGGCAATCTGCACGTCAAACCATTCTTCGGTGTGCAACACTTCTGGCGCGGGTGCTGAGCGCGTCCCGGCAAGAAAGTCCTGCAACTGCTTCAGTCCTTGCTTCAGGTACAAGTCCCGCTGATAGTCGTCCTGAATGCCGGACACGCCCGGATCGCCACGAAACAGTTGGATCAGCTCCTCGTCAGTCTTGGTCCGGCCCAGGCGCACGGAGTCATAGTAGGTACGAAGCACGCGGTGTATGGCTGCACCGTACTGCATGGCCGCGTGGACCTGCCGCGCCAGCTTCCATTCTCTTTCAAACTTGAATTGCAAGGGACAAGTCTCGTAGGTCTCGACCGCCGAAGCGCTCAACCGCGCGTTCAACGCTTCGATGGCCGGGAGTTCAAGCCATGCTGCCAGGCGCGAGCCCTCAGGATGAGCGGCATCCGCGACCGCGGCAATCTCGATCAGTTCGGGCTGAGAAGCGATTGCCGCCCGCGCCCTGAGCCAAGGTTGCAGTGTGGGGTTGGCGATGAGTTCGCGCATGTAGCCGGGAGGGGTTTTGTCGCGTCCGGTTCCCTGCTTGCCATACAGGTGCAGCGAGTCCCTGGCCCGCGTCATCGCCACATAGAAGAGGCGGCGTTCTTCCTGATCGTTCAGCGTTTTGTCGTCCCCCCCAGCAGCCGAGTCTGGATCGCGCAACTCTCCGGGAAACTCCACCAGCGTTTCCTGGTAACTCTTGGGGAACGACGGACTGGTCGCGCGCAGGATGAAAACATGAGCGAACTCAAGCCCCTTGGCTCCGTGCACCGTCATCAGGCGCACGGCGTCTTCTTCTTCCCTGGAGGTCATTGGAATTACTCCGCCGGCCTCGCGAAAGTAACCCAGGTACTCGATCCATTCACCGAGTTCTTTGGTCTTGGTGGTTGCCTTCTCTTCCCAGGCAGCGGCAAACTTGAGAGCTGTCTGCAGGATTGCGGAATCGAGGTCAAGCCCGAATTGTTTTCCGATCAACTGCAGAGCCGCGCGAGCTTTAGCGTGCTTCCGGCTGACTTCATCGCGCGCCTGGCGGACGCGCTCCAACACGGCCCGGCCGCCGGCAACCCCATCCAGCACCGATGCGAGCGGGACGACCACTCCCTCCTTCGAATCCTTTGCAATCGCACGCAGTGCGGCCCGAAGTTGCAACGGGTCCACGTCGAACTGGGGTAAGGCCGCCACGCGAAAAAGGCTGGCATCGGATCCCAGGTCCACGACGGCTGCGACGCAAGCAAACAAATCCCGCACTTCGGGGGTATCCGTCACGTCCATGTTTTCGATGGAGAAAGGGATTTCCCGCTCAGCCAGTCGCTGCACAACGTCATCGCGATGACTGTGCAGGCGGTACAGGACGCCAAAGTCTTTCCACTTACACCGCAAACGCCGCCGTGTCTCTTCAATGATGCCAGCCACGTCAGGCGCCTCCGCGTCTTTGCCGCCAAACGAGATCGCTTCCATGGGGAAGGTGGCCAGGGGTTTTCCCTCTTTCCTTGCCTCCTCTTCGCGCGCGGACTGCAGCGGATTTCGCCGGTGGGCAAGTGCGTCGCGCTCGCCCGCTCCAAACACCGGAGGGTTCTTGTCGACGATGGCGAAGGCACACTGCAGAATCGGAGTGGTCGAGCGCCGGTTCTTGCCCAGCACGACCAGCCTGGTCTCAGGGAAATGCCGGCGGAACAGTTGAAACGCCGCGCTGGACGCCCCACGAAAACGGTAGATGGCCTGGTCCGGATCGCCTACGCCGAAGACGTTCGCTTCGGTTCCGGCCAGCGCCGCGAGAACCTTGATCTGTGCGAAGTTCGCGTCCTGAAATTCATCGACCAGAACGAAGCGGGCGCGGGCGCGCTCCGCGGCCAGCAGCTTTTCGTCGCTCGTGAGCAACTCGTGGGCCCGCGTGATCATGTGGCCGAAAGTGCCCAGGTTCTCCTCCCGCAGCCAGCGCTCGGATGTGGCAAACACGCGGGCGATTTCCTGGCAGCGTCCGATCGCCTCGGCCTCGCTCAGCTGATGCTTCGACTTCGCCACCCGGGGAACAGTCAATTCGCCACGTTCCAGCCGCGCAACATACTCGGCGTACTTTTCCGGCGTGACCAGTTCATCGTGACACCGACTGAGGAAGTTCAGCAAATCGTTGAGAAACTGCCCTACGTTTGCCGCCCGGACGTAGTGTTCCAGATGAAGTTCATGAACTCTCTTGCGGAGATAAATCCAGAGATCTTTTTCGTCGAGCACGCCAAAATCTCTCCCCGCACGCCTCAGCAGATCGAGGCAGTAATCATGAAATGTTGTGGACTGGATGGGTTTGCCCAGCAGCGTGCGAACGCGATCACGCATCTCTCCGGCTGCAGCCACCGTATACGTGAGGGCGAGCACTTCCTCCGGCTTAGCGTGCCCGTGCTGCACCAGGCCGGCAATACGATGGATCAGGACCGAAGTTTTCCCCGTGCCCGCTCCCGCCACCACCAGCATCGGTCCGTGAACATGCTCAATCGCTTCGCTCTGGCGATCATCGGGAGCAAAGAGAGCAGGACGAGATTGCGGCTTGGGGACAGCCATTGCGGCTCAGAATACCACCACCTTCCGCGGCGCGCAGGAAATGGAAACCGGCAGAAAACTCAGAAGGAAAGCAGGGCGGAAGCGACCACCGCCGTAGCGGCGATTGCGGCCGTTTCGGCGCGCAAAATGGTGTTGCCCAGCGACGCCGAGAGCCATGCAGCTTGACGAAATAAGTTTAACTCGTCGTCGGTCCAACCGCCCTCGGGACCCACCGCTAGAACTATCCCATCTGCCGCACCGGGTTTCACAACATCGCGCAGCAAAGTTCGATCTTCCGATTCGGCCAGAACGATCCGCAAAGCCCCTGGAAGATTCAATGCCTCCGAGAGCTTGAACGGAGCAGTAATCTCCGGCGGAGCGGCGCGGCGCGACTGTTCTGCCGCTTGCCGGGCCATGCGCTGCCAACGGCCAGCCCTTTTCGTCGACGCTGCAGCCAGGTGGGAATCCGTCCGCCGCGCGATCACGGGCACAATCCGTGAGACGCCAAGCTCCGTGCACTTCTCAATCGCCCACTCCATGCGGTCGAACTTGAACACCGCGAGAACCAGCGTGATCTCGGCCAGGCCTGCATCGGAGATTTCTTCGCTTAAATCAAATTCTACACGGCCGTTCTTTACCGAGGTGATTCGTCCGCGCCGCACGGCTTGCCCGGTTGCAATATCGAAATCCTGCCCAACCCGAGCCCTGAGCACCCGCACCAGGTGATCCGCATGCTCTCCCACCAAGGCAGCGCGATCACCCGAGACTTCGTCGGCAATCCAACGGCGGCGTGTCATGATTCAGTTCGGCGGGAATGATAGTAGCAACGGATCTTACTCTGAGAACTGCCTGTCTACCCGAACATATCCTTCACTTTGCCCAGCAGCGCCCGCATCATCGGCTGGTTATCGACCTTCGCCGTCGTCTCCAGTTCCTGCAGCAGTTCTTTCTGGCGCTTGCTCAGCTTGCTCGGAATCTGCACTCGCACTTCGACGTACAAATCGCCCTTGCCGTGTCCATTCAGCACGGGCACTCCTTTGTTGCGGACGCGAAACGTGGTGCCGGGCTGCGTTCCATCGGGAATCTTGAGCGTGTGCTCGCCTTCGAGCGTGGGCACGCGAATCTCCGCGCCCATCGCCGCTTGCGTCACCGACAGCGGAACAGCGCAGTGCAGATCATTTCCTTCCCGCACAAAGAACGGATGCTCCTTCACATGCAGGACGATGTAGAGATCGCCCGCCGGCCCTCCGAAAGGCCCGGCCTCGCCGCCGCCCGTAAAGCGAATCCGCGTGCCATCTTCCACACCAGCCGGAATCTTAGCGTCCACCGCGCGCTGCCGCAGAAGCCGCCCTTCACCTTTGCACTTCGGGCAGGGATCGGTAATCACGCTGCCTGTTCCCTGGCACGAAGGACAAGTGCGCGCAATACTGAAAAAGCCCTGCTGAAACCGCACCTGCCCCCGGCCGGCGCACGAACGGCAGGTCGTAGGACCTTTGCCCGGCGCTGCTCCTGAACCCCGGCAGTCTTCGCAGGCTTCGTGACGGCGCACCATGACGCGTGTCTCCGTGCCGAATGCTGCTTCTTCGAACTCGATAGCCAGATCCTCGCGCAGATCAGCGCCCCGCTGGACCCGGCTGCGCCGCCGCCCGCTACCCCCGAGGACGTCGCCAAAGCCGAAGAACTCGCCAAAGATTTCGCCTAAGTCCTGGAACGGCGTGCCATCGAAACCCGCGCCCGGACTGGCCGCAGTGCCGACGCCGGCATGGCCGTAGCGGTCGTAGAGAGCCCGCTTCTCGGAGTCGGCCAGGATGGCGTAAGCCTCCGTAACTTCCTTGAACCGTTCCTCCGCGTCCGGATTGTTCGGGTTTCGATCAGGATGGTATTGCATGGCGAGCTTCCGGTAGGCGCTCTTCAATTCCTGATCGCTTACCGTGCGGCTCACTGCCAACACTTCGTAATAATCGCGTTTTGCGTTCGTGGCCAGAACAGGCGCCTTTCCTAATGAAGAAAAAAACGAGAGGAATTTACTTCCCGGGATTCTTCGCGACCTTCACCATCGCAGGCCGCAGCAGCCGGTCCTTGAACTTGTAGCCGCGCTGCAACTCCTCGATCACCTGATGATCGGGAACGTCGCCGGTTTCCACCATTTCGATGGCCTCGTGGAGCCGCGGATCAAACGGTTCCCCCTTCGACACAATGGGATGCACGGCAAGCTTGGCCAGCGTACTCTGCAGTTGCTTGTAAATCAGGTCCACTCCATTGCGTAACTCTGCTGCGTCCGACTTCACCTGCAGGGCGCGCTCCAGGCTGTCCACGACTGGCAACAAGGACTTGATCGCATCCGCCACAGCGTAATCGCGAAACTCCTGCTGTTCCTTGCCCGCTCGCCGGCGGGCATTTTCAAACTCCGCCTGGGCCCGCGCCAGCCGGTCGAGCAGGGTATCGCGCTCCGCCTTCAACTTCTGCAACTCCGCTTCCGGGGCAGACGATCCCCCACCCACCCCAGTCGCCGCGGAGCTCTCATCCTCATCGCCTGACGCCGCTGGAAGTTCGTGCTCTAAATCCAGCGCGGCCTTTTCTGCTTCGGATCTACCATTCACTTTGCCCATAAACAACGATGATCACTCCGATTCATTCAAGATTTTGTCAAACAGGCGCGCAATGTAGGAAACCGCGGTCATCGTATGCTGATAATCCATTCGCGTCGGACCGATCACCGCAAGCGATCCAAACATATCGGTTCCCGACCGCGCCGGCGCTCCGATCAGCACAAAGTTCTGCATGGAGGGCAATGCATCATCCAGCCCGATCACCACCCTAACCGCCTCCTGCTTCACGTCCAGGTAGGCCCCGAGGAGTTGCGCGACCTTCTCCTTCTCCTCCAGTGTCTTCAGCATTTCCTGCAGGCGTTTGCGATCGCCCTGGCCAGTCACCAGGTTCGCCGCGCCCTCCACGAAGACCACCTGCGTGCCCGCTTCACCCGCGAGCGCGCCCTGCTTGTAGAGTTGCTCGATCGAATTCATCAAGCCGTCGTATTCGCTGCGGTCCTGCTCAATTCTCCGCCCTAGTTCGGTGCGCATGGATTCCATCGTCCAGCCGCGGAAATTCTCGTTGATATACCGCGCGGCAAGATCCAGCTCCGACTGCGGCAGATCAAGCCTCAACACGCGGTCGCGCACTAAGCCCGAGCGCGTCACCAGCACCGCCAGCACCTTCTGGTCGCCCAGCCGCGAAAAGTAAACATGCTCCAGCGCGTTCTTGGCGCCGCTGGTCGCCACGGTCACGCCCACGTTCCGCGAAATCAGCGACAACACGCGCGACGTCCGCTCCATGAACTCCTGCACATCCGTGATGCCCGCCAGCGAGTCGGAAATCATGCTTTCTTCCTGCGGCGCCAGCTTCGCCGTTCCCGAAATCTGCTCCACGTAGTACCGGTAGGCGTCAGTGGTCGGCACGCGGCCCGACGAACTGTGTGTCTGCTCGAGAAATCCAGCTTCCGATAAGTCCGCCATCACATTGCGTATCGAGGCCGGGCTTAGACCCTCCCGGTTCGACCGCGCCAGCGTGCGCGAACCAACCGGCTCCCCCGTGGAGATGAACGTCTCCACGATCGCGGTTAGGATTTCGCGTTCGCGAGTCCCGATATTGGGATCAGAGGGCATCTTCTTAAAGGGTTACCAAGAGAGCTTGCATCGAGCGCGACACTCCTGCCTAAGCATTCCAGGGTAAGTATTTTAGATGCAGAAACTTAGCTTAGGAAGCAAACACCGCTTCCTGCTTGGATTCTAGGAAGGCACCCTCGTCCTGTCAAGGACGCCGCTCAGGCCTGTCGGGCGCGGCTGGCCTGCGGGGTTTGGACGGAGAAGCCATGGACGCTTCCGGTACTTTCGCAAACCAAGTCTCGAACCACTCGAGCGAGCGCAGCGCATAGTCACGTGCGTCGGCCGGCTTCATGATCGCATGCCCCTCGTCCGGGTAAACCACAAGCTGGGTAGGCACGTGCAGAGTGGTAAGCGCGTGCCACCATTCCACCGACTGTTCCATCGGCACCTCGCCGTCCCGATCGCCAACCAGAATCAGCGTCGGCGTCTTCACGGCTTTGACAAAGTGCATGGGATCACTCTTGGCGTACGGCAGGGTCGTCATACACGGACGCACCGAAGAACGGAATCATCCATTCGTCGATGTCGTTGAGACCGTAATAGCTCAGCCAATCGGAGAGGCCGGCGCCCGCCACTGCGGCAGCGAAGCGCTGGGTGTGGGTCTCGGCCCACATGGTCATGTATCCGCCATAGCTGTGACCGCGAATGCCGATTCGCTTGCTGTCGATCGGATACTTCCTGGAAAGCGCTTCCACTCCAGCCATAATGTCGCGGAAATCGCCGCCGCCGAAATCCTTTACATTGCCCTGCGTGAACAACTCTCCCTGTCCATAGCTGCCGCGCGGATTGGGGCAGAGAGCGAAGTAACCCAACGCCGATTCGGCGCCCATGCCTCGATCATCCCAGCGTGACATGCATGCAGCGGACGGTCCGCCGTGCACATTGACGATGAGCGGATACTTCTTGCCCGCGACAACCTCTTTGGGCAGCATCAGCCATCCTTGCACCCGCGTGGCGCCATTCATCCAATGCACATTGCGCATCTCGCCCCAGGCCGGCTTTACCTCGGCATTCAGGTTGGTAAGCTGCATCCACTTGCCAATCGGACCCACCCAGAGCTCCGCTGGAGTGCTCGCCGATTGACGGACGACAGCGGTAATGAATCCATCGCTGGTGGACCCACTTGAAGCCCATGCTCCGCTGGCGGGATAAGCCGCTTCCTCGCCCGTCCACAATGTCTGGACCGCGCCACCCTTGGCGCTCACGCTGCCGAAGCCCGAATTTCCGTCCACGTTTTCGGCAAAGGCGATGCGGTCAGGAGCCGTCCAGGCAAGCGCAGATGGAGATGCCTTCAGATTGGGTGTTAGATTTCGCGCCATGCCACCCGTGATCGGGACTACATGAACGTCTCCACCCGTGGAGCCTTCATCGCTCATCAATCCTTCGATGAATGCCACATTCGTTCCATCGGAGGAGACGCGCGGCTGCGCGATTTGCAGCTTCGGCTTGTAAATCTCGCGCATCTCGCCAGTCTGCGCATTCACCAGATAGAGACGCGCGATCCACCAGTTCGCATCGCCGGAACCATGCGCCGCAATTGCCGCCCAGCCTTGCCCGTCAGGAGTCCAGTCGTACTCATAGACGTAGACGTCCCCGGGAGTGACCTGCTCCAGATGGTCCGTGCCCAAATCGACGGTCGCAATGCGCTGCTCGAAGATCTTCTCGTCGATTACTCCCGACAAGGGCGTCATGGGTTGCAGCGGGCCTGCGACACGGGGCATGCCCTCAATGAACAGGACAGAAAGCTTCGACCCATCGGGAGAAAAGCGTGGGCTTTGAACATACCCCTTCAGTTCCGCATGCTTCGCCGGAGCGCTACCGTCAGCAGCCGCCGTCCAGAGCTGGGCAGAGGGAACGTCTCCTGGGAGATCGGCGATGAATGCCATCTGTTTACTGTCCGCGGACCATGCCACATCGCGCAGCTTAAGCTTGCCTTCCACGGCGATCTCTTGAGAAGCCCCGCCGCTGGCGGGAATTACCGCGAGTTTTCCATTCGCGAAGTAAGCTACTCGATTTCCGTCGGGGGAGAGCGCGACTTGGCCGATTCTTTTGGCGTGGGGCATCGAGTCAAGCACGGCTGCGGCCCGAGAAGGTGTGGCAGCTTGGTCTTGCCCGAAAAGAGAATTACAGAGGAGCAGGCATGCGGCGGCGCAAAACAGCACCGAGCAACGAGAGTGCGAGTTCGTTCGTCGATTCATAGCGCATGGAGTATACCCGACCGGAATCCCTGCCCGCATCTTCCCCTGTCGAGCCATCTCCGCGTATCCTCAATTCTCGTAGTGTGAAACCTGGTCGCATGAAATCGAAACCGCACATTGCTGTCGTCGGAGCCGGCGCCTTCGGCGGCTGGACCGCTCTTCATCTTCTCGAATGCGGAGCCCGCGTTACCTTGCTCGATGCCTGGGGTCCGGGCAACTCGCGCGCGTCTTCTGGTGGCGAAACCCGCATCATGCGCGGAACGTACGGTCCCGACCAGCCCTACACCGAACTTGCCGCACGTGCGCTCAAGTTGTGGCAGAAACATGAACGGCGCTGGAAGAAGCAGTTTCTGCACCGCACCGGCGTGCTTTGGATGGTCAGCAGCCGCGACGATGCCTACGAACGCGGCTCGCTCGATGTGCTTCGCCAGTCCAAGATAAAGTTTCAGGAACTCTCAACGCCCGAGATGAAGAAATGCTGGCCGCAGGTCAACTTTGCCGATGTCCACTGGGGTATCTTCGAATCCGAATGCGGATACCTCGACGCCCGCGCCAGTTGCCAGGCCGTGGTCGACGCGTTCATCGCCGGAGGTGGCACGTATCGGCAGGTCGCAGTTTCGGCGGATGGTCTGGACAGCGCGAGCAATGGTGCAGGTCTTCGGAATCTGATCTTGTCCGACGGCTCGCGACTCAAAGCCGATTCCTACGTCTTCGCCTGCGGCCCGTGGATGGGCAAGCTTTTCCCTGAGACTCTGGGCAATGTCATCCGTCCTTCCAAACAAGACATTTTTTTCTTCGGCACGCCCGCCGGAGACTCCCGCTTCACGGACGCCGAGCTTCCCGTCTGGGGCGACCACCGCGACCGTTTCTTCTACGGCATCCCTGGAAGCGACCGGCGTGGCTTCAAGGTGGCCGATGACACTCGCGGCCACGCCTTCGATCCCACCTCCGGCGAGCGCATAGTCAGTCAGACAACCCTCAAGCGCGTTCGCGAGTACATCGCATACCGCTTCCCCGCGATGAAAGACGCCCCGCTGATCGAAGCGCGCGTCTGCCAGTATGAGCAGACTTCCGACAGCCACTTCATCGTGGATCGCCATCCCCGAATGGATAACGTGTGGCTGCTGGGCGGTGGTTCCGGCCACGGCTTCAAACACGGCCCCGCGTTAGGCGGGATGATGGCGGAGTTAATCCTGAAGGATGGAGAACCCGACGCCGTTTGGCGGCTGTCGCGGTTTCAGACTCCTTGACGAGACAGCTTATCAACCGTTGCCCCGCGATCAACTGGGGTCTTCTTCCCAGAAGGCATTGGTTGTAAACTCAACCAAGAGCGGGGAGATCTAAATGGAGAACGCTGTCGTCAAAGACCCGAACGTCCTTGGAGGAGTTCCCGTTTTCCGGCGGACCCGCGTCCCTTTTCAATCTCTGCTGGACTACCTCGAGCAAGGCCAAACTCTGAACGATTTCCTCGCCGATTTTCCCACCGTCACCCGTGAGGCTGCCGTTGCCGCGCTGGAGCAAGCAAAGTCTCTTCTAGTTGCGCACCTGCAATGAAACTCTTGCTCGATGAGTGCGTACCTCGCAGGTTCTGCGCCAGCTTGTCCAGCGATGATCACCAGTGCGTAACTGTCCCAGAGGCTGGCTCGCAGGCAAGACGAATGGTGAACTGCTGGCGCTAGCGGAGTCGAGTTTCGATATCTTCATCACTCTCGACAAAGGCTTTGCGTATCAGCAAAGCTCATGGGAAGAAAGATAGCCATCCTTCTCATTCACTCAAGGTCAGCTCGTTTAGCCGACCTGCTCCCATACGCGCAAGCCTGCCGTGAGGCCGTAGCAACAATTGAGCCCGGAGAGATTATCCAGATCGGCAAAGGGAAATAGCCAGTTCCCCCTACTGAATCTGAATCACGCTAGCCGACTCACCCGCCTTGATCTCTCCCACCCGCTCCACCACTCTCCGCGCAAACGCGAAGATCGACTTGGCATGCGGCGAATTTTCCCCCTCGAGCACGATCGGCTTCCCGCCGTCCCCGGACTTGCGCACCTCCGGGTCAAGCTCAATGCTTCCGAGAAACGGCACGCTGAAATGCGCTGCCATCTTCTCCGCGCCGCCGCGCGAGAAAATATCGATCTCGTGGTTGCAATGCGGACACACGAAATAGCTCATGTTCTCGACCACGCCCACCAGATCCACCTTCATCTGCCGGAACATTTCGATAGCTTTACGCGCATCCTGCAGCGAAACGTCGGAGGGAGTCGAAACTACCACCGCGCCCGTCAGCGGCACCGACTGCACAAGCGATAGCGCAATATCCCCGGTCCCCGGCGGCAAATCCACAACCATGTAATCGAGATGTCCCCACTCTACGAGTCCCAGGAACTGCTTCACGATCTGGTGCAGCATCGGTCCGCGCCAGATGATGGGCTTGTCCCCTGGATTCAAGAATCCCACTGAAATCACCTTTAGCCCAAAAGCCTCCAGCGGCTCGATGCGGTTTTCCCCAACCATCTTCGGCTGCCCGCTCACTCCCAGCATCAGCGGAACATTCGGCCCATACACATCCGCGTCAAGCAGGCCAACCTTATGCCCCACCTTGGCCAGTGCGACCGCCAGGTTCACCGACAGCGTGGTCTTTCCCACGCCGCCTTTGCCCGAACCCACGGCGATGATGGCATCCACTCCCGGCAACGGTTGCGGCCCCGGCGCGGCTGGCCCGGGATGAGACGGCATATGTGCATTCAAGGGATCACACTCCAAAGACAAACCTTTAGGATGGCTAAACCAATAAATTATACAGGGGAGACCGCGATGCTCATGTGGAGACAGCCGCCTCGGCTGTCATGGCCTAAGGTATCCTGTGCCCGCCGAAGGAGCGAAGGCCGGCGCCAGCAGCACCACTACCGTTTTGCCTTCTTCCGCCGCTCCAGCTCCGCACGCCGGATCTCGCGCCGCCGTCCCGCATCGTCGTAGCGCCGCTTCTGTTCATCCGTCTCCGGAATTACCGGCGCAACTGTCAATCGGCGCCCCGAGCCATCCACCGCGACAAACGTCAAGTAAGCCGACGCAACATGCTCCGAGGTATCTGCAATGTAGTTCTCGACATACACCTTCACGCCAATTTCCATCGAAGTGTGGAACACGCGGTTCACCGAGGAACGCAGAATCACCAGGTCGCCAACTCTTACCGGCACTAGAAAATCAATGTGGTCCACCGCCGCAGTGACGGCGTGGCTGTGAGAATGGCGATGGCAGGCCAGGGCCGCGGCTAAGTCGATCCAATGCATCAATCGGCCTCCGAGTAAAGCGCCCAGGGGATTGGCATCGTTGGGCAAAACAAGCTCTACCATTTCCGATTGCGAATCCCTCACTGGCCGTGGCATCAGCATCTCTTCGCTCATAGTCGCCTTTCCTCTTTCCCTTGGTCGTTTTCCTGGAATAATGTGGGGACAGCCGCCCCGCCTGCCCTGAGCGAAACCGAAAAGGGCTGTCCGCCGGGCGAAGCCCGTGTCTGCCGCTCTCGGTAACTCTGGATTCTAGCTAGCCGCCCGCATGACTTCCTGCTTCTTCCTCTTCTCAACATAAGATTCCAAAAAGCATTCCGCCATCCGCTGCACTCGGCTGTCGCGATGCCGCTCCACCCACCGTGCTTCCACCACATCAAACGCCAGCACTCCGTTCTCCGCAGGACGATGCCCGTTCTCGCATACGTAGCGAATCTGAATGCGCACGCTATTCCCGTTCTCAGCGTCAGCGCCCATGGTCCTGGCCACAAACCGGACCGAATCCCACATCCGCTCCCGCGGCAACCGCCCGCAACCCTCCGCATAGCCAAGGTTACAGAACTCCCGCAATTCTTCTTGTGACGGATTCTCTCCCTCATGTCCCGGCGCCGTGCAGTGCCCGCTCCACCCGCATCCCAGCGGAAGCCGCCCCGCATGCAGCCAAGTCCCGTTCTCCAATCTCTCCACCGGCATGAAAAACGGACAAGCCACCAGCCACCTTCCGCAGAGCATGAAATGGGAACTGCCCATTCTACTCATGACGCCAACTGCAATCCAATGCATAGCGCCATGCCAATGCCAGCAAACTGCAATTTGTAGTACCCTCGTCTTAGCTGGCCACTGACCACTGGCCACTGCTCTATGGACCGCATCGCCGCTCTCAACGACGTCCTCACCCAGAATCCCACCGATACCTTCGCCCGTTACGGCCTGGCGATGGAATACTCCAAGCAGGGCGACCTCGACCGCTCCCTCGCCGAATTCTCAATCCTGCTCAAGTCGAGTCCCGATTACACTCCCGGCTACTTCATGGCCGCGCAAACGCTGGCCCGCGCCGATCGAATCGCCGAAGCCAAGACGATGCTCACCGAGGGCATCGCCTCCGCCCGCCGCACCGGGAACCTTCACGCCCAGAGCGAGATGGAAGCCATGCTGGCGGAGCTAGGCTGACCCGAGCATTACCCTGTGAACCCCTGTGTCCCCTATGTTAAGGATTTCTCGTCGAAGAAATATACTCACCCCGCCATCCGCCCCATAGCCCACTCCACCAACCCCGGAAAGTGCTGATATATCCTGACAGGAACATACATTGTCCAAGGCACAATCACTTCCCTCTTCCGCTTCAAATACCCACGCAGCGTAGCCCGAGCCACACGTTCCGCGCTAATCCCCTTCACCGACCCCGGACGCACCCGCTTCAACTCATTTCCCCGCACCGCATTCTCGCTGAACGCCGTCCGCACATATCCCGGACAAACCGTCAGCACATGAATCCCGTCCTTCTTCAACTCCACGCCCGCAGCCTTGCCCATCGCATTCAGCGCAAATTTGGTAGCGCTGTAAGCCGCATGAAACGGGATCGGAATATGCCCCGCCACGCTCGAGATATTGATAATCGTTCCTCCGCCCTCCTGCCGCATCACCGGAATCACTGCCTGCATCGCGCCCACCGCTCCAAAGAAATTTGTGTCGAACATTTCCCGGCACGCTCCCATATCCAGCTGCGCCACCGAGTCCAGCAGCCCGTGCCCCGCATTGTTCACCCATATGTCGATCCTCTGAAAATGATGCATCGTCAGCCCGATCACGCGGTCCACATCTTCCCGGTGCCGCACGTCGCAGGCCATTGCCACCGTTCTTTCGGAATGTCCTATCCGCCCTCGCGCTGCCTCCAACCTGCCCGCATCGCGCGACAGCATCACCACACTCGCTCCCTGATCGGCGAAGATCTTCGTGATCGCTTCCCCAATCCCCATCGAAGCGCCCGTAACCACCACAACTTTCCCTGAAAGTTCCATAGCGCGCTTTTATTCCTCTGCAACTTGTGAAGTCAAGTGCTGGGATACAATCAGGAACGGCGCGCTCGTTTTTATACTCACGCCGTGCGCCCACCACCGGAGACTCTTTGGACGCCCTCATTCCTCTATTCCCGCTCGAAGTCGTCCTGTTCCCCGGCGCTGCTCTGCCCTTGCACATCTTCGAGCCGCGCTATAAGGAAATGATCGGAGAATGCCTCGCCCACCATCGCAACTTCGGAGTGGTGCGCGCGGTCGAGCAAGGTCTAGCCGAGGTGGGATGCACTGCCGAAATCGTCACCGTAGTGAAAGAGTATCCCGACGGCCGCCTCGACCTCGTCAGCGAGGGCCGCCAGCGCTTCGAACTCCTTCGTGTCAACCAGGAACGTTCTTTCCTCCAAGCCGAAGTCCTCATGATCCACGACGAACCGGGAACAGCCGCGCAAGCGGACGCTTCGCGCGCGCTTCAGTTACACTCCGACCTTCTGGCCATCGCCGGCGCCAAACAGGATCTCTCCACCGCCGATCCTTCCTCGCTGTCATTCCATCTTGCTGGCTCTTTGCCCCTAGATCTGGATTTCAAACAAAAGCTGCTCTCCCTCCGCTCCGAACCAGAACGTCTTTCCCAACTCATCAGCTATCTCGAAACCATCATCCCCAAACTTCGCCACGCTGCCAACGCGCGGGAAAGAGCCGGCGGAAACGGCCACGTCCATTGAGGGAACCGTAAGGGTGGAGCGAGCCTGCAGGCCTGCGTCTAGCCGGAGAATTAAGTTGGGCTTTAGCCACCGAGGCCCTCATTTTCTGCGAATCCCGCAACAACCTCGCACCCGCGAACCCGCGTATAATCCATAGAGTATTCGGGGGTTCGTCATGTCTCTTCCGCGCACACTAGGTGAATTGCGCCGCAGCGCTTTTTCCGAGGAACGCTTGCGCAACCGCCGCGTGAAGGACGAACTCCGCGACAACCTCATCGCCCGCCTGCGCCACCACGACGACACCAGCATCTTCCCCGGCATCGTCGGTTACGACGACACGGTCGTGCCCCAAATCGTGAACGCCATTCTCTCGCGCCACAATTTCATTCTGCTCGGCCTGCGCGGCCAGGCGAAAAGCCGTATCCTGCGCGCCCTCACGACGCTTCTCGATCCTCACATGCCCTACCTCACCGGATGCGAGATCCGCGACAACCCCTACGCCCCCATCTGCCGCAGGTGCCGCGAAGAAGTGGCGCGCCTCGGCGATGAAGTTCCCGTCGCCTATCTAGCTCCTGACGATCGCTACGTGGAAAAACTCGCCACGCCCGACGTCACCATCGCCGACCTCATCGGCGACATCGACCCCATCAAAGCGGCCCGTGGCGGCCACGAACTTTCGAGCGAGTTCACCGTCCACTACGGCCTGCTGCCGCGCGCCAATCGCGGCATCTTCGCCATCAACGAACTTCCCGACCTAGCCGGAAAAATCCAGGTCGGCCTCTTCAACATCATGCAGGAAGGCGACGTACAGATTAAAGGCTATCCCATCCGCTTGCCGCTTGACGTAGCCATCGTCTTCAGCGCGAATCCGGAAGACTACACAGCTCGCGGAAAAATCATCACCCCACTCAAAGACCGCATCGGCTCTGAGATTCGCACCCACTATCCCGCCACGGTCGAGGAAGGCATCGCCATCACCGCGCAGGAAGCCTGGACCAGCCGCCGCACTCAAAGCGAAGCGCACGGGATGCTCCTTCCTGCTTACATTCAGGAAGTGATCGAACGCATCGCCTTCGCCGCCCGCGAAGATAAGAAGATCGACAAGCGCTCCGGCGTCAGCCAGCGCTTGCCTATTTCCGCCATGGAGAACGTAATCTCCAACGCCGAGCGCCGCGCCCTCCGCAACGACGAAAAACTAGTCGTCCCCCGCGTCAGCGACATCTACGCCGCCCTGCCCGCCATCACCGGCAAACTCGAACTCGAATATGAAGGCGAGATGAAAGGCGCCGACTTCGTAGGCCGCGAACTAATCCGCGTCGCCATCGCGAAAACTTACGACGAATATTTCACCGGCGCCAACGTACAACAGATCGTGCAGTGGTTCGACCTGGGCGGCGAGATTCAGTTGAGCGATTCCATCTCAGCTCTGGAAGCCCTCGAAAACCTGAAAGAAATTCAGGGCCTGATCGACAAGTTAGGCCCGCTCGACGTCTCGCAGAAAGACAGCCCCGAGCAGCAAGTCTCCGCCGCGGAATTCATCCTCGAAGGCCTGCACGCCCACAAGCGCATAGGCCGCAACGAAGAGCGAATTTTCAAAGCGGGAGAAAAGAAGCCCGAACCGCAGCGCGAGAAAAGTTTCGAGAAAGAAGAACCGCCGTACCGCCAGAGGCGACAGTTCAACTGAAGATCAGTGGCCGCTGGCCAGAAAAAGCCAAAGGCTACTGGGTTCGCTGGCCACTGATCACTGGCCACTGGCCACTGCTTATGAAGCGCATCCGCTACAGCAAATACGTCCCCGATCCCGCCGGCGAAATGAGCCTCGAAGACCTGCTCAGCGCCCTCTCCGACTACCTGCTGCAGAGCGGCTTCCAGAGCGACATGTGGTACGAGATGCCCGAGGGCGAGAAAACCCTCGACGACCTTCGCCGCGCCATCGAGCAAGCCCTCATGGAAGGCGATCAATTCGACGAAGACATGCGCGAACGCCTGCAGCAAATGGCGGCCGATGGCGAACTCGACGAACTCATCGAAAAGCTGATCGAGCGCATGCAGCAGGAAGACTACATCTCCGTCGACGAACCACCTGACCCCACCCGCCAATCCGGCGCGGGCGCCCAAACCGGCGAAAACGCGCAGCAAGCCAAATTCGAAATCACCGACAAGAGCCTCGACTTCCTCGGATTCAAATCCCTTCGCAACCTGCTCGGCTCGCTCGGCAAATCCAGCTTTGGACGCCACGATACCCGCGACCTGGCCACCGGCATCGAAGCCAGCGGCGCGTCCCGCACCTACGAGTTCGGTGACACGCTCAACCTCGACATCACCGCCACGCTCTCCAGTGCTATCCAGCGCGAAGGCCTCACCCTCCCGCTCAACATCGAATACCGCGACCTGCAAGTTCACCAGTGCGAATACCAATCTTCCTGCGCCACGGTCTTAATGCTCGACTGCTCGCACTCGATGATCCTCTACGGCGAAGACCGCTTCACGCCCGCGAAAAAAGTCGCCATGGCACTTTCGCATCTGATCCGTACTCAGTATCCCGGCGACTCGCTCTCGCTCGTTCTCTTTCACGACTCGGCCGAAGAGATTCCACTCTCGCAACTAGCCCGCGTCAAGGTCGGCCCCTCTTACACCAACACCCGCGAAGGCCTGCGCCTCGCCCAGCGCATCCTGCAGCGCCAACGAAAAGACATGAAGCAGATCGTCATGATCACCGACGGCAAACCCTCCGCCCTGACCCTCGAAGACGGACGCATCTACAAAAACGCCTTTGGCCTCGACCCCCTGGTCGTCAGCCAGACGCTCGAAGAAGTCTCGAAGTGCAAGCGCGCCGGCGTTCTGATCAACACCTTCATGCTCGCCTCAGATTACGGCCTCGTCCAATTCGTCCAGAAAGTAACCGAGATGTGCCGCGGCAAAGCCTACTTCACCACCCCCTACACCCTGGGCCAATACCTCCTGATGGATTACATGTCGAGAAAGACCAAGACGATTCACTGAATACGATGAGGGTTCCACGGATCGGGAACGTCAAGGAAAATGAGATCCGGGTTGGGATTGGGCGGCGCAATCGTTCAGATTCTCCCTTAGAGGAAGGCGGGCGGCCTTTCGTATCTTGACTTCACCTTCGCCACGAGAGATAGCCTGAAGATGCTTGGCAAGCGTGCCCAGAATTTCAGGCACTGAGAGTTCCACAAGAGCCCCGCCCACTGCGGGGCTCTTGCTTTCCCACCCCTCGCTCGAAGCCCCAAACTGCTGATACTCTTTTAACAACCCATGGCAAACTGCATTCGATGTGGCCGCCAGCTCCCCGGTTTCACCTTCGGCAAGAAGATCTGCCAGTGGTGCGTTCAGCACGAAGCCGCCCAGCGCGGCGAACTCGCCGACGACGCGCCGCAGACCGTCATGCCCACCCCCTGGGTACGCCGCAGTGAATCCACCATCGGCCTCACTCAGGTAATCTTCGGCATCAACGCCGCCGTATTCCTCGGCATGGCGCTGTCAAGTTCCACCGTCATGGACTTCCCGGTACGCGAGCTTGTGGCCTGGGGCGCGAATGTGGGTGCGATTACGTTTTCTGGGGAATGGTGGCGACTGCTCACCAACGTCTTCGTCCATGGCGGCCTGCTCCACATCGCCTTCAATATGTGGTGCCTGTGGAATCTGGGCGCACTCTGCGAATCGCTCTACGGACGTTGGACCTACGCCACTATCTATCTAATCTGCGGCGTTGGAGCCAGTCTTGCTAGCGCAGCATGGCATCCCTACGTGCCCAGCGTCGGCGCCTCCGGAGCCATCTTCGGCCTGGCCGGCGCGCTCATCGCCGCTTTCAAGTTAGGAGAATTCTCCGTCCCGCGCTCCGCGCTCTCGGGCACGCTGCGCAGCCTGGGTGCATTCGTCGTCTACAACCTCATCTTCGGATTCGCGCTTCCCGGCATCGACAACACTGCCCACATCGGCGGGCTGGTCACAGGACTAATCGTCGGCGGGCTCATCGCACTCATCGCGCCACAGCACGATCGACCGCTGCGCCGCGTTGCCGTCCTTCTTGTCATGACCCTCGCTCTTACCAGCGTCGCAATCGGAACAGCCCTCCATTACGGGTTGCCCCTGCGCTTGGGACGAGTCAACTTCGAACGTACTTACAAAGATGGCCTCACCCTGCCCCCCTCGGGGTTGAGGCTAGCCTTCGGCCTTCTTAACGGCCAATTCCGCACCCTGGAATCCGATGCGGCTGTGCGTCCCATCGCAAAAAGGTTTGTTCACCGAGCCGCCGCAGCGGCACAAGGAAAAAGCAGGCTTGCCGGTGAGGTCGAACTGAGTTCCGTTGATATCGACGAGTTCAACCGTCCCCTCGGCCGCCTCCACGCGGTAGGGGCCGTTGGGACGGATTGTGATCTTTACCTGGGCCATGACTTTGATTCCTCCAACCTCTCAAGTTTCTAGCAACTTTAAGCGCCCGCTCGAAAAATACAACCTGCTACTTCAGACCTTCGACGATGTAGAGATCGGAGAGAGTCCGGATGTAGCCGTAAACGTAAGCCTTTCCATCCGGCGTGATTGTGATCGCTCGGATCGTGTCGATGCCCGCCGCATCCGCCGGAGCCAGTTCCTTCCACAGCCTTCTCTTTCCGGAGGACAGCTCGAGCTCAAATATTTTGGAGGGAATCTCCCCGAAGCGGAAAACGTAAATCGATCGGCCATCTGCCGCCCAGCCTGTCGGCGCCTCATCGGGCTCGGTGCCGGAGACGGGCACCGGTTCGCCTCCGGCGATGGGATAAAGATAGACTTTGTGATCGGGGCCCACGCTGGCGACAAAATCTCCCTTCGGAGAGATCACAAAGAACGGGTTCACGCCCTCAGGGCTTATAGGCCGCGGCTTGCCTTCCTCGGGAGATTCCACATAGAGGCGGAACCCGTGTCCAGCCTCATTGCCTGAGAACAGCAGTTGCTTGCCGTCGGGCAACCACCGCCCCCACAGGTGATTGATGGAATCATGGGTGAGAGGCTTGGCATCGCCGACCCCAGTCGGCAGCAGAAGTAGCGGAGCCGGAATGACATTGGGCCTTGCCAGCGCCCATTTTCCATCGGGTGACAGTGCGGTCCCGCTTCCCTCGCTGAGACGAATGGCCGGCGAAGCGTCTGTCTTGCGCAGATAGACCGCATACTTTGGTCCTCCGCCCTCTCCCGTTTCGTAAAACAGGACGGTCCGACCGTCAGCTGACAAATCGCCCGGTACCGACCAGTCCAGCCAGGACAAATCGCGCTCCTTGGTCTCGCCCGGAGCCAGACCGATCATTCCCGCACGGTCGTTGCCGCGGGTCAGCAGCACATGCCCATCACGGTCGACGTCGAGCAAAGTCAATTCCCCCGGAACGCGCGCCAGCAGTCTTACGTTGCCAGAAGGGGTGACGGCGTAAAGAGAACGATCGCCACCCGTGCGGGTTGCGGTAAACCATATCTCGTTCCCGCCCGGCGACCATGCGATTCCCTGAATGCTGTCCCAACCAGTAGAAAGGATCGTCTTTTTTCCGGCAAGATCAACGGTGGCCACAGCACCGCCATCGTCGCCCAGTTGGGGATGGTCAATAAAAGCGACGGTGTCGGCTTTCGGAGAAATGCGCAGATGACCAATCCACCCGTCAGCCTCATAGAGCAGGTTTCCCGGCGGAAACTCGAGGCGGTGCCGGCCTTGCTCTTGGCGCACGATCGCCAGCGTACTTCCATCCGGAGACCAATCAGCCCATTCCACATTTTCCATGACCTCTCGCGGAGCACCGCCAACGAGGGGGACTCGTGCCAGCGTCCCTGAATAGAGGAATTGAGCGATGGGGTGACTGCGCAGCGATAGCGCCATTTCGCCCGAAGCGGAGACGGCCAGGACATCGGCTCCTGCAGGTTCCAGTTCGTGCGATTCCGGACTTTCCGGCCGCGTAGTGAACAGTTGTAAAGACTTCCCTTCCCATGCCGCGCTGTAAATGATGGTCTTGCCGTCGGGAGCAAACCGTGCGGCGTGAACCATGCCGCGCCGGAAGGTAAGCGGATGGTATGCCGGCAGCGAGGTTTGCATTGGCGAGCGCTGCAACAGGAATTTTCCAGCACCAAGGCCAGCGATCAGCGCGACGGCGGCGGCGGCCAAGGCTGTCACCAGCATGCGCCTTCGCGGCGCTGCAGTCTCAGTGGCCGAAGCCACTGCCGCGCCCGATGTGGCGGGGCTTGCGGTCGCTGCCCGCACGCGTGAGGTATCCAGTGAGCGCTTGATGCGCTTCAAGTCCCCGCGCAGCTCGGCCGCCGTCTGGTAGCGAAACTCGCGTTCCTTCTCGATCGCCTTGAAAATCAATTCTTCGAGCTTGGCCGGTGTGGCTGGGTTTGCGATCGAGGGAAGCGGCGGCGTGCGGTTCAGAATGGCCTCGGAGATTACACCGCTGCTGCTCCCCGGAAATGCCAGACCTCCCGTCGACATTTCGTAGAGCACCGACCCGAACGCGAACAGATCGGTACGTGGGTCAAGTTCTTCAGCGCGAACCTGCTCTGGCGACATATAGGCCACGGTTCCAATCGTGGAACCGGGAGTGGTCATCATGGCACCTTCGGTAGCCGTTCGCAGCGCGGATTCCGAACTGCCGTTCCGGTTTTCCGGAGCCAGCTTGGCTAAACCAAAGTCCAGTAACTTCGCCTGTCCGCGCTTGGTCACGAAAATATTCGCGGGCTTGATGTCGCGATGAATGATTCCTTTGGAATGCGCGGCGTCGAGGCCGTCGGCAATCTCGATCGCCAGATTCAGCAGCGTTTCCGTATCCACGGGACGGCCGTCGATGCGGTGTTTCAGGGTCTGGCCGTCGAGGAACTCCATGACGATGAACGCCTGGCCGTTTTCTTCGTCAATTTCGTGGATGGTGCAGATGTTGGGATGGTTAAGCGCTGAGGCAGCGCGGGCTTCCCGCTGAAAGCGATCCAGGGCCTGGCGATCCTTTGCAAGTTCTTCGGGTAGAAACTTGAGCGCAACGAAGCGCCCGAGCTTGAGGTCTTCAGCCCGGTAAACGACACCCATGCCGCCGCCGCCCAGCTTCTCGATGATGCGGTAGTGCGATATGGTCTTGCCGATCAATGAATAAGGCCCGCTCCGTGCGCGACTATATTAGGGGCGACGCGGCGGCAAGTCAATGAAGTGCAGGCACAGCGAGCATAGATCGCTACCTGCTCGACTCGGATGATTTCTAACGTTTCAGGCGGCCAGGATGTCGGCTGAGACCAGGCTGCGGTAGAGCCCGAGGTAGTCGTCGATCATGCGCTTGGTGGTGAAGCGCTCGCGGGCGCGGGTGTAGGCGCGATCGGCATAGGCGTGGCGCAGCGAGCGGTCGGCCTCGAACCGGCGAAGAGTTTGGGCCAGGCTGCTGCCGTCGTTGGTACGGAAGTAGAGCGCGGCGTCGCCCCAGACTTCGCGGAAGCTGGGGATATCGTTGGCAACGATGGCGCAGCGCGAGAAAGCCGCTTCGAGAGGCGCGATGCCAAGCGGTTCGTAGCGTGCGGTGGCGGCGTAGACGGCGGCACGGCTGTAGAGAGCGCGCAATTGAGCTTCGGTCTGCGGCCCGCGGATGGCAACGCTATTTTCATCGGTCGAGACTTTCACGTCGGCGCGGATGGGAATACGCGGCACAGGCACGGTTTGCTCCGCGCCCACGATACATACCGCGAAGGGCTGCGCGTGCTGCGTGAGCAGGAAGACCTGCTTGCCAGCGTCCAGCAGGCGGCCGACGGAGAGCACGGATTCGTCTTTGCTGACGTAGGGATTGAAGAAGATGGGATTGCGTCCGGGATAGATGACCACCTCGCGGCGCGGGCAGGTGTAGGTGGAACGAATGGTATCGAGCATCCAGGCGGAGGGTGCGACCACAGCATCGGCGGCGGCAATGCCGCGGACGATGGTGTCGCGATACCACTTCAGCCAGCGCGTGGGGCGCGGCGTGCAACCCTGCACGGCTTCGGCCCAACTGATGAGGTCGCCGTGAGCCATCACCACGCGCGGGACGTCGACGGGGAGATCGCCGTGGCAGAACTGGTGGAGGTGAAGCAAGTCGGGATGAACTTCGCGCACCAGGCTGGCAAGAAACTCTGAAGATTCGCGCAAGTCCTGGGGCGCATCGTCCATCCACTCCAGACGGAACGCGGTGGGGCGATATTCGAGGCCGTGGAGAAGATCCATCCAGGCGGTCTGGTCGGGGAGAGGAATCTCGCCGAAGCTGACCAGGGTAACCCGGACGCCGCGTGTGACCAGTCCCGTGACCAGTTCGCGAGTATAGGTCCAGGAGCCGGACATGGTGTCGGCTGTGACCAGAACGTGCACAGAGCCTCCGAGAGTATGCGGGACGCCGCGATGGTTGCGGGATCCGGCGTAGCGCTCGCTTATTCTAGTGCGAAAGCTGTGAGGCGGCGAAGGTTTTTTGATGAGGAGGTGAAGGGAATTGACTGAATGTTCCAGCCGGAACATTCGCGCGATTTGCGATTGTATGTACAAAATGTTCCGGTTGAATGTTCCAGTTGGAACATAAGTGCGGTTTTACCGGAACACTGTGGAAATCTCGGAAAACTCGGAAAACCACCTTAAAGCTATAGTTGGGAGTCGGCAACTGGCTGGGAGGGATGGGGTTAGGGGAAGCGCCTGGAAAGTGGCGAAAAAGACACAGGGCGAAAGAAAAGCGTCGAAAAAGGGCGAACGAGGCTGGCACTCGGGGGTGGAGAGTGCTAATTGAGTAATCCACCGCCCCTCCGGGCGGAGTCGTGATTTCGCTCTTCGCCGGCGATTGGGGCGTGGGAGCAGCGAATCAGTTTACGGTTAGCCTCAGGCGCATGTCGCGAGCAAGACCGTCGATGAGGCGGATTTTCTCCGCAGCAGGTGCGGGGACTTCGGGCACGGCCATGGCCAGCTCGCATGAGAGCAGCATGGCGGTGAGCGATTCGCACACTTCGCTGCGAATCTGCTGCTCGACGGAACGGCGGGCCTGGGCTTCCTCGCGCTTGCGGCGATGCAAGGCGGAGCGGACCTCGCGCAGCAGGCGCTCCATGCCACTGACGGCGAAGTTGAGATAGACAGGGAAGGCTGTGCCCAGATGCTCGAGCACCTGGTCGCCTTCGCTGGGCTCGTTCTCTAACAGGAATTGATCGAGGACGACTGCTGAGTAAGGCTGTTCGCGGAGCCGGGCCGCGGCTTGCGGCAGGTTTTCTGCCCAGTGAGTTTCCTCGCCGGTAGACTCTTTTAGAGTGGCAGCGCACTCTGGGCCGCGTGCCGAAGGGGTTACGAGTAGAATCATGCTCTTTCTATTGCACGCGGGGCGCCATTGACGCTAGCGATGAAAACACTTGGGTTAGAGAGCGATGGCGGATGTGGTGTTCCCGGTACGGAACGTTTGCGGGGTGCGAATTGATTTCCATAAGTGAACGCATTGCTGGCTGTCATCACGGGCGAAGCTGGGGATCTTGTTTGCTTGCGTCGGCTGTAATTTGCGCTGCATGCAAAGACCAAGATCCCTCGCTTCGCTGCGGGATGACTGACGTGCTTTCCCCTCGCTTCGCTCGGAATGACTGGCGGCGAGGGATCTTCGTGTTTGCCTGCGGCGGCTCTAATTTGCGCTGCGTGCAAAGACCAAGATCCCTCGCTTCGCTTCGGGATGACAGACTTGCTTTCCCCCTCGCTTCGCTTCGGGATGACTGACGGCGAGGGATCTTCGTGTTTGCCTGCGGCGGCTCTAATTTGCGCTGCATGCAAAGACCAAGATCCCTCGCTTCGCTTCGGGATGACAGACTTGCTTTCCCCCTCGCTTCGCTTCGGGATGACTGACGGCGAGGGATGACTGACTTGTTTTTCCCTTGCTTCGCTTCGGGATGATTGACGGCTCGCCGCAACTGATATGTCCGGCGATGGATCCCCCTAGGCAATTATCGGCGTAAACCGAAACGTCTGCGGCTGATCCCACTCCCGCGACAGATCGTCCCACTTAGGATTTGTCGATTCCACCAAGGCCAGCCGCTTGGCACGAGTCCAAGCCTTGATCTGCTTCTCGCGTTCAATCGCATTGCGTACATCTTCGAAGCTCTCGAAGTAGACGAGCCGGGTAATGTTGTACTGCGCTGCAAAACTGGGCGTCAGTTTCAGCTTATGCTCCCGAACCCGCCGTCGAATGCTGTTGGTCATGCCGGTGTAGAGCCTCTTCGAAGCATTGGCCATGATGTAGACGAAGTAGCGCCGCTCTTCACTCATCCCACTCCCCGGTTGTCATCCCGAGCGAAGCGAGGGATCTTGGTGCTTGCCTGCATCACGGCCGTCGCCGCTGGATGCAAAGACCACGGTCCCTGGCTTCGCTCGGGATGACAGGCGTGTCTTTCCACGCAGTATCCGAAATTCTAGGTTTGGGCTGCGTAGTCTTTGAGCTTGCGGTACAGAGTTGTCTTGCCGATGCCGAGCAGACGCGCGGCCTGCAACTTGTCGCCATTGAGTTCGGCGATGGCGTTGAGGATGGTCTGCCTTTCCAGTTCCGCCATGGGAACGATTCTGTTTTGGCCGTGTCCATTGCCGTTGGTGGGCACCGTGATCTGCGCACCGGCGATGGCGGGAGGCAAATCGGGTACGTGGATCAAAGGCCCGCTGGTAAAGGCGCAGGTGCGCTCCAGACAGTTTTCCAGTTCGCGAACGTTGCCTGGCCAGTCGTAGGCCAGCATGGCCTTGACGGCTTCGTCGGTCAGGATTTTTTCCTGTCCCGAAGCCCGCAACGAGCGCTCCATGAAATGAGCGACTAGTAGAGGGATATCCTCGCGACGGTCGCGCAGCGGGGGAATTCGCAGGCTGAGAACGTTGAGGCGGAAATACAGGTCGCGACGGAAGGCGCCTTCCATCACAGCCTGTTCCAGTATGCGATTGGTGGCGGCGAGGATGCGGACGTTGATGGGAATGCGGCGGGTGCTGCCGACTGGGCGAATTTCCTTCTCCTGAATGGCGCGCAGAAGTTTGGCCTGGAGGTCGACAGGAAGCTCGCCAACTTCATCTAGAAACACGGTTCCACCTTCGGCGATGGCCAGCAGTCCGTCCTTGGCCTGATTGGCACCGGTGAACGCACCCTTGACATAGCCAAACAGCTCGCTTTCGATCAGTGTGGGCACGAGCGAGCCACAGTCGACAGGGATGAACGGCTTGTCATGGAAGGGTCCAGAGTAATGAATGGAGCGCGCGACCATCTCCTTGCCGGTGCCACTCTCGCCCAGAATCAGCACGGGGTGGGAACTGTTGGCGGCTTTGGCGATGATGCGGTAGAGCTTCTCCATCTCTGGAGCGCGGCCGATGATGCCACCATAGCCCTGCTTGGACTTGAGCTTCTCGCGCAGCATGCGGTTTTCGGTTTTCAGCTTAAGGTGGTTGGAGACGCGCTCCAGCAGAAGCTTGAGTTCCTCGATGCTGAAGGGCTTGGTGACATATTCATAGGCGCCATGCTTCATGGCCTGTACGGCGGACTGCACCGTGCCATAACCTGTGACCACGATGACGAGAGCTTCGGGGCGCTGGGCCTTGATGTGGCGGAGAGCCTCCAGGCCGCCAGCACCGGGCAGGCGGAGATCGAGCAGAATGGCATCGATACTCTGAGTTTGCAGCAAGCGATAGGCATGTTCGGCAGAATCGGCGACGTGGGCCATGAAGCCCAGGGACATGGCGACCTCGCGGCAGGCGTCGCGGATGGAGCGTTCGTCGTCGACAATGAGGAGGTTCAGAAAATTGGCAGCGAGGATCTGAGGCGTAGCGAGGGTGTGAGTTACGGCGACTGATGTCATAAGAGTGATTCCTTTTTGATTTCCTGAGATGGTGTTGGTGCAAGGGCCCCTGAATCTGGATTGGCCGTGTCCATACGTTCGGACTCGGCGGACTGGGATGCGCGGGGGAGCAAGATCATGGCGCGAGTGCCGCGGCCGGGTTCGCTTTCAAAGTGGATGAGTCCGCGATTGGTGGTGACGATGCTGCGGACCGTAGTCAGACCCAAGCCCGTGCCTTTGCCGGCATTCTTGGTGGTGAAGAAAGGTTCGAAGAGGCGCCGGCGGGTTTCGGCGTCCATGCCGTGACCGTTGTCGACGACCATGAGCAGCACGCAGGGAAAGTCGGGGGGGCGGCTCGGCACCGTCGTTCCAGCCACAGGTTGGAACTTGCAGTTGCTGGTCTCCACCGTGATCCGGCCGCCGCCGGGCAAGGCGTCACGAGCATTCAGGACAAGATTGAGAAAGATCTGCTGGGCCTGCGCCCGGTCGATCTTGACCACACCCAATTCGGGATCGAGATGCAAGTCGAGCGTGATGTTTTCCCCAATCAGGCGCGTCAGCAGATCGCGCATCGCCACGGCGATTTCGTTGAGACAGAGAAGGCGAGCGGGCGCAGCCTGAGGCCGGGCAAAAACGAGCAACTCCCGCACCAATCCAGTAGCTTGCAGGATGGCGGAGCGAATCTCATCCGCGTAGCGCCGCCGGCGGTCGCGCGCATCCAGGCTGGAGAGCAGAAGATCGCAGTACAGCATGACGCCGGTCAGCACGTTGTTGAAGTCATGCACCACACCCCCCGCCAGGCGCCCGACGGCCTCCCATCGCTGGGCTTGAATCAGGCTTTCTTCCGGGGGAGCCGAATCGCTACTGTCCTCCGCGATGAGCAATGCATGGTCGGGTTCGCCTGCGCAACCGGGCTGGCGCCATGCGGTCCACTTGGCGCTGGCCTGCCCAGGACCGGAGCTTCCGGCTTCGATGCCGATACAGTCGCGTCTTGAGTCGAGCAGTTCGCGCAGCAGGATCTCAGTTTTGCCGCGGTCCTGTGCCGGAACCAATTCGCAGAGTTGCAACGTACGCCTGCCAGCCACGCCGCGGTCGAGGGTTCGCGCCAGGGTGCGCTCGAAGGCGGGATTCATCTCGACAATCACTCCCTGCGGGTTGCAACGGGCCACGGCGACTGGAGCGTGTTCGAAGATGGCGCGGAAAGCCGTTCTTGTGGTCTCTGCTGCCGAAAGTTCCGACGACGGGAATGGGGTTGCGATATTCATAGTTCTAATGTGCTGCGGGACGGCTCTCGGAAGAAAGCCCGCGACAGGCATCCACTACCTTGGTGTTCCCGAAACGGGAGTGATGGCGTCAACTTGGCGATCCTCTTTCTACTTCGATCCCACTATAGGAGGGCCAATCTGACGCTGCGAAGGGCACACGTCACGCGGAACACGAACAGCCTGTGGAAAACTCGCCCAGAATGTTTAGTTTCTGTTGGATGCAGGGAAATAATAAGCTTGAAAAGATAGGTCTGGAGGCGACAGCAAGGAATCCGGCCGACTTATTCGGGGAGGGGACCGAGGTTTTGACGGTTGGCCGTTGAGTTCGGCCCATCGATGGTGACTGGAGCGGTCAGGCGGAAGGTCAGACGCCGGCCTTTCTGCACTCGGACGCTGCGGGATGGCGCGTTGGACGTGTTGCCGGAGCCTGGGTTGCCGGAGCCTGGGCCGCCGTAGGATGCCCCGCCGCCGGATGAGACGTTCGCCTCGGTGAGGGTTCCCCGGGTAAACAGGCTGGACGTCTGAAGCACGAGTTGTCTGCCATCGACCGTGATCGCGCTCAAGGTGAGCCGGAAGTAGCCCGCTCCCGGGACCAAGCCGGGACGGTCCGCCTGCGATTGCGCAGACTCGATGCGTCCGATCACGGCGGTGCCGCGTTCGATGAGTGTATCCCCGTCAATGGTCAGGGGTGCGGCGACGGATGCAGTGAACGCGTCACCGGCACGCACTTTGCTCGCGACGAGCGAATCTTCCAGTTGCACCGTAAGGAGCGTTCCGGAGGGCAGGATGCGGGGGTGTGACGCGGCCCGGAAAGGCAAGCTACTGGCCAACTTGGGATCGGGCGAAACCGCGGCCTGCGCGCCGGTACGCGCGCCGTCGCTGGCTGAGGTTTGATCAGAATCCGAACGGAAAGGAAGCTCTTGTTCACTGGCCGGCGAGCTTGCATCGGCGGGATGCAGGGGCTCGGGGCGGGCACATCCGGGGCTCAGACTCAAGCTCAGAGCAAGGCAAAACGCAATGAGCGCGGACCTGGGCTGAGGCGCCCCTCGCAATCTTGCCATGATATGCATCGTGACCCGGTTTTCTGCGTAAGGGGAAGTGGCAAGTGAAGTACCAGAGTAGTGCTCACGGAATCAATCACATAGGGGCATCGGGTCAGCCTGATCCGTGTAGAAGCTGCGCGATCACCGTCGAGATATTCACGGAGCGCAGGGCGGGCCGGTTTCAGGTGGCACCACCTAAGTCGGAGCTTTTCAGCCGCAGAAAGAAATCGCGGAGGACGCGTAAGCGTCCCCCGCGAGAGTCTTTCGGCCTTACGTGCGCCGTTACGGCTTCGTGGTCTTCTTCTTCGGCGCCGGTTTGGCTGCTTTCTTCTTGGCCTCGCCTTCCCTGCCACCGATCAGCGTCAAAGTATCCGTGGTGTTGAAGGGGAATTGGCGAACCGAGGTTTGGCCCGTCGTGCTCAGAGTGACGTCAACACGGCGATTGCTCGCCATTCTGATCGTCACGATGTTTTTGAGAACACGCTGCCGCTCTTCCGCGCTCAGTTCGGGATTGCTGTTCACTTCAGCCGTCACCTGCTCGCTGGTCAGGTTGTCGTCCTTGCCGAAAGCCTTCGTCTCAATGTTGGCCTCGGGGACACCCTGTTCGATCAGGAAGCCCTTGGTGCGGGCAACGCGACGTTCGGAGAGCGCCTGATTGAATTCCACGGAACCACGATGATCGGCGTGGCCTCCAAGAATCAAGTGGGCATCCGGCTTGCTTTGGAGATATTCCTTGAAGTCGGCGGCCAAGGCAATCAACGTCTTCTGTTGACTGGGCAGCAGACCGCCTTTGGGATTACCGGCCAAAGGCTGGTTAGTTACAAAGTAAATGCTGTGCAATGCAAGCCGCGCTTCCAGCCGGACAATCTCGGGATTGGGAGCAGGTGGCGGCGGTGGGTTCTCCACCGTCACCTCGGTCGAGGCTTGCGCGGTCAGGCCGCGCGTGTCGGTGCAGGTCGCGCCAACGGTGATGGAACCTGGCGACGCGCCAGCAGTATTGAGCGTAGCCGAACCGCCGCCGCCGGAAACGGTGCCGCCACTGGCCGTCCAGCTGGCAACGGAAACAGAAACGCTGTCAGGGCTGGTGCAGTTGGCCGACAAGTTCACGGTTCCCCCCGCCTGCAGGCTGGTTGGGTTGGCGGAGATAGACATAGTGGGCGGGTTCTTGGGCGGCAACGGCTTTACGGTGAAGTTAGCCGAGCAGCTCGCTTCGTTGTTCTTCTTCTCTTTGGTGTCGGTCACATGGGCGGTAACCGTGTAATTGCCGGGAGCCGCGTTGGTGGTGTCGATCTGCGCGGTCGTGTCTTTCCCGATCACCTGCCCTCCGTTGCTGGGGCTCCAGACATAGGTGAGGGTGTGCTTAGGATTGAAGCTGCTGGCAGTGGCGGTGGCCGTGACGGGTTCGCCCACCAGCACTTCAGTCGGCTGCAAGGAACAACTGGCGGCGGGCGCTACCGGCGGCGCCCCTCCCCAGCTGAATACAAGCCCGGTGCGCAGGCGGATGCCTTCGAACGTCGGGCGCCGAAGATCGGAAAACTCCGGGTCCGCGAAATCGGCATAGTTGTGCCGTGCCCAGACGTAGTCGACTTGAAACAAACGCCACGCCAAACCATGGCGAAGTGGCAGATCCATTCCTCCGCCCAGCATGGCTCCAATGCCATTGCTTGAGTCAAGGCCGTTGACGTTTACGCGATTCCAACTCAGCAGAGAATGCAAGAAGTAATTTCCGTCATCTGTGCGCCACATGAAGCGCGGCCCGATCGACGTTGTGGTTTCGTAGTTGCTGCTTCCCCAGTTATCACCAAAGTCCAACTCCGCTCCCCAATGCCGATCGAAATTGTAGGTAAAGGCGCCGCCAAGTCCCTTAGCCATATCCGGTATCTTGAAGGGAATGGGATTGCTGGGGTCGGTGGGGGGTGCCGGAACCGTGCCGCCCGGATGCAGCCATTGATATCCCGCAAATACGTCAAATTTTGGAGTCGAGTCGCTCTGCGCGAGCGCGCTACTCGAAATGAGTGATACCGCCAGAACCACCAATAGGCCCGTTACTACCTTGCCCTTGCCTAAGTTAGACCGAAATGACATTCCATCCTCCAACAATATTCGCGCGGTTTTTCGCCTGCGCTTTGGTGCGCTGGCTGCGTTGAGAAGATAACGCAGCATTAGCAGCTTGAATTGGACTTCGACCCCGGGAAGCAGCAATTCTAACGCAATGCAATCCTAAAGCGCAGGATTCATTTCTAAGAATTACCTAGTTTCACAACCGAATAGGTAATTTCCCAGGAAGGTGTCTCAAATTGACATGACGCGCACACATGCGACCGAGGACAAGCCGCCTGGCCCGAACTTGGCCGCGGATGGCCTACAGACCTTGCCCCACAGGAAGCTGGCCGCGTATGGTTGTAGTCTTGGCGCTGAGGGAGCAGGCGCAGAACGGACCATTGAACAAGCGGACAGAACCACAAGGATGAGCCACGAAAAAGTACTAATCGTTGAAGACGAAGAGAACGAGCGCACGGGCCTTGGCGAGTTAATCTCCTCGTGGGGCTACCGGGCCGAAACCGCCCGCGACGGCGTGGAAGGCCTGGAGAAAGCTGAGCAATGGAACCCGTCCATTGTCGTTACCGATCTCAAGATGCCGCGCATGGGAGGCATCGAACTGCTGGAACGACTGGGAGAGCAATCTCAGGCCATAGTGGTGATTCTGGTGACGGCGCAGGGCACAATCGATAGCGCCGTGCAGGCCATGCGCATGGGAGCGTATGACTACATCACCAAACCCATCGACACCAACCGCCTGCGCACGATGCTGCAAAACGCATCGGGGCTGGTGGAAACGCGCGCCGAACTTGAGAGCGCCCGCCGCAAACTGCGCGATTCCTCTTCCCTCGGCCAACTCCGGGGCGCGTCGCGCAAGATGCAGGAGATTTTCCGGCTCATCGAGTTGGTGTCGCCCAGCACCGCTTCGGTGCTGATTACTGGTGCGAGCGGCACGGGCAAAGAACTGGTGGCCCGCACCATCCATCAACTGAGTCCCCGGCGGGAGCGGCCCTTCGTCGCGATCAATTGCGCGGCCATTCCTGAAACGCTGATCGAAAGCGAGATCTTCGGCCACGAAAAGGGCGCCTTCACGGGAGCGTTGGAGAGGCGCACGGGCTGCTTCGAGTTGGCCGAAGGAGGCACGATCCTGCTCGACGAAATCGGGGAAATGCCGGTGGGAACGCAGGCCAAGCTGTTGCGCGTGCTCGAAGACCACAAGCTGCGCCGCCTGGGCAGCAAAGTGGAAACCTCAGTCGATGTGCGCGTGCTGGCGGCGACAAACAAAGTTCCAGACGATGCCGTCGCCAGCGGCGAATTGCGCAGCGATCTCTATTACCGGCTCAACGTCTTCAACATCCACATGCCTCCGCTGCGGGAACACAAGGAGGATATTGGCGATCTGGTGCAATTCCTTCTGGCGGAAATGAGCGCGAAGCACTCCCGCAAGGTTGCCGCCGTGAGCGAGGCGGTACTGAATCAGTTCAACAATTACTCCTGGCCGGGAAACGTGCGGGAACTGCGCAATACGATTGAGCGCGCGGTGATTGTCTGCGACGGCGGCATGATCGAGACCAAGCATCTGCCTCCTGGATTCGGTCACGCGCCCCTGCGCACGGCCGCCAATGACCCGGATGCCGTCCGTCTGGGCGTAGGCACGACGGTCGGAGAAGCGGAGAAAATGCTCATCCTCAAGACCCTGGAGTCCACCAGCAATAACAAGACGAAGGCTGCGGAAATTCTCGGTATTAGCCTGAAAACCCTTCATAATAAGCTTAAGGAGTACGGCAGCAACGCCCCGGACCCGGCCCCTGATGGCAGTGGCCAGTGATCAGGCGTCAGGGTCGGTGTCCAGTGCCCGAGTGATGGGTAGGAAGGGTTCCCGCCGATTCATCGGCTGCTTCGTGCTGAAATTGCTTCAACTGATCACTAGCCACTGGCCACTGTTTTGCCATGCGACGCAAAACCATCATCGTGCTCGCCATCACCTTACTGGTGACCGTGATGGCGGCTGCGTTCTCCTACCTCTACATCTCGGAGATTCTGGGCCAGCAAATCACCGACGCCTACGACGGCGCCGACCGCTTGACTAAGCAACTCGCCTACTTCGCCGAGAATGACCTGCCCGATTTGAGCAGCACGCGCATTGATACCAACGATCCGGAGGCGGTGCGGCGTGCGCTGCGCGAGTATCTGCCGATGGATACGAACATTTTGAACAATCTTCAATCAGACCTCGCGCTCTGGCCCTACGTCTACGATGCTTCCATCGTGGACGCAAGCGGCAAAATACTGCTCCACACCAGTCCTCAGCTCGTGGGCAAGCCGGCTCTGGAGCGGCCGAATTTTATCAACGTCAAGAGCGCTCGTCCGCGAAGGCAACTCAGGCTGGTGTACAGCCCAGCGACCGTCTATGACGTAAGTTCTCCGCTCTTACTGAATGGAGTGCCTTTTGGCACGATCCGTATCGGTGTTTCCACGGTCTTTCTGAGGAGCGAAATCGAGCCCCGCCTGCTGCGCGCAGTCTATTTTTCCATCGCGTCCATCTTCGTTTCGTTCTTGCTCGCTGCCGCGGTGTCGAATCTTGCTCTCGGGCCGCTCAAGGAAATCAGCCGCAACCTGGATAGCGTCAGTTCGGGAACAACCGAAGCATTCTCCGGGGACGAATCGGAGCACGACGAACTCGGCCTGGTCACGCTGAAGATCGCTAACCTGGGCCGGCAGATGCGCGACAGCCGGGAAATCTTTTCCGCACTGAAAGACAACGTGGACCAGCTCATGTCCAAGCTGCAGGATGGATTGATGCTGTTCACGCGCGACTCGCGTGTGGTGCTGGTGAGCGCCCCGGTCGAGCGCTTTCTCGGCAGGCCTCGGGGAGCACTGTTGGGAAGAACGGTAAAGGAGGTATTCTCCGGCGACACGGCGCTTGGAGTCACCATCCTGGAGGCTTTTGAACGCAGGCGTCCGCTTTCGCAACGCGAATTTGTAGCTGCCGCCGGCAGGCGCGTACAGGTCTCGTTGGATTTTGTTCAGGAGAAGAGCACTCAGATCGGCGCTCTGCTGATCATGCGCGACGCCGAATCGGTGCACCGCATCGGGGACGAAATCGAGATGTCACGCCGCCTCTCTGCCAGCGGACGTGTCACGGGCGGCGTTGCCCATGAGGTGAAGAATCCCATCAATGCCATCGTGCTCCACTTACAGCTCTTGCAGAACAAGCTGGCGCAACTGGATCCCGATACCCGGCGCCACATGGACATCATTGGCAGCGAGATTCACCGCCTCGACCGGGTGGTACAAACCCTAGTGGACTTCATGCGCGCTCGGGAGCTGCACCTGGAGGAAGTGGACCTCCGCCGCTTGCTCGAGGACGTCGCGCTGCTCGCCGCCCCGGATGCGGAGCAGCATGGCGTGATCGTCAAGCGCGACATGCCCGGGGAGCCGCTTCCGATCAAGGCAGACCTCGACTTCATGAAGCAGGCCCTGCTCAATGTGGTGCTCAACGGGATCCAGGCCATGCCTCGCGGCGGCCAGCTCACCATCTCGGCCCGCCGCGACGATAATGCCGTGGTCGCTGAAGTCTGCGACCGGGGCATGGGCATTGCTCAGGAGGTGCAGGACAAGATCTTTGAGCTTTACTTCACCACCAAGAAAGACGGCAACGGCATCGGCCTGGCGCAGACTTACCAGATCCTGCAGTGGCACTACGGATCGGTGGAATTTGAATCGGTGGAAGGGGAAGGGACGACGTTCCGCTTTCGTATTCCCTTGGCTACCTCGAGTCTGGACTCGGAGCACGAGGCCGCAGCCCACTTGAACCAGTGACCTTGCAACTGAGATCTTGATTTTCTCGGGCACTCTCCGCTCGGGAACACTTGGCGCATATCGTGGGATTGAATATGAATCTGGCCGCAACCCTCGGGTTTGGTTTAAGTCTGTCGCTGAGTTTGGGATGGTTGCCGCCCCAGGTCCGCGGATTCGCGGCACAGACTGCTGACCAGCAGCCTCCCGCCGCGACAGCCTCAAGCTCGTCGACGCCGCAGAGCCAGGGCAGCACTCTACCCTCCCAACCACAGGTTCCGGCAGCAGAAAGTCCAGGCTCCGCGCCACCTTCGTCTGCTTCATCCGGCCCGGCGCAGAGTCCCACGAGTCCGGCCACGCCATCGGCCAAACCTCGCAAGCATCACAAGAAAACAGGAGCGTCAAACTGCTCGAACTCTCCAGCTCCGCTGAACCCAGCGGCCGGCAATCCCACCGATTCCACGAATTCGTCGGGTACTGGGTCAGGCAATACTGGGCCGGGCAAGGATGTTTCCGCAAGTGCCGGACCCCCAGCCGCTAAACCCTGTCCGCCTCCCAAGAAAGTTGTTCGCAACGGAGGCTCGGACGAGCCCACGGTGCAACTAACCGGCGGCACAACCGCCGAACAGGCTGTGCACCAACGCTCCACCGCCCAGTTCACGGTCGCAACCGAAGAGAACCTGAAGAAGATCGCGGGACGCCAACTCACCCCCAGCCAGCAGGAGATGGTGAGCCAGATCAAGCAGTTCATGGCGCAGTCAAAGACGGCCGTCGCCGCCGGAGACCTGGAGCGCGGCCACGATCTTGCCCTGAAAGCTCACTTGCTCTCCGATGAGCTGGTCAAGCCCTGAACATATTTTCCGGTGGGCGAATTCTCGCTTCCGGCCACTGGACATGACAGCTACTCCGTGCGGAGCGCCTTCATCGGTTCGATCGAAGCGGCGCGGCGGGCAGGGATGAATCCTGCTACAGCGGCGCAAAGCCCGAGCGCTACAACCGCGCCCGCAAGCGCAAGCGGATCGTAGCTGCCGACCCCATAGAGTTGGCTGGCCATCAGATGGCCAGCCAACAACGCGGCGGGAATACCCAGGCCGAGGCCGACGAGAATCTGCCACAGCGCACCGCGCAACACCATGGCCAACACGCTGGTTCGCGTAGCCCCCAGCGCCATGCGGATGCCGATCTCGCTGGTGCGGCGCGCCACAAAGTACGCGGTCACGCCATAGAGTCCCACCGAGGCGAGGATTAGCGCCAGAATGCCGAAGAGGCTGGTCAACCGGGCAATCAGGCGTTCCCCATTAAAGTTGCCCGACACCTGCGCATCCAGCGATCGAAGATCCATTACCGTGAGATTAGGATCCACGCCCGCCAGCGTGCGCCGAATGAGCCCCTCGACATCCTGCTGTGGCGCGTTGAAGTCGAGCACCATTGCGCTGACAAACATGGATTGCGTCTCGGTCCCAACCATCATCGGCTCCTTATAGCCACTGAACTGCTGCGCGAGAGGACGCAGAAAAACCGGGCGCGGCGGCTCTTTCGGGTTGTTCATCTTGAAGTCGGCAAAGACGCCCACGATCTCAAAAGTGCCCGAGTATTGCGGCAAGTCGATGCCAAAGTGCTGGCCCACCGGATCCTGGTTGGGGAAGAATCGCTTCTGAAAAGCCTGATTGATCACCGCGACCTGCCGCGAGGTTTCCGTGTCCTGGTCGGTGAAGCTGCGGCCATGCACCATGGAAACGCCAAGAGCGTCGAGAAAGTGAGTGCTCACGCGATCCCAGGTCGAACCACAATGGTCGTTCGGCCCCGGAGCGGGGTGGCCCTGCGGAATTACGCATTCACTCCAATTGTCGCCTTCCAGCGGGCTGTAGAGTGCCATGCCAAGGCTGGTCACTCCGGGCAGCGCCGAGAAGCGGTTGTCGATTTCGCGGTAGAGCGCGGGCACACGGTCAACGGTATAACCCGCGCCCGCCGGATCAAAGTGCAGCACGTAACGGTTGGTGGTGGCAATGCCGAAATTCTGGTGCTCCAGGTTGCGCAGCGACTTGGACATCAGAATCGCTCCCGCCAGCAGTACCAGCGACAATGCTGCCTGAAAGACGACCAGCGCTTTCTGCGGCAATGAGGAGCGGTCGCGGGTGGAGCGGTTGATGCCGCGCAGGGCCTCGGCCGGCTGTGCGCGCGACGACATCCACGCCGGCCCTATGCCGAACAGGATGCCGGTCACCAGCGAGACCAGGAATGCAAAGCCCAGCACGGGCAGTGACGGAGTCGCATCGACCGGCATGTTGGTGGCGTCGGGAAAGGCAAGAGCCAGAATCATATGGGACCCGGCGTATGCAACGGCCAACCCCGCCAGACCGCCAATGCAACTCAACAGCACGCTCTCCGTGAGAATCTGTCGGATGAGGCGGCTGCGTCCCGCACCCAGGGCCATGCGGATGGAGACATCGGCGCGGCGCGCCGTGCCGCGCGCCAGCAACAGGTTGGCGATGTTGGCGCAGGCAATGAGCAGGACGAAGGTCGAGAGAATCATCGACATCTTCAGGCCGTCCCCCGCCTGCTGTTGCAGGTTCTGAATGCCGCCACCGCCGGGAACGATCGTCACATGCTGTTTGGCAATGATGGCTGCTCCGCCGTTGTCGGTATAGACGGGACGCGTCGAGAGCCACTGCCGCAGCGCCACTGAGAGCTTCGCCTGCAGGACGCCGATATTCGTCCCGGCCCGCACTCGTCCCAGCGGATAGAGCCAGTGCGAGTCCCCGTGAGTCAGGATGGCACTGGCTCCACGAACATAAGGTTCGGTGTTCAGAGGCATCCAGAAGCCGGGGACAATGTCCGTCACCCGATCCCCAAAGAAACCGGGCGGAGCGATGCCGATGACGGTGAAGGCTCGGGTCTGGATGAAGATCGTCGACCCCACGATCGACGGATCGCCGGCAAACTCGCCCTGCCACGTCTTGAAGCTGAGCACGGTCGCTGGAGCCGCCGAGGGCGTGTCGTCGCTGTCCCCCAGCACGCGTCCCGCATAGGCTCCCACGCCCAGCGTCGAGAAGTAGTTCCCCGAAACGAATTCGCCGTGCAGCGACTTCGCCACCGCATTTTCGCGGCGCACAGCCCACTGCGACTGCCCCGCCTCCACCGCAGCCAACTGTTCAAACTCCGGCGCCGAGGCCTTCAGGTACTGAAAAAGATCATAGGAGAAGATGGGGAAATCGCCGGTGTTTCCGGCATCGCCCGCAAAGCCGCCCTCGACGCAGCAGTCGTCGGTGTCGCCGATGCGGTAGAGTCGTGCCGGATCGGCCACCGGCAGCGAACGCAGCAGGATGCCATGCACCAGCGTGAAGATGGCCGTGTTCGCCCCGATGCCCAGAGCCAGCGTAATCACCGCTGTGATCGTGAATCCCGGCGACTTGCGTAATTGACGCAAGGCATAGTGCAGGTTCTGAAATAACGTCTCCATGGCTCCTCCACTCACACCATCCCGTGCCCATCGAGAGGCACGTTCCGGACCAAAGAGCCCCGAATGTAGGTAGCTTATTTACAGAGAAATACCCTGACCACGCGATTCCTTCGAGTACGTCTTTGTCCGGAATCGACAATTGCTGTCCGGGATCGGACAGCAACATCCATCCTTCTTAGAATGTCGCCTTCCCCCCGGCACGCTTGCGGCCGTCCGCCCTGAGAAGCGTAAGGCATTCCCCCCGCGACTCACTTCCCTTTCGCGCGCGCCGCATTCACCTTGGTCAGCAGATCCTGCGACATGGCCTGCACAGGTCCAGAAATCTTCACCGCCTCCAGCAACACGTCCCTGGCTTCGTTCACCCTGTTGAGCTTGGCATAGGCAAAGCCCAACCGATAAAGCGCGATGGAGTATTGCTGTTCATCCTGCCCCTTCAGCAGTTCCGCCGCCGCCTTCAGTTCCGGAATCGCCGCCGCCGTCTTGTCTTGCTTGATGTAGGCATATCCCAGAACCGAATGCGCCATCCCCCCCGACAACTTGCGGGACTTGTCGGCATCCGGTTCATCCGCCTTAGCGACCGCAATCGCCTTCTGAGAGTACGTAACCGCCTTGCCCAGGCTCCCCGGCTTGGCATCGTCAACGTAGGACCCTGCCAAAAGCAGCAAAGCGGGCAACGAGTTGGGATTCGCCGCCAGCGTCTTTTCTCCATACGTAAACAGCCGCGCTTGATCGTTCAACTGCCCTGGGCCCAGCGTATACATGGCGTAGTTTGAAACTTGATCCTGAAACTTGGAGTCCGGAAACGCCGCGGAGAACCTCTCGATGTCAGCCATCCGAAGTTTCGCGTCATTCTCACTGGCAATCACGTTGAATCCCGCCGACTCCAGAAAGTCGCACGAGTTCTTGGCCGCGCTCTTGTCTTCCGCTACCTGTCGCGCGAAGTCGTCGTCGCTGACACCGTCGGGCTTGGGTTCTTTGCCGATGGAACTGCAGGCTGCTCCTCCCTTCGCGGCATAGTCCATTAGCTTCACATTGTCCTTCGCCTGCTGCGCAATGCTGGCCTGCGAGACCAGGATGTCAAGGTTCCGCGGAGCTCCAGCCAACGCCTTGTCGCCGTAATCAAGCGCTTTGTTCAAGTCGCCGGTGGCTTGATAGGCCTGCGAAATCTGCCAGTTCCCATAAACCACGGCCGCCGGGTTCGCCGCATACTTCTGCACGAAGTCCTGATACATGGTGAGCTTTTTCGCTGCGTCCTGTTCGTTCGCAATGGTCTGCAGATCATGGTCTTCGGGCGTGCCTGCGGGAATCTCGATTTTGTTCCCCTGTGCGCTGGCTCGCGCCGCGAAGAATAGAGAACAGAAGAAAACGACAATCAGCACCAGCGCTCCCGCATAGCGTTTCATACGTCACCTCGCCGTGGGCGAATGGGATATCACTACCAACAGCAGGCGAATCCTAGCGCCGAATGCGGCGCGAAGCAAGAGGAACCAGTGGCCAGTCGCCAGTGCTGAGTGACCAGTAAGAACAACAACAGAAGCGTTCTCACTAGCCACCGACCACCGATCACTGACCACTTTCTTCCGCCATCCCAGACTTCAGTTAAATTAAAGAAATGCGCTCTATCCTCGGCCGGCGTCCGCTGCGCTTCGTCTTTGCCGCCAACGTGATTTCCATGTTGGGCAGCGGGATGAACTCCGCCGCCGTAGCCTGGTACATCCTCGAAGCCACGCACTCGGAAATGGCGCTCGGCACCTTCGCCGTTCTCCAGACCATTCCCGCCATGCTCATGCTTCCCTTCACCGGGGTTATTATCGATCGCGAAGATCGCCGCCGCCTGGTCATGTGGCTCGATGCCGTCCGCGCCGTAATCATTGTTACCGTGGCCATTCTCGCCTTTCGGCATCGCGTGCAGGTCTGGCAACTCTATTTGATGAATACCCTCGTCGCCGCCGGTTTTTGGATGTTTTGGCCGACCATCACTGCTCTCATCCAGGAACTCACGCCCGAAGGTCAATTCGTGCAGTCGAATACTTTTCTCTTAGCGGGAGTGCAGGGAGGGTGGCTGATCGCCGGTTCCATCGTCGGCTTCATGTACAACCACATCGGTCTCGGTGGCGTGCTCTTAATCAACATTTCAACCTATGTCGTCTCGTTTCTGTGCTATTTCGCGGTGCGCAGGGGACGCCACGTCGTGCTGCGCCCTCAGGAACTGCACACCGATATCCTCGCCGCCGAAACCCAGTTCGACCGCTTCTGGCGCGAGATGCGCGAGGGCCTTCACTTTCTTCGCGATCGTCGCGCCGTCATCTTGCTCGGCATCAGTTGGGCTTTATTTCTAGGCGCCATGACGATGGGTGTGGTCGTCACTCCGTCTTTAAGCGAGCGTATCTTCCACGCTGGCGCTGTCGGCTACGGCTGGCTCAACGCCGGATGGGGTACGGGCGCGTTTCTCAGCGCCCTCTATACCCCCGCCATCATCGCCCTTCTCGGCGGACGCCGTTCGGTCGCGTTTTCCATGGCGATCATCGCGGCAACCGTGATCTGCGCTCCGGTTTCACACTGGCTGATCGCCGCCATCGTGCTGTATGCAGTGATGGGATCAGCACGCGGCGTCGGCGGTATCGCCATGAACACCAGCCTCATGGAGATGGTCCCGCCACACCTCATGGGTCGCGTGCAAAACACCTTCTATTTTGCCGGAACTTTTCTTCAGCTCGTCCTCGCTCTCGCTGTCGGTGCGGTCGCGCACAAGGTCAGCCTGGTTGCCGCGTTCGCCATTCTGGCCTGCGTTTACGGGTTGTCGTTCGTAGCCGCAAGCTGGCCGGTGGGGTCCGTAGTCGCAGTAGAAGAAGTCGGTACGGTGGAATGAAGATCGATTCACCCTGAAGACGCACCCGAACCATCGCGATGTCATCCCGACAGCGCGCGTTCTGCTTCGCGCGCGGAGGGATCTCCGTCAGCACGGGCGTGGAGCGTCAGCCAGAGACCCGGCCATGGCCCCCAGCATTCCCCACCTCCGCGTCTCCGTGGTAAAGGACCCGCCCCGGCTGTTATCCTTTCCCATTCCAAGGAGCATCCATGTCCTCTGACCTGCAGGGCCGTAATGCCGTCGTCTTCGGTGTCGCCAACAAGCGCTCCATCGCCTGGTCCATCGCCCAGGGACTGCACGCCGCCGGCATGAAGCTCGCCATCACTTACCAGAACGAGCGCCTCGAGCAGGAAGCCAAAGACCTGATCCTCTCCCTGCCCGGCGCCGAAGGCTACATGTGCGACGTCAGCAAAGATGAAGAAATCGACCGTCTCTTCGCCACGCTCAAAGAACGCCACGGCAAGCTCCACACGCTGGTGCATTCGGTGGCCTACGCGCCCGCCGACGAGCTCAAAGGAGAGTTCGTCAACACCACGCGCGAAGGTTTTCGCATCGCGATGGATGTGAGCGTGTATTCTCTGGTCGCAGTTGCGCGCGCTGCCGCCCCACTGATGGAAGATGGTGGATCAATCCTCACCATGACCTACTACGCTTCAGAGAAAGTCGTGCCCCGCTACAACGTAATGGCTGTCGCCAAGGCCGGCCTGGAGTGCAGCGTGCGCTACCTGGCTTATGATCTGGGGAAAAAAAAGATTCGGGTGAACGCAATCTCGGCCGGCCCGGTGAAAACGCTGGCTGCGAGGGGAATTTCAGGCTTCGGCGACATGCTCAAAGCCCACGCCGAACATGCCCCCCTCGGCCGCAACGTCGATGTAAGCGAGGTCGGCTCGACTGGAGTCTTCCTCGCCTCTGACGCCAGCAGCGGCATCACCGGCGAAGTGATTTACGTCGACTGCGGCTACAACATCATGGGATTCTGAAACCGCCTTCCCAATTCCCTCTTCTCCTACCGCATCAAGAACGAGAAATCTTTAAACACATATTCGTGCTTCCCATCCTTGACGACTGCTTTCACTTCTCCACGACGGACCTGTTGTATCGCGGTTACTACCTTGGGAAGATAGCTGGGATCAGCGACCGGCGTATTGTGTGCCGGCAAGAGAAGTTGAAGATGAGGCGCCATCGCAGCCAGTTTCTGCACCGACGCGACATAAGCGTTCATATCGGTTTCCGGGCGGTATAGATAGATCGGGCCAAGGTAGAAAGTGTCTCCTGTGAACAGCAGACCGTTTTTCTCGTCCAGCAGCGCGATGGCATCGGGAGTATGGCCAGGCGTGCCGATTACTTTCAGCGCGCGTCCACCCAGGTCAATGCTGTCGCCATCGTGCAACCAGTGTGTGATGTGGAACGGCTTGGTCGCGTATGCCTTCGCGTCAAACCCGGCAGGCAAAGCTCCGCAGATTTCATCTGGAGCAAGTTCCGCTTGTGCGTATTCTTTCGACCCGCGAGCGTTGACCCGCGTGAAGTCCGTGTCCATGCCATAGACATCGCGGAAGCGCCAGTTGTCGCCGACGTGGTCGTTGTGAGTGTGCGAGTTCACCACGCTCACCGGAAGCTTGGTCAATCCCGCAACCACAGCCTCGATATTGCTGATGCCCATGCCAGTATCGAACAGCAGCGCTTTGTCGCGGCCAAGGATCAGATACGAAATGACCTCCTCCAGTTGGTGCGGTTCGTAGATCGCAAATACGCCAGGTCGAATTTTGTACACCTCAAACCAGGTATCCGCAGTTGGAACCCGCTCCAAGTTGCTGTAAGCCGGACGGGGCAGGTTCCTGCACCATTCCGCCTGTTGGGCAGCCAGAGGGGAGGTCACACAGATTGCGAGAAACGCCGCGAGAAACAACGTGTTAAGGCTCTTCATGATGAAGTCACAGATGATCTAGCTCACGATTGTGATCTTACGTCCATTCTCGCTTTGACGTTCCAACGAAATCTCCACATCCCGCTCTCGCTGCAGACGCGGAAACTTCTCTCCCCACTCGATCAGTAAGACGCTGCCGTCGGAACGCAGATCATCCAGCCCCAGCGTTTCCAGCTCTCGTGGCGTATCGACGCGGTAGAGATCAATGTGGTAAAGGTTGGCTCGCGGACCGCGATACTCATGCACCAGCGTGAAGGTGGGACTGGTGACGTCTTCTTCTTCCGCCGCTTCGAATCCCGCAGCGATTCCCTTGACCAGCGTGGTTTTTCCCGCTCCAAGATCGCCGCGCAGCAGAACCACCTTGGGCGGAGACAGCAGTGTCGTCAGCGTACGCCCGAAGGCGATCGTTTCCTCCGCCGAGTGTGTGGTGATCTCCTGCTTCATGTCCCGAGTTCTCGCAGCATCGTGTACAAACCACGACCAGTATAGCGAGAGCGCCTCGGCGAGATCTGGTTCCGGAACTCTAGATCGTCCTCTGTGCGCTGAAGGCGGACGACTTCAGGCCCAGCAGACTGCGGTCGGTGACGTGGTCCAACGACGTCCGCAAGCGGCGGTTGTCGTCGTCCTCGAGGGCGACGAAGCGGAACGGCTGCAGCACGCCATCTTTCGTTTTCCCCATGGGGCCGAGAATCTCCGCCATGGCTCGTACCGGGCCTGATTGCGTCTGAAACGCAACTTCGACGAAATCGCCATGCGCCAGCGCACGCGGCAGTTGCAACAGTCCGCCCGTCGCCGAGATAGTTTGGAGTTTGGCTTTAGCGTGCCGGCCATCTTCTAAACGAATCGCAGCCAGAACAGAAGCTCCAAGCTGGATCCGGGCCGCGCGCCGCGAAGGATGCGGTTGGGGGAAGTAGGTCATAAGGTATCTGCACTATGCCACGGCCCCAAACCGAGTAACAGATTACTGAAGCAGTTGTCCGGATTCCGCTCTGCAAGCCCGATTCGGTGCTTCTAAGTCCCTTGCGCGCGGGCACTTACCTCCGTGTTTACCACTCAGATAATGTCCTGAGCCAGAAACATTTGCGATTTTAGGACGACCGTGAGAGCGGCCATTTTCTCGTTTCGAGCTGCGTTTACTGTGTGTTCCACTGCACCAGTTTGTCCCGCGCCGTCTCCCGCGTGCGCCGAAAAGCCTCAGGCAACCCCTGCAAAAGATCGGTAGCCACCAGCGAATGCTCCCCCACACGCTCGCGCATCACGTCGCCGGCAAGGCCGTGCAGATGCACTGCGGCAAGCACCGCCATGAAAGCATACTTCGGATGCTGTGCGATCATTCCTGCAACCATACCCGTCAGAATGTCTCCCGTCCCACCGGTAGCCATACCAGGATTGCCCGTCGTATTCACCCAGGCTTCACCATCCGGCCGCACCACCAGCGTGCGATACCCTTTGAGCACGACGATCAACTGGTGCTCGCGCGCGAACTTCCGTGCCACTCCCAGCCGATCTTTCTGCACGTCAGCAATGGTGCATCCCGCCAACCGCGCCATCTCACCGGGATGCGGAGTGATCACAATCGTCCGTCCCTTGCCATTCAATTCATCCGCGCGGCCCTCAAACGCATTGAGGCCGTCGGCATCCACAACCATCGGCAGCCGAAGTCTTGCCACCAGACTCCGCACCAGCTCCGCAGTCTGCGGATCCCGAGAAATCCCGGGCCCGATCGCGAGCACCGTCTTCCCTTTCGCCAGCTCCTCGATTCGATCCAGCGCACCGGTCGAGATCGTACCCACATCCGTCTCGCGCAAGGGCTCGGTCATCAACTCCGGATGAAATCCCGCAACGGTTCCCAGCACCGACTTCGGTGTTGCCACAGTCGAAAGCCCCGCCCCCGCTCGCAGCACCGCCATCCCGGCCATCGCCGCCGCTCCAGCTTTCCCGAGCGATCCTCCTACCACCACCACGTGCCCGTAGTTACCCTTGTTCGAATCCGCCGGCCGTGGCCCGATCAGCGGAGCAACATCACGCACCGTGATCACATTCAATTGCAAGGCCGAAACAATCGCCTCCTCCGGCGAACCAATCTCCGCCACAAAGGTCGATCCAGCAGTCAACAAACCGAACACATGCGCCGGACGCGGAGCGGTAAAGGTAACAATGGAGTCAGCGCGAGCGATCGTTCCAGCCTGCGCTTCCATCGCGTCCGCATCCGCGCCGGAAGGAAGGTCCACGGCGATCACCGGAACCTCGCTCGCGTTCAGAATGGCAATCGCTTCGGCATAGAGTCCGGTTACAGGAGGCTTGAAGCCAGTGCCCAGCACAGCGTCCAGGTACAGGTCAGCCTGCAATGCAAGCCGCACCGTCTCACTCTTTAATTCTTCGCGGGAATGCACCGCGATTGCGGGACACGATACTCTGCCGAACATCGTCGCCGCATCGCCCCGCAGATCGCCAGGGTCCGCCAGCAGGATCACTTGAACTTTCTTCCTCCGCTCATGCAAACGCCGCGCCGCCACTAAGCCATCGCCACCGTTGTTCCCCTTTCCGCAGAAAACCACGATGCGCTCCGCCGCAGCAGAGTGCGAGAGCACATAGTCCGCCACGGCCACGCCCGCATTCTCCATCAGCACAAGCGAAGGCACACCAAAGCGTTCGCTGGTGGCGCGGTCAATGGCTCGCATCTCTTCGGCGGAAACGATTTTCATAGGAGCAATAGCAGTGTTCAGTGGCCAGTGAAACACTCTGCATCCATTTGTTCGCATTTCACTGGTCACTGGTCACTGACCCCTAACCACTTTCTTCGAACTATAAAGCAAAAAGGCCCTCCGCGCAGTGCGGAGAGCCCATCGCTCTTACTGGCCACTAGCCACCGGTCACTGGCCACTGTCTTTCTGCAGCGCCTGCACCCGGCTGTGCTTCACGCTGTAGGTGAAGTACACCACCAGTCCAATCGCTAGCCAGGCAACCAGCCGGATCCAGTTCCACATTCCCAGCTTCAGCATCATGTAACCGTTCGCGATGACGCCGAGAATCGGGATTAACGGCACCCACGGCGTCCGGAAAGGTCGCGGCTGGTTCGGATTCGTATAGCGCAACACCATCACGGAAATCGACACAATCACAAACGCCAGCAACGTTCCGATGTTCACCATCTTCGCAACCTGGTCAATCGGCGTGACACTGCCCACGATCGCCGCCAGCAGACCGACCAGAATCGTATTCTTCCACGGAGTGCGGAACTTCGGATGCACAGCCGCGAAGAATGACTTGGGCAAAAGGCCGTCATTGGCCATCGCGTAGAGCACTCGCGTTTGGCCCAGCAACATCACGAGCATCACGCTCGTCAATCCAGCCAGCGCCCCTAGCGTAATGATGTTCGCCGCCGTGGTTAGACCCCGGTCCAGGAAGGCAACGGCGACTGGCGCCTCAATGTTGATCTGCTGCCAGTGCACCATCCCCGTCAGCACACCGGCTACGAGAATGTACAGAACCGTACAGATCGCCAGCGAAGCAATCATGCCGATGGGCAAGTCACGCTGCGGATTCTTGGCTTCCTGCGCCGTGGTCGAGACTGCATCGAAACCAATGTAGGCGAAGAATATATAGGCTGCGCCCGCCCCGATTCCCGCGAAGCCGTGAGGAGCATATGACTTCCAGTCCATACCCCAGTTGCTGCGGTTGATGTAGTGAGAACCCAGAGCGATCACGAAGAGCACCACCGACACCTTGATCACGACGATCGCCGTGTTGAACCTCGCGCTTTCCTTGATCCCGATGACCAGAACCGCCGTGATGATCAGCGCGATAATGAAGGCCGGAAGGTTAAAACCGATTTCTGTCCCAAACAGTTGCGGAGCGCCCAGCAGAGCATGCGCCCGCTGCAACAACTCCGGAGACTGGGTGCCGACGATCACGCTAACCTTGTCGAGGAATGTCTGCGTGCCAGGCACCAGGGAGGGATCCGCAGCCTGCGCCATTTGCCGGGCAACCACATTCTCGGCAGTCTTCAGCGCTGTCCAGTAATCATAGGCCAGCCACAACGGCATCTTGACGTGAAAGATATTCAGCAGTTCGATGAAGTGGTTCGACCAGCCTGAAGACACTGTGCTGGCACCCATGGCGTATTCAAGCGTCAGATCCCAGCCGATGATCCAGGCGAGCAACTCGCCCAGCGTCGCGTAGGCATAGGTGTAAGCGCTGCCGGCCAGGGGAATCATTGCCGCGAACTCGGCATAACACAGCCCGGCAAACGCACATCCCAATCCAGATAGTACGAATGACAATGTGAGTCCCGGGCCGGCATAGTGCGCGCCCAGGCCCACCATCACAAAGATGCCCGCCCCAATGACCGCACCCACTCCGAGCGCAGTGAGCTGAAAAACTCCCAACGTCCGTTTGAGGCTGTGTTCACCCGTCTCGCGGGCTTCCTCCATCAGCAGGTTCAGCGGCTTGGTTGCGAACAGATTTGCCATTCGTTCGTTTCTCCTTAGCGGCTACACGGATGCGCGCTTCGCGCCCGCACTCTTCGACCACGCATAGTACACCGGGATGCCGAGAAGCACCACAATCAGCCCCGGCCAGGTGAATTGCGGTTTGTAGCGCAATAGTACGACATCGATAAACAAAGCCATCACAATATAAACCGCCGGCAGCACGGGATAACCAATGGCCTTGTACGGGCGCTCGGCATCCGGACGCGTTCGCCGCAGTACAAACAAACCCACAATCGTCAACATATAGAAGAACACCGCGGCAAAAATGATGTAATCGAGAAGCTGCCCGTAGCTGCCCGAGACACAGAGCAGGCACGCCCACACCATCTGCACCATCAGCGAAACCGCCGGCGTCTTGTAGGTGGGATGCAACCGGGCGACGCTGCGGAAGAACAGACCGTCTTTCGCCATCGCATAGTAGACGCGCGCGCCGGAAAGTATCAGCCCGTTATTGCAGCCGAAACTGGAAATCATGATGGCCGCCCCCATCAGCAATCCGCCGGCCGCGCCGAACATCTGCGTCATCACCGCCGTCCCCACGCGATCTTCGGCGGCGTACTTGATTCCCCGCCCCAGAATCGTCACCGCACTGGGCGCTCCATCAAGCGGCAGCGCCATCAGATAAATAAAATTGCAGGCAATATAGAGCGCGATCACCACGCCTGTGCCCAGCGCCAGCGACAACGGCAGGTTGCGGCTGGGATTCTTTACTTCCCCGGCGGTAAAGGTCACATTGTTCCAGGCATCGGCGGAAAACAGCGAACCTACCTGCGCCACGGCTAGAATCGTCAGCGTTCCCACCATCACTACCGGCCCGCCTACACCCACTTGCACGGCGTGCTGTGCACCCAGCCCCGCGTTGTGCCAGAAATTCGCGCCGAAGTTCGCCGCCAGCGCCTGCGCATTCCTTCCCAGCGCCAGGCCGAACAACGCCAATCCCACCAGCGCCGCGACTTTCGCCACGGTAAACACATTCTGGATGAGCGCTCCAGTTCTTAATCCAAAGATATTCACCACCGAGAGAAAGACCACCAGCAGGATGGCAACCAGGTTCTGGGTATTGATTCCCACATCCATGTTGCCCAGAACCATGGGCCCAAGGCGAACCGGCGGAACCTTCCAGAGATGCAGAATCCAGTTGGAGGAAGAAACCGCAGGAAAGAAAACTCCCAGGAATTTGCCGAAAGCCACGCCCACGGCGGCAATCGTTCCCGTCTGGATCACCAGAAAGAGAGTCCAGCCGTAGAGAAAGCCCCACAACGGCCCCAGCGCCTCGCGCAGGTAAACGTACTGCCCGCCGGCTCGCGGCATCATCGCCGCCAGTTCTCCGTAACTGAGCGCGCCAACAATCGTCAGGAATCCGGCGACCGCCCACGCTCCAATCAGCAACGCGGGTGAATCCACTTCGCGGGAAATCTCCGCCGAAACAATAAAGATGCCGGAGCCGATCATCGACCCCATGACCAGCATGGTGGCGCTGGTCAGGCCCAGGCCCTTGACCAACTCCTTATCTTGAGAGCTATGGAGTTCCCAGTCGCTACCTGCGGCCGGCTGCGTCGTTGGTGTACTCAGGATCCCTCCTGTACGATCACCCCGTCTTGCCTTGGGCAGGACCGGGAAGCGCACGGCTTTAGCCATGCCGCAAAAGTTCGCCAATGATCGGGGTTTCAGCCCCTCATGTCATCTCGGCAAGCCTATCCCATGGCCCCATGACTTTACCTCAAGACGCGGAAAAATTCCTCTGCTGATTTGCCCGGCTCCCGTAACAAGTCAGATATCACCGCCACCGAATCTGCCCCAGCCTCAATTACAGATGCCGCATTCCCCCGCGTAATCCCCCCAATCGCCACCAGCGGCTTTCGGGTCAACAACCGCGCCTGGCGCACTCCTTCAAGGCCCACAACCGGATCAGGCCGGTCTTTGCTCGAAGTCGAAAATACGGGTCCAATCGCGAGATAGTCCGCCGTGGTCCGATCCGCCTCGGCCAGTTGATCGGGATTATGGGTGGAAACCCCGAGCCATCGGTCTGACCCAATGATTCTGCGAACCGACTCCGGCGACAGGTCGTCCTGCCCAACATGCGTACCGTCGAACTCTGCGATCAGGCAAAGGTCGACGCGGTCGTTCATGATGAGGCGAACTCGGTCGCCGACCAGTTTCCTAAGAGCTCGAGCGTGTTCAAGCATCTCGCGTGCATTGCCCGACTTGTTGCGGTATTGGAGGAGGGTGCAACCGGCGGAGACCAACTCTGTCGCCGCACGCAGAAGATTCTCCGAGGCGGGAAGCGGCCCAGCATCGAGGATGGCATACAAGCGAGGAAGCACGATCATACGGAGGACAGGCGACTCCGCCGAGGTCTTTACTTCGGCAAATCCAACGCCGGATTTCGCGCGAAAAAGTTCACTGGCTTCAATTCGAATTCGTGCCACACCGTCGGCATCACCGGCCAGTCTTCCGCATGCGGCACGTGGTGAAATCCCATGGTGTACCACAGCACGATGTCAGTATTCTCAATAGGCCGGTTGGCTTTGGTCCAGACCGGCAAACCGTCCACGGACTTGCTCTGCGCCGGATAGTCTCCCCCGGCGTAGCGCTCATTTTCGCGATACGGCGTGACCCAAACGTGGTAGTCGGTGAATCCGGCCCGCTTCTGCGGATAGTCATCGGGAGACATTAACGGCATAGCATTGTCGCCGGGCATCAGTTCATAACCCACGGGATACCCCAGCGGATTCTTGATGTTCGGATTGACGATGCGCCACGTCTCTGGCGCTTCCATATTCATGCGGGCCTTCGCCTGCTCCTCGGTTTTCGCCGTCTCCGGCTCCGCCACCCACAGGCTTTTCCGTAAACTGCCCTCTGGAAGCCGCTTCATTACCAGCTTGTCACGGATAAAGCTGTTGCTGGCTCCATCCACATCAAAGTCCAGACGGAAACAGAAAAAATGGTCGTGGTCGGCGCCCACATAGTGCTCCGCGATAAACCGCCCATATTTTGCGGCTTCCTCCACGCCCTCCGCGGCGGTGGCGCTCTTCACGGTATGGACCTGGTCCCACCCGCTCGCCCCAGCGCGAACCCGGATCGTCCCGTTCTGTTGGAAAACCCAATCAAAGATGTAGTCATAGTTGCCGAAGATTCCGATGGTCCGCAGCACCAGGTTCCGCATCTTTCGGCTCTCGACGTTGCCTGCATCGTCATGGCGCCACGCCATGTCATTGGACGGCTCTTCAAACAAGCACGCCGCCCGATGCTTCGTCTGCACAATCCCTCTCCAGCTGGCATACATCTGGTCGAAGTAAACCGCGTTCTCCGGACAGTCTTCGCCAGGCTCAAGTGAACTGGCAAAGGCCCCGCTCGTCTCGCCGGCGTCGAAAAACGTTTTGTCGAACCACCTCGGATCCATGTAGGGCACGAAAATCTCCGAGAGCGACCCCTCGTACAAGATCGACCGCAGCTTGTCGCCGTCCTGATAACTCACGTTGTTGATCACCGGACCGATTCGCCGGTCGATGCGGAAATGGAAGTTCCACTTCTGCCAGCTCACCGTCTGCCCCTCGAGTTTGAAACTCGGTCCCAGGGGTTGGTGCACGGCAATCGGAGTAGGGACGTCCCGCAACGTGCCCACGGAGCCTTCGTCGTAATTTGCGTCAGTCTTTGGTACAGGGACAATCTCGCCGTCCGTCACGCGGAGAGCTTTGTTGGTGGTTGCGTCCCACATGATGGTAAGGCCTTCGATCATTCCCCCATCTTCCAGCGGGCCATTCACCTGTGCGCACTCCACGCTGAACAGGCGGTGCCCTGGCGCTTCGTCCACGCCGAAGTAGTCGGCGAAGTGGCTGCCGGTACACAGCACGGTATTCAAATCCGTGATTCCCCGCCGCTTCAGAGCGGCCTTGACCTCGGGGTTGTCTTTGACCAGGCCGTCAATTTCATCGCCTTCCTCCAGCGGAGAGCTCGGTTGCACCCCTTTCACTTCCGTCCAGGACACGATTCTCTTCCCGTTCAAATCAACCACGACCTCGAAGGTCCGCGCCCCCTGCTTGAGGACGGCAAACGCTTCCCGGCGCATGGCCTGGCCCGGTTTCCACACCACTACTTCTTGCTTCGGGGGCTCATGCAACTGCACGATGGCATAGCGTGTCTCGTCATCCACTTTTTGCGACGAGTGCAGGACTTCATAGGTCGTCCAGATTTCAGACGCCGTTAAGCCATCGAGTGGGTGTTTAGGGACTTGGGACAGGACCGGAAGGGCGAAGACCAAACTCAAAACTGCAAGGGCTATGATGCGCCTGCGGCTACATGCCTTACCATTGTGAGCTTTCATTCCAAATTCCTTCCTCTCGCCAGAAATCGCTCGATAAACCCAGTATCAAACTTCCCTGCCCGGAAGTCCGGATCGGCCAGAATCTTCCGGTGCAGCGGAATCGTCGTATACACACCTTCCACGATGAACATCTCCAGCGCCCGGGACATGCGAGACACAGCCTCGTTGCGGTCCTTGCCCCGCACAATCAACTTGGCGATCAGCGAGTCGTAATAAGGCGGAATCACCCCCTCGGCATAAGCTGCCGTATCCACGCGCACACCAGTGCCCCCAGGCGGATTAAACGATGTAATCTTCCCCGCCGACGGCGTGAACTTCTCCGGATGCTCCGCATTGATCCGGCACTCAATCGCATGCCCGCGGTGCACGATCGGTCCCTGCAGCACATCCCGCATGTGTGCCCCCGCCGCAATCATGATCTGGCTCTTCACCAAATCCACGTCCGTCACCATCTCCGTCACCGGATGCTCCACCTGGATGCGCGTGTTCATCTCAATGAAGTGCAACCGGCGGTCCTGGTCCATCAAGAACTCGATCGTCCCCGCATTGGTGTATCCGATCGCCGCCAGCGACTTGCACAAAACCGCGCCAATCTGGTCGCGCAACTCCGGCGTGACCTGGGTCGAGGGCGACTCTTCCAGCAACTTCTGGTGCCGCCGTTGGATCGAACATTCCCGCTCTCCCAGGCTCACCACATTGCCGTGCTCGTCCGCCAGCACCTGAAACTCGATATGCCGCGGATGCTCGACATATTTCTCCATGTACAGATCGCCATTTCCGAACGCGCCCGCCGCCTCCGACCCGGCCGCCTTGAATAGCCCTGGCAATTCCTCTTCGCTGCGCACAATGCGCATGCCGCGTCCGCCGCCGCCCGCCGACGCCTTCACAATCACCGGAAAGCCCACCTGCCGCGCCCACTCCACGGCTTCGCCTTCCGAGGCAATGATTCCATCCGAGCCCGGCAGAATCGGCACGCCCGCTTGTTTCATGGCCGCGCGCGCTTTTTCTTTTTCCCCCATCAACCGCGTCACTTCCGGCCGCGGCCCGATGAACTTGATCCCGCTGGTCTCACACACCTCGGCAAAATTGGCATTCTCTGCCAGCAATCCGTACCCCGGATGCACCGCATCCACGTTGGCAATCTCCGCCGCGCTGATCACCGCCGGGATGTTCAGATAGCTCATCGCCAGTTGTGGCGGCCCAATGCAGATGGCTTCATCGGCAAAGCGCACCGGCAGGGAATGCCGGTCCGCCTCGCTGTAAATGGCAACCGTGCGGATGCCCAGTTCCTTGCACGCGCAAATGACGCGCAGCGCAATCTCTCCGCGATTCGCTATCAGGATCTTCTTAAACATTTCAGATTATGTGTGGGGACAGAGGGGGGCATTTTGCAATTGGGTAATTTGGTAATTCTTCCAATTGAAAAACAGTATCTTGAATCACAAAATTACCCAATGACGAAATTACTCGATCCCCCTCACTTCTTCGCCCGGATGGCGAACAATTCCTGCCCGTATTCAATCGGCTGCCCGTTGCTCCCCATCTTCTTCACGACTTCTCCCGCCACGTCCGACTCAATCTCATTCAGCAGTTTCATCGCCTCCACAATGCACAGCACCTGCCCCACTTCCACCGTATCCCCAACTTTGACAAAAGGCGGCGCTCCCGGCGAAGGCGCTTCATAGAATGTCCCCACGATAGGAGATTTCACGATGTGCAGGTTTTCTTCCGCGACCGGTTCACTCGGCGCTGCCGGCGGTGCAGTGTGTGGAGACGCGCCCGAAATCTGCCTCGCCTCAGGGACCAGCCCGCCAGCAGGCTTGGGCACTTCCCCGTGCGTATACACCACGGTGTGCGCTCCAGCCCGCTTGATCTTCAACTTGACATCCCCGCGCTCTAGCTCGAACTCGGCAATGTCCTTTTCGATTAAGAACTCGATGAGTTCCTTCAGCTCTTTTTGATTCATTCGTGTACGGTGGGACTACTAGCCACTCCGTGCCGCGCCGCTAACTGACGCCCAGAACCGCCGGGCATTCCTCCCGCCCGGCCTCAATTGAACCGATCTGAACCAAACCGATTTGAAGCTCACCGATTTGGACCTATGAAGACCTAAACTGCCAGGAAATCCTTGCCGGTCGGAGTTAGTACCTCACAGCCGTCTTCGCTGACGGCCACCATATCCTCGATCCTCACACCCCATTTGCCGGGGAAGTATACTCCCGGCTCAATGGTGATGACCATGCCCGGCTTCAGCACTTCCTTCTGCCCCGCCGCAACCCTGGGTGCTTCGTGGATCTCCAGCCCCACTCCATGCCCGGTCGAGTGCGTAAAATAACGCCCCAACCCAGCCTGACGCAATACCTTCCGCGCCGCTCCATCCACCTCCGCGACGCTGATGCCCGGCCGCACGGCCGCAATCGCCGCCTCCTGGGCCTCCCTCACCGACTCATAGACGCGGCGTGCTTCCTCTCCATTCGCACCTGAGGCTGCACCCACCCACACAGTGCGGGTCTGGTCTGAGCAATAACCAGCGAGTATAACACCGAAATCGCAGACCACGAATCCGCCGGACGCGATGGCTTGCTCCGTAGCTCTGCCGTGAGGCAGCGCCGACCTCGCCCCCGAAGCAATGATGGTAGGAAACGACATCTCCTCGGCTCCCGCCCGCCGCGCCGCGTACTCCATCTCCGCCGCCACCTCGGCCTCTTTAATGCCCGGCCGCAAGACTTCGAGCGCCCGGTCGAACAGCGTCGCTCCCAACCGCACCGCCGCCCGGATCAACTCCAACTCATCGTCTTCCTTCACCATGCGCGCACGCTCCACCAGCGCGGCCGCATTCCGCAACCGCACGCCGGAGGGCAGCAGGTCCGCCACCCGTTTTCTTTCCGCCACGCTCACATGTTCGGCATCAATTCCGATCGTCCATCCCTTCGATCTCGCTTTCTTGCGGCGGGCTCCAATCCACTCCCCCAGGGCATTCAACACCGCCTTGCGCGCGATAATCACTCGCGCGCCCTTCACCTCCGCACGCCCCTGCGTATCGTAGCGGACGTCGGTGAAGAAGACGCTTCCGGCCTCTGAAACCAGCAGGAACCCAGCACTCCCCGTAAAGCCACAAAGATATCGGATGTTGGGCAGGTGGCTGACCAGCAAAGCATCCAGCCCGGTGGAGGCAAGCTGCTCCCGTAGCTTCTTCTGCCGCGCAAGAAAGTTCATTGCTTGTGAGTTTATCAGGAGGAAGAAGTACCAGTACCTGGTACCGAGTTGGCTCTATGACGAAGAGCCTGCTGCTCGGTACAAGGCTCTAGGTACTCGGTACTAGGTACCGGGTACTGGTACGGTCCAAAAACAAAACCGCCGGTCCTGACAGGTTCTTCAGGACCGGCGGTTTCTAAATCTTCGACTGCGCTGCTAGGTCTGAATGATTCGCGGCGTAATGAAGAAAATCAGCTCCTGGTTGGAAGTCTGAACTTGAACGTGCTTGAATAGGTTGCCCAGGATCGGGATGTTGCCCAGCAACGGCACTTGCGTGATGTTGATCGAGTTCTGCGTCTGGATGACGCCGCCGATCACCACCGTGCCTCCGTCGGTCACCAGCACCTGCGTCGTCGCCTGCTGTGTGATCAACTCGGGGTTGCCTTGCACTTCCTGGCCGAAGTTCGGTGTCGTGTTCTCCACATCCACGTTCAGGAAGATCGTGTTCTCCGAAGTGATTTGCGGAGTCACGGTCAACCGCAGGAACGCATCCACGTAGGTCACGGTCGGAGGACCACCCAACTGCGCCTGCGTCACGATGGGCACGCGCACGCCCTGCTTTACCAGGGCCTGGATATTGTTCTGGGTCACCACCCGCGGCCGCGACAGAACCTTCAGCAAGCCGCGCGACTCGGCCATCGAAAGAACCGCATCGATGCGCACCGTGTTGCTGGCGTTCAGGAAGGTCAAGCCGCTCGTGGGTGAGGTCGAGCCCAGGTTCGAGAACAACGGAACCGACGATCCCGTCGTCGAGCCCGTGCCCGGTACGGTGATGTAGCCCGGAGTCAGGCCGCTGACGGTCGTCGGTGAGCTCCCTACCGTGGAGTTTCCACCGATCGCGCTGTGGCCATCGCCCCAGCCAAAGCCGAGTTGCGTGCCGATGTCGCGGGCGAACTGCCGCGTCGCCGCCACCACACGCGCTTCGATCTCGACTTCCTGCGTCTTGCGATCAAGCTGCGTCAGCAGGTGATCAATGATGGGAAGCACTTTCGGAATATCGTTGACGATAACCGCGTTGGTGCGTTCATCCGCAACCACGTCACCGCGTTGCGAGAGGAATTTTTTCACCGTCACGATCACATCCTTGGCGTGGGCATAGCTCAGAAAACGCGTGACGGAAACCTTCTCCACGGCAAGCGCTTCAGATTCCACTTGAGCACGCCGTCCATCCGCCTCTTTCTTCAGCGTATCCACCGTCGCGATGCGCAGGACGTTGCCTTCCAGTTCCCGCGCCAGGTCGTTGTTCTTGAGCACGATGTCCAGAGCCTGATCCCACGGCACATCATCCAGAACGATGGTCAGAGTCCCGTGCACATTGGGATCGAGCACCACGTTCAAGCCGCTGATTTCATGCACCAGCCGGAAGAAGTCCTTCAGGTCCACATCCTTTAAATTCACCGAAATCGGCTCGCCCGTGTACTTGGGGCCGACCGCAGCCGGTTGCTGTCCCGCCTGTGCCTTCTGCTCCGCCGCAAGATTCACCGCGGGCTGAATGCCAGTACTGGAGGCGGTGCTCTGCGATGACTGCGCCGCGTTCATGCTCACGGGCAGTAGTTCCGCGGCCGTCTTGTCGGCAAACTTCGCCGCCGCTTCCTGTGAGCGTTCGGTGGGTTCTGCCGCCGTATCCGCGGCACTCGTCTTGGTTGCGTAAGTCGGCTCAACGAAGACAAAATCAGTCGACGAAGCCGAAGCCGCCACCGGCTTCAGGGCCGGGACAGCGCTCTCCGTCGCTACTTTCGGAGCAACCGCGGCGTCGGCAACCACTGGCTGCGCCTTCGGGGTCACTTCCATAACTCGCGCCGCGAACGGAGACCCACTCGTGCTGGCCGCCGCTGCTTGCTGGGTGTGCAGCGTCAGCACCATCTTCCCATCCGCCGAGGGGCTCAGTTCATAGCGGCAAGCATGCTCCAGATCGACCACGATACGGGTCGTCGGAGGCGTCTGGCCATCCGTGCCAATGCGCACTCCTTTCACTCCCGCGCTGCCCACCGTGATGTGGCGCTGCCCCGTCGCCATGACGGTCCCAGGCAGGTCCACCACAACCCGCGCAGGCGAGTCTGCAGTGCTCAGCTTGGGTGTCACTGCGCCACGAGCGTTGATCTCGACCCGGATCTCGTCCGCGCCGCGAACCACATTCACTCGTTGCAGTTCGTTAGGCTGGCTCGCCGTTTGTGATGCCGGCGTCTCTGCGGCCGAAGCTACCAGCCCCAGGAGCAGCATCGGTAGGAACACACTGAGCAGTTGCTTTCGCATTTCGCTTCTCCCCAACTCGCGGGCCGGGCCCGCGTGTCCTTCTTTTGAACTCAATTTTGTCCCGCGCGCCGGCTATCCCGGCCGCGCCCCGCCAACCGCTATACAGCTGGCGTAGTAATCTTCTTGACGATTTCCCGCGTGAACGGTTTCCCCAGCTTGTCCTGTACCGTCTCCTGGAACACAACCGAGTCTCCCGTGATTCTCACCACGTACCCGTTAAACACAGGATCGTTTTCGTGCAGGAAGTACGCCTTGTTCAAGCTGTTGGTTACGACCGCGATAAAGCCGCTTTCTGACTTGACCACGCCCCGCAAATTGATCTGCCCGATCTCTAGACATTTCTTCCCAGTCGAGCACCCGGACCCCGTGGGCTGCTGCACCACCGGACTGAAGAAAGGGTCACGCTTCCCGGTCATCGCCCACTTCTTCTCCTCCGGCTTCGGCGTCTTGATCGCTTCCGCATTCTTGCCGGTGCTTGCAGGCTTCTCATCTGCCGCAATCTTGCTGACAGTTGGAACCCCAGACTTGGCTGCTGGCACGGCCACCAGCTTGGGAGCAGCCGTCTTAGCCGCCGCTCCAGCAGGCGCTACTGCCTGCTTTTGGGCAATGAATATGTCCTGTGTTTTCACAGGCGCAGTCGCCGGAGCAGGTTTGCCCTTCGCCACCGGAACTGCTGCCGGAGCCTGCGCTACTGGCTTAACTGCTACTGTCTGCGCCTTGACCGCCGGCGCAGAAGTCTTGGCCGGAACTGGAGCCGGCGTCGGAGTATTCTTCGCCACCGCCTGGGTATGCAGCGTCAACACGAAACTGTTACCTGGGCCCGGCGTCAACTCATAACCGCAAGCCTGCTCTAGATCCACCACCACGCTCGTGGTCGGAGGCGTTTTGCCGTCCATGCCGATTCGTACGCCCTTGACCCCGGCGCTACCCACCGGAATCTTGTTCTGCGGGGTAGCCATGGCCGTCGCCGGCAGTTCCACCACCACCCGTGCGGGCGAGCTTAATTTGCTCACCTTGGGCGTCACCGCCTCGCGGGAGCTGATCTCGATCTGAATATCATCCGCGTTGCGGATGACCTTCACTCGCTCCAGCGCGTTGTTCTGGCTTGACGCCGGAGCCGCTGCCGGCTTCGCACCCGGAATCGTCGCCGGTTTCACCGCTGGCGCCGGAGCCCCCGGTGCCGGTTTGGCCGCGGGCGCGCCCGCCGCCACCAGCACGGGTTTGCTGTCGTTAGCCTGCTTCGGTGGCGCCGTTTTCACGGTGCTCTGCCCGTTGTTGATGATGGTCGGGTTTTGTGCCCATGCCGCTCCCGTCATCAGTACCACTGCCAGAATGCCTGTCGTCAGCTTCATAAGCGATTCCTATTTGCTCACGCCTGCCGTTGCCGTTGCGGGCTTGGTTCCAGCCCCTCCGGTCGGATCCAAATCGTGACTGAAGAACGTCGTCGCCGTAAACGTGGCTACCACGCTCTCGTTCGGCGCATACTGGTAGGTATGTTTCGCCTTCGCCACACTGGGGTTTTTCGTGTTTGCCACCAGCAATCCGCTGACGTTCACGATGCGCTCCAGCTTGCCCACGCGGTCAAAGAAATTCAGCATGGAGTAGTACGGCCCGTCTAACTCCATATCAAACGGAACCTCTGAGTAGTACTCTCTGGCGGTAACCGGCTTCGCCGTATAGCGCCGCAGTTCCACGCCTGCCTTCTGCGCTTCGCTGTCCAGCGTCTCGATGAAGCTGTCTACCTGTTTCTCGTCCGGCACGATGCGCCGTTCGATCTCCAGTTGCTGTTTCAGGTTGGCCAGTTGCCGCTCAATGTCTTTCAGCTTGGGACGGTAGGACTCCAGTTCGTTGTTCTCCCGAACCTTGTCCGCCACCGCATGCTGTGCCGTCGCATTCTTGTCGCTCTGGCCTTTGAACACCGTGTAGTAAAGCGCCGCCGTTACCAGCGCTCCGCCAGCCAGCACGACTCCCCACTGTTTTATGCCCGACAGTTCGTTGAAATTCATCGCCATAAGTCCGCCTCTACGACTTTCCCTTCTCGCAGGTTAGCGTGAACTGGAACGCCTGCATGTCCTTGATCTGTTCGTCCTGAAAGGTTTCCTTGATCTCGACCGTCTTGAAGAAACCCGTCTTCTGCAGGTTCGCGATCAGGTTGGCCACCGCATCCGTGCTCAACGCCGTGCCTTCCAGACTTACGCTCGCGCCCGTGTCATCCATACTCCTCAGCCACACCGCTTCCGTTCCGTTTACCGTCTCGCCCAGCATGGCCAGCAAGTTGACCGGCCCGGCCTGACCTGCGCGCAGCGAATCAATCACGTCGACCCGCCGTTTGTAGTTGTTGGCCTGGGTCTGCCGCTCCAGGAAGCGCGCCTTCACATCGCTCAGTTCGCGATTTTTCTGCTCCGCCGCCTGCATCTGTGCCGCGATCGACTTCCCCTGCCGATCCAGCCGGTACCAGTAGCCAAAATTCAATGTCCCGGCCACCAGCAACACGACCAGCACCTTCAGCTTGGGCGAACCCATGTCGCCCATCTCCATCGTGGGCATCGTCGGTCCGCCACCGCCGCGCTGTTTCTTCCCCTTGGATGATTCCAGCAGATTGATTTTGATCATAGGGATTCAAAGCTCCTCAAAGCCAGGCCCACGGCGACTGCGAGCTGACCCGGATTCTGCTCCACCAGCTCCGCTCCCGGTCCGTCGGCCGGCGGTACCACACGCTGGAATGGATTCAATAACTCAACCGGCATCGAGAATTCCTGCCGCAACGCTTCCATCAACCCCGGCACTTTCGCCGAACCGCCTGCCAGGTAAATCTTCTCGATGTGCTCGCCCGCTGCGCTCGCCCGGAAGAAGTCAAACGTCTTCTGGATTTCCAGCACGATGATCTCGGTCACCTGTTGTAAGATCGGCGCTTTCGCGTCCTCGCTCACCGTCCCAACCTTCTCGCCCAGCTTCAGCTTCTCCGCATCCTCGAAGTTCAGGTCGAGTTCCTTCTGCAGAGAGTCTGTGTACTGGTGCCCGCCCACGCTCACGTCGCGCGGGAACAGCGGCGTCGTACCCTTCACGATGTTGATGTTCATCACGCTCGCGCCCAGGTTCAAAAGTGCCACCACCTGGCCCGGAGCCGGCTGGTAGTTGTACTCATAACAGTTCTGCAGCGCCAGCGCATCGATGTCCACAATAGCTGGCGTGCGTCCCGCCATCGAGAGTACGTTGGTGTAGTTCAAAATCTTGTCCTTCTTCACGGCCACCAGCAGGACGTCCATATTCGGACTGCCCGCTTCCTCCGACAGAATCTGGTAGTCCAGACTCACGTCCGACAGGTCGAAGGGAATATGCTGCGCCGCTTCCTTCTCGATGGTCTCCGCCAGTTCCTGGTCGCTCATCGAGGGCAGCGAGATCTTCTTCACGATCACCGAGTGGCCGCTCACTGCCGTCGCTACCGCCTTCGTTTTGATCAGGCAGTCGGCGAACAGCTTCGAAATCGCGCTCGAGACCGTTCCCGAGTCCACGATCATCGAGTCCACCACAATGTCAGAGGACAGCGGTTCCAGCCCCAGGTGCGCCACTTCTATCTGCCCACCCTTCTTCTTCAACTCCACCGCCTTGATGCTGGAAGAGCCCACGTCCAGACCTACAATCGTTTTCGATCCCATTCCAAACATGTGTGCCCGCCTTTGCTCGTGTGGCGCGGGCGCTTTCGCCCGCGACGATTTTGTTCTAACTCTGCCCCGCGGCCTTCATCGCCGCTTTCGGTTTGTGCCTTAACCCCGGGTCCGTCTGGCTCGACTTCTCTTCCATCCACTGATCCAGCTTCGACTTCTTGAAGCGCCATCGGTTGCCCAGTTTGAAGGCCGGAATCCTCTGCTCCCCTACGTACTTGTAGAGCGTGTCCGGACTCACTCCCAGGTACTGCGACGCCTGTCGAATGTTCATCACTTCTCGCGAGTCGGCCATGTTTCCTTGCCCAGTTCCTTGCCCTGCCTCCAGAACCTTCCCGCTCCGTTAGCCTCCGGCCCGCGGGCTTTCCTTTGGAAAACTTCCTCGCCCTCCATTGCCTGTCCGGGGGCTCTCGGTGTCCAGAGCATATATCAGCCCTGAAAAGCCTCGCGTCAGAGCGAATCTCCGCGTTTTATAGGGTTTTATGCCTGTTTTCTGGGATGGACCCGAAGGCAGTTTGGAGGGTATATCTATATGTTGTGGTGTCGATCGCTCTGTGCGCAATTAGAAGTAGTATTTGAATGCGGCATACCGGGTCACTGGCGCACTGGTAACTGAAGTACTAGAGACGGTACGGAAGTACTATGTCTCCCGCTCAAGTTGCTGCGTTAGCTGGCTTTAACCTCTGCGCCAGCGGGACGATCATTGGGTTACTGGATCGTCCGAGGATGGATGCTGGCCTGGCTCCGATAGACGAAACCAGAAAATCGAAACTCCGCCCGGCGAGGCGGAAGAATAACCTTTGAAGTTTTCCCTAACCTTGCAGACCGGCCGCAGCCTCACTGCACGTCGGAAACCTTGCCGTTCAGGAAAGTCACCTTAAGATCCTTGTACACATAAATCTGTTTTGTCCCCAGGTTGACGATCTTGTCCGGCTTCCCCAGAGCATCCTGCACCTGGTCAGTCGTCATTCCCTTCTCGATACTCTGCGGCTCAGCCTGCGGTTGCTCCTGGGCCGCTGGCTGCTGCTGACCTCCTTGCGGCTGCCCGCCACCCTGAGCCCCGCCCTGCTGTTGCTGATCTCCACCCTGCTGCTGCCCGCCCTGGTCCTTCTGGCTGTCGTCGGTGCTGACCGAGAGCAATTGCCCAATCGTGTCTTCCACTTCACCCGCGCTCGCCTTTGCCAGCCCCCCCTTGGCAAACACGAACACCACGTTTGTCTTGTTGTAAGTCGGCGGATCAGTCTTGTTGCAGGTATCGCAAGCGACGATGCCCATCGTCACCGTGTCCTTGTCCAGGTTCACTTCAACCTTGGTGGGGTATACCTTGTCGCCCTTGGCGAACAACTTGGTCGTCTGTTCCTTCCCAAACTTCTTCATACCGAAGCCCAGGCCCTTCGACAACACCGAGTTCGGAGCCTTAACCGCCCCACCCTCATACTTATTAGACTGCACGCTCGTGTCCGAATAAGGCACGCCCACCAGGCCGCCCTTTTGGATCGCCAGCAGCGTACCCTCCTCCACCACGGAATATCCGCTCGAGTCCGATCCCATCTTCACCAGCTTGTACTGCGCGGCCAGTTGTTCCTGCAGAGAAACCGCCTGGGCACCGGCCAGCGACATCGGAACAATCGTGGCAGCCAGAAGCACAATCCCTGAAGTTAGATGATGGAATTTCCGCGACATCGTAAACCCTCCGGTTCCGCTTTTCTCAAAAAACCACCGATACCTCGCCGTAAAACAGTGAGCACGGAGTCAGGAAAGATCGGCCCCTTATTAGAGAAGTATTGAAGAAGGGAGCGTCGTCCTCCGACGCTCCCAGTGTTGGATGATCAGCCCAAGCATTCGACCAGCGCTAGTTCTACAACCCGCCGCCGCCGGAAGCAGTCTCCTGCTTGACCTGCTGCTCCGCCTGATCCGCGGCAGCCTGTTGGTCTTGCAGAGTTTTCTGCGCGCTCGTATCCGGCGCTGGAGGTTGAACCGCCCCGGCCTGGGTGCTGACGTTCGGCGCAGCCGGCATACCGCCAGTCCCTTGCTTCTTCGCCATCTCGCCCATGCCGTTGGTGATGTTTTCCTGGAAGTGGTTGTACATCTCCTGCAAGTCGTCCACTTTCACGGCAACGGTTTGTCCCGACGCGCAATCGCCTTTCTTGGTCGCCGACACGCTGGCATTCACCGTCTGGTCCGCATCCGGAGTATCCGTGATGCGCGTAATCACATCACCCGACGTCAACCCGCATTCCTGACCGTTGGCCACCACCGTCACATCGGAATCCACCACAAACGTGCGCTGTGCTGGATCCAACGCCGGCGGCAGTTGATCGCCAGTAGCCGCGGGAGCTGCCGACGCGGTTTGTGCGCCCGAACTCTGAGCGGCTGCCTGCGCTTGCTGCGCGGCTAATTGCGCTTTCACTTCCTGGGCAATCGCTTCCTTCACCTCGGGAGTCAATGCCACTGGTCCGGCAGACGCTGCCGGAGCCGCGTCTCCATCGCCGCCGCCGCTGGCTTGCGCATCCGCCGCCGCCGCGTCTGCATTCGCCGCAGCCCGCGCCGCATACGCGGCTTGCAACTGCTGCGAGATCAGGTAATCCGTGAGCCAGTAGTAAGGAGCTGCATACACCGGATAAGGATTCCACCACCCGCCATAGAATCCCCACCACGGCGATCCGCCCCAACCCCATGCCCCAATGCCCCACGCCACCGATACTCCCCACGGCTGGAAGCCCCAGCCATAAAATCCCGGGTTGTACCAGACTCCGGGATAATAGCCGTAGTACATATGTCCGCCCCAGCCATACCCGCGATACAGCCCAACGCTGTAGCGTCCGTTGGCATAGAACGTCCGCGAGTAGTAAGCATGCCCGCCGCGTGTCACGTAAGCCCGCTGCACGTAGCCGCCGTGCCTTCCCGTGTTCACCACGCGCGCTCCGTTGTGTTCACCCACAACCCTGCTCCCACCGTGGACTCCGTGCTCAATGTGCATTCCGCCGCGGTCGATGGACCGAACCGACCCGTTCGGGCGCAGGCTTGCGTGCCCGCCGCCTTTCAAGGAAACGCTCCTGCCCGGAGGAGTATGGCTCCCCGCCGCCGTGTGGGTCGCCGCACCCGTGTGCGTTGTAGTGCCCGTGTGCGTCGTTGTGCCCGTGTGGCTAGTCGTTCCCGTGTGGCTAGTCGTTCCCGTATGAGCCGTCGTTCCTGTGTGGGCCGTCGCGCCTGTGTGCGTCGTCGTTCCCGTGTGCGTCGTTGTGCCCGTGTGGGTAGTCGTTCCTGTATGAGCCGTCGTTCCCGTATGGCCCGCTGTAGCCGCATGCCCAGTCGTCGAATGCGAAGGCGCTGTATTGTGTGTCTGCGTTCCTCCATGCGAAGGTGCCGACGGGTGAGATGGCGCGCTCGCATGTGCTGCTGGCGCTGCCTTGGGAGCAGGTGCGCTGCTCGTCTTGTGCTGACCCAACGCCAGCGCCGGAAGCACCAGCCATAGCAGAAGCACTACCCACTTCTGCAGCATCTTTTCACTCTTCAAAATGCGATTCATTACGGCCTCCTGACCACCAGAACTTGTTACCGCCATTTCATTCCCCAAAGACAGCGCCCCATTCGCAGTCAGCGGCTGGCTCTGGACCCTATCACCCATCAACGGACGAAACTTGCCGATTCCACACCCGCAGTAAAGTTAATTTCCAAGAACGGAGGGAAGGCCTGCAGGGCGCGTAACCCAGTTACCGCTAGACGCCACTGATAGCCCGAATCCTGGAGCGAAAAAACGTTACCAGAAGTTGGCCGCCAGCGCAATCATTCGATTTGACACCGCAGTTCCCGGGAATCTTCACCGGTGCCTTCCCCAATCGCGGCTCCAGGCAGCCTGCCCCTGAAACCGCTCCGAGATCCTCGCCCTCGCTTCCCTCCACCGTCCCGCTGCTGTAATCTATCTTTCTTTCCGCCGGAGGAACCACTTGCGCTACCTCGATCGCCTGCAGCCCCTCGCCCTCCTCGTCATGCGCCTCGCCCTTGGCGCCGTCATCGTCAGCCACGGATACCACAAGGTCTTCGGCGGGCTTCACCACCACGCTGACCTCGTCGCCAGCCTCGGACTCCCTCGCTGGACCGCCTATCTCTCTGCCTTCACCGAATTCCTTGGTGGCCTGCTCGTCCTGCTCGGCCTGTTCACTCGCGTAGCTTCTTTTGCCATTTGCCTTGATCTGTCTGTCGCCATCGCCAAGGTGAACTTCCACAACGGCTTGATGGGCAATAATGGATACGAATTTCCCCTGGCTCTGGCCGCCCTCGCCTTTGCCCTCATTTTCTTCGGCGGTGGCCCCATCGCCTTCGACCATGTCCGCGCTCCCGGCGGCGGCGGCAAGTCCAAGTAGCCCGTGCCTCCGTCCTCAACCCTCCCGAGAGTCGCCTCCCAGGGATCATTCCGGGCGGTTTCAGCCAGACGCAGCATACTTTTTGTCCAGGCCGCAACTTATCACCAGTTTCCGGGTTTGAGCGCAGTTGCAGGGGCAATCCTTAAAACATCAAGGATTTGTGATTCCCCCGACGTATCTTTATAGGCATCCGGTGGCAGTTGAATCTGCCCCTCGGTTGAAATTATGATGGGACGTTATCCGCTTTGCGGCATCTTAACCATTTCGCGGACGCATCTTAGTGGCTTGTAACGAACTGATTAGGAGGTTTCTCTTGAGAAAGCTAGCGATCCTCGCACCCGTTTTCGCCGTCCTGTTCTTCGCCCAGTTTGCCGCTGCCCAGCAAGGGGATGCCATGTTCGGAGGCGGCACGATCTTGTCGTCTGGCTCATGCACCTTCTCTACCGGCCTCTGCCCCGAAAAAGGAAGCTTTTACCCCAGCATCAGCGCCGACGTTATCTTCCACCGGCGCATCGGCATCAACTTTGAGACTGCTTGGAAGGGTTCGCAGGGAAGCTACTTCGGTCAGCCGTATCGCCCCATCCTCACCGACTTCAACGCCATGTACCAACCCAAGCTGGGCAAGAAGGTTGGCGCTGATCTCATGGGCGGCATCGGCTGGCAGAGCACTCGCTTCTATCTACCCTATTGCACCAACGGTTATACCTGCGACAATTTCACCAGCGCTCACAGCTTCTTGGTGGATCTTGGCGGCGGCATCCGTTACTACGTCTGGGGACACGTCTTTCTCCGCCCCGAGGTCCACTACTACCACATCCTGAATAACACCAACATCTTCACCAGCAATGACATCTTTCGTGTAGGCGCCTCAATCGGCTATACCATCGGTGGTGGTCCAGACTAAGCCTTTGACCCCGCGGGGGTCGCCGGTTCTGGTATCCTGAACAGCCAACTCCGACAAGCCCGGAATGTTTCTGCTGCCGCAGCCCTTCGCGCTGCTCCGCCGAACGCCGCCTGCCGGGCGCATTCCGCTGGCTTGCACGAACCAACAAGGGGGCTGTATTGAGAAAATTCGCGCTGCTCACGTCCGCGTGTGCAGTTCTTCTGTTTGCCAAATTCGCCCCCGCCCAGCAGGCGGACATCATGGCCGGCGGCAGCACCCTCATGTCGTTCTCCACCCCTAACGACCTGGTGGGCTTTCAGCGGCCAACCGAAAAGGGCGGAACCTTCGTCAGCCTCGGCGCGGACGTGGTCGCTTTCAGGCATCGTCTCGGCATCAACGCGGAAACTTCCTGGAGGCATCACGAGACAAGCTACTTTGGCTACGAGAACTACCGTCCCTTCTTCACTGACGTCAACCTGCTCTTCCAGCCCAGGCTGCGCAAAAAAATTGGCCTTGACCTCTTTGGCGGCATCGGCATTGCCAGCAACGGGTTCCAGCTCCTTGCCTCCTGTAGTAGCCCCGGCTGCGTCAACTTCACGGGCGGCAATCACTTCATGGAAGACCTTGGCGCCGGCGTCCGCTATCGCGTTTGGCGCCGCTTCTTTGTCCGCCCCGAGGCTCACTATTACCACATTCAGAACAATCTCGGCTTCAACTCCAACAACGTGTTTCGCCTCGGCGCCTCCGTCGGATACACCTTCGGTAAGTAATTCGGCGCGCCAGACGGTCGCCCGGAATAAAAAGGCAGCGTCCGCGGACGCTGCCTTTGCTTTCGCGCTCTACACCTTATGGTTCCGACGCGCAAATCTCAGCTTCATGGATAGCCATGTCCAGGTGCTCAATCGCTTTCGCGCGATGTCCGTGGAAGTCATGTTCGGCCATCTCCAGATGATGCTTGGCGCTATGCATCGCTTCCAAAGCTTCATCGATGTGCGGGTGAGGTGGCATCGCTGGCGATGCCGCTGGTGCCGGCACTGCCGCCGCCACGGGAACCGGTACCGCCGATGCTTTTGGACCCGCCGCCGCCACTGGGAAGGCCAGGGTTAACAGGAGCGTTGCCGTGATCAATAGAGTCAAGAACCCGATTTTCTTCATGCGTTCCTCCTAATCCAAATTCCGGCGCGGACGCCGCCGGTAAAATCAATGCCCGCGGACCCCGCTTATGCCCGAGGACGCCCGCGACACCCGCTCAGTATAGCCTCGCTTCCACCAAATCTCGCTGTGCATACGTTGACTCCTAAGGTGCTTCCCCTCAACCTGGTTTCAAAATGGTCCCTGAGGACATTCTAGGAACCCTTCCCCGCCCTCCGACTTCGCAACCACAGCACAAACACGACTGACACCGCCACAATAGCAACCGCTAAATCGAAGCGCTTGAGATCGTGGAAAAGCCGGCCCCAATGTCCCCCGAATAAATATCCCACTTCGCAAATCGCGGTCACCCAAACCGTGGCTCCAAGAAAGTTGAACAAGACGAACTTCCGCCACGGCATGTGCAGCGTTCCCGCCAGCAGCGAGGCCAGCACCCGCATCCCGAAGATGAATCGCGCCAGAAAAACCGTCGCTGCCCCGTACCGCTCAAATAGCCGCTCCCCCCGCGCCACGCTCTCCGCGCTGATCGAGAAGACCTCCCGGTAGCGTTCGATCAGCGGGCGCCCGCCGTGGCGCCCCAGGGCAAAACCAAACTCTCCACCCACCGTAGTAGCCACGATTCCAACCGCAATGACCCAGGGAAGCTGCAGTTCACGTTCGGAATAGGCCAGAAAACTCGCCAGCAACAACACCGTTTCCCCCGGCAAGGGCACGCCGGCATTCTCCAGCAGCAGCGCCGCGGCCACGGCCCAGTACCCGTAGTGCACCAGCGCGCCTCGCAGCAGATCGAGAATGTGGTGGGTCATGATTTGAATTGATTGTCATCCTGAGCGAGACGCTTTTTGTCTCGCGAAGGATCTGGGCGAGCCGCGCGAATCCACGGAGCCTGCCCTGCCAGAGCGCAAGCGATCGAAGCGCGCGTTTGGCTCGCTTCTTTACCGCCGCCTCTCAGGCGGAAATCTTCTCACCTGTCAGAAATTCAATCAGCGCCCGGTTGAACTCCTCCGGAGATTCTTCATACGGCAGGTGTCCAACGCCAGGAAAAACGATCAGCTGGGAATTCGGGAAGTGTTTCGCCAGCTCCCCAGCCGACGAAGCATACACCGCGGAATCCTTGCTGCCCCACATCAGAAGCGTAGGAACGCTCGCCAAAGCCGGCAGCGTCGCCTCCAGTTCCTCCAGATCTTCCGTCCAGGTGCGCACGATGCTCAGTGCATGTTCGAACAACCCCGGCTTGGCCAGCGGCGCAACATAGCCTTCCAGAGTTCCCGGCGGAATGCGGCTGCGGTCGCCATACATGCGCACGTGCCCATAGGGATACAAGAAACTCAGGCGCGCGATCCCGAACCGGAACAAGGCAGCGCCAAACTTGCTGCCGAGAAATGGCGCCAGCCGCCGCCCATGCGCCGAATAAGGATTCACCGGCGCCACCAGCACCAACCGCCGCACCCGCATGCCAGAGTCTCCGCCCAGGCATTCCGCAGCCAACATCATCGCGACCGCGCCGCCATGCGAAGTGCCCAGCAGATCAAACGAAGAAACTCCCAGCCCGGAAATGAACCGCCGAAGCCGCTGCGCCGTTCCACGCAGGGAGTGATCCAGTCCGGCCGGACGATCGGAGAACCCCGCCCCCAGCAAGTCCGGCGCATACACCGTTGCATACGGCGCCAGAGCCGGCATCGTGTATCGCCACGAAAACGAGTACCCCAGCAGCCCATGCACCAGAATCAGCGCCCGCCCCGAGGGTGCCCCATTTCTCGCATCCTTTGCGAGAAGTGGGGATGTTCGCAGATAACGCATGCGCCCCTCATCGAGATCCATCCAGCACTCTTCCACACCGCTGCTCAAAGCCGGAGCCAGCCCCGTAGCAACTTCCAATTCCGCCGCCGTCACCGTCTTGTCATCCTGAGCGAAGCAGATGGATCGCAAAGCGATCCATCTGCGAAGTCGAAGGATCTGCTGTCTGCCTCCACCGTCACCAGCCACCGATTTCTTCTATATGTTGCTGAGCCCCTCAAACCGCTTTCCGCCTCTTCCGCAACAGCTTCTTCAGCACCCGGATCCCTTTATCCACATGCTTCTCCTCCAGCAAAAACGGAGGCAAGAACCTCACCACGGTATCCTGCGTGCTGTTGAACAGAACGCCCTCGGCCAACGCCGCATCCACAATCGGCCGCGCCGGAATCTCCAGATTGATCCCCTGAATAAACCCTCGCCCCCGCACTTCCTTAGCGGCAGCACTCTTCTCCACAATCCCCTTCAACTCCTGCTGCAAGTAAGCGCCGACTTTATTCACGTTCTCCAAAAGTTTTTCATCTTCCACAATCGCCAGAAACTCCAAAGCAACTCGGCAAGCCAAAGGCCCTCCTCCAAAGGTAGTTCCATGCTGCCCGGGCGAAATCGCAGACGCAAACTCTTCTTTCGCCAGAAACGCCCCCAGCGGCAGCCCCGCCGCAATCGGCTTCGCAATCGCCACCATATCCGGAGTCACCCCAAAACTCTGAAACGCAAACATCGACCCCGTGCGCCCCAGCCCGCACTGAATCTCGTCAAAGATCAGCGCCGCCCGGTGCCGATCCGCCGCCGCCCGGCACTCCTGCAGAAACTCCACCGAACATTCCGAGATTCCCCCCTCGCCAAAAATCGGCTCCAGCACAATCGCGCAGGTGTCGTTGTTCACCGCCGCCCGCAAGCCTTCCATGTCGTTCTGTCCCACAAAAGTTACTTCTTCCAGCAGCGGCTCAAATCCTTTGCGATGCTTCTCCTGCCCGGTCAGCGAAAGCGCCCCAAACGTCCGCCCATGGTACGACCCCTGCAAAGCCACCAGCCGGCACTTCGACTCGCCCCCGGCGCGATGTCCCGCCAGCCGCGCCAGCTTGATCGATCCCTCAATCGCCTCAGTCCCGCTGTTCGAAAAAAACGCTCGCGCATTTCCCAACGAGCTGCCCGCAAGCGTGCACAACTTCTCCGCCAGTTCTCCCTGATACTCGTGGTAATAAAGATTGGAGACATGAATCAGCTTCCCCGCCTGCTCCCGAATCGTCTTCACGATCCGCGGATGCGCATGCCCCAACGCATTCACCCCCAAACCAGAAACAAAATCAAGATAGCGCCGGCCCTCCAGATCGTAAAGAAACACACCCTTCCCCCGCGTCAACACAACGGGATACCGGTTATAGGTCCCCAACAAATACCGCCGCTCCAACTCCGCAATCTGTTCAAAAGTTTTCATAGGAAGATTAGATTCTACCGGAAGAGGCTCCAGCGAACCGTTCTGGGAAAGAAAAAGCGTCCGGAGGACGTTTGACAATAGCCCGGCGCTTCAACGCCGGGTACGATCGCGAAAAACCGAACCTCGTCCCGTAGGGACGGCCGAACTGCACGGGGAGGGTCCGCCCTCAACTTGTCGAAGCGGCGGGCTTCTGTGTGGATCGGCGTCACCTCAATGTGGCTGAGTCGCCGACCCACTCACAGGCAACAAAGTAGCGGCCAGCACAACCACATCCTCATCGTCGGGCAAAGTAACGCTCTGCACAACCTTATTCGGATTCAACGCAAACCGGTACGCATAAAGATTGAACGTTCGCGGGTCCTTGGTACCGTTCTCATAGTTCCGGTAGGCCATGGCCACGCCTTCAGACTCGTGAGCAAAATTATCAGGCGTATACCAGTCGCTGAAGCTTTGAATGAACTGCGAACTTGTTCCGTCGGTGTAGTTCACAGTGAGGGTCTCGGACGCCTGACTTCCCTCCACCCCAGTCGCCAGCAGCTCGAGACCGGAAAACCGGCCTTCCGGCAGAGAAACCGACTGGCCACTGCAACCAACCGCATCCGGTTTATTCGCCGGTCCAAACTCAAAGAGGGTGCCGTCAAAAACTCGCGCCCCGGTGAGCAGGTTCGCCGAGTACGAATACCCCACGCCGTCAAGGCCTCCCGTAGAGTACGTCGTACCGTCTTCATAGATCCCGTTTACGTTGAATTCCGAAGACAGATCCACCTGCGTGCCAGTTCCAGTTCCGCCCACAGCCGCGCTTACCGCCAGAGTCAACGTAAGGGTTTGCGTGATGCTGCCCGAAGTGCCCGTAACCGTCACAGAAGTGAACCCCGTGCTGGCAGAAGGACTCGCTTTGAATACCACTCCCTGTTTAGTCCCCTGCTGTCGAACCGATCCCTGAACGCCCTTCGGAAGGCTCGACAAACTCAGGGTCACCGCACCGTTAAAACCGCCAAAATCGGCGATCGTGATCAACGCACTCGCAGTTGAACTCTGGTTCAAGAACACGTTGCCCGGTCCCGAAAGCGTGAATCCGCTGCTCGCAACCGCATTGTTGATCGCGCTGGCGTATTGCGCCGCCAGACCAGTGCCAACGAAATCGTCATAAAGCCACATGAACCCGCCGGTAATGCCGCATTCGCTGTGCCAGCCGCTCATAATGCTTTGAACCTGGCTAGGCGTATCGTCCTGATCCCACAGACCAGGAAACACCGGAACGCTGCCAAAATTCCATCCCACGCAAGGATTATTTCCCGCGCCGCCGGCATAAGCCTGCAGGTGAACTCCATCCGCAGTGCCCGGAAGCTGGCTGTTAATTTGTGCAACCACATTCGTCCAGTAACCGCTGTCGTCGAACGCGTCGGGCATCACGTGATACCCCAGCTTGCCCAGCATCACCCCAAACGCAATCGTGCTAGGCGAATTGAAGCTGTTCTCATCGTCGAAGTCGATGGCATCGAGCGCCGGAATGGCAGCCTTCAGCGCTTGAAAATCCTTATAAAGGATGCTGGTCGGGCCCGTGCCCTGCGCCTTGACCAGCGCCGTGATGTCCTCCCAGTCGCCGTAATTGGATGAGCCGATGCTGAACGTCACCCGCTTTACCGTCCCCTGTTTCAACTGCGCCATGTCCCCGGGAAAATCGGGATAAGTCTCATTGCCCACATACACGCCGCCGGAAGTCAAGGGAAACTCCCCATTGAAATTCAGATCGCCGGTGCTGCTGACCTCGACGCTCCACACAATCGCTTCCGTGAAGCCGGAATTCTCTATCTCTGTAATGTTATTGGCCGCGTTCTTGTAAAACGGGCCGCCGCCAAAGATGCCGGTAAATCCAGTCTGAGCCGAGGCCACTTGGCCTGAGAACGCCACGGCCAGAAGTAGGAAAAGAAAAATTGCCGCGCCGCGGTATCCAACACCCTCACGGGAAAACCCTGCCAGCCGTATTTCAATCGAGTGTTTCAAGTCGTCTCCTAAGTTGGGGGCGAACGGTCAGAATGTTCGCAATCGTGGCCGCGCGTTTCTGACTTAAGTCTCAACTCAGCGCAACCGGCGCGACCGCGTCCCCGGCAAAGCCCTCAGATTATATACTCTAACGGCTCGAACCATCAGGTTTGGCGGGCGTTCCAGCCCGCGGAGTTTTCCACCGAAATCCTGAGCCAGCCGCCACCTCAATACAACCCCGGCTCCCCCGGCGGCCGCGTCTTCCACCTCCGGTGCACCCACAGCCACTGCTCCGGATACTTCCGCACATACTCTTCAATGATCAAATTAAATTTCTGCGTGTTGGCCTTGATATCGGCCTCCAGGTCGCCAGTGCGCACCAACTCCACCGCCGGATCAAATCGCAGCCGGTATTTCCCCAGCGCCGCGTCCCAGATCGTGAACGTCGGCACCACCGCCGCATCGCTGCGCAAAGCAATCCGAGCCAGCCCGCTGGCCGTGCATGCCGGGATGCCGAAAAAATCCACAAAGATCCCCTGCGGTGGAGTCATATTCGTATCCATCAGCATGCCCACTACTTCCCCCGCCTTCATCGCCGAAAGCAGCCCCCGCACAAAATCATCTTTGTCCACAGCTTTGTTCCCATGCATCGTGCGGTAGTGCAGGATCAGCCCGCCCAAATATTCGTTATCCATGCCGCGCATGATCACGTGCATCCAGTGCCCATGCATCGACAGCACAAAAGACGAAAGCTCCCATCCCCCGAAGTGTCCCGCAAACAAAAGCACACCCTTGCCGCGAGCATGAGCCCGTTCGTAATTCTCGAATCCGTCAAACACCACAACTTGTTCAACGTTCTCCAGCGTGTACTTGGGAAAGCGGCAGACCTCCGCCAGTTGACGTCCCAGCGAAGCAAACTCCCCGCGCAGAATCCGCGCCCGCTCCGCCTCACTTTTTTCCGGAAACGCCAGGGCAAGATTGCGCATGCCCACCCGCCGCAATCGCACGTGCAGAAGATAAATTACCCAAGCCAGGCCCATGCCGATCGCTCGGGCAAGCGAGCGCGGCAAAATACCCATGATTTTGATGAACGGCCACGCTGCCGCGTACTCAAGTCGCTGCCGCATTCGGGGAAGCGGAACGGTACAACGCCAAACCCTGCCTGTCAAAACAAACTTGCCTTGCCATCCGGAAGCGAGCGCCATTCTTGCCCGCGGAGAGCCTGCCCTGAGCGAAGGGCGCTTTTGGCGCCAGCTTCCTTATTTTGCCGCCGCCTGCGCCCACTGCGCCAATGAACTCAAGAACGCGTTCGCCCCAACTGGCGGATCAATCTCCCCAATCAACGACGTCCGGAATGGCACCATGCGCCCGTAAAACTCCCTCGTGCTGTCCTTGTCCTGCTTAATAACCGCTCCATTCAAGCTCACACCGGCAAACAAACCGCGGGCCCGCGAATAGGTAAGCACTTCCGCTCGCATTTTCCAGTCGGTATTTCCCTCGGCGTGCCGTCCCACCGGCCCTGCCGCCACGGAAGCGTCCGCTCCCAGCGCAAACTCGCTTGAGAGCAAATGCTTCATCCCATCTTTGTTCATGATCAGCATCACCAGATCCACGGCCTGCCCGCCGATCTGGAACCCAAAACTGCCACCGGTCACCACGAAAAATGCCGGAGTGCTCCACCCCTTCGGCGTGCGGCAACTCGCCAGCCCGCGCCCATACTTTGCCCCCACAATAAAGCCGCCCTTCAACATCGATGGCACGACCGCCACACACTCCGCCGACCCCAACACTTCCTCAGGAATACCTTTATCCGGCGCTCCCTGGATCTCGTTCAGCACATCCGCGGCCGCCTGCACCCGATCCTGCGCCTTCGAATCCTTCGGTTGGTCGTCGGCTGCAACGGAGAACCCGCACAGCCACACCACTACCGCAAGCAGCCACAGCTTCTTCATGGTTCCTCACTCACTTGAAGATTCCCTGGGATCAATAACTTGGATTGTAAATGATGCGCCTCAGGTTGTGTCGGGCGCGCTTAGCAGAAAGGAACCGGAATCAGCGAGGAACCGGAATCAGCGAAGTAATGATGGGAAGAGCGGAAGAGCGGAAGAGCGGAAGACAAAAAAATCGGGGCTGAAAGCAGTGACCCTAATCGCCGCTATCAACCCCGTCTCCCAGGTTCTGTGGTAGGTAAGCCGAGTATGCGTCGAGCCCGTTCTCTCTTCAAGATTACCAAGGTCATTGTCCAGAAGTAACTCTTCCGGAAGGTGTCATCCTGAGCGTAGCCGCTCTTCAGGCGGAGCGAAGGATCTCCCGCTCCCAGAACCACCACTCGCGACAAGCACTGGCTACTAGGTACTGGCTACTAGGTACTGGCTACTGGGTACTGAGTACTGGGTACTGGCCACTGGGTGCCAGACTTATTTCGCCGCGACCAGCGAATGTGTGATCGCATGGACCGACAGCGCAATCCGGTTCTGCACTCCTACCTTGCGCATCAGTTTCGCCACGTGAGCCTTCACCGTACGCTCCTCGATCCCTAACTGAGAGCCAATCTCTTTATTGGAGCGTCCCGCCACCAGCATCTCCAGCACTTCTTTTTCACGATCCGTAAAGGTCACGCGCCCCGCCGGAAAAATCCGTCCCGGAGCCGACGATACCCGCTCAATAAACATCGAGAGCACTCTCCGCGGCGCCCACACTGACCCCTGACTCACAATGCGGATCGCCTGCGCAAACTCCGCCGGCGATGCCGCCTCATCCACGTAGCCCTTGGCCCCGGAAGCGATCGCCTTCAGAATCGTCTCTTCGTCCACTCCTGACCCAGTCACAATAATTCGCAGATCCGGCCGCGTCGCCTTCAGGCTCGCCATCACATCAAAAAGGTTTTGGCCGGAACGGTTTCCCAACAGGATGAGATCCACGTCCTGCAACGTGGAAATCTCGGGCAGGCCGGCGGAGATCAGTTCGAACTCAGGTTCCGTATCGAACAAGGCGCGGAATCCCACAAACCTCAGCGGGTCGCTCTCCACCACCGCAATTTTGATAATCGGTTTTCTCGCTACTGCTGCTTTCATAGGTATCCCTGTAGGGGTGTAGTGTCTTAGCTAGAGCATAGCGGCATTTGTCCCCCCTGCAAAGAGAAGGTGACCGAAGTTAAATTACGGGAGTAACATGAAAAAGAAGGTCGAAAAGCCCTTCTGCAGCGGAAATTGGCGGGCTAATTCTTGCCCCGCCACTCGCGGAGAAAATTCAGCATGAAAAAAGCTCTAGCCCGCTTTCTTGCCCTGACCGCCGCTCTCGCACTCGCCGCCCCCACTCTGGCCGCGCAATCTCCCGCTCCCGCCGCCCAGGATCCGGCATCCGCCGTCCAGATCCCCGCCTCCACCTACAAGCCAAAATTCCCCGGCGACCCCGCCCGCTCTGATTCTGAATCTGCCGCCCTCGCCTACATGCGCGTCGTTCTCCGCGCCCAGCACCGTTTCCAGAAGCAATACAACCACTTCGCCACGTCTCTGGCCGAACTCGTTCATTCCGGCTCATTCACCAAACGCATGGTGAACCCCGACCGCGGTGACTATACCGCCTCCTTCGAGGGCAAGAAAGACAGCTTCATCCTCACCATGATGCCCAAACAGCTCGACGCCATACACCGCTCTTTCTATGCCGAAGACGACGGCAAAATCCACGCCGACGAAGAAAAACCCGCCGACGCCAATTCCCCCGTCGTCAAATAATTTCCTGAGTACTGTCATCCTGAGCGAGGACTGTCCTTCGCGCCCCAGGCGCGAAGGACAGCCGCAGTCGAAGGATCCCTAGCCCGCATATCCCAGCGTCGGCTTCGCCAGGCGTTCCGTCACCTGCGTTCGCGGTCGCACCTGATTCGCCAAACTCATTTATGATGGACCCAGAAATCATCTGGAACCACGGAGGAATCATGCCCGCAACCATCGGCGCCCCAGCACCCGAATTCACCTTGAAAGATCAGGATCAAAAAGAAGTAAAGCTCAGCGACTTCCGCGGCAAGAAGCGCGTCGTCCTCGTTTTCTACCCGCTCGACTGGAGCCCCGTCTGCACCAAAGAGCACGCCTGCATGGTCAACGATAAGAAGCAATTTGAAGATCTTGACGCCCAGGTCCTCGGCCTCAGCGTCGACAGCGTATGGTCCCACAAGGCCTATGCCGACAAAATGGGCATCCACTACCCGCTGCTCGCCGATTTCCATCCCCGCGGCGCAGTCGCCGCCAAATACGGCGTCTATCTCGAAGACAAAGGCATCACCGGCCGCGCCATCTCCATCATCGACCGCAACGGCAATCTAGCCTGGCACAAGAACTACGACATCCCGGTAGTCCCCGATATCAAGGAAGTCTCGCAAGCCCTGGCCGCAGTGAAATAGAGAAACTTCTCATCCTGAGCAGACTTCTCATCCTGAGCAGCCTTGTCATCCTGAGCAGACTTCTCATCCTGAGCAGCCTTGTCATCCTGAGCAGCCTTGTCATCCTGAGCGAGGATTGGTTCTTGCGCCCGGCGCAAGAACCAACCGCAGTCGAAGGATCTCCGTAACCACAAAATCTCCAGGTTGAGGGTAGTCGCCTTCTACCCTCCCGCCTTAATCTCCACCGCGTTCCCGCCCCGATAACTCACCACCAGCGGCTTCCCCCCATTCGGATACCGCACGGTCTTGTAATCTGACGACTCGCCCGCATCCGGAATCCCCATCCCCACCGCGAAATCCGCCTGCAGTTCATTCATCCCCGGTTTCACTTCATGCTGCGCCACCGACTGCCAAACATCCGCCGACCAGTGTTTGTACAACTCATGCGGATCTTCTACATAAAACATCTCATCGGAATAAATCTTGTATTGCCCTTCCGTCTCGAATCCCATCGGCACCGCGAAGTCCTTCCCGTCTTTCTGAAACACCGCCAGCATTTGCCGCCGCTTCCCTGCCCCAGGGCCAATCTCGGTCACCACATCCTTGATCTCCACCCGCTCGATCGGCAGCAGCAGCCCCGCTTCATGCCCGAAGTCCGTCCGCTTTCGCGCCACATCATAAGGATAGTAGGTATAGCGATATCCTTCCTTCACCCACACCGGCTGCTGCGTCAACTGCTGCGCCGACTTCAAATCGAACGGATACAGCTTCTTCGGCACAATGTAATAGTCGGCATTCGAATAGCCCGCCTTTTTCGCCGCCTCCTGCTTCTGCGCCGCGAGATAGTCCTCATGACGCCGGTAAAGAATGTATCCCGCGCGCACTCCCGCCACCGCAACCGCCAGCGCCAACGCAATCTGTATCCTCTGCTTCGCTTCTTTGCTCATCATGCGCAAAAACTCTATCAGATCGCAGCCCGCAACTCGATGTCATTCGATCCTTCGCCCACGCCAGAAGCATCTAACTTGACAGGGGATCAGCACAATGCCGAGAGGCCTCTCGACCAGTGAGGGCACTCCTCGTCCGTTCCGCCTCCGCACTTGCAGTTGGGTTAGACTAAAACAAGATTCGAGAGAGGCGCCGAGAACCGGCTGCCACAGAAGGAACTCCAATGCCCGCTGTCACCGAACAAGACGTCCTGAGCGCCCTGAAGAGTTGCTATGACCCCGAGATTCCCGTCAACATCGTCGACCTCGGCTTAATCTACAAAGTGAACTTCGCACCCGCGCCCGCCGACACACCGGAACAAGCCAAACAAGACGTCACCATCGAAATGACCCTGACCTCGCAAGGCTGTCCCGAACACGTCAACATCAGCGCGCAGGTGAAGTCACGCCTGGAGCAGTTGCCCGGCATCCACAACGCGGCAGTCAACGTTGTCTGGACTCCGCCCTGGACCCCCGAGCGCCTAAGCCCCGACGCCAGAAAACAACTAGGCATCGAGTAAAGTCACAAGGCAGAATTCAAAATGCTGGGTGCAAAATGCTGGGTGCCCCATTTCTCGCGTTCTGTGCGAGAAGTGGGGCTTTTGACTTCTTCTCATACTTCCAGAAAAGTTCCGAAAAAGTTCCAGAAGCTGGGCGTGAACGGTCCCAACTTCTGCAATTCCGCTCACCCGCCAATCTCTTCCCATGCATCCACCGCGCTGCGCCCCGCCGCGTCCGTAATGCGCTTGCCGGCGCGCGCCGCCATCTCCATCACCTGCATGCCACGGTCAAAATAATCCGGCAGCGATCTCCGCACCTTCTCAAACTTCTCCGGAAACTCCGACGCCAGCACCGCCAGCCCCAAGCCAGTAGCCAGCACGCCCGCCGGATATTTCTTCTTCAAAAATAAAACCGTAGCCGCCCCCACCGAACCCGCAACCACCGCCTTCTTCCAGCCGTCCATGTTCCCCCCAAAAACATTTTATTTGCCAATGATTATACTTCTTCGTTCCCTGGCTCGATCCTGGTTTAAGCAAACTTTGTCATTCCGAGCCCGCGACAGCGGACGAGGCACCCGCTTTTCGCCTCAGCCGCCCATGCCCCCGCTATCCGCCACATCCTTTATACTTCCGGGGTTCGCTCGGGAGACTGCCATGCGCCGCTTCACCCCAATCCTGATCGCCATCGTTCTCACGCTAGCCGCCTCGGCCCAATCCAAGCCCCGAGCCCGCGATCTCGGAGTCCCCTTCGACGGCACGCCCGGCCCCAACAACGCCATCACCGATGTCAAAGGCGTCGAAGTCGGCCACACCACCCTAATCTCCGGCGATGGCAAACTCGTAGTCGGCAAGGGACCGGTGCGCACCGGCGTCACCGCCATCCATCCCCGCGGCAAGACCAGCAATGACGCCGTCTTCGCCGCCTGGTTCACTCTCAACGGCAACGGCGAAATGACTGGCACCACCTGGGTCGAGGACTCCGGCTTCCTCAACGGCCCCGTCATGATCACCAACACGCACAGCGTAGGCGTAGTCCGCGATGCCGTAATCGCCTGGAAGGTCAAGCACGGCGAGCCCGATATGGAAGGCTACTGGTGGTCTCTGCCCGTGGTCGCCGAAACCTGGGACGGCTACCTCAACGACATCAACGGATTCCACGTCCATCCCGAAGATGCCTTCCATGCTCTCGATGTTGCCCACTCCGGCCCCGTCGAAGAAGGCAACGTAGGCGGCGGCACCGGCATGATCTGCAACGAATTCAAAGGCGGCATCGGCACCTCCTCCCGCCTTCTCGACGCCAAGGCCGGAGGCTATACCGTGGGCGTCCTGGTCCAGTGCAACTACGGAGCCCGCGATCAACTCCGCATCGCCGGCGTCAACGTAGGCCGCGAAATCCCCGAACACACCGTCTGGAAAGACGATGTAGGCTCCATCATCGTCATCGTTGCCACCGACGCCCCGCTGATCCCCACTCAACTCAAGCGCATCGCCCGGAAAGTTTCGCTAGGCCTGGGCCGCGACGGCAGCTACTCCGGCGATGGCTCCGGAGACATCTTCCTGGCCTTCTCCACCGCCAACCCCGGCGCAGTCAGTCCCGAAGCGAAAGACACCAAAGGCGTCCACTCCCTAACCATGCTCCCCAACGATTCCCTGGATCCAATCTTCCTGGCCACCGTCCAAGCCACCGAAGAAGCGGTAGTCAACGCCATGGTAGCCGCCGAAACCATGAAAGGCATCAACGACCACGAAGTAATAGCGTTACCCCACGACCGCCTCCGCGAAGTATTAAGAAAGTACAACCGTCTAGCCAAATGAACGTACTCTGTCATTCCGACCAGCAAAGTGACGCTCAACGTACTCTGTCATTCCGACCGGAGCAGGAGCGCCAGCGACGGCGGAGTGGAGGAACCTGCTTTCTTGCGGGTGCCCCACCCTTGCGCGCCTCTTGCGCAAGGGTGGGGATTTTGACTTAGCATCAGATCGCACGACATTCGGAGCACCGCCATTCCCGCTTCGGAACCCACACACCTCACCCTGCATTACCTTCGCCGCCCCACCGACGTGCGCCCAACTCTCTCGCCAAAAGAATACACTCGAACTGTGAAGCGACACTACACCATCGGACGCGTCAAGGGCGGCATGAAGTTCTCCTGCACCCGCTGCGCCCACCACGTCAGTACCCTCGACTTCGACGCCCGCGATGGCAACCTCCGCACCCAAGCCGCCACCGCCATCAATCTCCACGCCACCACCGTCCACCACGAACCCGTAATGTTCTCCTCCTTAGACACCCAGCAGCGCATCTGGCGCTGACTCTCCCCATAAGATCCTGTCATCCCGAGAGCGCCGAAGGCGCCAGAGGAACCTAACTTCCCCTAATTAACGTCATTCCGAGCGAAGCGAGGAACCTTGGTTTCGCTCGCACCATCCCAACTCATATAGAGACAGCCGCCTCGGCTGTCAGCGGAGCAAAGCGACGCCCATGTAGAGCGGGCGCCCCCGCCCGCTGCCTCTGATCCTGCCGTTGGTCTTGTTATCCATCTACACGGACCCACTAGTACCGTGGAAGAGCGGCGCTTCAGCGCCGCGTAAAGCTCCCCCTAATTAACGTCATTCCGAGCGAAGCGAGGAACCTTGGTTTCGCTCGCACCATCCCAACTCATGTAGAGACAGCCGCCTCGGCTGTCAGCGGAGCAAAGCGACGCCCGTGTGGAGCGGGCGCCCCCGCCCGCTGCCTCTGATCCTGCCGTTGGTCTTGTTATCCATCTACACGGACCCACTAGTACCGTGGAAGAGCGGCGCTTCAGCGCCGCGTAAAGCTCCCCCTA